>SXGU01264548.1_pt1 | contig 11245 bp, 6 predicted proteins | sample 3174531 | NCBI WGS metagenome assembly SXGU01 (sample SAMN11356863, study PRJNA531348) | freshwater metagenome | isolation source: freshwater sample F1-140 | place: China: Fuxian Lake, Yuxi | collected 2017-12-25
AGGCTTGAACAATAAAGTCCGAGTGGTGACCAGACGCTCATATGGTTTCCGAACCTATAGGGCAATGGAGGTGGCCCTATATCATAACCTTGGCCATTTGCCCGAACCGGAATGCGCCCATGAATTCTGCTGACCAAGCCAAACTTCGAAGGGACAGCCCAGTTGAACGGACCACCGGGGCGCAGGAAGGGTCCGCCACCACTGCAGGCTCGCGTTCGGGATTTGGCCCGGCTTGATTGGAGCACGCCAGTTGCCTCGGACGGATCCCGTTTTCGACCAGAGCATCCCGGCGTAAATCGTCTCCGCTCCTTCCTTCCATGAAGACACGTCGAACCTCGTTGCATCCTTCCAAGAACCAGCCGACCCGCCGGGACTTTCTGCGGGGAGCGGCCGCGGCTTCCGCGTTTACGATCCTCCCGCGCCATGTGTTGGGCGGGGCCGAAAAACCGGCGCCCAGCGGGAGAGTCAACGTGGCGATCATCGGCACCGGCGGCCAGGGGATCGTGAACATGAAGCAGTTGTTCAGCGAGCCCGACGTGCACATCGCCGCCCTCTGCGACATCAACCAGGAGAGCGATTACACGAAATTCTACTACGGCGGCAAAGCCGGCCTCAAACCGGCGCTGGAACTGGTGCGCGAAAAATACGGTCAGCCGTGTCCGACGTACCACGACTATCACGAGATGCTCGCCAAGGAAGACATCGACGCCGTGCTGGTGGCCACGCCGGACCATTCGCACGCGGTCATCTCGCTCGCGGCTCTCCGCAAGGGCAAGCACCTGTATTGCGAAAAGCCGCTGTGCCGCACGGTCCAGGAAACGCGGGTGGTCACCGAGGCGGCCCGCCAGGCCGGCGTCGCCACCCAGCTGGGCAACTACGGGCATTCCAGTGACGACATCCGCCTGCTCTGCGAGTGGATTTGGGACGGAGCGATTGGCGACGTGCGCGAGGTGCATGCGTGGACCAACACCGGCGCCCGCCGCTGGACGAGCCTGACCGATCGACCGAAGGATACGCCGCCGGTGCCCGCCGGTTTCGATTGGGAACGCTGGCTGGATCCCGTGCCGCGGCGCCCCTATCACCCCGACTACGCGCCGGTCTCCTGGCGCGCCTGGTGGGAGTTTGGCTCGGGCACGATCGGTGATTTCGCCTGCCATCACCTGGACGCGGCCTTCTGGGCGCTGAAGCTGGATCAAATGGAAAAGTTTCAGGTCGAGGCCAGTGCCAACGGCACCACCAAGGAAGCCTGCCCGTCGGCGTCGTTGATCTATTTCGACATTCCGGCGCGGGCCGGCATGCCGCCGGTGCGAATCAATTGGTACGAAGGCGGCATCATGCCGCATCGTCCCGCCGAGCTGGAGGCCGGCCGGAGCATGGGCGACAACGGCGTCATGTACATCGGCACCCGCGGCACGATCATCGGTGGAGGGTGGAGCCGTTCGCCGCGGATCATTCCGGAAAGCAAGATGCAGGCGTACACGCGACCGCCCAAGATCCTGACGCGCGTCTCCGGCCACCACCGCGACTGGCTCAACGCCTGCAAAGGCCAGGGCAAGGCCAGCAATCACTTCGACTATTCGGGGCCGCTGACCGAGTTTGTCCTGATGGGCAACGTCGCCCTGCGGGCAAAGAAGCCGCTGGACTTCGACTGGAAGGACATGAGGGTCACCAATCTTCCGGAGGCGAACCAGTACCTGAATCCTGGATACCGCGAGGGCCGCACGCTGTAACTGGCGCCCGCGCCCGCATTTTTCGCGCCGCGGCCCAAGACCGCAACCATCCTCCGGCGGGCGGGAGGATCTTCCAACCGGGGAACCAGCAGGGCGAGTTTTCGCTTCCGGCGCAATTTACCGGGGTGGGTCTGGTCGCAGCCGAGCCTGGATCCACCCGCCAATTCGCCACCCGGGAGTTGAGCGCGACTGCCGGTGGATATTTCTATTGCGGGTCACCGGTGCGCCGCTGAATCTTCCGGCTGCGGCGCCGAGGGCCCCCAGCCCGTTGCTCCGCCTTTCCCACCCAGTTCCCACTGTGAATTCTCCGTTTCCTCAAGGGCCCGTGGTCCAGCAGGGCTCGCTCACGATCATCACACCGGTTCCGCGCGATCGGGTCGACGAACTCAACCTCGTCCTCGACGCCATCGGCAGGGACGTGGCAAAAAATGGCCGGATCCTCAACCTGCCCGCGATCACGACGATCCACCTGTGCAGCTTCACGCTGATCAACGACGATCCATCGTTCGAGCCGAGTCTGGCGTTTGAGTGCAACCACGACGGCCCGCCCGAAGCCTGCCTCGCCGACCTGATTCGCCATGGTCGCGAGGGCCTGCTTGCGATCTACAAATTCTGCGCCGGCTTCTCGCCCGATCGGCTCGAGGACTATCTGCTGGATCACCGGGTGAAAACGGCGGCGTTTTACGTCGGTTGCCGCGGCCAGAGTGTCGGCGACATTCGCAACGCGTTCGGGGTGCGGCAGGCGGTGCAAGCGTTCGTCGACCAGCATCAGACTGAGCTCGCCAACTTGAGTGCGCGCGACGTCCACCGGCGGATCAAGCGCTTCCTCGTGGAGGAAAGCCCGGTCAAACCGCTGACGTCCGCCTGTACGCTGGACGCGCAAACCCGCAAGGCTTGGACCGTGACCAGCCTGCTGGTCCTGGCGGTGCTGGCGGCCATCGTTTTTCTGCCGGTGCTGGTGGGCCTTCCCTGGTGGGTCGGCCCGTTGGTCGTGGTGGGGTTGCTCGGCGGATATTTTTTCTTTCTGCGACTGCGCGAGAAGGCCGATGACGTGCCGCTCGTGCCCGCGAACCTCCCGATCGATCGACGGATCTTTGGGCACGAAGATGTCTTCGTGATGAATCACATGACCACGATGGTGAATGTGCGGCCCGGGAAGTTCCGGCTGGGGACGCTGAAGGTGGTGCTCTGGCTCATCGATTTGCTCGCCAGGATCTTCTTTACGCGCGGCGAACTCGGCGGCATCCCGACGATTCATTTCGCGCGCTGGCTGTTTACGGACCACGACCGCCGCCTGCTGTTCTACAGCAATTACGACGGCAGCTGGGCCTCGTATCTCGGGGACTTCGTCGACAAGGCGAACTTCGGCCTCACCGCCGTCTGGAGCAACACCGACCGCTTTCCGCCGTCGAAATGGCTCTTCTTTGAGGGCGCGATGCATATCGAGGCGTTCAAGGCGTGGAGCCGGGAGCACAACCTCTACACCGCCGTCTGGTATTCGGCGTATGGCCAGGAGACGCTTTGGAATCTGCGCAAAGACGTGCGCTTCCGCGACACCGTCGGCCACGATTTGAGCGAGGCCAACGCCGCGAAACTCCTCCGCCTCCTGTAACTTCAGCCTTCGTTTCCCATGCCCGAACTCCCAGAGATCCAAGCCATCGTCACGAGCGGGTTTGCCCACCTGCACCACGGACGGTATTTCTTTCTCCAAGTCGCGAACCGCAAACTGGCGCAGGCCTGGCTGCGGGCGATCCTTCCCCATGTCGCCACTTCGGCCCGCCGGCCCGACGGCCCGAAAAAGCGGCCGGACACGATTGTGCAGGTGTGCTTCTCGGCCACCGGTCTGGCGGCGATGGGCCTGGACCCAGGCAATCTCAAGGTGCAATTCCCGCGCGAGTTCTTCATCGGCATGGCCGGCGGCGAGCGGCCGAATGTCCTCGGCGACACCGGCGACAGCGCGCCCGATAAATGGCAGGTGGGCGGCGCGGCCAACTGGACCGACGACGACAAGCCCGTCTCCAATCTGCACCTGCTCCTGATGCTCTACACGACGAGCACGGCCGAACTCGATCGCGTCATGCACACGCATCTCGCCGATGCCGCCGCCGCGGGCCTGAAGGAACTCTACCGGCAGGACAGTCGTCGCGACCCCGAGGGCCGTGAACCCTTCGGCTATCTCGACGGCATCTCGCAACCCGCGATTTTGGGCGTTCCCGCCAAGGTGTTGCCCGGCCAGGACGTACTCCAACCCGGCGAGTTCTTGCTCGGCTACGAAAACGGATACGAGCAGCAGTCTCCGACGCCGAAAGTGCCGGCCGCCCTCGACGTGAACAACGTGCTGCCCGCCGGCGAACAGCCCGATCAAAAGGATTTCGGCCGCAATGGCACCTTCCTCATCTTCCGCAAGCTCGCGCAGGACGTTGATCTTTTGAACTCCTTTGTCTCCGACCTCGCGCGGAAGCCCGACGGCACGGTCGATCACGCCAGGAAGGATCTGATCGAGGCAAAGTTCGTCGGTCGCTGGAAAAGTGGCGCTCCGCTCACCCTCTCCCCCGACCAGGACGATCCGGCGCTCGGCAAGGATTCCAAGCGCAACAACGATTTCATGTTCCGGCCAACCGACGAGCAGGGTGACCGTTGCCCGGTCGGCGCCCACATCCGCCGCTGCAATCCGCGCGACGCGCTGATGGCCAACGCCAAGGGGGAAAAGTCGGTCACGATCTCCAATCGCCACCGCATCATTCGCCGCGGGCGGCCCTTCCTCGACGAACAGGAGCCGCTCAAGAAAAACCAGCAGGGCCTGCTCTTCATCTGCGTCAACGCCGACATCCAGCGCCAGTTCGAGTTCATTCAGCAGACGTGGATCAACAACGAGAAATTCGACGGTCTCTACGAAGACAAGGACCCGCTCGTGGGCAACGTCGACTCTCCGCCGGGCAGCACCGGCACGCACACCATCCAAGGCTGCCCCGTGCGCCATCGGGTCAAGGGCATCCCGCGCTTCGTGCATGTGCGCGGCGGCGGCTACTTTTTCATGCCCTCGATCAGCGCGCTGAAATTCCTGTCCGCGCTCGTTTGAAGCGCGCGGGCGGGACGGCTGCGGGGAAGTCGCCGCACGCGTCAGTCCCAAGACGGCGTCAGTCCCAAGACGGCGTGAGTCTCACCCGCGTCGGCCGGAAAACCTGGTTGTCACGCGCCGAAACGCCGGCAGCGTGAACGGTTCTTGATCATGCGACTCCCGACCGAAATTCATCCCCTGAATCTGGCCGTCAGGTGTGCGGGAGGCGTTGGCAGAGGTGCCGGCTAAGTTTCTGAGTTTCCCATCACCCATCTCCCCCATGTCTGCCCCCCCCCGGTTTGAGCCTTTCATTCCCGCGCATGTTTCCATGCGTGAATTTACGCTGCGCGCCGTGATTACGGGGACGATCCTCGGCATCGTCTTTGGCGCCTCGTCGCTCTATCTGGTCCTCAAGGTCGGGCTCACGGTGAGCGCGTCGATTCCGGTCGCGGTCATTTCACTGGCGATGTTTCGCGGCTGGGCGAAGGTCGGCGGGCGCGACTCGACCATCCTCGAAAACAACATCACGCAGACCGCCGGTTCCGCCGGTGAGTCGATCGCGTTTGGCCTGGGCGTGACGATGCCCGCCATTCTGATTCTCGGTTTCGATCTCGAACTCACACGCGTGCTGCTGGTGGCGCTGCTCGGCGGGCTGCTCTGCATCCTGATGATGATTCCGCTGCGGCGGGCGCTGATCGTGAAGGAACACGACACGCTGAAGTACCCCGAGGGGACGGCCTGTGCCGCGGTGCTCAAGGCCGGGGCGAACGACGAGTCGCGCGCGATGGCGTCGCCCTCCGCCCGGGCGGAGATGCGGGCGGCCGAGGCCGCCGGGCTCGGCAAATCGCCGGGCGCCAAGGTGGTGTTCACCGGATTTTTTATCGGGCTGGTCTACAAGACGCTCAATGTGGCCTTCAAGGGCTGGAAGGACGTGCCGGAAAAGGTGTTTGGCGCGCCGCTGAAGGCCGGTTCGGTGGGCGCCGAGATTTCGCCGGAGCTGGTCGGCGTGGGTTACATCATCGGGCCGCGCATCGCCTCGATCATGTGCGCGGGTGGCGTCCTGTCTTATCTCATGCTCATCCCGTTGATCAAATTTTTCGGGGAGGGCCTGACCACGCCGCTCGCACCCGGGACGACGCTGATCTCCGAGATGGGCGCCAACGCGATCCGCGGGGCGTACATCCTCTACATCGGGGCGGGGGCGGTCGCGGCGGGCGGCATCTTCAGCCTCGTGCAGGCGCTGCCCACCATCTGGCATGGCGTGCGCGGAGGGCTGGCGGACCTCGGCTTCAGCGGCGGCGGCGGAGCGGCGGCGGGAACCGTGCCCCGGACCGATCGCGATTTGTCCCTCAAGGTCGTCGGCATCGGCATCGTCGTCCTGATCGCCGTCATCATGGTGGCGCCGACGCTCCACATGAACTTCCTCGGAGCCCTGCTGATCATCGTGTTTGGATTTTTGTTTGTCACCGTGTCGTCACGGCTGACGGGTGAGATTGGCTCCAGCTCCAATCCCATTTCGGGCATGACCGTGGCCACGTTGTTGTTCACCTGCCTCGTGTTCCTGCTCGTGGGGTGGAAGGGCGGGACCTATTACGTGACGGCGCTCTCGGTGGGCGCGATCGTGTGCATCGCCTCCTCGAACGGCGGCACCACCTCGCAGGATCTGAAGACGGGTTACCTGCTCGGCGGCACGCCCAGGCTGCAGCAGTACGCGATTCTCCTCGGCGCCTTCGCCTCCTCGCTGGTGCTGGGCCCGATCCTGCTCAAGTTGAACGACGCCGCGATCGTCTACGTCCCGGCGGCGCAGGTCGCCCCGGGCTTGAAGACCGACGTGGCGAAACTCGAGACGGGAACGCAGTCACTCGTCGGCCCCCAGGCCAGGGGCGACGCCGCGGCCTATCGCGTGTGGCACAAGACCGACGCGGTCGGCGGGCCGGCCGGAAAATATTTTGTCAACGACCGGGGCGAGGCCGTCTGGCTCGTCGACCCCGGCATCAACGGCGCGTACAACAAGCGGCCGGATGGCTCGGAGGTGCGGAAGTTCGACGCGCCCAAGGCGACGTTGATGTCCTATATCATCAAGGGCATTCTCGATCAGAAGCTGCCCTGGGCGCTCGTGCTGCTTGGCGTGATGATTGCGGTCACGCTGCAGCTGTCGTTTGTGCCTGCGCTCGCGTTTGCGGTGGGCGTGTACCTCCCGTTGTCGGCGTCGTCGCCAATTTTTATCGGTGGGCTGGTGCGATGGCTGGTGGATCGGCAGATGCGCGGCCACGCGAACCGCGCCCACCTCACGGAGGATCAGCACGCGGCGGAGAGCGACAAGAGCCCGGGCGTGCTGCTGGCCTCGGGCTACATTGCGGGCGGGGCGATTGCCGGAATTCTCATCGCGTTTTTCGCAGGTGTGCTGGGCGACTTCGATGCCGCGGTGGCGAAGTGGTCCACGGCACACAATCCGTTCTTCGAGGGATCGAATGCCGACCTGCTGTCGCTCGCGCCGTTTGCCGTGCTGGTGGGCTTCCTCTACCTGGTGGCGCGGGAGAAGGTGCTGGCGCCGGCCAAAGCCCGACCTTAGCCCGAACCCCGGCTTGGTCGGGGCTCGCCCTGTCGGGGGACGGATATTTCCCTGGAAAAAATCTTCATGAGTGTGCTGCGATTGATCCCCTTCGTTCTCTTGGTTGCCTTCGGTTCAAATTCCGTGGCTGGAAAATGCACGCAGCAAAACCACAAACTCAGATATAGCAGTGCGGCCTTTTTTCGAGACTGCGCTCGAAAAAGTGGCGTGCTTCGCACGCAGCCGGATTTGCACCACCGAGACGCAGAGGACACAGAGAATACCGCCTGCCGAAAAGCCCGGCCAAGGCGACTCACTGACGGGGGGAAGCACTTTCCCTTCAATTTCTTGGTCTTCTCCTCAGTGTTCTCTGTGGTAAAATGGTCTGGTTATGCCGTTAAGCACTAGAACCAACATGTTGGTCTCTACGCTCGAATTGCTAGACGGAGAGAAAGAGAGGGCGCAGAGCAGAATAACGGGCGTTCATTTTCGGTGGTATTCTCCGTGACCTCTGGATTGGCCTCAGTTTTCTCTGTGTCTCGTCCATTGGTTTGGTTGGTTGCGGCTGCGCCGCCTTGGGCCCTCTGTGTCAAAAACCTGCTCCTTTGTTTGCGACCGAAGGCCGCGATACGAAATATCCGGGCGAGGTCGTCGGGCTTGCCGACGCCGATTTTTTCCGCAATTTTCATCGCGGTGTCGGCGCGACCGACGCCCTCCATCTGAAAAACCATGACCGATGATCGTGAAGCCATTCTTTCCCGGGTGCGCGGGGCGCTGGCGCCGCTGCGCGAACGTGCGCCGCGGCCGGCCTATGACTCCGACCTCGCGGTGATGCGTGGCCTGATCTCCGGCCGCGATCTCGCGGAGTTGTTGGCCGAGCGGATGAAACGGGTGAGCGGGCTCGCCCTCACCGACCCGGTGGCATTGGTGGCGCACCTGCGGGCGGGGAAGTGGCTGCACGGTTATTGCGATCCCGGGTTATGGCCGACGCTCGCGCCGCATTTCGGACCGGACTTTACGGTCGAGCACGTCTTCGATCGCCAACGCGTCGACGAGTACGCGTTCGGCATCACGCGGGCGGCGGGGGCGATTGCCGAGTCCGGCACGATCATCCTCGATGATGGTTCGACCTCGAGCCGGCTCGGGGCGCTGGCTCCGTGGGTGCATGTCGCCGCGGTCTCGCGGGCGACGATTTTTGCCGACGTGCCGCAGGCGGTCGCGGCGCTGGGCACGGATCGCAACGTGGTCTGGTGCACCGGACCGTCCAAGACGGCCGATGTGGAAGGTATTCTGATCGAGGGCGTGCATGGGCCCGGGGAACAGATTGCGCTGATAATTTAGCGGCGCCGCTGGAGGCGGGGTGCCTCACCCCGCAAGACAACGTCGGAGCTAAGCCGGCGTCTGAAAGGACCTGGGCGAAGCATATTTTTCGGAGGGCTGCGCTTCGTCGCAGCCGTTTTTTAATTCGCGGCGCCGACGAAGCGGCGCCCTCCGAATGACCTTTTCGACGCCGTCTTGAAGCTCCCCACCGATCACGGATCGAGATCGTAAATCTCGACGAGCGCAGTGCCGGTGCCGTTGTTCACGCCGGAAACCACCACAGTGTAGCCGCCGGGCGGGAGGCGCACGACCACGGCGGCGTCGTTGCCGCCCGCCGGCAGGGCGAACGCGCCCGCCGCGGCGAACGCCGCCTGCAGCGCCGCGCCACCGCCCCAGTTGTCGTTGGCCGCGACGGCAAAGTCCCGGCCGAGCGGGACCAGCGAGAGCTGCGGGTCGGCGAGCGTTTCTCCGACGCCAAATTGCGCGAGACCGGGACCGACGGCGCGAATGAGCAATTGCTTCGGGGCATCGCCGCCGATGACGAAGCCGGGCACGAGCGCCTGATCGCCGCGGCCGACGAAGCCATGGGTCGAGACGTTGACGAGCCGAACCGGGGCGGTGACGCCTTCCGTGTCGTACACTTCGGCGAGCGCGATCCCGGCCGCCGCGGCGATCTTGGCGGTGATGCGCACGGTGTAGCCGGTCGCCCCGGAGGCGCGCAGGGTCGTCTCGACCGAGGCATCGCTGGAAGTCGCCGTCGCGAGAGGAAACGCGCCCACGCGGTTGAACGCGCTCGCGAGTGAGCTCAGGCCACCCCAGTTGTCGTTCGAGGCGATCGCGGTCGTGTCACCGAGGGGAATCACGTCCATCACCGGGTCGGCCAGCGGGCCGTTGACGCCGAACACCCCGAGGGTGGGGCCGATGGCGCGGATGACGAGCGTCTTGTCGGCGTTGCCCTGGAGCACAAAGCCCGGCGTGAGCGCGCCACCGGCCGGAACGTAGCCGCGGGTGGAGACGTTGACGAGCCGGCTCGTGCCGCCGGTGTTGACGGTGAGCGAGGCAAAGGCGGAGGAAAGGGTGGTGGTGGCAGTCGTGGCGCTGACCGAGTAGAAACCCATGCTTTCCGCCGTCGCCCGGCTGATGGTGAAAGCCGCGCCGGTGGCTCCCGCGATCGGCGCGCCGTCTTTTTTCCACTGGTAGGCGAGGCCGGTGCCGGCGGCTCCGACCGTGAAGGTCGTGCTGGCGCCGAGTGCGACGTATTGGGATTGTGGTTGCGCCGTGATGGCGGGGGCGACCGGGCCGGCGGACACGGTCAGCGTGGCGGCACTGCTCGTCACGAGGCCGATCGAATTGGCAACCACCACGGTGTAGCCGCCAGCGTTGGCGGGCTGCACATTGTTCAAGGTGAGGGTCGCGTTGGTCGCGCCGGCGATGAGGGTCCCGTTCACCCGCCACTGGTAGGTTGGTGCCGGGCTGCCGGTGGCGCCCACGGAGAGGGTGACGGTGGTCCCGGCGGTGACGGATTGGCTCGTGGGCGGAGAAATGACGGCGGGGACCGTGGCGGGGAGGTCGGAAATGATGAAACCAATCTGCGTGGGGCCGAAGCTGTCACCCAGGGCGTTGGCTTTCTCGTAGGCGAGGATGGAGATGGTGTACGCGCCGCTGCGCGTGGGCGTGCCGGTGATGGTGCCGTTCGAGCCGTTGAGGACACCGCTGGCGTTGGCGTTCGTGACGGTGAGGCCGGGTGGCAACGTGCCGTTGACGCGAAACGAACTCGCGGGAATCGCCGCGCCGGTGACGGTGAACGCGACGGGTGTGATGGCCGTTCCGACCGTGCCAAGGACGTTGGGGCTGCTCACGACAAAGCGGGTGGCGCCGGCGAGCGAGTGCACGGCTCCGAGGGAGGCAGCGGTGCCAAACGCCGCCCGAAGCAGGGCGACGATCCGTGAGGGCGCGGCGGATCCCGCGGCCTCGGTGGAGGCGACGCGCAACGCGGGGGTCCGCTGGAGGAGCAGCAGCAGCGACGTAGTCGAGAAATTGAGCCAGCGGACCCGGTTCATGTCTGGGAGCTCAGTGGAAGGAGGCGCAGACGCAAGAAGCGCCGGTCTTTCGACCGGCGCTTCGCGATTCTGTTACGCCATTATTCGACGGGCGGCAAAGGGACCAACTCATCGCGGGTGAGTTTCCCGTCGCCGTCGGCGTCGAGCGCCCGGAGACTCGCGGCGGCGTTGGCGATTTCAGCGGCCGAAAGCGCGCCGTCCGCGTTGGCGTCGAGCGCGAGCATCACCGGGAACACCAGATGCGGCCGATCGCCAGGGGGCCGTCCTTTTCCGGCCGGCCGGGCCGGGGCATCGGCCGGACGTCCGGGGCGGTCGGGGTGCCCGGCGGGAGGAGAGGGGCGCAGTTCGTCGAGGGAGACGTTGCCGTCGGAATTGGTGTCGAGCGCCTTGAGGGCGGTGGCGGCGTTGGCGATCTCGGCGGCGGAGATTTCCCCGTTCCGGTCGGCGTCGAGCGCGCGGAGGACGGGGTGGAAGCGGCCGGGGCCGCCGGGCCCGCCGGGCCCGCCTGGCCCGCCTGGCCCGCCGC
>SXGU01041936.1_pt1 | contig 11243 bp, 10 predicted proteins | sample 3174531 | NCBI WGS metagenome assembly SXGU01 (sample SAMN11356863, study PRJNA531348) | freshwater metagenome | isolation source: freshwater sample F1-140 | place: China: Fuxian Lake, Yuxi | collected 2017-12-25
GAACTTGGCCGAGGATTTGATGATGGCGTCCAGGGCCGGGATGGTGTTCTCCCCGCCTTCCAGCGAGAACCGCTTCTGGCCCACGTACTTGGTGTGGAGGAAGTTCTCGAAGGCCACGGCCTCGTTGAGCTTGGTGAGGATGCGCTTCTTCTTGTCGATGGTGAAGCTCCGGTCGTGGGCGCCGTTCTCGAAGCGCAGCTGGAACCACTCCCGGATCTCGGAGTCGTTGATGTGCATGTACTCCACGCCGATGGCCCCGCAGTAGATCCCCTTGAGGTGGGCGATGATGTCCTTGAGCTTCGGAGCCTTGAGGCCCAGGGTCTCCCCGATGGCGAAGGTGCTGTCGAGGTCGGCGATGGTCAGGCCGTAGTCGGAGAGGTCGAGCTTCGGGAACCGGTTCACGCGCTCGCGGATCGGGTTGGTGGTGGCCACCAGGTGCGCGCGGGAGCGGAAGGCTTCGATGTACTTGTAGACCTTGAATTCCTTGCTCAGGTTGCTCGGAGAGACCGCCGTCCCCGGGGCGCCCGGGGCCTCCGCGGGCTCCTTGTTCAGGGCGAACTCCACGCCGAAGAAGAACTGCTTCCAGGAGGCGTCGACGCTGTCGGGATTTTTTTTGAAGTCGTTGTAGAGGCTGTCGATGAAGGAATTATCAGAGGATGAGACGTAGGAAAAATCATGTGAAACAGTCATAGAAATTGCCCGTTTAGATGAGGTGAATTAACTCTGGTGGAAATATTATAAGACAAAGGTTTCTGAGTGTTAATGCTAAAACCGAAGAAACTTATAAGTTATTTTTGTTGACTAAATTGATTCAAGAAACTCTTCACTTCCGCGATGACTCCAGAGGGAATTTCATGTCCGCCGTTGAAGGAATGGAGCTTGCCTTGGAAGTTTAACGCACGAAGCTTATCTTCCATGGCGCGGGCACCATCGATGTGCAGGATCGGGTCGCGGGTTCCATGGGATTGGTAGAACGGGATGGGTCTTGCTTTCTTCGGAACCTTCGCGTCGGCGACGAGGTTCCCCGAGAGAAGAACCAGGCCGTCGATCTTAAGCCGGTCGTTCATGGCCAGGTGGAAGGCGCACATGGCCCCTTGCGAGAACCCACCCACCACCAGGGTTTCGTGTTTTTTAGCGAGCTCGGAGATCAGGGACTCGAGCTTCCCCAGAGTGCTCTGGAACTCCGGCGGCTCGTGGGACGCCATGTCCCGGTGCTTACCTTCCTGCAGGGCCTTCTCGAGTCTGGCCATGTCGATGGAGAACCACGCCCGGCCGCTGTAGTAGCCCATGTTCAGATCCAGCACGCCGTTGGGGAAGTACCAGTTGAACTTGTCCAGGTGCCAGTACTCCCAGAGGGGGAAGAGGTCCTGCATGTTGGCCCCGTAGCCGTGGAGGAAGACCACTCCGACGCTGGGGTCGTCCCCGAGGACTTGGAGGCAGTCGATGCCGGAAATGGTGGTGGCCGATGTTCTCATACGCCCTCCTACTCTAAGCCAATGAAAACACGTGGGCAAGAGAAGTTAGAGTTTAATTCTTAATTTGATTCTGCCGATAGGGAAATTAATGATTTCTTGACCCCTAAGGAGCCCTCATGTCCGTGATCGATGAGGATGATAAACCAACCGTCCAGCTGGACCTCAAGGCCCTCCGGAATAAGCAGCTGAAGCAGGAAGAAGAGCTCGCGAGCATCGCCTCGGACCTGGAGTTCCGGGCCGGGTCCTCGTCGCCGAAGAGGCCGCACCACGCTTCGACCCACAAGAAACCGAACCCCTATCCGGTGAAGAAGAGCAAGCACCCGATCGTGGTGCTCTTCGACTTCGAGTCGACCTTCTTCGGCAAGGCGCTCGCGGCGTTCCCGAAGGGATACCACTACGAGGTCTGCAGCTCCCTCGGAGAGCTCAACAAGCTCCTCAAGCAGAAGCCCGCGCTGGTGGTCTTCAACTACGACGTCAATCCCAAGGCCGTGAACCAGCTCACCACGCAGATCAAGCAGAAGTGCCCGGACACCCTCACGGTGATCATGGCGACGTCCATCTCGGAGAAGAAGGCCAAGGTCCACGCCGCCACTCCCGCGGGCGCGCACGGGTACTACCAGTTCCCGCTGATTGCAGAGAAGATCGAGGGAGAGTTCCAGCGGATCCTCATCGTGAAGAGCATCGCCGCCTAGACACTTCCCCCAAAAAAAAAGCCATCGCGGTCAAACGATGGCTCTTTTTCTGGGAGGTGAAATCATGGCTATGATTTCGAAGACCATCATCAAGAAAATCCCGATTACCGTCAACATAAGGTCCAAAGTTTTTTCTAACACCAAGACCTATCAAGATGTTAGTAATGGACAGTTGACCTTTACTCTAAAGCTTTAAAAAATTGATCATGGCTAAGTCATTGATAAAATTATTTTTATTTAGTTTCACATTCCCCCTTTTTGCTTCTTCCCTTTGGGAAAAAGACCTGGAGATCCTCTCACCCCGAGAGAACGTCTACGGGCTGGCGGAGAGCGAGCTCAAGGCCCGGGTGGCCGCCGGAAGGAAGGCCGCTCTCTTCTATCCTGTGACGGTCTCCGACCTCCTCCTCCCCTATGATCCCATTAGCGCTTTCTTCGACTCGGAGGCAGACGATCCGGTGAGGCAGCTCCTCTACTCGCTCGCCCGCGTGGTCTCTCCCTACAAGAACATGGACGAGGTCTACGCGTGGGTCGGGCTCCACACCTACCCTGCGGCCGCGCAGCCGGAGAACCCCAATCCGCTGCCGGAGCTCACTCCCGAGGAGAGGTCCAGGCCCATGGGAACCACGGTCTTCGAAACTGAGGACGGCGAGGCCCTCACCTTCGGCTGCGCCGCCTGCCACTCCGGGAACCTCTTCGGCGTGCGCGTGCTGGGCCTCACCAACCGCTTCCCGCGGGCCAACGAGTTCTTCCGCCAGGGCGCGACCCTCGCCCCCTACGTGAACAGCTTCCTCTTCCAGGGAGCGCTCCACACGACGGCCGGAGAACGACGGATGTTCGCGCGGGCCAAGGGGGCGCTTCGGTACGTCGGGACGAAGGTGCCGGTCACCCTCGGGCTGGACACGAGCCTGGCACAGGTGGCCCTGTCGCTCGCCAAGCGCAGGCCCGACGAGTTCGCCACCCGGACCGCCGTCTCCCACCGGTTCCCCCGGAAGAACAAGCTCGCCGAGCTCGTGGCCGACAGCAAGCCCGCCGTGTGGTGGAACCTCAAGTACAAGAACCGCTGGCTCTCCGACGGCTCCATCGTCTCGGGGAATCCGGTGCACACCAACTTCCTCTGGAACGAGATCGGCCGGGGCACGGACCTCGTCCGGCTCGACGGCTGGCTGAAGGAGAACACCCGGACCATCGAGGCCATCACCGCCGCCGTCTTCGCGAGCCGGCCTCCGAGGTACGAGAAGTTCTTCGGGAGCGGGGCCATCGACCTCGCGCGGGCCAAGCTCGGAGAGGCGCACTACAAGGTCTCCTGCCAGCGCTGCCACGGCGGTTACGAGAAGGGCTGGAGCAGAGAGGACGCCGCGGGCCTCTCGCTCGATGAGCTCCTCCAGAACCACCGGGTGACCTACCACCGGAGGACCCCGGTGAGGAACGTCGGCACGGACCCGGGCCGGTACCTGGGGATGTTCGAATTCTCCGCCGACCTCAACCGCCTGGCGATCTCGAAGAACATCGGGACGGTGGTGGTGCCCCAGAAGGGATACGTGCCGCCGCCGCTTGACGGGATCTGGGCGCGCTGGCCTTACTTCCACAACAACTCCATCCCGAACCTCTGCGCGCTCCTCACCCGGAGCGAGGAGAGGCCCGCCACGTACCACGCCGGCGAAGCCCGGTCGAAGGAAACCGACTTCGACAGGGAGTGCGTCGGATACCCGCTGGGCGAGAAGACCCCGGGGCACTGGAAGAAGGACCCCGACTATTTCTACGATACGACGAAGGAAGGGCTCTCCAACAAGGGCCACGACGAAGGGATCTTCCTGAGCGCTGGCCGGGAGATCTACACCCGGGAGCAGAAGCTCGAGCTCATCGAGTTCCTCAAAACCCTGTAAACTGCCCTACTATAGTGGTGTTGACCTTTTTTTCAGAAGCCGGTGATTGTAGAAAAATATAAAGATCTCAAGATGATCTTCTAAGCGCTTTGGGTCCTTGGTAGTGCACCAGGTTTTCCGGATGAGCCGGTTGACGTTAGCTCTCAATATCGCGCAAGTGTGGTTGACGGCAAAGAGCGGATCGAAGGCGACCTTTTTCAGTTCACCCTGGCCGGCGATGGATCCCCTTTCGCTTTTGAAGGTCAGGTGTTTTGCGCGGGGGAGGTACGCCGTGACATACCAGGGATAACGTTGGTGTTCATCTGACTTTACGACCACCTCTGGTGAAAGGATCGGAGTGACTTTTTGGAAGAGCCTGGTTAAGCCATGGAGATGCTCATCCTCTCTATGTCCATACTTCTTCCTGGCTATGGTCGCCAGGGTTCCAAAGGCTGGAATCTGGGAGACCTCGAGAGCGAGAATCATTCGCCTATCTTCGTCAACTGCGATCGATACGCTGAGTGGTTTTAGCTTGGAATTCTCCTTAGTGATCAGGTCGTCTATCTGGATGTTGTGGATCCTACCTTTCATTCGCTGCAGATATTTTTGATTTAGCCTTGAAGAGCGCCGAGCAAGGAAAGGTAGCTTCCGCTCAACAGTTTTTCGATGAACCCCCAGGAGGATCGCAGACCTTCTCAGCGAAACACCTGAGCACAGAAGCCTCAGGAGTGGCGTGTTCACTCTACGTCTTTTGTGCCGATAAGCTTCAGAAAAAGTTGCATGAGAGAAACGTCGCCCACAGATTTTACATCGAAATCTCTGGATGGTTTTAGAGTCTTCCTTTCTTCTGAAGCACCCGTCTTTGATGACCATTTCCGGGAATGCGCAATTTGTGTCAGGACATTTCCTCTTCATGCCTCAAAGATCGCAAAATTCATGACATCAAGAAGGCTCCTAACATTATGAATTTTTTGTTGGATGACACGCGAAGGTAAAAAATTTGCATGGAGCAAATTTGAGGAAAGATCCTACAGACACCAACCAAGTCGGGCAGTTAGTAGACGGTGAGGTAGCTCTTGATCCACCCCAGCGCCCCCGCTCCCTCGTTGGAGATGTCGTGCACCTGCGTGGGCAGGAGGGTCTGCTTGACGTGCTTGAGCCCCTCGGGCTTGACGGCGATCACCGCCCCCACCACCTTGTGATCGTCGGTGGAGTCGAAGAGGGCGAAGGTGAGCTTGAGGTCCTTCAGGAGCTCGAGGTCGACCGTCGCCGGGATGGCCTCGTGGATGAAGAAGACCGCGGCCACGAGCTTGATCTCCTCTTCGTACTGGGGCCGCTCCTCCGGGAGGTCCGGCTTCACCAGGAGCTCCCGGGCCCGGGCGAGGAAGCGCGAGCCGTCGACCAGGACGTTGACCGTCGACCCGACCTGGGACGCGCCCCAGGGACTCAGGTCCGCGCCGGCGATGCTCTGGCAGAAGTATTTCTCCGTGTCGAGGACGCACTTGATGTCGTCCAGGAGGTTCCACAGGTGCTCCTTGGTCGGGAGCTCCGAGCTCTCGAGGAGGAACTCCGTGCTCGGAGCTCCCTCGGCCGGTGCGGGTGGGGGGACGGGGGCAGCGACGGGAGCGCTCGCCTTCGGCACCGAGAGGTCCTCTCCCACCTTCCGGATCACGGGTTCGGGTTCGGGCTCGCTTAGGATCTGGCCATAGTAGACGGCGCCGACGAAGAGGGCGAAGATCACACCCTTCACCACCCGCATCCGGGTCTTGTCCGGTTCCGGTTTGGCCGGGGCCCTGCTCCTCGCCTCGGAGCGCTTCTGGACGATCTTCTCGTTCCGCTTCCGCACGAGGTTCTCGGTCCTCGCGGCCTGGAGTTCCTTCAGGCTGAAGGCCCGGGTGGCCCCTTCCTTGACGTCCGTCTTCGGCGCCACCGGATGTTCGGCCAGCTCTTTCAGGGTTTCCTGGACGAAGTCGACGGACTCCTGATCGCTCAGGAGGCTAATGAGGACGCTGTCTCCCAGGCGCACGGGGAAGAAGGAGGTGAACTCGACCTTCCGGCCCGGCACCAGGCGCTCTTCGTTGATGAAGCTCCCGTTGGTCGAGCCCTGGTCGATGACGAAGTAGTTGTCGTCTTCGCTCACGATCACCAGGTGCTTCCGGCTGATGCCGGTGGCCCTGAGCTCGATCTCGCAGGTGTCCCCGGAGCCGATGGCGATTCGTGGTTTGGAGAGGGGGTAGATCTTCGGATCCTCGTCTCCGACGATGACTTCTATGCGCATACTACGATGGTAGCGGAAATCGGGAGAGTTTCAAGGAGAGAATTCTACGGGCAGATGAGGCGGATCTTCCCACCGGAGACCGCGTCGAGCCGGATGTCCCGGCCCGCGCAGTTGATCCCGGCCGCAGAGATGTCGAAGAAGTCGTTCAGGACGACGTTGTTCCGCAGCGGCTTGCACTCGAGGTTCCCGAGCTCGATCATCTTCTCCGGGATCTGGCCCACCGGGCACTGGATGGTGTTGAGGCGGCAGGCCCCGGTCCCCGGGTCCCAGGTGGCCGCGGCCCCGAGGTTCAGGCAGATGTTCTGCTTGGCCAGGAGGTTGGCGTCTCCCACGGCCGGGCCGCAGCTCTTGATCTTATTGTTCGCGTCCGCGGAGTAGACGAAGGAGATGGTCTTCCGCATGGTCACCCAGCGGTTCGAGCTCTGGAAGAAGTTGATCCCCTTGCGCTCGATGGAGAAGGTCACGTCCACGTCCGCGACGTCCTTGCTGATCATGGTGGACTGTTTCAGGCCGATGGAGTCCACGCGGAAGTCCTGGTACTGGCTTTCGCCGGCGAGGAGCACCTTCATCTGGGTCTGGGTGATGTAGACGAGCTGGCTCACGTACTCCGGCGGGTTCACGCCCCGGCCCGCGAACATCATCTGGCAGCGGTCCCGGTCGTTGATCGAGGCCTGGAGGAGGGCCATGGTCTTGGCGATCTCCCCCTGGCTCCTCGCCATGGCCTCGTTCTGCGCCTGGGTATCGATGAGCTTCATGGTGACCAGGGCCATGATCCCGAGGATCCCCATGGAGATCACGATCTCAACCATGCTGAAGCCGCGCTGGGAGGTGGAGGTCCTTAGAAGCATGAGATCCTCAGCTTGCCGGTGCTGTCGAAGACCAGGCGGGCGTTGCTATTGGTGGTGGAGCAGCCGTTGGAGTTGATCATCAGCGGGGCGTTCAGGGCCTTGGAGATCTTCTCGCACTTCACTACGCCGAGGGAGGTGATCCCCTCGATGGTGTAGCCCACGCCGCAGGTCTTGACCCCGGTCACGAGCTGGCACTTCTGGGTGTCCTTGTTCCAGGTGAAGATCTGGCCTCCGCCGGCGGAGGGCACCGGAGGGGTGAGGGTCTCGCACAGGTCGTTCTCGAGGTTCTGGATCGAGTTCTTCCGGGCGTCCATGCAGCCGCGGAAGACGGACCCCGCGCCGGTCTTCTCGAACCGGAGGGTGAGGTAGACGGACTTGGTTTCCTTCACCCCCGCCTGCGCCGTGCCCATCGAAACTCCGGCGAGGACGTAGTCCACGTCCATGCGGTAGCGTCGGGCGATGGAGTTGTCCACGTTGTTCACGGTGGCGCCGGAGGTATCCTGCAGCTGCACCATCTCGATGTCCTCGACCCGCCAGGTGTTGCTCGGATCGCTCCACCCACCGACCTGGAAGATCGGTCCGCCCCGCACGGTGTTCCCCGCGTCCTGGAGGAAGGTCGCGGCGGTGTCACTGGTGTAGAGGGCAGCGGGGTCTTCTATCGTGGTTTTTCCATACTGGTCATTAAAGGTTGCGTTGCAGTTCCGGGTATCCGTCATGAGCTTGGACACGCTGGCGTGGTTGGTCTGGAGCTTCTGGATGTGGGAGACGTTCTTCTGGGCCTTCATGTGGTTCCCGAAGATGAGCATGGCGGTGAGGCCCGCGCCCGCGAGGAACGCGCCTCCGATCATCAGCTCCACCATGGAGAAACCGCGGCTCCGGAGCACTCCCTTGGTACCTGGGTACAAAACCATTCGACCTCATTCGTTATCCAGTGATTTTAATACACTACCAGAATATTACCAGGGGGTTTTAACTTCCTACAGGTTAGGGGGGGTGGGATTTCTCTCTGTCCGGGGGATCGACGAGGATTGTTGGCAGTCGGAGCAGCTTATCCCGAAGGATTTGCTTCAGTATTAAGCTTCCCGGCGCTTATGGACTTAATTCCAAAGATCGGCTTTCGAGTTTAAGATGGGACATGCTCAAGTTCTTTCCAGAGATTCACCGCCGGCGTGAAGCGGGCTTTTCCATCGTACAGGGGATGGTCCTCACGGCCGTCTTCGCGGCCTCGGCCCTGGTGCTGGTCGACTACGTCCGGGACCAGAAGCTCATGGTGAAGGGCGCGGAGACCCGGGAGAGCATCGAACAGCTCCACGAGGTGATCTTCGGGATCCTCCAGTACCGGGACAGCTGCGAAGCCACCGTCCGAGGCAACAACGTCATCGTGGGGAACGTCGTCCCGAACAACGTGGCCCTCCCGCTCGACACCATCTCCTACGCCTCCGGCGTGGACGCCGCCGGCAACATCGAGTCCTCGGAGATGTTCCGGGACTTCGACTTCGCCGGGAACCCGAACCTCGAAGGGACCTACATGAACGGCCAGGTTTCGATCGAAGACATGTCGCTCACGTTCCCCGACACGCCCCCGAACACTCCGCTGAACCCCGCCGTCCTCACCATCAGCTACCAGCGCCTCAACTCCTCGGCGGCCCGGCGGACCAAGAAGGGCTACGGCGGGAAGGACCTCCGGAAGGTGATCAACATCGTCTTCCAGAAAGACAAGAGTGACAACTTCCTTTCCTGCTACGCCGTGAACACCTCGGTGAACGCGCTCATCAGTAACCAGGACCTCGCCCAGGAGTTCTGCGAGAGCATGGGCCTTGACAACGCCGACCCGGCCCTCACCGACAAGCTCCTCGTGTGGGACCAGGAGCGGAACATCTGCACCTTCCAGGAACGCACCTGCCCGGACGGCTCCCTCTTCGTCGGCATCCGCAACACTGGTGAGACCATGTGCGAGCAGCTAGGGAACTGGGGCTTCGGCACCCTCATCGACTCCACCGTGGACTCGAACTGTGCTCCGGCGCAGAGAACTAACGTGCGGTTCGTCGACACCGGCTCCGGTCAGGTCCGGATCCGGTGCTCCCCGTAGACCACCACCGCCGCCGACACCTTGTCCTTCCCCCAGCGGGAGATCTTCAGGAACTGGTCTTCGTGGATCGGGATGTGCACCCGGCTGATCACGCCGCCGTGCTGGTCCGGGATGTACTGGTCCGGGTCGTGGATGTAGACGAAGCTCTCGTCGTAGGCGGTGACCACCACCCAGTGCGGGATCCGGTTCTTGTCGAAGTGGTAGGTGGTGATGAGGACGATGGGGATGCCCCCGCTCTTCAGGATCCGGTCCAGCTCGTCCAGGGTCAGGCGCTTCCGGTGGACCTTGATCCCGGTCTCGACGATCTTCTTCTCGAAGTCCTTGTGGACCAGTTCGATGATCTGCTTCTTCTCGGGCCGCCGGACGGTGTCCTTGAAGAGGACACTCGAGTGAGACAGGTAGAGCTCGGGCCTGAAGCCCCGCCGCCAGGCCGAGAGGGCCAGGCCCCGGGGGCCGCAGCCGCCGTGGCCCGTGGTCATGAAGATGGTGGTAGCTTCCCGCCAGATCTGGAGCTCGTTTGAGAGGGACATCTCCAGGCGCGGGTTGAAGGTGTTCATGGCCATCATCAGGCACGACGGGCCACAGGTGAAGTCCGTCCCCTGCGAGTAGTAGGGGATGTTGAGCCGGGGCTTGAGCTTTAGCACCCGGATCCGCTTCTCGTAGCAGAGCGCGGTCTCGCCGTCGTCGTAGTAGTCTTCCTTCTGCGTGAACTTCCGGTAGCCGAGCTTCTCGTAGAGCTTGATCGCCCCCTTGTTGCTCGCCTTGACCTCGAGCCGGAGGTAGGCGCAGTCCTCGTCGTCGGCGGCGATGGTCTCGAGCTCGCTGATGAGCTGGGAGGCCAGGCCATAGCCCTGGTACTCCGGCAGGGTGCAGATGGAGTAGAGCCGCGCGAGGCTCGTCCCGGCGTTGATGAGCACCAGCCCGTACCCAATGAGTCTGGTCTTATATTCCATCACCAGGAACACCGAGTGCGCGTTCTTGATCATCCAGTGGAAGTTCCTCCGACTTAGCTGGTCGTAGGAGAAGCACTGGTTCTCGAGCTCCACCAGCTGCGAGAGGTCCGCGACCTTCGCCTTCCGGAGCTTCAAGAGGCCCAGGTCGAAGTCTTTCCTTGTCGCGGGGGCTTTCTTTTTTTTCATGCAAAGTCCCCCTTGAAGATGGCATCCATTCTGATATTGTACTTAAAGTACGTTCAACTTCACCAGCTAATTGGTGACTATTCCGGAAGGCACGTGGCCAAAATCATCGTCATCGTCGAGAAACTCAAAGACTGGAACTCCTACTACCCCGTCGAACAACTCATGACCCCGCAGGACTACCTCGTGAACTGGGACGAGAACCTCTACGAATCCAAGGGTAGCGAACGGATCAAGATCATCAACCTTTGCCGCAACTACAAGTACCTTAGTAACGGGTACTACTGCTCCCTGCTCGCTGAAGCACGTGGTCATTCGGTTATTCCCACGGTCAAGGGGATCAACGACCTCTCGAAGTCCTTCCTCTATAGTCTCGAAACGGAAGACCTAGATGATGCGATTCAGAAAGCGTTCAAGAACCAGACCAACAATGAAGCCTTCTCCATCACCATCTATTTCGGCAAGACGGAGAAGGAGCAGCTCCAGGACGTGGCCCGGCAGATCTTCGACCTCTTCCCCGCTCCCATCCTCCACGTGGACTTCGAGTGGGACAAGAAGTGGGAGATCAGGTCCATCCGCACCGGGAGCCTGAACGCCCTCTCCTCCACCGACGAAGACAAGTTCGCCGCATCTCTGGACGACTACTCCGGGCGGATCTGGCGCAAGCCCAAGGCCAAGAAGAAGTACCGCTACGACCTGGCCATCCTCCACAACCCGCAGGAGGCCATGCCTCCCAGTGACAAGAAGGCCCTGAACAACTTCATCAAGGCCGGGAAGGAGAACGACGTGCTGGTGGAGCTGGTGGAGAAGAAGGACTACGGGAAGATCGCCGAGTACGACGCGCTCTTCATCCGCGAGACCAC
>SXGU01061934.1_pt1 | contig 11243 bp, 10 predicted proteins | sample 3174531 | NCBI WGS metagenome assembly SXGU01 (sample SAMN11356863, study PRJNA531348) | freshwater metagenome | isolation source: freshwater sample F1-140 | place: China: Fuxian Lake, Yuxi | collected 2017-12-25
ACGCGATGTTCGACCATCTCGTGCGCGGCGACGGCGACTCGGCCGCCCGCCATCGTGCCTTCTACGACGAGTACCTCGCGGTCATGGACCTGACCGCCGAGTTCTACCTCGAGACGATCCAGCGCGTCTTCATCGACCACGAGCTGCCGCGCGGCGTTTTCCGGCATCGTGGGCAACGGGTCGATCTCGGCGCGATCCGCCGCTGCCACCTGATGGCGATCGAGGGCGAGAAGGACGACATCACCGGCATCGGCCAGACCAAGGCGGCGCTGGAACTGACCGTGAACCTGCCCGAGAGTGCCAAGGCCTACCATCTCCAGCCGGGGGCGGGGCATTACGGCATCTTCAACGGCTCGCGCTTCCGCGCCGAGATCGTGCCGCTGATGCGTGCCTTCATGGAGCGCAGCACCGCCCCCACCGTCCAGCAGGTGATGGAGGCCGATCCGCGCCCGATCCTCGTGCCCGCCGAGTTGGCCCCGGCCTTGCCCGCCCGTCACGCCGCCGCGCCCCGGGCCGCCCGGCGCGAATGGGCCGCGATGCGCGAGCGCCCCGCGCTGCCGGAGCAGCGGATCGCGGGTTGACCTTGCCACGATGGGAAGGTGCAAGGCGTGTCGATCCGCGCCGCCGGGCCCGGACGACCCAGGAGACAACACCGTGAAGACACTCGTTGCGGCCGCGACCGCCCTCGTCCTGATGGGCGCGGCCCCCGCCCTGGCGATGAGCTGCTGCGGCGGCGGCACCAAGGGCAAGGCCGCGATGTGCGCCAAAGGGGATATGAAGGGCGGCGCGATGGGCCGCACGGCGATGAAGGGCAAGGGCTGCTGCTGCGAGGGCATGTCCTCGGGCCGGATGAGCAGCCGTCGCAGCTGATGCGATAGGTCTTTGTGCCGCATCGGCTATTTCCGAAAGCCGGTTCCCACCTTTCGGGCCGATGCTCAAGCGGCGCAGGGACATCGCCCCGGCCCGCCCTAAGTCGTGGCTCGAATCTTCGAATCGAGCCGGACCGAAAGCCCCATGAGCGAGAACCCCCAGGACCGCCCCTACACCGTCTGCCACATGACCACCTCGGTCGATGGCCGCATCAAGGTGCGGCGCTGGAAGACGGTCGATGCCGACGCTCACTACGAGGAAGTCCACGGAAAGCTCGGGGGCGACGCCTGGATGTGCGGGCGCATCACCATGCAGGGCTACGCCGACAGCGCGAAGCCGCTCGCCGAGGCGCCGCCGGAGGAGCCGGTCTCCCGTGAGGACCACGTCGCCAAGCGAAACGCCTCCGGCTACGCCGTGGCGCTCGACGCCCGCGGCGCGATGGATTGGGGGGCACGCAACGACATCACCGGCGACCACGTCGTCGTGGTGACGACGGGGCAGGTCTCCGACGACCGCCTGCGCCGGCTCAGGGCCGGGGGCCAGTCCTACATCGTCGCGGGCGAGCACGAGGTCGATTTCGCGCTGGCTCTGCGCAAGCTGAAGCAGCTGTTCGGCATCGAGCGGCTCTTGATCGAGGGCGGCGGGCGCATCAACGGCTCGCTCCTGAAGGCCGGCCTGATCGACGAGCTGAGCCTGCTGCTGGCGCCCGCCGTCGACGGCGTATTCGGCACCCCCGCCCTGTTCGACTTCGACGGCGAGGAAGCCGACTCGATGGGGTCGCGCCTGCGCCTCACCCGCACGGCCTGCGAGCCCTTCGACGACGGCACGGTCTGGCTCCGCTACCGCGTCGAGCCGGTCTAAGTCCGGGATCCCAAAGGACGAGTCCTTTGGCGGGGTTTGGGGCGGAGCCCCATGGATGGCTCCGCCGGCCAGGGCTCCGCCCTGGACCCGCGAAAGGACTTGTCCTTTCGAAACCTGGGATTTGGGGACAGCCAAGGGTCAACCGAGGCTCTTGGCCAGCTGCTCCAGCTGGTCGGCGCATTGGCCCCAGCCCTGGCGGAAGCCCATCGCCTCGTGGGTGGCGCGATCATCGAGCGTCCAGTGGCGCGCCCGTGCGGTGTAGCGGGTGCCGCCGGCCTCGTCCACGAAGGTGAGGATCACCGTCAGGAACGGCTTGGGGGAGGGCACCCAGGCGCTCGTGTACGCGTCGGTGACGACGAGGCGTTCCTCCGGCACCACCTCCAGATAGACGCCCGGGTTGGACATGTCCTGCCCCTCGGGGCTGCGCATCACGATGAGGCTCGTGCCGCCCGGCCGCACGTCGAGTTCGGCCACCGGGGTCGTGTAGGGCTTCGGGGCGAACCACTGCTTGAGCAGGTCGGGCTCGGTCCAGCATCGCCACAGCGCGCGCCGCGGCACCGGGATCAGGCGGGTCAGGACGAGGTCGCGGGGATCGTCGGCATCCTCGATCATGTGGAGGCTCCTGCGAGAATCAGGCCGGGCGCTTGGACTGGTTTAAGGCCCAGGTGACCCCGAACGGGTCGCGCAGCTGCCCGTAGATGTCGCCCCAGAACATCTCCTGGTACGGCGTCACCACCGTGGCGCCGGCTGCCACCGCCCGGTCCCACCACGCGGCGATGTCGTCCACCGGCAGCATCAGGTTGAAGGCTTGCGGCGGCTGGAGCGGGTGGCCGTACTCGGGAAACGCGTCCGAGAGCATCAGCGACGAGCCGTTGAGGTAGAGGTGGACGTGCATGGTCCGCCCCTGCTCGTCGGTGGGCATCGCAGCGGCGACCTCGGCCCCGAACGCGCGTTGATAGAACTCCGAGGCCCGCATCGCCCCGTCCACCGTCAGGTAGGCGACCACCCCACCCTTCGTCGGCGGCAGCGCGCCGGTTCCCGTCCCGCTCATCGTCGCTCCCTTCCGGATCGGCCGGGACCTTACCGCTGCGCGATCCTCGGGCAAAGGCGGAGCCTCATCCCGGTCCGATCGCCGCAGAGGCGGCGGGGCGCGGAACGATCCCAACCCCCTCCCGTTGGCCCGCCGACTTAACGCAGGATGGCCGCGTCGGCGCTTGGCGCAGGAAGGAACCCTTCATGGATCTCGGTATCAGCGGCCGCGTCGCGGTGATCACCGGCGGCGATTCCGGCATGGGCTACACCAGCGCGGAATACCTCCTGCGGGAAGGCGTCCGGATCGTCCTCTCCGACCTGAAGGAGAAGGAGCTGCAGGAGGCCGCGCAGCGCCTCTCGGCGCTCGGCGAGGTCAAGGCCTGTCAGGCCGACCTCTCGTCCAACGAGGGCGCGCTGAAGCTGCGCGACTTCGCCGACACGGCATTCGACGCGAAGCCCACGATCCTCGTCAACGCCGCGGGCGTCACAGGGGCCACCGGCGATTTCCTCGACATCGACGACGACGGCTGGCTCTCGACCATCCAGGCCGACCTGATGGCGGCGGTGCGCACGGCGCGCGCCTTCATCCCCGGCATGCGTGAGCAGAAGTGGGGGCGGATCGTGCTCTTCACCTCCGAGGACGCGGTCCAGCCCTATGTGGAGGAGCTGCCCTACTGCGCCGCCAAGGCCGGATTGATGAACCTGACCAAGGGCCTGTCCAAGGCCTACGGGCCGGACGGCGTGCTGGTGAACTCGGTGGCGCCCGCCTTCGTCGCCACGCCGATGACCGACGCCATGATGGAGAAGCGGGCGGACGAACTCGGCGTCTCGTTCGACGAGGCGATCGAGAGTTTTCTGGAGGAGAAGCGCCCCGGCATCGTCGCCAAGCGCCGCGGGCGGGTGGAGGAGGTCGCCGCCGCGGTCGCCTTCCTCTGCTCCGAGCAGGCGAGCTTCATCACCGGCGAGAACCTGCGGGTCGATGGCGGCGCCGTCCTGACCATGGCGGCCTGAGCGCATGCGCGAGATCGTCTGCGACGTGGCGGTGATCGGCGCGGGCACCGCCGGGATCGCCGCACACCGCGCCGCCCTCAAGGAGGGCGTGCGCTCGGTGCTGATCGAGCAGGGGCCGGGCGGCACCACCTGCGCCCGGGTCGGCTGCATGCCCTCCAAGCTCCTGATCTCGGCGGCCGAGGCGGCGCATGCGGCGCGCAACGCCGACGCGTTCGGCGTGCGCGTCGAGGGCGTTCAGGTGGACGGGCCGGCGGTGCTCGCGCGGATGCGTCGCTTGCGCGACGACTTCGTCGGCTCGGTGTTCGAGGGGCTCGACGATCTGCCCGCGGACTCGCGTATCACCGGCCGGGCCGTGTTCGAGGGGCCGGAGACGCTGCGCGTGGACGACCACACCCGTCTGCGCTTCGGGGCGGCGGTGATCGCCACCGGATCAAGCCCGAGCGTGCCGAAGCCGCTCGAGGATCTCGGTGAGCGCGTGCTCACCACCGACACCGTGTTCGAGATCGAGGATCTGCCGAACTCGCTCGCCGTGCTCGGCGCCGGCCCGGTCGGGCTCGAACTCGCCCAGGCCATGGCCCGGCTCGGTGTACGGGTGAGCGTGTTCGACCCCGGCGACAGCCTGGGCGGCCTGCGCGATCCCGACCTGACCCGCGCCGGCCGCGAGATCTTTTCCGACGCCTTCGATCTTCATCTCGGCACCGAGATCGAGGCCGGCGAGGCCGACGGCGAGGGCGTTCGCCTGTCGTGGAAGGGCGGCTCGCGCCGGTTCGCCCGCGTGCTCTCCGCCGCGGGCCGCCCGCCCAACGTGCGCGGCATCGGCCTGGAGGAGACTGGCGCCCGGCTCGACGAGCGCGGCAGCCCCGCCTTCGATGCCCGCTCCCAACGCTGCGAGGGCACACGCCTGTTCATCGCGGGCGACGCCAACGCCGACCGGCCGATCCTGCACGAGGCGAGCCGCCAGGGCCGGATCGCCGGACGCAACGCCGCCCGCCTCGCCGCGGGTGGGTCGGTCGAGCGTCCCGAGCGCTGGACCATGCTCGCCATGGTGTTCAGTCAGCCGCAGATCGGCAGCGTCGGCGGCGGCTTCGACGGGAAGGCGGGCCACCGCGTCGGTCGCGCGGATTTCTGCGACCAGGGCCGGGCCCGCGCCATGGACCGGGCGCAGGGCGGCATCCGCCTCTACGCCGAGCCGAGCGGGCGCCTCGTCGGCGCCGAGATGATCGGCCCGGAGGTCGAGCACCTCGCCCACCTCGTCGCCCACGCCGTGCAGGACGGGCTCGACGCGAAGACGTTTCGCGACCGCCCGTTCTACCATCCGACCCTGGAGGAGGCGCTCGACACCGCGGTCTCGGATCTGCTCGAACGGGACGGCTGATGTTTTCCGGCCTCCCGTCGTCGCGGGGCGGGGAACGACCTCCGGCCTGACAACCGGAAGCAATCCGAAGTCATCGCCCGCAGTCATCGCCCGCCGGCGCGGATGAACGATCCGCCTTCCTCAATCGTTAAGGTTCGGATGCTCACCCCGCCCGACCTTTTCGGCGAGGGGGAGTCGGAACCGCGGGAGGCGGGTCGGTCCGACATGCGCGCGCTGTGCGGTTCCAGACAAGATCTCGAGAGAGCAATGACTTGGCCGTATGCCGGGGCGGTCGTGCACGGGCGCGCACGCCATTGCGCAACGCTCCTGCCGCGGGCATATCGGACCGCGTAATGGTCGATCCGTCGCACATGCATATCAGGGGGGCGGACCATGCCCCGGTCGGCCTTCCGATCGATCTCGACGCCCTGACTGCGGCCGAGCGGGATGCGGTCGAGGCGGGGCTCCTCGCCCTCGACGCCACCGGGACCGTGCTCGCCTGCAATCGCGCGGCGGCGGCGCTCTGCGGTTCTGCCGCCGAGGCGATGATCGGGCGCAACTTTTTCCGCGAACTCGTGCCCAGCGCCCGCGTGCCGGGCTTCTACGGCCGCTTCCTCGCGACCCGGCGCGGCAGCCTCGGTGCCCAGAACTTCGAGTTCGTGTTCGGCCGCCTGCCCGCCCCCTTGCGCGCGCGCATCGACCTGTGGCCCGGCGCCGACGGGCGCACGTGGCTCGTCGTCAGCCCCCTGGCGCAGATCGCCGCCGGTCCGTCCCGCGAGGCGGTTCTGGCGGCCATCTCTCAGCGCAGCCGGGCCGAGCCGGTCGATCCGGGCCTGTGCGAGCGCGAGCCGATCCACATCCCCGGCTCGATCCAGCCGAACGCCGTGATGCTCGCGGCCGATGCCGCCACCTTCGAGATCCTGGCCTTCAGCGCCAACGCGGCGGACGTGCTGCCGCCCGCCCTGTTCCCGCCGACCGGGCATCGCCTGGAGGCGGTGCTGCCGGCGCCCATCGTCTCGGCGATCCGCGACGGGCTCGCCACCCACAGCCTCACCGATGGGCGGACCTTGCGCCGAACGGTCACCCTGCCGCCCAGGGGCGAGGAATCTCGAGCGGAAAGCTTCCACCTCGTCGCCCATGTCCATCTCGGCCGGGTCATCGTCGAGCTCGAACTCGCCCCCGAGCGGGCCGAGGATTTTTCCGCCGCGAGCCCGCTCGACACCGAACTCGCCATGGCGCGCCTGCGCGCCGCCGAGAGCCTGACCGAGGCGGCCCAGATCGCCGCCCTCGAGATCCGCGCCGTCACCGGCTTCGAATCGGTGCTGGTCTACCGCTTCGACGCCGACTGGAACGGCGAGGCCATCGCCGAGGACATGGTGCCGGACTGGCAGCGCCCGTTGATCGGCCTGCGCTTCCCCGCCTCCGACATCCCGGCCCAGGCGCGCGCGCTCTACACCAAGGCCAAGAGCCGCTTCGTGATCGACCGCGACTGCGTGCCGGTGCCGCTGGTGGCCGACCGCGCGGCGGGCAACGCGCCGATCGACCTCACCTTCGCCCAGAACCGCACGCTCTCGCCGATCCATCTCGAGTATCAGCGCAATCTCGGCGTCGACGGCTCGATGTCGATCTCGATCATGGTCGAGAACCGGCTCTGGGGCCTGATGATCGGCCATCACCGCCGCCCGCACTACGTCGCGCCCGAGACCCGCGCGGCGGCCACCGTGCTGACCGACGCCTTCGCCATGCGGGTGCAGGAGATCGAGGGCAAGGCGCTCTGGGGCGAGCGCCAGCACCATCTCGACATCCAGGGCCAACTGGTGCGGCGCCTGACCCGCACCGAGGATTTCGCCCACACCCTGATGCAGGGCGAGCCGACCCTGCTCGACCTGTTCGGCGCGATCGGCGCGGCGATCGTCTCCGACGACGGCATCCGACGGGCCGGCGTGACGCCGGGCGAGGCGGAGATCGGCGCGCTCGCCGCGTGGCTGCGGGCCGAGTTGCCCGCGGGCGCGCGCAGCTTCGTCACCGACACGCTGGTGCTGCACCACGCCCCGTCCGCCGCCTACACCGAGATCGCCAGCGGCCTGCTCGCGGTGTTCGTCGGCACCGAGCGGCGCCACCTGCTCCTGTGGTTCAAGCCCGAGATGCCGAGCACGGTGACCTGGGGCGGCGACCCGAGGAAGCCTGTCCTGGCCGGCAGCGGGCCGGTGGCGGTGCTGCCGCGGCGCTCGTTCGAGCGCTGGGTCGAGGAGCGGCGCGGCCCTTCCGCCCCGTTCGCGCCGTGGAAGGTCGATCTCGCCGAGCAGCTCGCCGAGGCGGTGGACGGCGTGGTCCTGCGCCGGAGCCGCAAGATCGCGGAACTCACCGGGCTGCTGGCCGAGAAGGAGCGCCTGCTGGAGCAGAAGGATCTGCTGACGCGCGAGATCGACCACCGGGTCAAGAACTCGCTCCAGATCGTCACCGCCTTCCTGCACATGCAGCGCCGCCAGATCGCGGATCCGGCCGCGCGGCAGGCCTTCTCCGAGACCTCGGCGCGGGTGATGAGCGTGGCCCGCGTCCACGACAGCCTGTACCAGGGCGACAGCCTGGAGCAGGTCGATCTCGGCCAGACCATCCAGGCGCTCTGCGACGACCTCGCCGGCATGGCCGGCGACGAGCACAGCGTCGAGATGACCGCGGAGACCGGGCTGATGGTGCCCTACCGCCACGCGGTGGCGCTCTCGCTCATCACCACCGAACTCGTCACCAATGCGTTCAAGTACGCGGGCCGGCCCGACAAGGGCGCGCACATCACCGTGACGGTGGAGGGCCGGAAGGACGGCGAGGCCCGAAGTGAGGGGGCGGTGCGCCTCACCGTCTGCGACGACGGCGACGGCATGCCGCCGGACTGGGAGAGCGGCAAGGCCAAGGGCACCGGCCTCGGGATGAAGCTGGTGCGCGCCATGCTGGAGCAGATCGGCGCCCGCCTGGAGGCGCAGAACGCGGGCGGCGCCTGCTTCACCGTCCACGCCTGAGCCGGAGTTTTTTTGACACAACCCGCGAATCCGCCCGAGCCTCTGCACACCCGCCTGCGTACGGCCACGGCGGAGGCGCACGAGGCGCTGGAGCGCGACCTCGACTGGCAGGAGAGGGTGGCCACGCTCCCCGGCTACCGCGCCCTTCTGGCGCGCCTGCGCGGTTTCCACGCCGCCTACGAACCCGCCATCGCCCTGGGGCTTTCCGACGAGGCCTTCTTCGCGCCGCGCCGCCGTCTCGCCGCGCTCGACGCCGACCTCGCCGCCCTCGGCCTGGATTCGTCCACCCGCGCCGCCCTGCCGGCCCCGCCCGCCCCCCGGCTTGAAGGGGAGGGGGCCGCCTTCGGGGCGCTCTACGTGCTGGAAGGCTCGACGCTGGGCGGCCTCGTCATCGGCCGCCATGTCGGCGGCCTGCACGGCGCGGGCGTGCCGCTCGCCTACTCTTCCGGCCGCGGCCGCGAGGCCGGGCCGCTCTGGCGGGCGTTTCGCGCGCGGCTGGACGGCTTGGGCGCAGGCCAGGAGCAGGCGGCCTTCGCCGCGGGCGTCGCCACCTTCGAGGCGATGCGGGGTTGGCTGACGACGGCGGCCCTTGGCTGAGAACATCTTGGCTGAGGGGCATCCGCTGTCGCGCCGGCCCACCCTGTGCTAGCCCGCTTCCCATGTCGAGCGATGCGCCGCGGGGCGTCTTCATCACCTTCGAGGGCGGGGAGGGGGCGGGCAAGTCCACCCAGATCGCGCGCCTTGCCGCCACCCTGCGGGCCGGGAGCGGGCGCGAGGTCGTGACGACGCGCGAGCCCGGCGGCACGCCGCGCGCCGAAAGCTATCGCGAGGCGCTGCTGCGCGGCGTGGCGAAGCCGTTCGGGCCCTTCGCCGAGGCGCTGATCTTCGCCGCCGCCCGCATCGACCACGTCGATGGTCTGATCCGCCCGGCGCTGGCGCGCGGCGCCATCGTGCTGTGCGACCGCTTCGCCGATTCCACCCGCGCCTACCAGGGCGCGGCGGGCGGGCTCGATCCGGCGCTGATCGCCAGCCTGGAACGGGTGACGATTCAGGACGTGCGCCCCGACCTCACCCTGATCCTCGATCTGCCCGCGCAGGCCGGCCTCGCCCGCGCCCGTCGGCGTGGGGAGGGGCAAGGGGAGGGTGAAGCGCCGGACCGGTTCGAGGCGGAGGCGCTGGGCTTCCACGAGCGCCTGCGGGCGGCGTTTCTCGCCATCGCCGCGGCCGAGCCGGCGCGCTGCCGGGTGATCGACGCCGAGCCCGGCCCCGATGCCGTGGAGGCGGCGATCCGCGCCGCCCTCGCCACGCATCGACCCGACCTTCTGCCGGACGAGACGGCCTCGGGAGACCGCGACCATGCCGCCTGAGGGGGGCCGCGCCCGCAAGGAGGCGCCCGCCGTCGCGGAAGCCGAGGCCGGCGATCTCGCCCACGTTCCGCGCCCGCGCGAGCAGGCCCGCCTCGTCGGCCACGAGTCGGCGCAGATGGCCTTCGCCGAGGCGCTCGCCGCGGGCCGCCTCCACCACGCGTGGCTGATCGGCGGCCCCGTCGGCATCGGCAAGGCGACGCTCGCCTACCGGGTCGCCCGCCGTCTCGTGGCCGATCCCCGCACGCTGCCCTCCCCCCAAGGTCTCGACCTGCCCGAGGGGCACACGGCGGCTCGCCAGGTCGCGGCGCTCTCGCACCCGAACCTGATCGCGCTGCGCCGGGTCCAGGCGCCCGGCGCCAAGACCCTGCCGACCCGCATCTCGGTCGATGCCGCCCGCGAGGCGCTCGCGCTGTTCGCCACCACGGCGGGCGGGGAGGGGGGCTGGCGCGTCTGCATCGTCGACAGCGCCGAGGACCTGAACGCCAACAGCGCCAACGCGCTCCTCAAGATGATCGAGGAACCGCCGCCGCGCGCGATTTTCTTGATCGTGTCCCACGCGCCCGGGCGGCTCCTGCCGACGATCCGCTCCCGCTGCCGCGCCTTGACGCTGCGCCCGCTGACGGAGGCGCAGGTGCGGGCGGTGATCGAGGGGTTCCCGGCCCCGTTCCCCCGGCCCGAGCCGGCCGCGCTCGCCCGCGCCGCCGCGCTCAGCGAGGGCTCGGTGGCGCGGGCCGTGGCCCTGCTCGATCCGGCCACGCAAGCCATCGAGGCGGAGGTGTCGAGCCTGCTCGCCGGCCTGCCCGATCCGGACTGGCGCCGGGTGCTGAAGCTCGGCGAGAGCCTGGCCGCCCGCGATGCCGAGCCCCTGCTGACGGCCGTGCTCGACGCGATCCAGCGCCACGTCGCCGCCGAGATCGACCGCCGCCAGGGCGAGGGCCCGGCCCGGCTCCTGGCCCTGGTCGAGGCCGCCGAGCGCATCGCGGCGGCTGCCCGCGAGGCCGCGATCTACAACCTCGACCGCCGCCCGCTGGTGCTGTCGGCCTTCGAGACGCTGGCGGCGGCGGGACGGTGATGCGGCGGCAAAGCCGTCGTTCGAAGCAAGTGATCGCGCCGCATTCCGGGCGCGAAGAGCGCCCCAAAGAGCCGTCCCCTTGGCGGCCGCGGCGCCGGCCGAGGCGTTGAGCGGAGCGAGAAGCCCGAGGTCGCGGTCGCGACCGCCGGCGCTTGAGGCCGAAACAGCAAAAGGGCGTTGGTTGCGCCGCGGGACGATGCGCGCCACAAGGCATGTCGAGCGGCCCGCCCCGCCGGGCAGGGCCCCGCGCGCCACCTCAGACCATCCGGGACCATCGACACGTGAGCGAGACGCCGGACAAACCCTTCCTCATCACCACGGCGATCTCCTACCCCAACGGCGCGCCGCATATCGGTCACGCCTACGAGGTGATCGCCACCGACGCGATCGCGCGGTTCCAGCGACTCGACGGGCGCGCGGTGCTGTTCTCCACCGGCACCGACGAGCACGGCCTCAAGATCCAGCAGACCGCGGCGAGGGCCGGGATCAGCCCCCGCGCCTTCGTCGACGACATGGCCGGGCGCTTCAAGGCGATGGCCGACCGGCTCAACTGCGCCTACGACCGCTTCATCCGCACCACGGAAGCCGACCACTACGCCGCCGCCCAGGAGCTGTGGCGCCGCATGGAAGCCAACGGCGACATCTACCTCGCCAAGTACGCC
>SXGU01227049.1_pt1 | contig 11242 bp, 10 predicted proteins | sample 3174531 | NCBI WGS metagenome assembly SXGU01 (sample SAMN11356863, study PRJNA531348) | freshwater metagenome | isolation source: freshwater sample F1-140 | place: China: Fuxian Lake, Yuxi | collected 2017-12-25
GCGTGAACGGCAGCCAGAATGCGGCGAGGTCTTGCGCTACGTCGGTCATGTCCATGGCGGTCTCCTTCGGTGGGAATGGTTCGAGAAAAATGCGCGAAAAAAATGCGTGGGATGCAGCGGGTAATCGGGTGGTACGGCGGTACGGTTCTCAGTTCTTGACGGCGGCCATCGCCGCCGAAATCGTGTGCTCGCCGCGCTTTTGCAGCTCCTGCACCACATTGTTGCGATCACGTTCGGTACGGTTCTGGCTCATCTTCCATTTGCCGACCATGCGCTCGACGGTGACTTCGATGCCGACAATTTCGGCCAGACGGGCATCAATATACTCCGGCGCCGAATCACCCATCTTCCATGGCGTGTTGTCGGGGGTGCGGCCTTCGTGGGTGCGGGTCAGGCGTGCCACCACGCCGCGCACGAACTTTTCGTCATCACGAATCCGGATCCGGCCGTGCACATGCACCAGACGGTAATTCCAGGTCGGCACGGAACGATGGTCCTCGTGCTTGGAAGGGTACCAGTTGGGCGAGATGTAGGTATCACCGCCGCGAAAAATCACCAGAACCTCCGTCTCGTTCGGGATTTCTTTCCAGAGCGGATTGGCGCGCGCCACATGGGCGATGAGGGTGCCATGCGGCCCAACACCGGCATCAAACTCGAACGGCAGCGGGTTGGCATCCAGCCCTTGCGGGCCGTTCGTGACCAGGGAAGCCAAGGGAAATTCCTGCATCAGGCGATGCCGTTCAGCGACATCCGGTTGGGCGAAATGGGCGGGCAGGTACATGGGCAGATTTGACTTGATCAGCGAGTCTGGCGATGACTTGGCAGACACCATGATAAGCACGTGCCCCGCAGCAGGGCGGAGTTTTGCCGCATAATCGTGCGAAATTTCCGCAATAAATTGAAAAATATGAAAAAACTCCGCAATATCGCCTTGGATGACCACGACCGCAAACTGCTCGCGCGGTTGCAGCGCGACACCACCGCCACGGCCGAAGTGCTTGGCTCGGCGATCGGCCTCTCCGCATCGTCAGTACAACGCCGCATCAAACGCCTGCGCGAAACCGGCGTCATCGATCGCGAAGTCGCGCTTCTCAACGCCGATGCCGTCGGCAAACGCATGACCTTCATTGTTGGCGTGAAGGTGGACTACGGCAAGAAAGCCGAAGTCAACGCCCTGCTCAAGCGCCTTCTGGCGGACGGCCGCACCCAGCAGATGTATTACGTCACCGGTGAGGTGGATTACATCCTGACGGTGATCGTGCACGACATGCAGGACTATGACGACTACTCGAAGACGCTGCTGCTGGCGTCCGCCGCCGTGCTGCGCTTTCAGTCGAACGTGGTGATCGAAGGCTTGCGTGTCGGACTGGAAATCGCGATCTGAAGTTTCAGCCCCGATCAGCCAGCACCAGATCGGCGCCCTTCTCGGCAATCATGATGGTGGTGGCATAGGTGTTGCCCGACACCATGGACGGCATCACCGAGGCATCGATCACGCGCAGGCCCGCCAACCCCTTGACCCGCAAGGTCGCCGCATCGACCGGTGCGTCGGCATCGCTGCCCATGCGACAGCTGCCGACCGGGTGATACACGGTGGCCCCTGTGGTGCGCGCAAACTCCACCAGCTGTGCATCGCTCGCCACTTGCGCTCCTGGCCAGGATTCGTGGGCGACATGGCGTGCCAACGGCGGCGCCGCATAGAGCTTGCGCATGAAACGGATGCCGGCTACGAGTGTGGCGACATCAGCCTCGTGCTTCAGGTAATTGGGCTGGATCACCGGCGCCGCAAACGGATCGGCAGACAGGATGCGCACGTGGCCGCGGCTCAAGGGGCGCAGCTGCTGCACACCGCAGGTCATGCCAGGCGCGGTTTCCATTTTTGCCCGCCCCATCTTGCCGCCCTGGAAGCTGGCGGGCGCGAACAGCAGTTGCAGATCGGGCCTGTCACCCTCGGGCGCCACGCAGACAAAGCCGTAGGCGTGCGCAACGGCGCTTGCCAACACCCCGCGCCGCGCCACCATGTACTTGAGCACTTCGAGCGCCAGGCGCGGAAAATGGGTGCGCTCGTTGAGCGAGCCGACGCCCTGCACCCGTGACGCAACCCGCACCGCGTAGTGGTCGACCAGGTTCTCCCCGACCCCTGGTACGGCATGCACCACGCCAATGCCATGCTGCGCCAGGAGTGCAGGATTGCCGACGCCCGAGAGCTGCAGCAATTGCGGTGAGTTGATGGCACCACCGGCCAGAATCACCTCGCGTGCGGCGCGCGCCACATGCAAGGTGCCGCCTTGCCGGTACTCGACGCCCACTGCGCGCTGCCCTTCAAACACCACGCGCGTGACATGCGCGTGGGTCTGAACCGCCAAATTCGGGCGCGACGATGCCGGACGCAGATAGGCGTCGGCCGCACTCCAGCGCCGGCCGTTTTGCATCAGGTATTGGTAATAGCCGGCGCCGCGCTGGTCACCCCGGTTGTAATCCGGATTGCGCGGTTCGCCCAGACTCTGCATGCCGTTGATGAAGGCTTCGCACAGGGGGTGCTGCATACGCGGATCGGTCACATGAAGCGGCCCTTCCACACCACGCACCGCAGCGTCGCCTCCGGCACGCGTTTCAGCACGCCTGAAATAGGGCAGCACATCATCCCAGCCCCACCCCGACGCGCCCTGCGCAACCCAGTCAGCATAGTCTTCTGCCTGGCCGCGCACATAAAGGTGGCCGTTGATCGAGCTCGACCCGCCAATCACCCGGCCGCGCGGGCACGGAATCGCCCGATCGGCGGTTTCCGGTGCGGGCGCATTCTCATAGCCCCAGCCGACTGCAGGATCCAGCATGGTGCGCGTGAAGCCGGCCGGCACCTTGATCCAGAGCCGGTTATCGGGTCCGCCGGCTTCCAGCAGCAGTACCTTGTGGCGACCCGACGCGGTCAGCCGATTGGCGAGTACGCAACCGGCGGCACCGGCGCCAACGATGATGGTGTCCCAGCCCGCGCTGGTGCTCACTGCATCACCAGTTCACGTGCCCGGTGTGCGTCGAGCGCCACCGGCGCCTGCTCGAGCAGGGGTGCGTCGCCCGCCACAGTGGCGCGCACCAGGTAGCGCGGCTGCACCGGATCGAAGGGGCGCCCCCGATGGAGGGTGGACCGGTTGTCCCAGATCAGGAGGTCATGGGGTTGCCATGTGTGGGTATAAACATGCGCAGGTTGCGCCGCAAAGGCCAGCAGGCGATCGAGCAGCGCGCGGGCAGGCTCCTGCGCCATGCCTTCGATGCCCTCGACATGCGAGCCGATGTACAAGCACTTCGCACCGGAAGGCAGCGTGCGCACCATCGGCTGACGCACCGGCGGCACGCCGGCACGTTCTTGCGCGGTCATATGCATGGGATCCACCTGCGCGCGCGAGTGCGCCAGGTTGTGAATCGCCACCAGGCCTTCGACTTCCGCTTTCCAGGCATCCGGCAGTGCGTTCCAGACCATGCGCATGTCGATGAACTCGGTCTCACCGCCACGCGCCGGCACGATACGGCCGGAAAGCATTGAGGCCAGCGCGGGAATCGGCTTGAACGATGAATCGCTGTGCCACAACTGGTTGGCCAGCGTGTTGATCCACTGCCGGTTTGAAGGCGGGACGACGGCACCGTCCGGGCCGATGTTGGTCAGAATCGTCAGTTCGCTGCCCTGACCCTGGGCGCCAAGCCGGGTGCGCTCGAGCGTACCGAAGCGGCGCGCAAAGGCAATTTGCTGCGAATCATCGATCGGCTGTCCACGCAGCACCAGCACCGCATGTTGGTCGAACGCCGCGCGCAGCGCGAAAAAATCGGCATCTGCAAAGGGTACGCGCAGGTCAAGGCCGGTAACCGATACACCGAAGCGGCCAGGCAAGGGGGTGAAGATCAACATGGGTGAGGTTCGTTCTTTTGACGAGGGCAAAACTATACCGCACGGGCTTCGCCCGAATCCGCCATCCGGCGATGCTCCTACGCCTTCAAGCCGGACCGGCTACGACGCGCTTTCCACCACTCCAACGCGGCAGCGCTGACAGCAACTGCACGATGCCGGCGGCAAGCCCCATGCTGATGCCGACCTGCATCGCCAGCTGGTAATTGCCGAACATGTCGAACAGGTAGCCGCCGCCAAACGCGCCGAGCGCACTGCCGACCTGATGGCTGGAGAACGCCAGGCCCTGCACCATGGCCTGCCAATGCAGGCCGAACATCTCGACTACGGCGCCGGAAACCAGCGGGGCGACCCCCAGCCAGAGGAAACCCATCAGCGCCGCAAACACCAGAGTGCTCTCGGGGGTCGGCGCCGCATTGAAATACCAGGCCAGCACCAGCGAACGCACGATGTAGATGCCCCCCAGGAGCGCGGCCTTGGACCAGCGCCCGCCGGCCCAGCCAAAGAACAGGCTGCCCAGCACGTTGAAGGCGCCAATCGTGCCCAGGGCCTTGGCAGCGAGCATCGGTTCCTGCCCGCACAAGGCCAGGTAAGAGGGCAAGTGGGTGGTGAGAAATGTCAGCTGCAGGCCGCATACAAAATAGGCGCCGGCCATGATCATGAAGGCGCGATGCCGAAGTGCCAACCCCAGCACGGCGGTAGCCGATTCCGAGCCCTGCCCAACCTTGGGTCGCGGCGCCACGGCGATCTTGTCGACGCGCCCTGCCATCCACGCAAAGGGCAGCATGATCAGCGCCACGGCGGCAAAGCCGAATACACCTACGCGCCAACCCCAGCCTTCAGCGAGCCACTGGCCCAGTGGCGCCGTGAATAGCGCACCAAGCGAGCCCAATGCCGAGACCATGCCGAGCACAGTACCGCGCACGGCAGCAGGAACCGGACGCGAAGCGACCGCCATCGCCATGCCCGAACCGCAGCAGGCCAGTGCGGCACCGATGAAGACGCCAGCGCCCAGCATCACGCCGAGCAGGTGGTGGGTGGTGGCCAGCGTCAGCATGCCGGCGGCGTAAAGCGCAGCGCCGGCTACCAGCACGACGCGAAAGCCGTAGCGGGCAGCCAGTGCGCCTGCCACCGGTTGCAACAAGCCCCAGGCGATGTTCTGAATCGCAATCGCCATGGTGAAGTCGGCCACCATGATGGAGATGTCCTTGATGGCCGGCTGCACAAACAAACCCAGGCTCTGGCGCAAGCCCATCGCCAGGCTCAACATGAGGGCAGCGCCCAGCAAGATCGGCGCTGCCGCGCGAATCGCGGCGCGATCGTCCTGCCCGCTTGCGCTCATGCCTGCTCCAGCAATTGTCGAACGGCAGCTTCGATGAAGGCGGCATCTTCCTTCGATTGCGACGGATTGCCGGCCCGGTGGCCCCAGATCGAGGGAATCGGCTTGAGTTCGGCGTGCTTAAGGTGCGGCATTTCGCGGCGGTTGTCTTCGACGCGAAAGTACAGGTCATGGTCACCCGGCATCAACAGCACGCGCGCGCGGATCGAGGCCAGCGCTTTGGCAAGATCGCCGTTGAAGTCCGGGTGTGCGCTGATGTCGCCATGCTGCCAGGTCCACAACTGCGTCAGCAGGTCGGCGGGATCACGGCGTGAAAAATTGGCTTCCCAGAAACGCACGATGAAATCTTCGAGCGATGAAAAGCCGATGCTGCGCCACACCTCTTCACGGTAGAACTCCTGGGAGAGCGCCCAACCGGCATACACGCGCCCCATGGCGCGAAAGCCGCGCACCGGCCGCGCCGTGAACGCCCCGTCGACATACGCTGCATCGGCCGTCAGGGCAGCGCGCACGCTTTCGAGGAACACCGCGTTATGCGGCGCGCAACGGGCCGAGCCGCACACCACCGCAATGCGCTCGACGAGGTCAGGGAATGCCACCGCCCAGTGGTAAGCCTGCATCGCGCCCATCGACCAGCCATACACCAGCTTAACTTTCAAAATGCCAAACACCTTCGCCAACAGGCGCTGCTGGACGCGCACGGCATCGTGGTAGGTGACGTCGGGATAACGATCGCCGGTCAACGGCCACGGCGTGTTCGACGGCGAGGAAGAAAGGCCGTTGCCTATGAGATTGGGAATGACAATGAAGTACTTGTCGGGGTCGAGCGCACCGCCGCTGCGCACCAGCCACTCGGTATCGTAGTGCTGGGCACTATACGACGTGGGATAGACAATGACGTTGGACTTGTCGGCATTGAGCTTGCCGTAGGTCTTGTAGGCAATCGACATCCCGGGAAAGGTGCGGCCCGATTGCAACACGACGTTGCCAGCGTGGAAAAGCGCGTAATCGCGTTGCGTCGACAGCATGACAACCGGCCTTTGATGGTGGACACCCAGTATACCGGTGCGTCGCCTGATGCTCCAAGAATGGCTCCTGGAGCCGTTCCTGGAGAACGTCAGTCAATCAAATCCGCAGACTCTTGCTTGCCTTAGCCTTGCTTGCCCACCTTTTTCACGGGACGCACCACAAAATCAAAATGCAGGGTGCAGTAAGGTACCCGCATCATCGTGCCATCCGGCGCCTTGCCGGGTTCGTGCATCTTCAAGTTGCGAACCAGGGAATCGCGGACCCCGAAGACCGCATCCGAATCGATGTAATTGTCGCCCTTGACGAACACATGGGTGACCAGGCGGTCGTAGCCTTCGGCGTTGACCATGAAATGGATGTGCGCCGGGCGCATCGGGTGGCGCGCCGAGGCGTTCAGCAATTCACCGGTGGGACCATCGGTGGGCACCGGGTAGAACCGCGGCCGGATGGTGCGCAAATGAAACGTGCCGTCCTTGCCCGGCTTGAACACGCCGCGCATGCGCATCGCGCCTTTCCATTCCTTGCGTTGCACGTCGTAGGCGCCATCGTCATCCGAGTGCCATACGTCCAGAACGGCGCCCTGAACCGGTTTGCCCTTGTTATCGCGAATCGTCCCGCTGACAAAGCACGGCACGCCGCGAATGCCCTTGGAGATGTTGTCCCCCATTTTGTATCGGGGCGCATGCTCGCGATGAAACGGCCCGAATACGGTCTGTTCGGTCTCCCCGCCGCGGCTCCGGTGGTTGAGCTGGGTCACCAGGGTCGACAGCCCCAAGGTATCAGACAGCAGGATGAATTCCTGCCGCTTGTCGCTGCACAACTGCCCGGTTCGCGTGAGGAAGTCGATACCGTAGTTCCATTCATCTTCTGTGAGCTCAACTTCGCGCGCAAACTTGTGGAGGTGCTTTACCAGGCTGGTCAGCACCGTCTTGAAACGCTTGGACTCCGCCTTGCGCATGCGCTCGGTCACGGCTTTGGTAATGCTGGTCTCGCTGAGGTTTCTGGTACTCATGTGCTCTCCATAACGGATAACAGGGTTCTGCGTACGGCACGGCAACGGCCGGCGGATTCAATGGGACATCAGTACCGGCACGGTCATTTCTTCGAGCACGGTGCGGGTGGCGCTGCCCAGGACCAGCTTGCGCAAGCGCGAATGGCCATACGCCCCCATCACCAGAAGATCCGCGCCGATGTCCGCAATGCGCGAGAGCAGCATCGAGCCGATGTCGATACCGGCGGTTTGCTCGGTCGATACGGTGACGCGCACGCCGTGGCGCGACAGGTACAGCGCAATGTCGGCACCCGGTTCGGCGCCATGCCCGGTGGCGCCGGGCCGCGCGTCGCCGGTGATGATGGTCACCCTGGATGCGTGTTGCAGCAGGGGCAGCGCATCGGTGACGGCACGCGTCGATTCCCGGCTGGCGTTCCAGGCCACGACAATATGTCGCCCTGTCTTGGGGTAGCTGCCCACATAGGGAACCAGCAGCGTGGGCCGGCCGCTAGCCAGGATCGCATGATCCGGAAAGTCGCTCTCCGCCCGCGTATCGGCTGACTGTGGATCCACCTGGCCCATCACCACCAGATCGGCATAACGCGCGCTCAAGGCCAGGCTGCCCACCGGATCGTTAGTCACGCGCCGTACTTCATGGCTGGTCAACCCTGCCTTCTTTGCAGCCGCCTCGAACGCCGCAGCACAGACTGCAGCCGCTGCTTCGGCTTGTGCCAGTTGTGCACGCGCCACCTCCTCCCCCAGATGGGCGCGAATGAAGGGGGGCAGACGCGTGACGTCCAGGTAATTGAGCGCGGTCAGGTGGGCGTTCTGGTCGACGGCAAGGACAATCGCCACGTCGGCAGGGGTAGTTCGCTTGGCATCGAGCCACACCGCAATGGTCTTGTAGGGCATCAGATCTCCTTTATGAGTGGATGCAACGATGAGGATGGACCAAGCATGGCAGCCCCAGATGCGGACAGCTTGATCAAGGTCAATCAGATGCCAATGCCTGCGCGCTGCCCTATGCGGCAATTTCAAATCGTGAAATAATCGCCCTGTCATGGCACCCGCACAAAAGACAGCGATCCAGGTCATTGACCGCATGGATCAACTCATCGATGCGCTCCTGGCCGCGCGCGAGCCGGCCAGCCTGAAGAAGCTGGCGCTGGCCACCGGCCTGCATTCCTCAACCGCACACCGCATCCTCAACGTGATGGTCGCGATCGGCTTTGCCGACCGTGTGGAACCGGGCATTTATCGTCTGGGCATGCGCTTTCTCGAACTTGGCAACGCCGTGCGCGGGCGCATCAGCGTGCGTGAAGTGGCCCTGCCGACCATGCGCGAGCTGGCGCACGCCACCGGCGAGACGGTGAACCTCTCCGTCCGCCAAGGTGATGAGATCATGTATGTCGAGCGCACCACGGAAAACCGCTCGATGATGCGTGTCGTGCAGGTGGTCGGCGCACGTGCTCCCCTGCACATCACTGCGGCCGGCAAGCTGTTCCTGGCGCAGGATGACGCGGAACTGGTGAATGCCTATGCCGAGCGCACCAAACTGAAGGCGCAGACCGTGCGCAGCCTGCATTCACTGCCGGCGTTGACGCGCGAACTGGCCGGCGTCAGGAAGACCGGCATCGCCCTGGACCAGGAAGAGGCGGAAGTGGGCGTGCGCTGCATCGCTGCGGGCGTGCGCGACGATACCGGGAGTATCGTCGCCGGGCTCTCCATCTCGGCACCGGCTGACCGGCAAAAGCCCGCACAGTGGACACCGCTGGTGCGCGATGCCGCCGCCCGTATTTCGCGTGCACTGGGCAACCAGCGCAGCGCGCTGTAGACACTGGAAGGGAACCCTATGCTACGAAAGCTGACACTGGCGATACTGGGCGCGCTGCTGCTGGTTGCGCTGGCGCTTGGCGTGAACACCGCCATGAAAGCGTCGCGCCAGGTTGCTGTCACGGCACGCGCTCCGTTACCGGTGGACGAAGCCGGGGCCGTCACCCGATTGCAGCAGGCGGTGCGCATCCGCACCGTGTCCGACATGCTCGATCCCGAGGCCAATGCGGCCGAGTTTCTCAAGTTTCATCGCCACCTTGAAGCCAGTTTTCCGTTGCTGCACGCACAACTGAAACGCGAGACGATCAGCGACTACACCCTGCTCTATCGCTGGGAGGGGCAGGACGCGACGGCCAAGCCGATTCTCCTGATGGCGCACATGGATGTGGTACCGGTCGATGCGCAGACCGAGGCGGCCTGGGAGCAGCCCGGCTTCTCGGGTGCGCTGGCCGGCGGCTATGTATGGGGGCGCGGGGTGTGGGACAACAAGAGCAACCTGATGAGCCAGTTCGAAGCCATCGAGATGCTGGTGCGTTCCGGTTTTCGTCCCAAACAGACGATCTACCTGCTCTTGGGCGCCGATGAGGAAGTCAACGGGGTGCGCGGTGCAGGAGGGACGGCGGCCCTGATGCGTCAGCGCGGCACGCGTTTCGAGTTTGTTCTGGACGAGGGTCTGGTGATTACGCAAGGCATCGTGCCGGGCATCGCCGCACCGGTAGGCCTGATCGGTATCGCCCAGAAGGGGTATATGACGGCGGACCTGTCGGTACGTTTTGCCAAGGGCGGCCACTCTTCGATGCCGCCGCAGGAAAGTGTGATCGGCGTCCTCTCGGAGGGTCTCGCGCGCATCGAACGACAGCCGTTCAAGCCTGCGCTCACCGGGGTGCCTGCGGAAATGTTCGAGCGGCTGGCACCCGAGATGACGTTTCCGAACCGCCTTTTCATGAGCAATCTGTGGTTGTTCGGTCCGCTGGTGCTGAACAAGCTGGCACAAAGCGATGCCACCCGTGCCCAGCTGCACACCACCACCGCGCTCACCATCTTCCAGGGCGGGATCAAGGAGAACGTGATCCCCGCCGAAGCCCACGCCAAGGCGAACTTTCGCATTCTGCCGGGGCAGACCAGCGATAGCGTGATCGAAGCGACGCGGGCCAAGGTGGCGGATGCGCGCATCGAGGTCAAGAAGCCGGATACCGTGTTTGAGCCGTCGCGCATTTCGAGCAGCCAGGCACGTGGCTATCAGTTGATCGAGCGCACCGTGCGCGAAGTGTTTCCCGGTACCGTCGTCAGCCCAGGGCTGTTTACCGCACGTGCGGATGCCGGCTACTTCGACGCACTGGCGGACAACGTCTACCTGTTTTCACCCGTGCGCGTGGGGCCCGCCGATACGGCGCGTTTTCACGGCATCAATGAGCGCATCGCGGTGACCAACTACATCGAGATGGTGCGCTTCTTCCATCAGCTCATCCGCAACGCCGCACAGTAGCATCTGCGCAGGCGGCCACCGGGGCAAAACTAGCCTGACAGAGGGCCGGACCCAACCGACGAGGTGAGCCATTTCTTGATGCGATTGGCGTCGCCGATCCGCGAGAGCTTGCCCCATGAATCGAGCAGCACGAACACCAGCGGCCGGCCCTGGATCTTCGCCTGCATCACCAGGCAGCGGCCGGCTTCGTTGATGAACCCGGTCTTGGAAAGCCCGATGTCCCAGGTCTCGCTCGATACCAGGCGATTGGTATTGTTGAACCTGGCGGGGCGGCCGGCGATCGTGACCTGATGGTTCGGGCTGGTTGAATATTGACGGATCAGCGGCTGGCGGTGGGTTTCGTGCACCAGCTTGACCAGGTCGGATGCAGTCGACACATTGGCGCTGGAAAGCCCGGTAGGGTCCACGAAACGCGTGCGTCCCATGCCCAGAGCGAGTGCCTTGGCGTTCATGGCGTCGACAAACGCCGGCATGCCGCCGGGGTAGCTGCGCCCGAGCGCATGTGCGGCGCGGTTTTCCGACGACATCAGGGCCAGGTGCAGCAGGTCATCGCGCGAAAACTCGGCACCGATCTTCAGGCGTGAACGGCTGCCGCGCTCGGTATCAATGTCCTCGGCGGTGATGTCGACACGCTCGGCCAGCGGCAACTGGGCATCCAGGATGACCAGC
>SXGU01462213.1_pt1 | contig 11242 bp, 11 predicted proteins | sample 3174531 | NCBI WGS metagenome assembly SXGU01 (sample SAMN11356863, study PRJNA531348) | freshwater metagenome | isolation source: freshwater sample F1-140 | place: China: Fuxian Lake, Yuxi | collected 2017-12-25
GACTGGCCGGCTAGATAGGCACCGAGGAAGAAATCATAGTCCGACACAATACGCAAATCTTCGCGGAACGGGCTACGTAGCAGCAACTCGCGGCGCACGAAGGATGAGGGATGAGGAATTGAATTAAAGAAGGGCAGACGCCAGGGTTTGGCTACCAGGGTCTCGGCAGGCGACCCAAGCGCACCCACCAGGGTGGTGGCACAGATGATTCCATCCTTCCCTTGAGCCATGACGTCCATAACGGTAGCAAAGCCATCGGTCACTAGGGCATCATCTCCATTGATGAAGAGCACGTAGCGCCCTCGGGCCAACCCGACGCCCTTGTTCATGGCGTTGTATATGCCATTATCTGGCTCGCTGACGAGCAGATCCACCAGCGCCCCCCGGGCGCGGATGGTCTCCAGGGTGGCATCGGTCGAAACACCGTCCACCACAACGTATTCCACCCCGGACCGCTTCACGGCGCTGACGGAATCCAGCGTTCTGTCGATGGTCGCGTCGCAGTTTTTTGTCACTGTGACGATGGTCAAAAGCAACTCGGTCACGGCTCAGGACTTCTGGGCCAGAATAGCCTGTTCGGCCCGGACGAGATTGGCGATCAACTCGGGGAATGCCACTCCCGCCTTCCACCCCAGCCCCTTGATGGCCTTCTCCGGATTGCCAGCGCTATAGGCGATTTCCGAGGGCCGGAACAGGCTGGGATCGATATCCACATGGGACCGCCAGTCCAGCCCAACCTGGGCGAAGGCAGTGGCAACGAAGGACTCCAGCGTGTGGGATTCGCCGGTAGCGATGACATAGTCGTCCGGTGCATCCTGCTGCAGCATGCGCCACATCGCCTCTACGAAATCCGGCGACCAGCCCCAGTCCCGGGCAATATCGAGGCGGCCGAGAGACAGACGCTCCGCGGAACCGGCGGCGATGCGGCAGGCAGCAGCAACGATCTTGCGGGTGACGAAACGTGCAGGGCGCAATGGCGACTCGTGGTTGAACAGAATGCCGTTGCAGCAGTAAAGCCCGTAAGCCTCCCGATAATTGGCAATCAACCAATGGGCCGAAGCCTTGGCCACCCCGTAGGGACTGCGCGGCCGGAACGGCGTCAGTTCGCAGGCCCTCTCGCCGGGTATCACATCACCAAAACACTCGCTGGAACTGGCGTGATAGATCCGTACCGGAAGCCCCAGAAAACGTACTGCCTCCAGCAGGTTGAGGGCCCCGTAGACAACGCTCTCTATGCTTTCCGCCGGCTGGTCGAAGGAGAGGCCCACCGAGCTCTGCCCGGACAGGAAGTAAATCTCGTCAGGTTCGGAGCGGGAGATCGTATTGAGCACGCTGCGGAAATCGCTTTGCGCCATGGACAACACCTGGATCCGTTGCCGAATGCCGAGCCGCTCGAGATTGGAGAAACTCGACATCTGGGCATCCCGGGAAGTCCCCCAGACCCGATACCCCTTGCCAAGGAGAAGTTGGGCCAGATAGGCGCCATCCTGCCCGGAAACACCGCAGATCAAGGCTTTTCTCATAGAAGCTTCCGATAGATGGCTTCGGTTTCCCGGGCACACTTTTCCCAGGTGAACAAGGGGTAACGGGCCCGGCCGGCTTCGATCAGAGCATTGCGACGACTGGGTGAACCCAGCACATTTTCCATGGCTGCCAGCATGGCCTCCTCGTCCAAGGGATCAAAGGTCTCGGCGGCCTCCCCTACCACTTCCGGCAAGGAACTGCTGTTGCTGCAGATGACCGGGCAGCCAACGGCCATGGCTTCCAACGGCGGAATGCCGAATCCTTCATAAAGTGATGGATAAATGAAAGCCGCTGCCTGCTGATACAGGGCAGCCAGGATCTCGTCCTCGCCCCCCATTTGCGTCACCTGATCAGGGCGCAAACCCGAGGCCACCACCAGTTCGTGTTCGAGGGTGGCTAGGGGGCCGCCCCCGAAGCAAAGCAGGTCGAATTCCTTGCGCAAAAGTTGCGAACGGGCAAAGGCCCTTACCAGCCGTTCAAAGTTCTTATATCCCCCCCGAGCACCGACATAGAGCAGAAATGGCCGGGGATGATACTGCTGAGCCGGAGCGACCGCCTGCACGAAATCCACATCGACCCCGAGATAGACGACGGAAGTACGTTCCTCAGGAACGCCGCAATACTCCACCACATCGCGCCGGGTGCTCTCGGAGATGCAGATCACGTGATCCGCCCGGTTGGCTGCCGCTTTCTTGGGGCGGGTTGTTCCCGCACTATTGACGAACAGATCCGGATAACGCTCATGAATCAGGTCGTAGACCGTCAGGACTCGGCGAGCCAAGTTGGGGCGGAAAACGTCTTCCGTAAAATAGGTTTCATGAACGATATCCGGCTTGAAACGGGAGATCTCCCGGCGAGCCAGCACCTTGCCGGCAATCATGACCAGACGGGTCAATTTAGGGTGCAACCGTGGCAGACGTCGCCCGGAACACAGGTTCTGCTCCAGAGATTCAAGATTGCGGTTGAAATGCAGGGGTGCAAAGACGCGGGCCTGCATTTCGGACCTGGCCGAGAATTCACGCACGAGACTGCACAAATAGCGCGAAATCCCGCCGTATTCCTGCAGCAGGAACACCTGCTCGTCAAACGCAATCCTCAAATCAGTGCCCTCTGTCCAGTCTTCCAAGACTCAGAGTACAGTTCGCCGCATTCTGCCAGGCTGGTTTGAGCACCGGTCTGGGGATTCACCAAAGGCAGATAGGCAATCTGTTTGGCCCGGGCTGCACCATCGAGGAATAGGAGGTTCCCGTTTTCATCCCTAGCCTCCCTCACATGGGATGGATAACCCCATGAATTCGACAAGGCTTGGGTCACCTTGGCGGCGAGGTCATCCCTGACAAAGAAGGCATTGCAGCCAGTCGAGGTAGTTCCGACGAAAGTGTAGCCCTTCTGCCCACCAAGCTGGATCAGGGCGGGCAGGGAAGCGCCGAAATACAGGTTGGAATGATGGGCCTGCGTCCGTTGGAAATCGTCACGATAGGGAACGGTCAAGGGATGGATATCCCCGAACACCGCATTGTATTCCGCAACGACGATGCCCGGACTCACCACCTCGATCGACTTCCAAACCCAGTAGTCATTGCCATCGATATCCACGCTCAATAGCCCCACCGGCCCGACCATTCCCCCGTCTTCAAGCAGGCGATTTATGTTGTCTCTGTCAATGAAGGCGCATTTAGCGGTCAATCCGTGACGCCAATAGATGTCCTGACTGCGGATGTCGCCGATATGGTCCGCGGAGCCATCCATGACCAACCCGCGCCAGTTGCGCAATTGCAGCAGAAGGCGCGTGTTGGACTCCCGATAATTCTCGACACCGAATTCGATGAAGGTCTTGGGAATATCCGGCACACGCGATACCAGCCAATCTATGATGCCATCCTCTCCCCACTGGGAAAATGCAGAAAACTCAACTTCACTCAAGTCGTGCAGCGAGGAAAGTGCACGGTTGTGACGGGCGAGCGTGAGCGCCTGCATGACGGTCTGGCGCTCCAAGATGTGCCGCAAAGGCGCGTGAGAGCGGTGTAGCCAAGCCGTAGCCTTGCTTTTGATTGCACTGATTGATCCCATGTGCGTGCTATTCCTCATTGCTTGGCCGATTTGAAATGTCGGCAATAGAATGCATATAAGGCTGCGTGAGCTTGGTCTACGCTGGCCTTCAGGTTGAGCTTAAGCAAGGCCATGAAAACTTGTAGCCAATCCCGCAGGGGCAAGGGCTTCATCAGCCTAAGCGCGTAGCTGGAGAATCGGTAAAAGGGTAAGAAAATTTCAAGCGACTGATTGCGGAAGACACGCCAGGCGCCAGCCCGGCTGCTGAGCCCTTGTCGTCCGAAGACGGTCAATCCCGTCTGAATACGATGGACGTCGCCACGGCTAGCCAGGAAAAAATCGATGGCCCAGTCCGCCGCCGTAAACGACTGACCCGGAATCTCGCATTGACGGATGACCTCGGTGCGCATCAGAGAATAAAAAATACCGTGTGACCGCCAGCAATTACTCAGAAAAATCAGATAGCGCTCGCTCAGGTTGCCTGCGACGGAAAAATAGATCCACTTATTCGGTTGATCCTCCTCGCCTTCAAAACAGTTTGGGCAAGTGGACGCAACGTATTCAGGATGGCTTTCCAAGAAAGCCACATTCCCCGCCAAAAAATCTGGTGTGCGAAGATCATCCGCCGCTGCCCACATATAGTAGCGGCCCCGCGCTTGGTTTAGCACAAATTTGAAGTTGTCCGAAGCGCCCAAGTTGTGGGGCTGACGTACATAGCGCAACCGACTATCGCGCGCAGCGGCTTCGCGGCAGATAGCCTCGGTGTCATCAGTCGAGGCATTGTCAGAGATGATAAGTTCGAAGTTCCCAAAGGACTGTGCTTGGAAGGCAGCGATTGCCTTGCCTACGCTGCATTCACCGTTGTAGACGGGCATCCCGATAGATACTAGCGGTAGTTCCCCGTGCTCCATCGCCGCAATCTCGATCATTAGCTCAGGCGACTCTTTTCAGAAAGCCGTCCGGCGCCACAGTCACCAGCAGCTTGTTCTGGACCATCCTGTCGATTTCAAACTCATTGTGAGTCTCGAGATATTTCCAGATGGCAGTCTTGGGGTTATTGCCGGGTCCCCAAGGGCGGTCGAAACTCATTTCCTTGGGCATGTCCTCGACCACGCTGTCGAACACGACGCAGTAGCTGCCCACGCTGGTGAGCGGCGCATAAGCCTCGAGTTCACCCAGAACGTGATCATGCGTATGGTTGCTGTCGAGACAGACCAGGATGCGCTTGTAGTTGGCCGCGACGGCCTTGACCTGGGCCACGATTTCGGGCTCGATGCTCGAGCCCTGGATCATCTGGATACGCGATGCCATCGGATGAGCCTCGATGGCGGCGCGGTTGTGGGCGCGGATATCGATGTCTAACCCGAGGACCTTGCGCTTCGATACGCGCGGATCGAGCTTCTCGCCGGATTCGATGGCGTCGCAGAGATCGAGCTGGGCCAACATGGATGCGCTGAAGATCAGAGATCCGCCGTGGGCAATACCTGTCTCTATGATGAGATCGGGCCTGACCTTCCAGATCAGTTCCTGCATGGCCACCATGTCCTGCGGATACTGAATGATGGGGCGGCCCTGCCAGGAAAAGTTGTAGGAATAGCGCGCCTCTATGGTGGCGAGCAGAAACTCTCGGGATGCCGCCTGCAGCACCTTATTGTCTGGTGCCGCGGCAAGGCGCGCGGCGACTTCTTTTTCAAAATCAATCATTGTCGATCCCGATATAGTGGTATGCGTTGTTGGACATTCGCCTGATCTCGTCCAGGTAATTCGAATTCATGACGAATACGGTAGAGCCCGGCGGCAGTTGCGGTAGCGCCTGCTCCGGCGATTGCACTTGTATTCCGGTTGCAGCCAGGTACTTGCCCTGCTTGGCCGGATTGATGTCGATGACGGCATCCACTGCGTAGCCGGCCCTAGCCTTAAGCAACGTGAAGATGACGCCCTTGGAGGCGCCGCCCCAGACGGCACTGCGATTGCCCACTGCAATCGGCGCGTCGACCTGATGCGTAAAATCAGCCGGGAAACGCACAGGATCGGCCGCATCGTAGACCGGTGAACGCAGGGAAGAGAGCTCTGCCACCAAGTATAGATACTGACCGCCGAAGAGATGGCCGCAATCGACAATCTTGCCGAACATGCGACGAAAATCTGCAAGGCGAAAATAGTTCACATGCTCGTAGAAGATATCGAACCAGGCCTTGTGTTCGCAGATCCAATCGAAGCATGGCACCTCGATATAGATGCGGCCGCCACCACCATTGGCATCTCGCAATAGCTGCAGGAAGCTGAAAGGACCCTGCACGTGTTCAAGTACATGTCGAAGCACCAAGCCTGCTGCCTGATCAATGACGCCGGGGCCATAGTACTGGCAGCGCACGCGCGGATTCGCACCTTCATAGGTTGCATCGAAGCCAGTGATATCGCTGCCGCGCTCAAGTAAGCGCTCAAGGAAGAAGCCCTTGCCGCAACCGACTTCGACGAGGCGCTGGCGCCCCAGATGACGGTCGACGATATCTGCTACGGCATCCAGATGCCGACGAAAATAGCTGCTAACGCCCTGCTCGTTCTGGTAGTTGCCATCGTAGTTCATCAAATCCGGACAAAAGGCGGCGTTGTATACCAATCCGGTCACCCCATCCTCCACCAGACGGATATCACCCTTGGGACAGTCTTTGCCCTCCTGCGCAGAGTCGTACATGCGATTCTGGAATACCGGATAGCCGGTTTGTTCGTAGAGCAGCTTCAACATGCCACACTCCGTATGCCGACCACGCAAGGCGGGTCGAAGTGATTGTCGGCACGCACCCCAAACCTCAGCAAATCGCGGCGGTCGTACTCGTCGGCAATCTGTTCTGCCAGTTCGCGTACGGTCTGGGCATGGCCGGAGCAGATGTTGACGGCACCACACACAGTTCCCAGCGCAAGCGCGGCAACCTGTTCACCAGCATCGGCAACATCAAGATAATCTCGTATTTGCGTGCCGCTCGTCAGCTCTGCCGGTTCGCCGGCAGAGAGACGGGCGCGCAGATAAGGCACCAAACGACGGGCATCTTCGCCTTCGCCATAGAGGTAGAAAAGTCTCGCCCAAGCGAATGCGATGCCTTGCTGCGGCAAGAGTGTGGACAAAGCCAGAAAAGTGGCGGCCTTGGCTCCCGCATATGGTGTGGTGGGGCGTAATGGTGTGTCAATCGAAAGGTGGCCGACACGCATATCGTATTCTGAACAGGAGCCGATGCCGACGAAGCGCTGCACGCCCGCCTTCACGCATCCGGACGCCAGTTGCAGTGTGCCGGCAAGACAATCCAAATTCTTCGGCGACTGCATATACACGCCGGGTTCAGCATACCAAGCGGCGTGAATTACGACATCCACGCTCTGGCAGACGGCCGCCCACCACTCGGCGCTTTCCTTGAAGAGATCCCTCGTGTGCACGACGTCCGCCACACTGGCCAGCGGCAAACACGATTCGCTGCCATCGCGGACTACCAGAAGCAAGTCGACATCGGCCTTGCACAGCGCCGCGAGAACCTGCCGGCCGACAAAGCCGGTTGCACCGGTGAGCAGGACGCGCTTCTTCATGCGATCTGGAGATTAGGCACAGCGGTGACGAGCTTGCCGCCCCAGTCCTTGACATAAGCCAGCTGCTGCGTGAGCTCGGCCCTCAGATTCCAGGGAAGAATCAGGATGTAATCGGGCCTCGCCGCCTTGAGCGCATTCTCGTCGACGATGGGAATTCGACTGCCCGGCATACATTTGCCCTGCTTGGCTGGATTGCGGTCAGCCACAAAGGCCACCAGATCCGAACGGATGCCAGCGTAGTTGAGTAGTGTATTCCCCTTGGCGGCAGCACCGTAGGCAGCAACGGTCTTGCCCTCAAGCTGCGCTTCGAGCAGGAATTGCATCAATTGGTGCTTGATGAGGTCGGTGCGCGTCTGAAAGTTTCGGTAGTGCTCGGCCTGCAGCATCCCGGAAGCTGCCTCCTGTGTCAGCACGGCGCCAACACTAGCTTCGATGGCACGCTTGCCGCTCTCGATGCGTTGGGCAAATACTCGTAGGCTGCCACCGTGCGTGGGCAGCTCGTCGACACGAAATACCTCCAACCCATTGGTGCGGAAGATGCGTTTGACGGCTGTCAGGGAAAGATAAGAGAAGTGTTCGTGGTAAATGGTGTCGAATTGGGTTTCGGCGAGTAATCTCAGCAGGTGCGGGAATTCGAAAGTGGCTACGCCATGCTCCTTGAGCAGGACGGCAAAGCCGGCAACGAAATCGTTGATGTCCGGCACATGTGCCAGCACATTGTTGGCCGCCGTCAGATCAGCCCGCTTGCCCTGGCCTGCCAGTTGTTGCGCGAGCCGTAGCCCGAAGAACTCCTCGACGATGGGAATGCCCTTAGCGCGCGCCACAGCCGCAGTGCTGGCGGTCGGCTCCACGCCGGTGCATGGAATTCCTCGCGCCAGTACATACTGGAGCAGATAGCCGTCATTGGCGGCGATTTCAACCACATGCGAATCCGCATTCAAGCCCAGCAAGGCCGTCATATCGTCAACGTAACGCTCCGAATGTGCCAGCCAGCTGGTCGAGAAGCCACTGAAATAGGCGTAGTCGTCATCAAACAGTTCATCCGACTGAGCAAAGTCTTCGGTCTGAGCCAGCCAGCATTGCTCGCACACCAGTACTCGCAATGGAAACCACTTCTCGGGCGCATGCAGGGTACGCGCGGTCAGATAGGAGTTCGACGGCGGCGCACTACCGAGATCCACTAGCGGCAAGGTCAGCTCGCTTGCGCAGTGACGACACTTCATAGGCGTACCCCCGTGAAGCCGGCAACAATGAGGGGGTGGCTTGCGTCGCGCGCGGACAGCTCGGTGATCGGCAACGGCCAGGTAATGGTCAGCGCCGGGTCCTGCGGGTTCAGCCCGCCTTCGGCTGCGGGATCGTAGGCTGCGGTATGGAGATAAAACATTTCGCAATCGTCTGTAAGGGTCTGGAAGCCATGAGCGAATCCCTCCGGAATCGCCAGGGTCTTGCGGTTGTCGGCACTCAGCAGCTCGGCATGCCATTGCAGAAAGGTTACTGAACCCAGGCGCAGATCCACGGCCACATCGAAAACTTGGCCACGCAGGCAGGAGACGAACTTCATCTCGGCACTCGGCGCATGCTGGAAGTGCATGCCGCGCACACTTCCCTTCTGTTGCGTCAGCGTACGGTTGATCTGCACCACGCTGCGCTTACCCAGCACCTCCTGCAACTCCTCGATGCAGAACATACGTTCAAACCAACCGCGGCTATCGCCGATATGCTTGCGTGTCAGCACACTCAGGCCGGGCAATGCGGTGGCATCAATATCGAAACGTGCGCTCATTGCTCAGGCGACTCCAGGTATTCGCGCACCTGCGCAAGACTGAAAAGCTGCATGTCTTCGCCGCGCCGCCAGGCCTGATGCCAGGCCAAGGTTTTTTCCAACGCAGTGTCGAGGCCCCAGCGTGGACACCAGCCCAACTGCTGCTTCGCCTTGCCGCTATCGAGTTTAAGCGTACCGGCTTCGTGCGGCTGCGGAGCGGCTTCGTACTTCCAAGCGGCGCCGGGGATTCGGCGACACAGGCTACCGACAATCCATTCGACGGAACGCGCATCGCTATCTTCCGGGCCGAAATTCCAGGCCTGGGCGAACCGCGCATCCGTGGCCAAGCGTTCGGCAATGCAAATATAGCCGGACAGCGGTTCCAGCACATGCTGCCAGGGGCGGATCGCGTCGGGATAGCGGATCATCAGGGTCTTGCCCGCGTCGATGGAGCGCAGGAAGTCGGGCAGCAAGCGGTCATCGGACCAATCGCCGCCGCCAATCACATTGCCGGCGCGTGCGCTTGCAATGCCGACCGATAGCGACTCCATAAAGGAGCGGCGGTAGGCCGAAGTCACCAGTTCGGAACAGGCCTTGCTGCTGGAATATGGGTCGTAACCGCCAAGCGCCTCATCCTCGACATAAGGCTCGTTTTTTTCGCGGTTCTCGTAGCATTTGTCGGTGGTGACGTTCACCACTGCGCGCACGCCGGTCGTGCCACGCACGGCTTCCAGCAGATTGACCGTGCCCATGACATTGACTGCGTAGGTCTCAACCGGTGCCTGATAGGAGTGGCGTACCAGCGGCTGAGCAGCAAGGTGAAAAACAATGTCCGGCTGCGCCGCCTGCACCGCTTTCTGCAACGTTGTGGCATCGCGGATGTCGGCAATGGTGCTGGCGGCCAGTCGATTGGCGATCTTTGCCGTGACAAACAAATTCGGCGTGGTGGCCGGCGCCAGGGCATAGCCATGGACATGCGCGCCCATATCGCTGAGCCAAAGCGCCAGCCAACCTCCTTTGAAGCCAGTGTGACCAGTCAGGAAAACCCTTTTGCCGCGCCAGAATTCGCGGTTCATTGCCAGACCTTCCAGGGCGCCTTGCCGGAGGCCCACAGGTCTTCGAGCATGTTCTTCTCGCGCAGGGTGTCCATAGGCTGCCAGAAACCGTCGTGTTGGAAAGCCATTAGCTCGCCCCGGAGGGCGAGCTCGGACAGGGGCTCGCCTTCCCAACTGGTATTGTCGTCGGCGATCAGGTCAATGCACCTAGGCGAGAGAATAAAGAAACCACCGTTGATGCGCGCACCATCGCCGCGTGGCTTTTCGGTGAAGCCGGTCACGGCGTTGCCCTGCATACTGAGCGCGCCGTAGCGGCCAGGGGGTTGTACGGCAGTGACGGTAGCCAGCTTGCCGTGTTGTTTATGGAATGTAATTTCGCGAGAAATATCTAGGTCCGAGAGGCCGTCGCCATAAGTGAAACAGAATGACTCCTCATTCCTTAGGTAGTCAGCCACGCGCTTCAATCGCCCGCCGGTCATGGTGCCATCTCCGGTGTCGACCAAGGTGACACGCCAGGGCTCGGCCTTACGCTGGTGCACTTCCATCTGGTTGCTCTGCATATCGAAAGTGACGTCGGACATATGCAGGAAGTAATTGGCGAAGTATTCTTTGATCAGGTAACCCTTATAACCGCAGCAGATGACGAAGTTGTTCACGCCATGGGCGGAATAGGACTTCATGATGTGCCAAAGGATGGGCTTGCCGCCTATCTCTATCATCGGCTTGGGTCTTAAGTGCGTTTCTTCAGAGATGCGGGTTCCCAGGCCGCCGGCGAGGATTACTGCGATCATTGCTTATCTCCAAGAGAGGCCGCCGAGAACTCCTGGCCGTAGAACGTATAGTCCATTCGGAACGTGCCGGAGGCCACAAAATCATGCAGCGCGTTCACGATCTTCTCATGCCGCTGCGGCGTCCATTCAGCCAGCCATTTCTTGTAGGCCATGTAGGTGAACTGCGCGTTGTAGCCGCCGATCTCCTCGATGGACCTCTCGTAGTTCTCGAAGAACAGGTCCTCGGTGTTGTAGATGTAGCGCATGAAGTAGTACTCGTAGACCTGCCGCTTATCGATGTGGAAGTCGAGTTTGTCAAGGTCGAGCAGCATGCGGCGGTAGGTCTCCGGATCCGGGGCGTGTAGGTTGAAGTCGTAGGCGATGTGCGGATTGTTCATCGAGGCGTTGATCACCGGGATGCCCAGGGCCGCGTACTCAAAGGCAATGGTGCCATACGAGGTGAGGGCCAAGTTGATGCCCTCGGCGATGATCTGGTGGTGCGAGGC
>SXGU01527251.1_pt1 | contig 11242 bp, 11 predicted proteins | sample 3174531 | NCBI WGS metagenome assembly SXGU01 (sample SAMN11356863, study PRJNA531348) | freshwater metagenome | isolation source: freshwater sample F1-140 | place: China: Fuxian Lake, Yuxi | collected 2017-12-25
GGCAACAACGTTAATACGCGATACGGAATGGTTAATACCGAGCACATTCTTTTTATCGCCGCAGGCGCATTTCACGTTTCAAAACCGTCCGATTTGATCCCTGAATTGCAGGGGCGTTTTCCGATTCGAGTCGAACTCGAATCGCTAACGACCGAGGATCTTAAGCGAATCCTTACGCAACCTAAGAACTCGCTTATTAAGCAGTATCAAGCACTGCTTAACACCGAGGGCATAGCGCTTAACTTCACCGACGATGCCGTTGAAACATTAGCGCTGATGACCGACGAAATAAATAAAACCACCGAAAACATCGGCGCGCGGCGGCTGCACACGCTGCTCGAAAAACTGCTTGAGGAAATCAGCTTCCTCGGCTCGGAAATCGAAGAAAAAGAGCAAAACATTGATGCGGAATATGTCAGAGCAAAACTTCAGAGCCTGATTCAAGACCAGAACCTGCGCCAGTATGTTTTGTAACTGCGGCGAAGCCAACCGGCTTTAAACGAATGCTAAAGCACTTAATTAAAAACTATTTTTCAGCAGCGAAACTTTTTCATAAAGCAACACCAGCGTTTATTTTTTTTGCTTTGCTTATAACGATTTGCTGCGGCAAAAGAAAACCGCCGGTTCCGCCGGTTGAAAGAGTCGGTCAGCGAGTTGAAATTTCCGGCTTTCAGCGCGGCAGTCAGGTTGTGCTTTCGTGGCGAATGCCCGCTCGCAATGCCGGACAAAGCGATCTGCTCAATATCTCGCGCGCCGACATTTACCGTCTTGCCGAACCGGCGAATTCAGCGCGCGTTTTGTCGGAAGACGAATTCGTTTCGCGCAGCACTCTGATCGCCTCGCTTCCGATTTCGCCCGATGATTTCGCTCTTCAACGGTTAAGTTACCGCGACGCGCTCGAATTTGCCGGACAAGCCGCTCGCCTGCGCTATGCGATTCGATTAGTTAACGCCAGCGGTCAAAAAGCCGCATTTTCAAACTTTCTTCTAATTGAACCGGCGGCGGCAGTCAGCGCCAATCCGTCTGATTTAACCGCTGACGTTCTGGAGCGAGAAATAAAACTTTCGTGGACATCGCCACTCGTCAATATTGACGGATCACAGCCGGTCAATATCCTCGGCTACAATATTTACCGCGCGGCAAGCCCCGCCGAAACCGGAAAATTGCTGAATAAAACTCCGGTCAATGAAAGCAATTTTGCGGACGGCTCTTTTGAATACGGCGGCGAATATTCGTACTTTGTGCGCGCGGTTTCGGTCGGACGAAACGGCGAGCCAGTCGAGAGCGGCGAATCGAACATCGTTACAATTAAACCGAAAGACGTATTTGCACCGTCGCCGCCGAGCGCGATCACCATTGCCGCCGCGCCGAATAATATCGCGATTTTCTTCGCCGTCAATCCGGAGAAAGATATTGCCGGTTATCGCGTCTATCGTTCGGAAAACAGAAATCTTCCCGTTAACGATTGGATTTCTTTGACCGCAGATTTACTGACGACCAACACTTTTCAGGACTCGCAGATCGAATCGGGCAAAATTTATTTCTACTTTTTAAGGGCTTTCGACACAAACGGCAATGTCAGCGATCCATCGGTAATCGTCAGCGAAAAAGCTCCGTAAAAAAGTTTCAGAACTAAAACAGTTGAAATTGTAATTTTATAGCGTGGTAGTTATTGAATGCGTATCCGGTAAAAAAAAATACATACTAGAGTTAATAAAACTAACCGTTATTCCGAATCAGCCGTATTATTTAACTGAATATTTTATAAAAAGCCTATGAAAATTTGCCGATTCACAATCGAAAATCAAATCAAAACCGGAGTTCTGGAAAATCAGACGATTTTTCTTCGCGATAATAACGAAAAAACAAACGAATCGTATCGTTTGGACGAAGTGAAGCTTTTGCCGCCGGTCGCTCCGTCGAAAATCGTTTGTGTCGGCAGAAACTATGCGGAACACGCGGCGGAATTAGGCAACGACGTTCCAAAAGAACCGCTTCTTTTTCTCAAAGCGCCGTCTGCCGTAATCGTTGACGGCGACTCGATTGTCATTCCCGCGCAGTCGAACCAAGTCGAACACGAAGGCGAACTCGCTTTGGTTATCGGACGCGTTTGTAAAAATTTGACGGACGATTCCGCCAGTTTGGAATATGTGTTCGGTTATACAATTCTTAACGACGTTACCGCGCGCGATCTACAACGCGCAGACGTGCAGTTTACCCGCGCCAAATCGTTTGATACATTCTGCCCGCTGGCGTCAACAATCGAAACTGATCTGGATGCGCGCGACATTCGCGTGACCACAAAAGTCAATAATGTCATCAAACAGACCGGACGAACTTCGCAGATGGTTTTCTCCGTAGAATTTTTGATCAAATATATTTCGCGGCAGATGACACTGCTGCCCGGCGATGTGATTGCAACCGGCACCCCTTCGGGAGTTTCGCGATTGCAAAACGGCGATGTGTGCGAAGTGGAAATTGAAGGAATCGGCACATTATCGAATCCGGTAGTCAACGCCTGAGAAAACAAGTTTGTAGATTTAAAAAACCTGCGCCCAAAAAGATGAAACGATGTCCAAAATGTTCCGCCGATTATTTCGACAATATGCTGGAATTTTGTCTGGAAGACGGAACAAAACTGGTCAATCCGAATCAATCGAAAATTACCGAACGAGCAGTTCCGCCGCCGACCGAGCTGCTTTCGCCGCTCGAAACGGAAACGATTTTCATCGCCCAAACGCCGGAAGACCCAACACTACCTTCGGAAAAATCCATTGCGCCGGAAAAGATTACCGCCAGCCAAGACGCGGCAGCCGGACGCGCCGCGAAAATCAAAGAAGTTGTGACGAACAAGTGGTATAAAACGCTCGAATTTACACCGCTGATTTTAGCACTCGCCCACAATTACTGGCAATGGCTTTATTTATCGAAGCAAAATTATTACCAATTTTTCGATTATCTGCTGTCAGCGAATTTTATTATCTGGTTTGGTTTATTGATAAGCGGTGTAACTTTTGGCATCATTTCATTAAAATACGGCAGAAGTAAAAGTTTTGCGATTACGGCGCTGGTCGTTCTCGCTGTCAATCTTTTGCTTTTTATGGTACCGAAATAACCTGTTTAATTTTGAGGACGAAAATTTATGAAATTTTTTATTGATACGGCTAATTTGGATGAAATCCGGGAAGCCAACGAACTCGGTTTGATTGACGGCGTGACAACAAATCCGTCGCTGATCGCCAAAGAAAAAGGCGTTAATTTCAACGAACACATCGCTAAAATTTGCGAAATGGTCAGCGGCGATGTTTCGGCGGAAGTAACATCGCTCGAAACCGAAGGCATGCTAAAACAAGGTCGCGAGCTGGCAAAAATCGCACCGAATGTGGTGATCAAATGCCCGCTGACGCTCGAAGGATTAAAAGCGACGAGAATCTTTCGCGAAGAAGGAACAAAGGTTAACGTGACGCTCTGCTTCTCCGCCGCGCAAGCTCTTTTAGCGGCAAAAGCCGGCGCGACTTACATCTCGCCATTTATCGGAAGACTGGATGATATCGGTCAGGACGGAATGCAACTGATCGGCGACATCGTGCAGATTTACGACAACTACGATTTCGATACGCAGGTGTTAGCGGCTTCGATTCGTCATCCGATGCACATCGTTGATGCGGCGCTCGTCGGCGCTCACGTTGCGACGATTCCGTTCAAAGTAATTCAGCAGCTTTCCAAGCATCCTTTGACCGACAAAGGTCTGGAATCTTTTATGAATGATTGGAAAAAAGGCGGTTTTGAATAAATCAATAATTTCTATTTTTGAATGCGAAGAGGGCAATTCGGACGACCGAATTGCCCTCTTCGCGTTTATAAGAAATTACAATGTCGTTAATAGCGCCGCGCTAAATATAGACATTCAAACGATTTATGATAATTAGCAAGCTAGCTTTATATTTTTAGTTTGCTAATTATCAGTAAGCTAATTATAATTGATTAGCTAGCTATCATACTTATTTTTTATGGAATTCAATAAATCAATCAACTATTTATTCAATCAGGTTTTTAACGCTTACCGAGCGAATTTGGAAACCGAATTAAACAAAATTAACCTGCACAGCGGGCAGATTTTTGTGCTTATTTGTCTGTGGAAGTCAGACGGGCTGAGTCAAACCGACATCGCGCGCGAACTCAATCTTTCGACTCCGACCGTCAACAAAATGATTAAAAGTTTAATCGAAGGCGACTTTATCACTTCTAAAAAAAGCGAAAACGACGGGCGTGCAACCGAGATTTTTTTGACTGACAAAGGTCTGGAGATTCAGTCGGACGTAGCCGAAATATGGAAAAATTTAGAGACTGATATTTACTCAAATTTAACGGAAACCGAGAAAATGATTTTCCTTCAACTGCTCGAAAAAACTCGTGATAATTTGTTGTCGTGAACGATTAAATCTGTAAAAATTGAAAATGCTTGTCATCGAGAACGATTAAATTTGACCGATTAATTGCCGTGTTTTTTGGTTTAGATTTTCCCGTCTCGCATTGTTCGATAATGACAAAAAACTTTTATGAAAATTTTATTAGCGACGGATGGCACGTACCACAATGAATTTGCGGCGGAAGTGTTTGGCAGAATCCGACTCGCCGACGGTGATACGATCAAGATCGTCTCCGTGGTTGATATGGCGTTGCCGTTTGCGGTTGATGTTTACACAACTCAGCCGCCGACCGCGCTCGAATTAGAACAGCGATTTAAGAACAACGCCGTTGCCATTCTGACGCAAACCGAAGAAAGCATTCGCGCCGCGTGCTCGAACACCAATATTTTATTGTCGTCCGAACTTTTAATCGGCTCGCCGGAACGGAGAATTGTGGAAACGGCTGAAGAAATGGCGGCGGATTTAATTGTTGTTGGATCGCACGGCTATAATCGTTGGGAACGATTGCTGCTCGGTTCGGTGTCCGACTCTGTCGTTCACCACGCGCCGTGTTCGGTCTTGATCGTGAGAATGACGAAAGAATCGTAAACTAATCGTGCTTTTTCTAATTTTTTTAGGCAGCGCAAATCGGCATAATGCGGCACGAGGCATCCGATATTTGTTCACGCCGGTAAAAATTATTTTTGCATCAGTTTCCAAATTAAAATTTTACATCACAAAAAATTGAAAAATTCCAATATAATTATTAACGCGCGCAAATACGACGGCAGTATTCACCGCAGTTGGAAATGTCGCTTAATCGAGCAAAGCGAATTTTTGTTAACTTTTGTCGGTGAATTTGAAAATGAAGTGATTCATTCAGAGCTCGGGGTTATCAGACCCGGTACGATTTCTTACGAATATTATTGGCTTAATCGCTACTATAATATTTTTCGATTTCACGAACCCAACGGTGATTTGAGAAATTTTTACTGCAATATCAATCTGCCGCCTTCTTTCGAGAATGGAATTTTAGATTACATAGATTTAGACATTGACGTTTTAGTCTGGAAAAATTACGAGTATCAAATATTGGATTTGGAAGAGTTTGAACAAAATTCGGTGAAATATTTGTACCCGTCAAAAATCATTCATCAGGCTAAAAAAAGTTTAAGTGAAGTCATCGGCTTGCTCGAGGAACGCCGTTTTCCTTTCGATTTTGTTCAGTAAATGCTTTAACTGTCGGCTTGCTGACTTTAATCGGGCAGCTTTAGCGTTTTGCCTTTAAGTATTGATAGTGATGGTTTTATAAAAATAAACAGAGCGAAAAGAACTTCACTCCATTAGTGTTATTTTTTGGCTCGAAAATATTTCTTCTTTTTTAATTTTTCCGGCAAAAAATCTTCGTCTGAGTATTTCTCGTAATTTTCACCGTATCCTAAATCTTTCAAAAGTTTCGTCGGCGCGTTTCTTAGGTTAAGAGGAATTGGCAGATTCCCCATTTTTCGCGCGTCTTCAAGCGCCGTTTTGTATGCATCGTAAGCGCTTCGATCTTTCGCGCAATTGGCTAAATAAACGACTCCGTGAGCCAGATTTATTCCGCATTCGGGCAATCCGATTGTTTCCACCGCGCGAAACACAGCGTTGGCGACGACGAGCGCGGTCGGCTGCGCGATTCCGATGTCTTCGGATGCGAAAATGACCATTCGCCGCGCGATAAATTTCGGATCTTCACCCGATTCAACCATTCGCGCCAAGTAATAAATCGCCGCGTTCGGCTGGCTGGCGCGCATTGATTTGATGAAAGCGCTGATCAAATTAAAATGCTCTTCGCCTTTTTTGTCGTACCGTAAAAATTTGGATTGCAATGTTTCTTTGAGCGTTTCAACCGTGATGTCATCGTAAAGCTGAGCGGTGTTTTCCAGCATCGTCAGCGCTTGTCGAGCATCGCCGTCTGCCATCGTGACCAGCCAATCTTGCGCCTCAGACGACATTTCAAAACCAGTCCGACCGAGAATTTTCGCAATATTTTCACCGGACAGTTCTTTCAAAACGAAAATTCTCAGACGAGAAAGCAGTGCCGGAATGACTTCAAAACTCGGATTTTCCGTCGTCGCGCCGATTAAAAAAAGTTCTCCGCTTTCCACAAACGGCAGCAGAAAATCTTGCTGCGCCTTATTAAAACGATGAATTTCATCGAGAAATAAAATTTTCGGACGATTGCCATCCGCCGTTTTTCCGACGATTTTGCGAATATCATCCTTTCCGGCGGAAACGGCGGAAAGCTCAAAAAACTCGGCGTTAACCGCGTTGGCGTAAATGCGTGCGAGCGTGGTTTTTCCGGTTCCGGGCGTTCCCCATAAAATAAAAGAAAAAATATGTTTTTGCTCAATTGCCAGACGAAGCGGTTTGCCCGTTCCGACAAGATGATCTTGTCCGACATATTCGTCCAGATTTTGCGGTCTGATTCTGTTTGCGAGCGGTTCCATAAATTTTGTTTACTGCATTTTTTCGCCGTGCGAATTTTCGATTTGCAATTTCGGCGTTTCGTTAAAAGTACCAAATAAAAAAATTATCACAATAAAAAAGCGGTCAACGACCGCTCTAAATTGATGTTTTATTTCGGTCAAAAAATAATTTATTTCGTCTGAATTCTTAAAAGATAACTGCACACGGCGACGGGAACGCCCGCGGTGACGGAAACTTTTTGATTGCTCGGAATTTCGTAATTGTTAATAATCGCCGGATTTCTGCCTTCATTAATCAGCCAGAAATTTCCTTGTCCGTCGGTTATCAAAGTCGCGTGACGACGACTGATCTCCGGATCGCCTTCGAGCGCGATGTCAACCGGTTTCGATTTTGAGCCGCGACCGATGGAAATTTCCGTTTCATAAATCGGCAGAACATTCTGCCGCACGCCGCCGCGCCAGATTTCGAGCCGGTAAAGCTCGGTTTTTCTTCGCTGAACGTGCGTCATTTCTTCGCCTTCTTCCGCCGTCGAGCGAATTGCTTCGGCAATGTTCAACTGCGGAACGGTCGGCAGAATTTGCGGCGCGGTCGAACGCTGCGTAAAATTCGGCGACTGCACCGGATTTGAGTAACCGCTTTGATAAGGAGTCGGCGGCGCGGGCGAATCGTGCACCGCGGTTTGCGGATTGCCGGAATTATTGGACGATTGCAGCTGCGCTGAATTTTTCGGTCTCGGCAAAACACCGGTTTTGTTATCGTTCGAAGAATCTTCCCAGCTGTGCTGAACGCGCACGTCGCCTTTTTCGAGCGTGCCGTCAACGCGCAGTTCGACGACGAAGGTTTTGGTTTCCAATTTTTTCTTGCCGGAAATCTCTTTCGCCCGTTCCGCCAGAATATGATACAACCCTTGTTCCAGCCCTTTGCGCTTAATTCCCTGCCATTCTTTATCGTCTTCGCCGCTGAGAAAAATAATGTATTCCGTCGGAATAATCGTCGTTCCCTGCGGCAGCGGAACCATTTCGTTCTGCATCACTTCTTCGACCGCGCGGGCGATTTTGACGATAAATTCTTCCGATTTGCTGCGCGGTTTTACTTGGGCGTCACGCGCGGCTTCTTCTAAAACGCCTTCGGCATTGTCGCCGTCAATCCATTTTCTGACTTTTTCTAACACACTCACTATGTTTTCACCTCGATATTTCTACTGTATCATCACCGGCGCGTGTTTTGACACTGATCCAGCCGCGATCAACCCAATTTGCGTTTTCCTTCGGGCGTCCGTGCTGCGCGATTCGCACTTCATACCAATTTCCGTCGCTCGAAAGTATTTCCAAACGAGAATCTCTCGTCACCAATCCGACCGGCTGATTTTTCGTGCTCGGATCGGCGCGCAGATTTATATCAACCAAAGCGACGGCTTTTTGCGCGGAAAACGGATTTGTGATGCCCGAAAAAATTCCCCGACCGCGAATGTAATTGTGCGTTGCGTACAAAATTCCGGCAAATGAACCGAGCAGCAGTAAAAATATCAAAACGCGTTTCAAAGAATTACCGCGATTGTGCTTCGGTTGAACGATCATTTCCTCAACGACAACATTCCCGCTTTCGTGAATTGGCGGCTGGCGGCTCGGCGCTTTTTCAATTTCTATTTTTTCGTTTCCGTTCGCTAAACTGCCGCCGTACGGTTCGCCGATTCTGATGACGAGCGACGGATTTTTCAATTCGGGCGGCAAATTTTTCAAACGCAATTCTTTTGATGTATTAAATCGAGGTTCCTGCGGCGCGATTGGCGTGTAGCCTTTGGCTACGTGCGGTTGCGGAATTTTTTCCGTTGGCAGCGGCGCGGCGTAGATTTTTTGCTCATCAACAAACGATTTTAACTTCGCCAAATCGAGCCAGAAATCGTTGACCGTTTGATATCTGTCTTTCGGATTGCTCTGCGTCGCTTTTCTAATTATTCCCAAAAAATCCGACGCCCAATCTTCCTGCCGGCAAGCGTAAGGCAGTTCCGTAATCGGCTGATTGGCATACGCGCGCGGCGATTCGCAGGTGACTAAAACATACGCGGATTTTGCCAGCGAATAAATATCGGCGGCTGGCGTCAATTCGGTATAAGTCAGCGTGTCGGCGTTTCCGGAGAGCATCGGCGAATGCTCGGGCGGCGCGAAGATATTCGTTCCGACGCGCGTAATCGGCGAATCCGACTGTGTCACGCGCGCGACGCCGAAATCCGCGATTTTGACTGTTTCCCGATCTTTCGTCAGCAGCAAATTTTGCGGTTTGATGTCGCGGTGAATAATGCCGTTGCGGTGCGCGAAACCGAGTCCGGCGCACACTTGTTCAAGATAAAACAAAGCCTGTTTGAGCGTCAGACTTTTTTCGCGGCAGACTTTCGCCAAATCTCCGCCTGACAAATATTCGAGCACCAAATAATGAAAAACCGTTCCGCGCAAATCGCGTGCGGTTCCGTGTCCGAGCCGACTGATAATATTCGGATGGCGAACGCGATCGAGCGCGACCGCTTCGTTTTGAAAATTTTCGACGAGTGTTCTTTCGAGATCAGCATCAAGGTCGTTTTGCAAAAAAACATTCAGCGCCTTGATAACGACAATGTTATGAACCGACTGCGGCGCAGCGAGCGTGTCACGAGCCACATATATTTCGGCGTAACTTCCGCGTCCGAGCTGCTCCTGAACATTATAACGTCCGTCAAGACGTGTATTTAACAGTGAAAGTTCTCTCATTTAATGTCGCAGTATCAATATTTCGTAAACGACCGACACATTCAAATACGTTCATTATAAATTTAAAGTTCGCAAAACACATAAACGTTAATTTTCTCAATCTTAACGTTTGAAATCATGGTCGGCAAGATTCTTAAATTCGATGCTTTCACGCGTTGCGGCTGGCATTTGCTTTGCTAAACGATTCGGCTAAAATAATCCGTACTAAAATCATTTCACATTCGTTTACTTTTTATATTTGATGGCAAAAGAAACTTCAGTCAAACAAAAAAATAATCTGTCGCTCGATTGGCTAATGCGCGGATCGTTAGCGAAATTCGGCGAATGGTTCGACCGTTTGACCGGAAGAAACTGGCAGCCGTCGAGCAGTCTGGCAACCAGCGAATTGATTGAGCGTCTGAAAATACTGCTCGACCGGGAAGCGCGCGATCTGGGTTCGCGGGGAAGATTCGTGCCGCATAATATTAAATTAAAAATGCAATGGGACAAATTTTCGACCGATGCGGAAAAAGCTTTGACGACGCTCGAAAACGAACTTTTGACTGCCGCTGTTGATCATATTAATGACAATCGCTATCACACTTTCGCGCCGCTGAATCTGGAAATAAAACAGGACTATTTTACCGACGGCGTAAAACTGCACGCGAGTTTCGGAGGCTTTGAAGATGTTGACGAAGATGCGGAATTGAATGTTACTCTGCCTGACGTAAATAAAAATAAGATTGCGGCAGCAATTCGCGAAGTTGATTTGTCTGTAAAAATTATCGCTCGTTTTACAATCAACAATAATTTACAAACCGTTAACCTTCGATTAGCCGAAAACGGTCGTTTAAGCGTTGGGCGAAATAAAGAAAATGATTTAGCGATAGATGACATTAGCATCTCTAAAGTTCACGCTTCATTGGGCTTAACCAGCCAAAGTAACATTCAGATTGCCGATACCGGCTCGACCAATGGAACTTTCATAAACGGTCAGCGTATTCCTTACGGTAAATCTTTAACTGTGAATTCAACCGATAGTATTTCATTCGGCAATGTTGAAGTAAAACTTGATGTTATTCCGCAACCAATTGTAAACATTGAAGTTGAAGACAATTCATCAGAGAACTCAGTTGTAATTGGAGAATTTGAATTCAAGTCTAAAGCTAATATGAAAAGCGACCTAAATAAAGAATCAGCAAACAGCGACGAGGTTAACCGCATTAATATTGCGGATCGCACAATTAAAGTAGAAGCTGACAACACTTAATGCTTTTAGCTAACTAATTCTGTTAAATACAGATAATAAAGGAAATAACACTTTGTGGTTAAACTTTTACTTTTACAATTTGATTGGAAGAATTTAAGCCCCGAATCAATTTTCGGCGGGCAAATTTTGGAGCGCACTCCGGCTGGCTTAACAGTTATTTATCTGATCGGCGTGGCGATTTTGCTCGGCATCCTAATTATATCTTTTATATCTAATTTCCGGCGTCCCAAATTTAGGTTTGAGTCGGATTTACCAAAAGAAATAACGCGCAAAACAACACAGACTCTAACCAACAGAAGTTTGCGAATTTGGCAGGTTGTGTTTATTTTGCTTGCATTTACAGTGTTTGGCTTCCAAGTTTACTGGACGTATTA
>SXGU01379558.1_pt1 | contig 11240 bp, 10 predicted proteins | sample 3174531 | NCBI WGS metagenome assembly SXGU01 (sample SAMN11356863, study PRJNA531348) | freshwater metagenome | isolation source: freshwater sample F1-140 | place: China: Fuxian Lake, Yuxi | collected 2017-12-25
ACTTCATGATCCAGGGCGGCGGGTTCGAGCCGGGCATGAAGGAGAAGAAGACCCGCGACCCGATCAAGAACGAGTCCGGCAACAACATCTCGAACACCAAGTACACCGTGGCGATGGCTCGCACCAATGACCCTAACTCAGCCACGGCACAATTTTTTATCAATTACAAGGACAACAGCTTTCTGGATCACACCAGCCCCAGCCCGAGCGGCTGGGGTTATGCCGTGTTTGGTGAAGTAATTGAAGGTATGGATGTTGTGGATCAAATGGCCAAACAACCTACCGGCAACCGGGGCGGTCATCAAGATGTACCCAAAACCGATATCGTCATCGAAACAGCCGAAATTATCGAATAACCGCTTAAACCTGGGTTTCGTCTTGAAAAAGGCGAAACCTCTTCAATTGAAAACAGACCTGCTATTTATATCCGACCTACACATCTCGCTCGAAAAAACCGAGATCACGCGGCGTTTTATCCAATTTTTACAACACCGTGCGCGTCAAGCCAAAAGGCTTTATATCCTTGGTGACTTGTTCGACACCTGGATAGGCGATGATGACAACACCCCACCCAATAAAACCATTAAAAAGGCATTAAAAGCCCTGGCGGATTCGGGTACCGAAATTTTCTTGTTACAAGGTAACCGTGATTTTTTATTAGGCCACCGTTTTTGCGAAGAAACCGGAATCAGCCTGTTGGATGAATATGCAGCGATTGAAATAAGCAATCATCGCGTCTTGTTGACTCACGGCGATTTGTTATGCACTGACGACCTGCCTTATCAAGCCTTTAGAATTAAATCACATAACCACGAATGGCAACAAAACGTCCTATCCAAGCCGTTATGGCTACGCTTATTGGCTGCGCGTTGGTATCGCTTAAGAAGTTATTGGCACAAGCGCAAGAAGACTCAGGACATCATGGATGTCAATCAGCAAGCCGTCATGGCCTCTCTACAACAATATGATTGCAGCATATTGATACACGGCCATACCCACCGTCCTGCATTTCATGAATTATCGATTGATGGACGCACCATGCAACGTATCGTGCTGGCAGACTGGAAAAAAGACAGCGCCAGCTGCCTGTGCTGGAATGGACAAATCTTCCAAACTGAACAACTATAACCAGCCAGCGCTGACCCATAAGCCCGCTTGAACCACAAATTGCAGACAAAAAAAATCCGGCAGCACAACCAGTTAGCTTTTGCACCGCCGGACTCCTTTACTATCTCCGCTTGTATAGACGCGAATTTAACCGATTAGTTCATTCAAGCATTAATTTTTTAAAACGCGCAGCCTGATTTGACACCCAATTTTTTCAAAATAATCGCTAGCGGACAAAATCCGCTAAATGAGGCTTGAAACAAATTGGCGCCAACAAAGGCGGTAAACCACAACCAATTCGGCGAATGCCAGTGCGCCAACGCTAAACTGATTAATATAAACGAACCGGCAAACGCCATCACCATACGATCAATCGACATCACATTCTCCTACTTCAAACGCACAACACCCATAAATTTCAACATCATGCGCTCATAAAACGGCTCACTGATGCCTTTTCTGATTTTACGCATAAAATATTTTTCAAAACCGATTTTAGCTAAATGCACCCATTTGCCGTGATTAGACCAAGTGGTGTTGCGCGGCGGAATTTGGGGTACCGCCAAGAAGGCCACGCCGGTATCACCCAAATCAGCCAGACATAGCGCACTCAAACTTGGAATATCGGATGGTTCTTTACCCAGTAATTCATCGCGAATATTATGCGCCGTAGCAGTCACCATCGACTCAATCATATAACCGGTTTTAGGCGTACCAACCGGCAAAGGGGTTTTTTCAACCGGCGGTAAAGCGACACAAACACCCACTGAGTAAATGTTTTTGTAAGTTGGATTGCGCTGGTATTTATCGATTAGCACAAAGCCACGCGGATTGGTCAAGCCTTCAGCACCACTATTACGCACCGCATCCACGCCAGTAAAAGCCGGTAACATCATGGAATGCTTAAACGGCACTTCGTGCTTTTTCAAATCATTGCCATCATTATCAACCTCGGTGACATACATCATCCCAGCTTCTACGCGGTCAACCTTGGCGTTGGTAATCCACTTGATGGTTTTATCCCGTAAAGCACTTTCCAAAAGCCCTTTGGTATCGCCAACCCCACCCAATCCCAAGTGTCCGATATACGGTTCAGAGGTGACAAATGTCATAGGTACCTTATCGCGAATTTTGCGTTTACGCAGTTCCGTTTCCAGAATCATTAAATATTCATAAGCCGGGCCATAGCAAGAGGCCCCTTGCACAGCACCTATTACGATAGGGCCGGGGTCCTGCATAAATTTATCCCAATCCTCTGCAGCTAAAGCGGCATGATCGACATGACAAACCGATGAGGTATGACCACCGTGCGGTCCTAACCCGGGTACTTCATCAAAAGCCAAACGCGGTCCGGTGGCAATAATCAGATAATCGTAAGACTCGGACGAACCATCCGCCAAATCAATTTTGTTATTGAGTGGATCTACTTTAACAGCAGCTTTTTGAATAAAGTTAATCCCCTTTTTCTGCATGACCGGCGCCAGCTCTATTTTTAAATCTTCCGGTTTACGCCATTTGGGTGGTATCCAGGGATTCGAAGGCACAAAGTGAAAAGTCGGAGAATCCGAAATCACCACGATTTCATGCTCCTTACCAACAGATTCCCGCATTTCGTAAGCCATGGGCACACCACCGATACCCGCACCTAAAACTATAATTCTTGCCATAACACTCACCTCATTGAAATTGATATATCAGATTTTGCAGCGGTACCATCAGCACATATTTATTATTTTCTAACACTCAAAACCTGAAAGCCAAGAATATTAGCATTTCATAATATTTGCAAGAAAATTATTACTCCTTTCGAATTGGTATGGTGTTATACATAAAAACCATCAGCACGTACAATGCACATGATTGACTCAATGATAAGGAAAACTCAGATGAATAATCCTTTAGATAACGAAGATACCTGGCGTAAAAAGCTTACTCCCGAGCAATTCCATGTCTGCCGGGAAAAAGGCACCGAACCACCCTTTACCGGCAAATACACTGATACCACATCATCCGGAACCTATCACTGCATCTGCTGCGGGCAAGCATTATTTACTTCGGAACAAAAATTTCATTCCGGCTGCGGATGGCCCAGTTTTTGGGCTCCGTTGACTAACAGTCTGGATGAACAGGATGACTTCAGCCATGGCATGCATAGAATCGAGGTTACCTGTAAACACTGCGGCGCCCATTTAGGTCATGTATTTCCGGATGGCCCTCAACCTACCGGTTTGCGTTACTGCATTAATTCCGTGGCTTTAGATTTAAAAGAATCCTCATGACAGCCCAGCAACGAGTTCAAGATTTACTTGATTTTATTGATAATAGCCCGAGCCCCTGGCATGCGGTCGCCAGTCTGGAGCAACGTTTGCAGGCTTTCAATTTTCATCGACTGGACGAAAAAGCGGCTTGGTCATTCAGTGCAGGTGGGCGTTATTACGTGGTGCGCGACGACTCTTCTATTGTAATTTTCGTAGTCGGGCGTCTTGATCCATGCACAAGCGGCTTTAAAATCCTTGGCGCACATACCGACTCACCCGGTTTACGCCTAAAACCCAATCCAACACTGAATAGCGAGAGCTTGGTGCGTTTAGCGGTTGAGGTTTACGGCGGCCCTATCCTGGCCACGTTTACTGATCGCGATTTAAGTTTGGCTGGCCGCATCGCCTACCGCACTGATCAGGGCCACATCGCTTCCAGTTTGCTTCACTTTGAACAACCCTTGCTTCGGTTGCCCAACTTAGCCATTCATATGAACAGGACAGTCAACGAGGATGGTTTAAAACTCAATAAACAAACCGAATTGCCGCTAGTTTTCAGCCAAATTAGCCAAGAACAACTCAAGCCCAATCAATTTCTGTCTTTATTGACCAAGGCAAGTGGACTCGATTCCGAACAAATTCTCAGCTGGGAATTCAATGCTTACGACACCCAAAAAGGCGCATTCTGGGGCGATGCAAAACAGTTCTATTGCGATAGTCAATTGGATAATCTGGCATCTTGTCATGCCGGATTGACAGCCTTGCTGGATGAATCCGTTCTCGACAGCGGCAATAGCTTAATTTGTGCGTTTTTTGACCATGAAGAAATTGGCAGCGAAAGCTGCAAAGGTGCAGCAGGTAGCTTCTTGCCTGACATATTGCAACGTATCAGCCTAGGCATGTGTTTAGATAACCAGGATTATCAACGCGCATTGGCCAACAGCCTGATGATTTCAGCCGATATGGCACATGCTTATCAGCCTAACTTCCCTGGCGCCTACGAGCCGGAACATAAAATCATGATAAATCATGGCCCGGTCATCAAGATCAACGTCAACCACCGCTATGCGTCTAACTGTCTATCAGAAGCCAGGTTTATCGATTATTGCCAACAAGCCGAAGTGCCATACCAAAAATATGCTCACAGAGGCGACCTGCCTTGCGGCAGCACCATTGGGCCAATCTCGTCCACGCAATTAGGTGTCAATACTGTGGATGTTGGTAACCCGATGTGGGCCATGCATAGTGTGCGGGAAAGCGCGGGGGTTGAAGATCATTTATACATGATCCAAGCCTTGAACCGGTTTTTTTCCAGTCCGTAGCTATCAAGCAAATTTCGTCTATCCTTGGCAGATGATTTCATCTGATAGGGAACTATGTTTTTTTTTCCGGCGCTTGACGATACACACACGCGATTGATTAGCATCGTCATCAAATTAACTTTGCTGCTCGGTCTAGGTACAGGCCTGGCATGCGCTGAAGAAAGTCTCGAATACAAAATCAAAACGGCTTACCTTTATAACTTTACAAAGTTTATTACCTGGCCGAAATCCAGCGCACCCACTTTTAATATTTGCCTGATCGGTGAAGATCCGTTTCAGAATCTTTTAGATAGTCTGGAAAGCAAAACCGCTCAAGACAAACCAATACGGGTATTTCGTTTCAGCCATTCCAAGCAAATCAAAGACTGTCAGATTATTTATTTTAGCAATACTGACCTGCATCTTGATCAAGCACAACCTAATGCCCTGGTGGTAGGAAATCTTAACAACAGCCTATCTGTCAGTAGTCAGCCTTTTTTTGCCGAGTCCGGCGGCATGATTGGTTTTGTGCTTGAACAAGAGAAAGTCAAATTACACATCAACCTGAAGGCTTTGAGACAGAACGGTCTGGAAATTAGTGCCAAATTGATCGAAGTCGCCACACTGGTTGGAGGTGATGAACATGAATAGTCGTTTTTCAGGCTTTTCGATTAAGTCAAAACTGTTTTATATAGCTTTCATATCCAGTTTTTCCGCCATGTTAGTGGCTTTCGTGATTTTGTTTGCCGTCAATCTTCAACAAGTCACCACCAAGGCTCAAGAAGATTTCCAGACTGCAGCTAATCTGATCGCCAATCGCAGTATCGCGGCTGTTATGTTTGACGACACACGTTTAGCTCAGGAAAACCTGTCATCACTCACCGAACTTCCAGGTCTGGAGGCAGCCTGCATCTATGAAAGGAATAATCGACTATTCGCTGAAACCAACACGGTAAAACCCTGTCCAGCCAACTCAGGAACATTAAAAGCTCAAGTCGTTAAGCTGACATTATATGCATACCAGCCCATGATGCTGGATCAGGAACGGATAGGCAGCGTTTTGATCATTGCCAATTTAACCGAAGCCTTATTTCGACAGTTACAGTTTGCAGGCCTGATTCTTGGGGTGCTTTTTATTTCCTTGCTGGTGTCATTTTTATTGACCCTCCCGCTGCTCAACCGGGTCGTCAAACCAATTACCCTGTTGGCAAAAGCAGCCCAGGAAATTGGTCAGAACCACGATTATTCATTGCGCGCTGACAAGCATACTGATGACGAAATCGGTATTTTGGTGGATTCATTCAACAATATGCTGGAAACGGTGGAAAACAAAAATAAAAGCTTACTGGCTTTGAAAAACAACTTTCAAGCGCTTTACGACAATAACCCCACCATGGTGTTCGACTTAAATCTTTTGGGCCAGATTCAGTCGGTTAATCAATTTGGTGCCAAGCAGATTGGTTTAAGTGTTGACCAATTACTGGGCCACTATATTTTCGAATTTACCCATCCTGATGATTTAACGGCTAATCAGCTCTTTCTGAAGCAATGCCAGGAATTTCCCCAACAAGTCCATAAGCAGGAAAAACGCTTTATCTGCCAAAGTGGCAACATTATCTGGGTCAGAGAAACTGCCCGCTTGGTTGATACTATCAATAACCAGCCTAGCCTGCTCCTGGTTTGCGAAGACATCACGGAAACCCGTCGATTGACTGAAACCATTGCCTATCAAGCCAGCCACGACGAGTTAACCGGTCTGACCAATCGCAGCCGATTCGAGGTTCATCTGCAAAGACTGGTCGAATCCGCTCAATTTGATAAAAGTTCTCATGTTATGTGTTATCTGGATCTGGATCAATTCAAGGTGGTCAACGACACGTGTGGCCATCTGGCTGGTGATGCCTTACTTCGACAACTCGGAGACTTATTAAAACAACAGGTTCGCAAAACCGATGTATTAGCGCGACTGGGGGGGGATGAGTTTGGCATTTTGATGTCACATTGCCATATCAAACAGGCGTTAATCACTTGCGAAAAACTCCGAGACTCGATCTGTAATTTCCTATTCGTTTGGGATGACCGTAGCTTTAGAATCAGTGTCAGCATCGGCATTGCTCCGATTAATGAAAACTGCGGCAATGCGGTCGATATTCTAAAAGAATCCGATGCAGCTTGTTATGCCGCAAAAGAAAAGGGCCGCAACCGTATTCATGTATTCAGTTCGACGGACGAAGCACTCGCTGAACGTCAGGGCGAAATGCAGTGGGTAGAGAAAATTCGCCTGGGCATCGAAGAAAATCGTTTTTTACTTTACGGCCAACTAATAGTACCGACCGCTCATAATAACGAAGGCCTACATTTTGAAACCCTACTGCGTTACAAAGATCATCTGGGTAACATAATTCCACCGGGCGCTTTCCTGCCCGCTGCAGAGCGCTACAACATGGCACCTGCGCTAGATCGCTGGGTCATTGCCAATCTTTTCGAATACCTAAGCACTACTCCAGGATTTCTCAACCGTCTTGAGCTTTGCTCCATCAATCTATCAGGACTGTCATTATCCGATGAATCCATGCTGGACTTTATCGATGAACAATTTCTTAAATGGCGAATTCCGACTTACAAAATTTGCTTTGAAGTCACCGAAACAGCCGCCATAGGTAACTTGTCGTACGCCAAACATTTTATTGATAGTTTAGGGAAAAAAGGCTGTTTGTTTTCTTTGGATGACTTTGGCAGTGGTCTATCTTCGTTCGGCTATTTAAAAAACTTACCGGTCGATTTTTTGAAGATTGATGGCTTATTTGTTAAAGATATTTTGGAAGACAAGATTGATTGGACTATGGTTAAAGCCATTAACGAAGTCGGACATGTCATGAACAAAAAAACCATTGCCGAATTTGTCGAAAACCAAAATATTTTTGAATTATTAAAAGCGCTGGGCGTGAATTATGCACAAGGTTATGGCATAGCCAAACCCCTACCCTTGCGAGAACTTTGAGATATATCATGCTATACCACAGATTGTTTTATTCCCTATTACTCACCAGCCTCAGTAGCGCTATTCATGCACAGCAAGATATGGCCGATTTAATGGACTTATCGCCAGCCGAACTGGCCGATATTTCTGTCAGCATAGCCTCTGGCACCCTCAAGCCAGTATCCCACTCTGCCGCTGTCACCACCGTCATCACCGCAGAGCAGATTGCGTCCATGGGAGCTACCGAATTACATGAAGTATTAGAAACAGTACCCGGTCTGCACGCCACCATTCAACCCGTTACCAACGATTACAGCTTTACGATGCGCGGCATGCGCAACGATACCAATGCCGAGGTTTTGTTAATGATGAACGGTACCCGCTTTTCTGTACCCTACCAGGGTACGCACATAGCAGGCATGATGATACCGGTTGAAAATATTCAGCGTATTGAAGTCATACGCGGACCAGGCTCCGCATTATATGGAGCCGACGCATTTGCTGGCGTCATCAACATTATCACTAAAAAAGCGGCTGATTTGGATGGTTTTACGGTAGGCGCCAGAGGCGGCAATGCCGATAACGAATCCACCTGGGGGCAGTATGGTGGTCAATGGCAGGGATGGAATATAGCCACCAGTTTGCAATACAACCATAATGGTATAGATGGCAGCCGAACCATTCAAGCCGATGCTCAATCCCAACTGGATGCAGCACTCGGTACGCGCATCTCCCAGGCCCCTGGCCCAATGCAAACAGAGAACAATCGACTGAATGGACATCTAAATTTGCAACGTAAACATTGGGATTTAGGTTTTTGGGCATTTAATGAATCAGACTTTGGCTTTCGTGCGGGAACCACGGGTGCATTGGATAACAAAGGCAAGGGCAACGGCAGCAATTACTTGGCAGACGCTCGTTACTCAACAGAAGACATCTTTGAGGATTGGGAATTACAGGCTCATGCCAGTTTTTTACACACCGAGGTGGATGCCAATATTTACAATTTCCCCCCTGGCACCGTGTTACCGATTGGTCAAGATGGCAATCCAACCAGGGCGTTTAATACTGCAAGACCCATGTTGTTTCCACAGGGTATGCGTTTTATGACAGGTATCAATAACACCGTACCCAGCTTTGAATTGACCGGGATTTACAAAGGACTAGCCGATCATTTGCTACGTATGGTCGCCGGATTCAGATATGAAGAACTCACTACTGAAGAATCAAGAAATTACGGGCCAGGTGTCATCAATCCAACAGACACGGCACCTCCGGCATCGCTTGTAGAACTTACTGGCACACCCTACACTTTTATAGGCAATCATCATCGGGATATTTGGTCCATGGCTCTGCAAGATGAATGGCAATTGGCTCCAGCTTGGCATTTAACCTCAGGCATACGCTACGACCATTATTCAGACTTTGGTAACACCTGGAATCCACGACTTGCACTCGTCTGGGATATCAGCTCTCAACTCACGGGCAAATTGCTTTATGGCCAAGCCTACCGCGCTCCCAGTTTTATAGAACAATATCAGAATAACAGCCCGCTTTTCATCGGCAATCGCCAGGTGCGTCCGGAAACCATAGAGACAACAGAACTAGCTTTTGATTACCGCCCCATCAGCACACTTAGAACGGCTCTAAATATTTATTACTACGAAATTGACGATTTAATCACACCAAACAATAAGCAGAAAGATACCTTAACGGTGGAAAATACACCTGGACAGGATGGTTTGGGCAGCGAATTTGAATGGGATTGGAGGTTTCATCCCGACTGGAATTTTACCGGTAATTATGCTTGGCAATATGCCCGTGACAACGCCAGCCACGCTCGTGTTAGTTATGTACCAGAGCATCATGTGTATTCAGCATTGGCGTGGCATTTCTTGCCTAAATGGCAAATCCAGACCCAGGTAAACTGGATCGGACATCGACCAAAGGATGCAAACGACTATAGAAGCCTGGAGGATTATGAAACCATCGATTTGACTTTGAATGCCAAAAAACTGATGGGCTATTTGGACTTGACGGCTTCTGTTCGCAATTTGTTTGATGCTAATGGCAAGGAGCCTGATATTACTCCAAGCCAAAGTTATCCTTATAACCTGCCAATTACAGCGCAAACTTTTTACTTTGAAGCTTCAGTGCATTTTTGATGGAAATTTCTACAGCTTTAGTTGCCGTAATCTATCCAGCAACTTCGCCACCATGATTCTGCTAACCCAGGCTTCTCTATTATTAATAGCCTGAACCAACCTGGCATGATATTGAGGCAGTAGCTCTAATAATTGGAAGCCTTTAGCGCCTGATATTAAACATTCCAGTACGCTTTCTTCAGCCAATTGTTCGGCGATTACCACCACACTCGTAGAAGGTGCTGCATTCAATAACAAACGAATATATTCCGGGGTTTTTTCGCCACGAACTGCAAAATTTAACAAAACCAAACTGGGTTGAAACTGTTCCACTGTATTAAGCGCCTGGATTTCATCCGCACTACAAACCAACTCTGTATTTATGTCTGTTAGACAAGTTGTTATCAGACCACTGTTATCAATGACTTGGATTTTCATTTGTATATTGCCATTCCTAGCCTGATTGAATTGTTCGTATCGAAAAACTGTAGTGATTTCGCATTTAACATTTTTTTATTTTAGAGGAGGCTCAAGTCAAATCTGCAGAGACATCAATAAAGCCGTGCATTCCTCGTTTTGACTCCGCAGCGAGCCAGTTATTTAAATACTGTATTTCTGCAGTCAATTTTAATTCATCCAATTTTTTTTTGTTTTTTAACAACCGAAAAGCACTGGATAACACCTTGTAATTCTCGCCGACTATTCCTGCACGCCGCAAGCCGACGATATTGAGCCGATAATGCCTGGCTGGGCGCCCACCAATCAGCATAAAGGGAATAACATCCATATTAATGCCAGTCGTTCCTTGCACAATAGCATAAGAACCAATTCTGCAGAACTGATGCACGACCACTGCACCGCCCATGAATACATGGCTGCCGACTTCAACAAACCCACCAATCGCAACATTATTCGCGAAAATAGTTTTATCACCCACACTGCAATCGTGTGCCACATGGCTGTTATTCATAAAATAACAACCTGAACCTATCTTGGTTGCAGCGTTTTTCAATGTGGCGCGATGCGCAGTAAACCCCTCGCGAAAGGTATTATTGTCCCCTATTTCCAGCCAGGACTCGGTTTCAGCATTGAACCCCGTATCCTGAGGCAAGCCACCTATTACGGCATGAGGATGTAAAACATTGCCTTGGCCCATCTTTACATATTTGTGCACTACAGCATGTGCTCCTATTTGACTATGATCCCCAATTTCAGCACCCGCTTCTATGACCGCAAAAGGCCCCACGTAAACATTTACTCCCAATTTTGCACCTGGGTCAACACAAGCTAAAGGATGAATTGAATCTGTCATGAATTAACCTCTGGGATGAAATTTTGAATGTAATGCTTTCAAGCGATGTTGAGCTATATGCGTATAAATCTGGGTAGTTGACAGATCCGAGTGCCCAAGCAACAGTTGAACCACACGTAAATCCGCACCATGATTTAG
>SXGU01387493.1_pt1 | contig 11235 bp, 12 predicted proteins | sample 3174531 | NCBI WGS metagenome assembly SXGU01 (sample SAMN11356863, study PRJNA531348) | freshwater metagenome | isolation source: freshwater sample F1-140 | place: China: Fuxian Lake, Yuxi | collected 2017-12-25
CGACAAGTGAGCGGTCACTTCGCAAACCGCAACAAGGAAATGCGCAAACGCGCGAAGAAAGGCCGCCAGCGCATGACGAGCGCATAGGCGCGGTACACCCACGATGACGACGGCATACGCCTGTGGTGCGGCGCAGCAGAAAGGCAAGAGCCGTGCCATGTCCCGTGGGACGCGGTCCTCCGGGTGTTCCAGCCCGACAGCCCGCGTCGGACGGGCGTGTTCCGGGTGCACCAGAACAGTGCATGCTGGTGCAGTGCACCAAGACTTATGACGGGCGCATAGCGACCCGGAACAACGGAACGGCGCCGGAACAGCATACGGGCACCCGAGACCCGCGTCGGACGGGGCCTGTGGGGCTGCTGCTGCTGCTGCTGTTCTGCGTTCTGTACGCGTGTGGGCGTACGCAGCTAGGCGCTCAGCCCGGTGCGCCAGTAGCGCGTGTCGGGGCGCGTGAAAGTCGGAACACGGAACGGCGGGGCGGGGGGCACGGGGCGGCTGTATGACGGCGGCATCGACGGGGGTTGCGTACGTGAGCGCGTTGGCCGGGCCTTCTCTCTGGCGATCGGCAGCCTCAGTCCCTCGCTGCTTCGGGTGCCCTAAGGCCTCTCGTCCCGCTTCGTGCGCTCGTCGTCAAGCGCGTAAGGCTCAACGTCGATCGCCGGGTGCCCTCTGCTGGGGCTTCGTTCCTCTCGCCCCGCGTTTCGCGCTCGTCGTCACGGGCGGAAAGCCGGCCGACCTACCTTCCCCGGCAAAGAGCGCGCATGAAGGACGAAACGCGTGCGAAATAGGGAGGGGCCAAGCGGCGCGGGTCCCATCTGCGGGGGCGGCGAGGCTTCCCGCGACCGTTGAGCCATTCGGCCATGACGTTGACATATACATACCCTCGCTTCCGCACCAATTTCCCTCTCTTTCGTATATATCCCCTCCCCCATACCCGGTTTTTCGTCGGGTCCCTGCCGTAACTGGATTGCGCCCCCGCGTCGCGTGTGGTATGATCGCAGGTATGTCAGCCACCCAGCCCAAGAAGAAGGCCCCCAAGTCGAGTAAGAAGATCGACCGCCCCGCCGTGGGCGGCGTCAAGAAGCCATCCATGAAAAACGTCGGGCGGGACGAGAACGGAAGAGTCAAGCCGCACACGTACGACGCACGGATCGCGCAACGCGTCGCGTTTTACGTGGCATCGGGCGTGACGGAAAACGAAATCGCCGAACTGTTGGACATGCGCCCCGGCAAGTTGCGCGAGTTGTACGAGCGTGAGTTGAAGCACGGAGGCACGGAAGAGAACGTGAAGGTAGCGAAGGCCATCAGCTCCGCAGCGCAAAACGGGGACATGGTGGCAGCGAAGTTCTGGATGAAAGCCCGCGCCGGGTGGAAGGACGGGGAAGGCGCGCAAACGCAATCCCCGCTGGCGATACACATACACGAATAGTCAGGGTGCCCACGCGCCCGAATAGAGGAAAGACGAAATGGACGTAACGCCGACGCCAGTGATGTACGAGGTGATGAATCGCCTGACAACCCTTGCATGCGGGGAAGCCCCGGAAGCGAAAGATATGGGGCCGGGGGCGATCAAGCGCAGGGAAGCGCGGATGGAGTGCATGGACCTCCTCCACCGATTCGTCGGAATGACGATGCGCGAAGGCGTGAAACGGTACGTGCAGGAAGCGGGCGGCAAAGTGGCAGAAGCCCCAATGAGACACCACGCGTGAACGCGCCGGACGTAGATATCCCCCAAAGGGGGAAAAAAGCCGGATCATCGGAGAAAGCTCCGGGCGTACATTACTACGCAGCGGGGCCTGTGTCAAAAGCGTTCCTCAAGGACACGAGCTTCATATGTGGTATCATGGGGCCATTCGGGTCAGGGAAGTCGACCACGGCGGTGATGAAACTGATCAAGAACGCCCAGCGGCAGAAAAGGTCACACGACGGCTGGGTGTATCGCAGAACGGCGATCATACGTAACACATACCCGGAACTCCGGACCACGACCATGAAAACGTGGCACCAGTGGATGCCGCAGCATTTGGGGAAGTGGAGGGAAGCCGGACCGCCTTGCCACCACATTATCGACCCGGTGGCCAAGTTCAATTGGGAAGTACTGTTCGTGGCGCTGGATCGCCCGGACGATGTGAGCAAACTGCTGTCGATGGAACTATCGGACGCGTGGATCAACGAGGCGCGGGAAGTTCCGAAAGCAGTACTGGACGGCCTGACCGGGCGCGTGGGGCGATACCCCCCGATGTTTCTGGCGGAACCCACGGATGTCCAGATCATCATGGACACAAACCCCCCGGACACCGATCACTGGTGGTATATCCTCGCGGAACAAGATGTAAGCAACGAACGCAACCGCATGTTGGTGGCGTCGATGCGGGAAGCGGAAGAACTGTTGAAACAACGGGGAACACTGACCCCGGATCAGCGGCTGATGACGTTCCACCGACAACCCTCGGGCCGAAGCCCCAATGCGGAGAACATCAAAAACCTGCGCCCCGGCTACTACGAGTTCCAGATTGCGGGCAAAGACCCGGACTGGATCAAAGTCTACATCGATGGCGAATACGGCTTCGTCATGGACGGGTTGCCGATATTCCCGGAATACAAGGACTCCACGCACTGTCGCTCATTCGATCGGGTGCCCGGCATCGGCCTGAGGATTGGCATGGACTTCGGTTTGACGCCAGCGGCTACGATCGACCAGCGGCTACCGAGCGGAAGATGGCTCGTGCTGGATGAATTCGTGTCGGAACGGATGGGCATCGTATCGTTCGCACAGGAACTATCGAAAAAACTGGCATCGACGTACCCCGGCATTCCGATCGTGTCAGTGCGGGGCGACCCGGCAGGTGATACGGTGAATCCGGACGAGTCGACCGTGTTCAAGATGCTGAAGGCGAATGGATTCACGATCGCGCAGGCCGCACCCACACAAGACCCGGTACGACGCAGGGAATCAGTTGCCTTCCTGTTGTCAAACCTGATTGACGGGGAACCCGCGATACTGGTACACTCCCGCTGCAACATCCTGCGCAAAGGTCTCGCCGGGGGTTATCACCGCCGCAGGCTGCAGGTCGCAGGCGATATCAAGTTCCGTGATGTGCCGGAAAAGAACAAGTACTCCCACGTATGTGAAGCATTGGAATACGATTGTGTATCGGCGGGCGAAGACCGGCACGTGATGACCACCGAGCAGCAACGCTTTGCGATGGGGAAGCAGCGGTTTGCTGATTCCGACTACAACGAATTTGAAGGAGTATGATCATGAGCGGACTTGTTGACTCGATATTTGGTGGCGGTGATTCCGGCAGCTACACCCCGCCACCACTTCCCCCGGCCCCCATCGCTCCGACCATCGAAGACGCGGACACCAAGACCCGCGAAAACGAAGACAAGTTGGCACGCCGTAAAGGGCGCGCTGCGCTGGTCCTGACCGGCAAGAGTGGTGCCGGTACGCCGCAAACCGCAACGAAGACCCTCACCGGGGAGTAAGCCATGTCTGATTCACGGGCGGTAGACATCTGTGATAAGCAGTCCCAATTGGAGACTGACCGCGCCGTGTTTGAGTCCCACTGGCGCGAGGTAGCAGAACGGGTGCTCCCGCGCCAGAACGAATTCCAGCAAGTCCGCAACACCGAAGGGCAGAAGCGGACGGAGAAGATATTCGACTCCACCGCACTACTGGCTCTTGACCGCGCAGCGTCGGCGGTTGATTCACTGATCACCCCGGCCACGCAGATGTACCACTCGCTGGCGCCGGAAGATGACAAGTTGGCGCAGGACCGGGAAGTAAAGCTGTATTGCCAAGAGCTGGCTAAGGGCCTGTTCCGGATGCGATACCGCCCGTTCGCCAATTTCTCATCTCAAGCGCACGAATGCTATGTAACGCAGATGGCATTCGGCACGATGTCGCTGTTCATTGATGAAATCGTCGGGCGCGGCATTCGTTACAAGTCGGTGGCCCTGTCGGATATGTACATCGACGAAGACCACGCCGGGGTTGTGGATATGTGGCACCGCAAGCTGCGGCTGTCAGCCCGTGCCGCTGTCGGCAAATGGGGCAACAAGCTTCCGGAGTCGATCCGCAAGGCAGCTGAGAAGGAACCATTCCGCAAGTTCGACTTCATCCATTGCGTTCGGCCCAACGACAACATACAGCGCCAGCGCAAAGACTTCCGGGCAATGCCGCTGTCTTCGTACTACGTGTCGATGGAAGGCAAAGTCATCCTCGACGAAGGCGGCTACCGTACGACCCCGTACGCGGTTTCGCGCCACGTAACGTCGCCAAACGAAAAATACGGGCGCTCGCCTGCGATGATGGTCCTGCCGGACATCAAGATGGTCAACGAAATGGAGAAGACCATCATCCGCGCAGCGCAGAAAGTGGTCAGTCCCCCGCTGCTTGCGCATGGCGACGGCATCTTGACCGCATTCAGCACCCGCCCGGACGCGATGAATTATGGCGGAGTCGACGAACAAGGCCGTCCGCTGGTCCACCCCATGAAGATGGGCAGCAATCTGCCGCTGGCTCTGGATATGACCGAGCAAAAGCGGAAGGTCATCAACGACGCCTTCTACATCACGCTGTTCCAGATTCTGGTCCAGAACCCGCAGATGACGGCCACGGAAGCGCTGATCCGGGCGCAGGAGAAAGGCCAACTACTGGCCCCGACCGTTGGCCGGACCCAATCCGAGTTCCTCGGCCCGATCGTTAGCCGCGAAATCGACATCGCCGACATGTCCGGAAGCTTGCCGCCGATGCCGGAGAAGCTCAAGCGTGAGGGCGGGCGAATCAAGCTGGTCTTCACCTCGCCGTTGGCAAGGCTTCGCCGGGCCGAAGATGGTGTGGCAATCCTCCGCACTCTTGAGGCGCTGGCCCCGATCGCGCAAGTCAAGCCCGATGTATATGATCGCTTCGACCCTGACATGATTCTCGAAGAGCTGGCCGAGATCAACGGGGTGCCCGAGCGCGTGATGCGTTCCCGCGAAACGATGCTACAAATTCGGGCACAGCGCGAGCAGGCGGCGCAGATGCAACAGACCCTCGAAAGCGCAGCGGTTGCCGCCGATGCGGCCAAGAATCTTTCTTCCGCCGCGCAAACGGCGGGCTTTGTTCAACCAGCAACGGAGGCAGCATGAAAACCTACGTATATTACAAGGATGGTCAGAGGCGCGAAGTGACCGGAACCGACGAAGAAATCGCCACCGAGATCGCCGGCACTCCGTGGCTGCCCCCGGCCCCGGTGGTCGAAGAGGCCCCGCCGCCCGCACCCGCCGCCCCGCCGTCAGGCTCCGAAACGGACCCCGGCACCCCGGCCCCCGCAGCAACGGTCGACACGCCCGACGCGGCTGTTGAGTAATGGACTTCTCCGGGTTTGCGCAGCGGCTGTTTAAGGTACGTCAATCGTACCGGCTGCTGTTCAACCCCGGACCCGCCACTGACATCGTTTTAGCAGATTTGGCCAAGTTTTGCAGGGCCAGAAGTACCCCGGCTGTTGTGTCGCCCGCCACGCAGCAAATAGACCCAATAGCCACGGGGATTGCGATCGGCAGGCTCGAGGTTTGGCATCGGATATCACAGAACCTCAACCTGTCGGACGCTGATTTATACCGCATGATGGAAAACCAAAACCAAGGAGAATAGAAATGGCCGATCCGATGAACCCGCCCGCAGGTGGAACTCCCCCCGCAAATCCTCCCGCTGGAGGAACCCCGCCCGCAGGTGATCCGCCCGCTGGCGCATGGTACGACAGTTTTCAGGATGTTGGTGTCAAAGACTGGGTGAAGTCGTACGGCGACGCCTACAAGTCGCCCGAGGCTATCGCCCTCAAAGCGTGGAACCTTGAAAAGTTCCTCGGCGCGGACAAGGCCGGTCGCGGCGCGATCATCCCCAAAGCTGACGCTCCGGATGCGGAATGGTCCGCGTTCTTCAAGCTTGCGGGTGCCCCCGACAAGGCTGATGGCTACAAGTTGCCGGACCAAATTGCCGCTGACCCGATGGCTGCGAAGTTCCGGGAATATGCGCACCAGACCGGCATGCCGACCAAGATGTTCGACAACGTAATGAAGTTCTTCGGGGAGGAGGTGATCGGTTCTGCCAACGCCCGCCAGCAGGAACAGATGCAAAGCTTCGAGCGCCAGTCCGAGAAAGAGTGGGGCGAGCTGCGTTCCGAATGGCAGGGGCTGGAATTCGACAAGAATGTGGAGCTGGCCCGCCGCGCAGCAAAAGCTTTCATGCCCGCCACCAATGAGCAGGAATTCGAAACCCTGATGGCCCGCATCGAAGGCGCGATCGGGACCAAGGCCACCATGAAGTTGTGGGCAAGTATCGGTTCCGGCGTCGGCGAACACGGCGCGGTTTGGGGCGATGCCGGTGGTGGTTCCGGGGCGAACAGCCCGGAGGCGGCGAAACTCCGCATTGCTGAGCTGAAAAAGGACACGGCATGGACGCAGAAATTCCTTGCGAACGACGCCGATGCCCGCCGCGAGTGGGACCGTCTGCATCAGATTGCCCACGGCGGCAAAGCGGCTTGACGCACCTCGTGGGGCGTGGTATACTCGCCCCACGATCACACTTCTGGGCCAAGGACCCCCGCGAAAAGCGGGGCTTGAACAAACCCAGAATGGCTTGGTGGGGCTAAGGTCCACAAGTTAGGGTCCGGTGACGGGACACCCTGCGATAGTTGAAACCATTTAACTTGAACAGGAGCAGTCCATCATGAGTCAGAACGTCCCCACCCATTACGCACAGGAATACGCGTCCACCATCGGCCTTTTGCTGCAGCAGCGTGGTTCGCGCCTCCGTGATACCGTCATGTTCCATCCGATTACCGGCGCGAAGGCTGCGTCCGTCATCGACCAAATTGGTAAGGTCGAAGCCACGAAGCGCACCACGCGCTACCCGTCGCTGACCCCCGCCGATACCCCGACCGATCGCCCGTGGGTCTACCCGTCCGATTACGACTGGAACGATCTGGTCGACTCGATCGACAAGCTGCGCATGGTCACCGATCCCACTTCGTCCTACGCTGTCAATGGCGCTTACGCCATGGGCCGCGCTCAGGATCGCGAGATCATTTCAGCTTTCTTCGGCGATCGCAAGACCGGCGAATCCGGCGGAACGACTACGAGCTTTTCGGCCACCTACCAAATCGCGGTGAACTTCGCGGCTTCCGGCAACGTCGGCCTGACCGTCGCCAAGATGCGCGAAGCGAAACGCCTGATGATGGCGGCGGAAGTCGATCTGGAAAATGACCCCCTGACCATGGGTGTCACTGCCAAGCAACACGACAACCTGCTGGCCGAAGTTCAGGTCATTTCGTTGGACTTCAACGAAAAGCCGGTCATGGTCGAGGGCAAGATCGATCGTTTCCTCGGCTTCAACCTCAAGCATACCGAGCTGCTCAGCACGGATACGAGTTCCTATCGCCGAGTTCCCGCCTACGCCAAATCCGGCGTCGTGCTGGCGATGTGGAACGACATCACGACTGACATCAGCCAGCGCAAGGACCTCGCGGGCCTGCCCTTCCAAGTCTACGTGTACGGCACCTTCGGGGCCACGCGTACGGAAGAGGGCCGGGTCGTCGAGATCAAGTGCGCCGAGTAACCCAACCCCATCAGGAGAACGACATGAAAAGTTACATCCAAAGCAACAAGTGGCAGCTTCTGGCTGCAATCCTGATCGGCGTTACGGCGCTGATCAACCCCGCGTATGCTGCGGAAGCGTCGATAGGCATGTTTCTGATCGGCGCGACCGAGGCGATCAAGTCGACGATCATCACGAACGCCGACGCCACGCCCGCAACGATCAACACGGCGCAATTGGCCAATGGTCGCGAGCGGTCGATGCGAGGGGTGGTCACGGCCACGACCACCAAGGATGCCGGGTCGACGTACCGCTTTTTTCGGATCAAGTCGAACGATCTGGTCAAGCAGTTGCTGCTCGACAACGCTTCGTGGGGCGCGTCCTGCACTGCCGACTTCGGCCTTTACAAGACGGCGGCTGATGGCGGCGCGGTGGTCGATGCGGACTTCTTCGCGAGTGCCGTCGACATGAACACCGCCAACCGCGCTCTCGATATCACCCGCGAATCCGGCGTGATCACCGTGGCCAACATGGAAAAGCCGGTCTGGGAACTTCTGGGCCTGTCGGCGGACCCGCAAATCGAGTACGATGTGGCCGCGACTCTGGTTGCCGCAACCGCCGCCACTGGTGCCGGTTGCCTTACCGGAACGGTGGTCGGTCGCAACTAACTGCTGGCGGGCAGTTTCCGGGCGGCGGGTGTCGCCCGGCTTTTTGGGCCGGTCAGCGTAAGCGAAACCGGCCCTTAATGTAAGGAGAAAAAACATGGCAACAAGGCTTTACGGGATTTCCAAGGGCGAGAACCTCGGCCAAGTGACGGAAGGTGTTGGCTCCGCCACCGCTGCTGATGGCGTCGAACTGACTGTCGATCTGGCCGCGATTTCCAGCAAAGAGCAGGTGTTGAACGCGTTGAAGTGCATCGAGGCGCACATCATCAAGGGCAACTGGCCCCCGGCCTAAATCGTGGCTTCCAAAGTCCAGATCGTAAATTATGCGCTGACTCTCCTAGGGGAGTCGCGCATAATGTCCATCGATGATGACCTCAAGCCTGCCCGCGAGGCAAAGGCTGTCTGGGATATTGCGTTGGACGCAGTGTTGGCAGGCTATAACTGGTCATTCGCCATGGGCAGGGATTCGCTGTCGGCGGATGTCGCTGCCCCGGCGCACACTTACGCCCTGCAGTACCAGATGCCGTCTGATTCCCTGCGGCTGGTGTATTTGGCCGACCGGTACGTTGGTGCTGACCTGACCGATTACCGCACCGCCCCGATGCCCGAGTTCCAGATTGAGGGTCAAAAAATCCTGACGGATATCGGCGCTCCGTTGCTGATCAGGTACGTGAAGCGCATTACTGACACCGGTATCATGCCCCCCACGTTCGTGTCGTGCTTCGGGGCGCGTCTTGCGGCTCTGTTGTGTGAAGCCCTCACGCAGTCCAGCACAAAGCGGCAAGATGCTGAGGCGGAATTCCGCAAGTCCATCAGCATCGCCATCCACGCCAACGCCATCGAAATGCCTCCTGAGAAGCTGGCTGACGATGAATGGATACTGTCGAGGTTGTAGATGCCCAAGGCATCCCCGATCATAACTAGCTTCAACGCAGGGGAATTCTCCGGGTTGTTGCTCGGACGGGTCGACCTTAAGTATTACGGCAGTGGTTGTAGGCGTATGCGTAATTTCATCCCGACCCGCCAAGGCCCCGCAGTGTATCGCGGGGCTTTTCGGTATGTCGCAGGCGTGAAGACCGCCGCCGATCGGTCATGGCTGTGGCGGTTTGAGTTCAACGTCGAACAGGCTTACGTTCTGGAATTCGGCGACCTGTACATCAGGTTCTTCTCGAATCACGGCGTAGTTGAGTCCGCCCCAAATGTCCCACTGGAAGTCGTGTCCCCGTGGTCGGCAGCTGACCTTACGGATTCAGCGGGGACGTTCAATTTGCGGTTTATTCAATCCGGCGATACGGTGTACATTTGCCACCCGGATTACGCTCCGCGCAAGCTGGTTCGTACTGGCGCAGCTGCTTTCACCCTGTCGACGCTCAGCACCGTGGGCGGTCCGTTCAAAGATGTGGACCCGGACAATACAATCACGGTATACGCGTCCGCTTCAACCGGCGCGGGCATCACGCTGACCGCTTCCTCGGCGATTTTCACCGCAGATAACATCGGGACCCCGTTCTACCTTGAGCAGCGCAACACCGACGATATCAAGCAGTGGGAGTCCAGCAAATCGATATCGGCGAACGACCTTCGCCGGTCGGACGGCAAGAATTACAAGGCTGTAAATACGGCCACCACCGGGTCGGTAAAGCCGGTCCACTCCGTGGGCAGCAAATACGACGGGGATTCCGGCGTTCAATGGACGTTTCAAGACCCCGGATACGGTTATGCTACAATTACGGCGATCGGCGGGGGCGGAACAACCGCGACCGCCACCGTGGTGAAGCAGCTGCCTTATGGCTGCGTTGGCGCTGGGCAGGCCACCACTCGCTGGGCTTTGTCCGCTTGGTCTGACGCCGAGGGCTGGCCCACCCATGTCACCTTTTTCCGTGAAAGGTTGGTCTTCCTGCGCGGGCAGGATGGTTGGACGTCGGTATCTGGTGATTTCGAAGACTTTAGCCGTAAGGACGATAGTGGCCTTGTCACCGCCGACATGTCGATCGTTTTCACGCTGGAATCTGACAGGTCGAACCGAATCGAGTGGGCCGCGCCTTCTGATGTCGCTTTGCTGATCGGCACGGCGGGCGACGAACACGCGCTGCTTGAGATAACGTCCACGGAACCGTTTGGCCCGAGCAATGCGCGGGCGCTGAAACAATCGGAGTACGGGGCGCGTCACGTTCCGGAAGTCCGAGTGGGCGAAGGCGTATTGTTCGTCCAAAAATCCGGGCGGAAATTCCGCGATATGACGCTGGCTGAATCGGTCAATGAGCGCTGGACGGCCAACGATGTTACCATTTTGGCTGAGCATATCACCAAGACCGGCATTGTGAGTGCGGCGTACCAGCAAGAGCCTGATTCGGTTGTGTGGGCGGCTTGTTCAGACGGGAGGTTGATTGGGTTCACGTTCGACCGAACCCAAGATGTAAAGGGCTGGCACCAACACCCAATCGGCGGAGTGTTCGGCTCTGGTGATCCGGTTGTTGAAAGCGTGGTCACAATCCCCTCGCCGGACGGCGATCGCGACGAACTGTGGGCCATCGTAAAGAGGACCATTGACGGTGCAACTGCTCGGTACGTTGAGTACATGGAGCGCTACCACGAGGAAGGTGATGATCCTCTGTACGATTTCTACCTCGACTCTGGTCTCACCTACGACGGGGTGCCCGCCTCGACGATTTCCGGGCTGGACCACTTGGAAGGGCAAACGGTCGGCATTTTGGCCGATGGCTCTGTTCACCCCACGAGGGTTGTCACAGCGGGCGAAATCACACTTGATTACGAAGCATCGGTGGTTCATGTCGGTTTGAAGTACCGGGGCATCCTGTCGCCGATGCCGATTGAGGCGGGGGCGGCCGATGGCACGGCTCGGGGCAAAACCCAACGGGTTAATAAGCTCGGCATCAAGATGCTTGAAACAGGCGGCATCAAGATAGGGCGCAACGAGAGCAGCACATTGGACCAAATCCCGTTCCGGTCGCTGAATGATCCCATGGA
>SXGU01227688.1_pt1 | contig 11234 bp, 13 predicted proteins | sample 3174531 | NCBI WGS metagenome assembly SXGU01 (sample SAMN11356863, study PRJNA531348) | freshwater metagenome | isolation source: freshwater sample F1-140 | place: China: Fuxian Lake, Yuxi | collected 2017-12-25
GTTGATCGACGAGAACATGCCGGTCGTCTTCATCGCCCCGACCGACGGGGTCTATTCGAAGATCGTCTCCAACATCGAAGAGGTGAAGGCGCGGAAGGGCCGGGTCATCGCCTTGGTCACCGAAGGCGACGTCGAGATCGCGAAACTCGCCGAGGAGACCTTCGCGCTCCCAGCCACCCATGACCTGCTGACCCCGATTCTGGCCAGTGTTCCCCTGCAATTGTTCAGCTACTATGTGGCGGTCCGGCGGGGGTGCAACGTGGATCAGCCCCGAAACTTGGCGAAGAGTGTGACGGTGGAGTGAGCTCGGCACTCGGCACTCGGTACTCGGCACTCGGCGCTCGGCACTCGGCACGGCGGGATTGTGAGCGGGGTCACAGCGGGGGGGTGGCGTGGCGGTTAGGATTGAGGGCCCGGCGTTGGTCGGGCCTTCTTTATTCGGGGATGGGTCGATGAGAATGTTTGCCGCAGTCTGCTTGGTGGGCGCCTAGAACCGACCGCAGTTCCTTTCGTACTGCCAGCCGGTCAGTCGCTCGCCTCCGAACCGGTTTCTTCGCTTTCCAAAATTGATTTCATTGAGACGCTTATGACAGCGGAATCTTCGTCTGTTTCTACCCTTCCCCGGGGGCTTTGGGCCACCATCCGGGAAGCGGTTCGTGGGGCCGAGGGTCGCGATTTTACGGACGGACCAATCGGGACGGCCTTGTTGCTCTTGGCGGTGCCGATGGTGCTCGAGGTAGCGCTCGAGTCGGTGTTTGCCGTGGTCAATGTGTTTTGGGTGACTCGGATCGGTCCGGAGGCCGTGGCGGTGGTTGGGCTCACGGAGGCCATGCTGAGCGTCATTTACGCCCTCGGCATGGGTCTCGGCATCGGGGCGACTGCGATCGTGGCCCGCCGGATCGGGGAGAAACAGCCCGAGGAGGCAGCGGCTGCCGCGGTGCAGGCCATCGCGCTCGGCGTGATGGTGGCGATTCCGATTGCAGTCATCGGCGGGATTTTCGCTCCCGATCTGCTGCGACTGATGGGCGCCGATCCGTCGGTGGTGGCCGCTGGGACCCCGTTTACCCGAATCATGTTCATCGGGAACGGGGCCATTCTGCTCCTGTTCCTGATCAACGCGATCTTCCGGGGAGCCGGGGATGCGGCGGTCGCCATGCGATGCCTCTGGATCGCGAATCTCGCCAATCTGATTCTCGATCCGTTGCTGATCTTCGGCATTGGGCCGTTCCCGGAAATGGGCATCGAGGGGGCGGCGGTAGCCACCACCGTGGGACGGAGCCTCGGCGTGGCCTATCAGTTCTACCGTTTGTCGGGTGCCGACCGGCGGTTCGTAATCGAGCGGCACCACCTCCGAGTCGACCTTGGCTTGATGCTCCGCTTGGTCCGGCTCTCGAGCACGGGCATCGTGCAAATCCTGATCGGGACCACGAGTTGGATCGGCTTGGTCCGGATCATCGCCGGGTTTGGGGCGAGCGCGGTGGCCGGGTATACCGTGGCGATTCGGGTGGTCTTGTTTGCCTTGCTGCCGTCGTGGGGACTCAGCAACGCGGCCGCCACGATGGTCGGACAGTCGCTCGGCGCCAAGAAGCCGGAACGGGCCGAACAGTCGGTGTGGAAGGCCGGGCTTTTCAATCTCTATTTCCTCGGAGGGGTCGGGCTTCTGTTCGTCGCGTTCGCACCGGCCATCGTGGCGGTGTTTACCCGTGATGCCGAGGTGGCGGGGTATGCGGTCACCGCGCTTCGGGTCGTCAGTTTGGGCTTCCCGTTCTACGCGTACGGCATGGTGCTTTCGAGTGCGTTCAACGGTGCCGGCGACACCCGAACACCGACGGTGATCAACGTTTTCTGCTTTTGGCTGTTCGAGATTCCGCTCGCGTATGTCCTGGCCCGGCCGGCTGGGTTGGGGCCGGAAGGGGCGTTCATTGCCATTTCGGTGGCGTTCTCCAGCTTGGCGCTCGTGAGTGCGTTCCTTTTCCGGCGGGGAAGCTGGAAACGGAAGGTGGTGTAGATTCGAAGGCATCCTATTGGGGGGCCTCATGAGGGCTGCATGGGTAGTCGGGGTGGTGTCCGGCGTGGCGTTGGCAGCCGACCCGGCGGACTCTCGGCGGCCGGCTCGGGCGTGACGGGCGGTCGGGCGGGTTCCTATCGATCTGACCCGACGCTCGGCGACCGGGTCTTCGATCTGCTCGATGTGGTGTTTCCGGGTGTTCGGGCGGGCCGGGCCAACGGCGCGGCCTTCGGAGCGCCTTGGGAGTCGGTGTCGACCCCGTTCATCGTTGAGGACTCGGGCCGGATCCTCGCGCACGTCGGTTTGATGCCGATCCCACTCCACTCGCTCGGCCGGACCGTCCGTTGCGCCGGGGTGCACGGCGTAGCCACTGATCCGGAGTATCGGCGCCGGGGCCATTTCCGCCATTTGATGGAAAATCTGCTCACCGTCGGGGCCTCGCGGTTCGACACCTTGATCCTCACCACCGCGCATCGCGAGTATTTCGAACCCTTCGGGTTTCGGGTGGTTGGAGAATCGATCTTCCGGTTCCGGAGCCCCTTCGAGGGCCGGGAGCCGAGCCGGGTCCTCGATCTTTCCCGCCGTGAGGATCTTTCCCTGATGCACCGCCTCTTGAACGACCGGATCCCGGTCTCCGACGTGCTCGGGGTTGGCCCTGAGACGGGGTGCTGGGCGTTCTACGAGTATCAGAGTCCGATCCGTTTCCTGCCCGATGCCGATGTGGCGGTGATTGCGGAGCTGACCGGCCCGACCCTCCGGCTCTACGACCTGATCGGCCGCTCGGTGCCTTCGATCGCGAGGATCGTGGCGGCTTTCCCAGGACCGGTCGCCGAAGTCATTGCCTACTTTGCCCCCGACCGGCTCGGCGGGGTTTTTGTCCCTGAGCCACATGACCAATCTGGTGGTCCTGACGCGCTGGAGCCGGGAACCCCCGGCCTGGTGTTCATGGTCCGGGGGCCGTTGCCAGCCGAGGGCCGCCTGTTGATGCTGCCGCGACCGGGCCGATGCTGACCACCGAGCACCCCGGTGACGCCGGCGGCCCTCCCGAGGTATTGGTATCGTGACGGGGCCAAGCGATGCGCAATTGATCCGCCAGGTGCTCGCGGGCGACCGGGACGTCTACGCCCAATTGGTCGACCGGTACCGGGACCGATTGGGCCGATACGCCCTCCGGATGCTCGGTGAGCGGGCGGACGCCGAGGATGCGGTCCAAGATCCTTCGTGAGAGCGTACCGATCCCTCAGCCGCTGCGAACCCGACAACTTCGGGGCTTGGGTGTACGGGATTCTGGTCAATCGATGTCGCACCAACGGAGCAAGGCGGGCCCGGAACAACCAGCGGATGGTGGCGGACGAGGCGGCGATGGCGCGGGCATCGGTGGAGCACTCGGAGGAGCGGGACACCCTCCGGGACGCCATCAAGTGGGCGCTGGACCGGCTCCCGGCGGACCAACGCGAGGCCTTCCTGTTGAAGCATGTCGAAGACTTGAGCTACGAGACCATGGAGCAATTGACGGGCGTTCGTCCCTCGGCGCTCCGGATGCGGGTGCTTCGGGCCCAGGACGGGCTGCGGAAACTACTGGCGGAGGCGGTACGTGACTGAACCAGAGGATCCTCTCGCGCCGATTATCGCGGTCCTAAAGGAACCAGTGGCGCTGGCTCCGGACCTCACGGCCCGAGTCATGGCGGCGATCGCCATACACCCCCGCCAACCGGTGCCTTGGTGGCGCCGGCGGTGGACGGTGGAGCTCACCCCGCTCCGGGCGCTGGCGGCCGCAGCGGCGTTGGCGACCATTGTGGTCGCCAGTCAATGGGCCGGCCGACGCGCCGGAGCTGCACCCCAGGCCGCACTGGCCAGCTCACCTGGGTCGGGGTGGACCCAGTTCGTGCTGGTGGCGAGCGAGGCCCAGGCGGTATCGCTGGTCGGCGACTTCAACGATTGGAGTTTGTCGGCGACACCGCTGGTGCGGGAGGATGCCATGGGTGTGTGGTCGGTGTCGGTGCCTTTGTTGCCCGGCCGGTACCGGTACGCCTACGTGGTCGACGGGGTGCTCTGGCGCCCCGATCCCGAAGCACCGGCGGCCGAAGACGAGTTTGGACGTCCGAACTCCGTGCTGACGATTGGAGGAGCATGAGGGACACGACCCCGCGGATTGGCCTGATCGGACCCGGGCTGGTGATCGCGCTACTCACCTTAATCGGCGCGTTGCTGCTGATGGGGGCACTTCCGGATGTGGCGGAGGGCCAGGAGCCGAGGTTGGCGGGACGGCTGCCCGAGGCCACGAAGGTCGAGGTTGACCGGATTCTGGCCGCCGCCCGGGCGCTTGGACTTCCGACCGAGCCGCTGGTTGACCGGGCCCTGGAGGGCGCGGCAAAAGGGGCGCCTCCCGCGCTGATCCTAGCGGCGGTTGGCCGGCTTCGGGACGAATTGAAAACCGCCCGGACGGCGTTCGGCCCCGCGGCCTCGGTCGGTGAAATTACGGCCGCCGCCAGCGCCATCCGGGCCGGTGCCAGGGCCGAGGATCTAGTCCAGCTTCGGCGGCTTCGCTCGGGGCAGGAGTTGACCGTGGCCGCGGCGGTGCTGGCCGATTTGGTAACCGCCGGCGTTCCGGCCGACACCGCCACCGGAGCGGTCTTGGCGCTGGCCGGCGGGGTGGACGACGCCGACTACCTGAGTTTTCGGCGGAACGTGCAGCAGGACATCGCACTTGGGGCGTCGCCCGCCACGGCGCTAGGTGTGCGCCTCAAGTCCCTCGTGGCCACGGCTGACAACGCCACGACCGGGCAGCAGGCCGGGCGCCCGAAGCGGAAGCCCTAGTCGAATGGGAGCCTCAGCGAGTAGACACTTGGTCGCGGTTCTGATGGCGGTCGCGGCCGGCTGCACCGCCGGCCTCGACGAGACCATGGAAGCCGGAGGCGATCTGCCGCTCAGTGTCAGCGTCGAATTTTCGGTGGAGAAGAACGCCAATCCCAACGTGACGATCACGGCGCGGCTCCGGAACCTCGGGGACCGGCCGCTGACTCTCCGGGTCCGGTGTTCGGTGATCGAAATCGACCAGGACCAAGCCGGCACCTGGCAACGGCTCGGTGACCTGCGCCTCTGCGCCCCGCCGAATCAGGAGACGCTCGCGGCCGGCGCCACCCGGACCGCAACCGATTGGAGACTACTCAGTCCCGGCAACTACCGGGTGGTGATCGAAGGGGATGACGGCCGTTCAGCCGTCTCGGAGCCGTTTGCGGTGCCGGCGCTCCGCTAAGAGCGCGAGCGGCGGCGTTATCATCCAGGCCATGGATCACCGCAACGGCGGGGCATCGGCGAAAGCCGTCGGAGCCGCCGAGTGCCGAGTGCCGAGCGCCGAGTGCCGAGCGCTTAGTGTCCTCGCCTGCCTTGTCCTCATCGCCTCGCCGCTGGCCGGGCAGCCAGTCGGTCGGGTGGCCATCGGTGCGTCGTTGGTTGAATTCGACGGATTCCTCTCATCGGGGGCCGTCGTCTTTGCGCCATCCCTCCAATTCGACACCCCGCGGCTCTCGCTGCTTGGACAAGGGGGCTGGACCCGGTTCGAGAGCGGTAGCGGAGTCCTGCAGGCCGACCTGACCGCCGGGTGGCTGGTCGGGTCCGCGCGCTGGTGGCGGCTGGAATTGTCCGGCTCGGCGGGGGCATCCCGATATGCCGCGGAACCGGGTTCCGGCCACCTGCTCGCCGGGGCTCGGATTCATGCCTTCCGTTCGCAGGCCGGCGGGTGGATCGGCGTGGCGACGGGGCAGAGTTTTGGAGGCACTGCACTCGGCATACCGGTTGAGTTCGCCGCCGCGGGCTGGCACGTTAGGCAGCGGTGGACGCTGCTCGGAACGGCCACGGCCACCCGGTTCAGCGGCGACCGCTACCTCGACGTGGCGGGAACAGCTCGGTGGGCAGGACCCGGGGTCGAGTTGGAAGCGAGGCTTGGGGCCAGGCCAATCGCCCAGTCGGCGGCGGCCGGCGCCGTCGTAGGGACCGGCGGGTACGGTCAGGTGTCTGCCGTGGTGCCGGTCACCCAAGGATTGGCGGTCTCGATCGGGGTCGGCAACCAACTGTCTGACCCGGTTCGCCGCGTCCTTGGGGCCCGGTATCTGAACGCGGGCATCCGGATCCGGGCCTTCGGGCCCGGTGACAAGCACGCGTCGTTCGAGAAATCGCGGGCGATCATGCGCCGGCTGGTGAGCCTGGACGGCGGGGCGGCCACCCTTGAGGTCAGGGCCTCGGCCGGGCTTCACACGGTGCGGGTGCGGGCCGCCGGGGTTGCCTCCGTCGACCTGATGGGTGATTTCACCGATTGGGCCATCGTTTCGCTGGCCGAGGTGACGCCCGGTGTCTTCGAGGTCCGGCTCCCGCTATCGCCCGGGCTCTATCGCCTCAACGTCCGGCTCGGTGGCGGGTCGTGGATCGTCCCCGGGGGCACCCGGGTTGAACGGACCGAGTTCGGCTCGGTGGGGGTGGTGGTGGTGCCGGACCTCACGAATTGACGAGGATCAGCTTGCCAAGGACCTGGCGGCGGGCCATCCGGGCGTAGGCGTCCGGTAGCCGCTCCATCGGGAGCACCAGGTCGAGCACCGGTTTGATGATTCCCTCGGCATACCACCGGCTCAGGGCGGCCACCACCTCGCGGCTCCGACCGGGCTCGCGGCGGACGAAATCGCCCCAGAATACTCCGACCAGATCGCCCCCCTTGAGCAGCGCCAGGTTGAGCGGCAACGACGGGATGGTACCGGCCGCGAAGCCGACGACGAGAAACCGGCCCCGCCACGCCAGCGACCGAAAGGCCGGTTCGGCGAGGTCGCCGCCGACCGGGTCATAGACGACGTCGACTCCCCGGCCCTCGGTCAGCGACTTGATCCGGTCCCGAAGGTTCTCCCGGCCATAGCAGATCGCGGCGTCCGCGCCTAACGACAGGCAGAAGGCGCCCTTCTCGTCGGACGAGACGGCGGCGATGACCCGGGCCCCGACCGCTTTGGCGATCTGGATTGCCGCAGTGCCGACCCCGCCGGCCGCGCCGAGCACGAGTACGGTTTCCCCGGCGCGAAGGCGGCCCCGATCGAGCAGGGCGTGGTGCGAGGTCCCGTAGGTCAACGCGAACGCCGCGGCCTCCTCGAACGAGAACCCGGCGGGCTTCGGCATCAGGCTGTCGGCCCGGGCGATGGCGTGGGTCGCAAATCCACCGGTGCTGCCGACGACGATGACCTCGTCGCCGGGTCGGACATGGTCCACCCCGGCGCCAACCGCTTCGACCACACCGGAGAACTCTGACCCCGGGACGAACGGCGGCGGGGGCTTGACCTGGTACTTGTTTTCGATGATCAAGGCGTCGGGAAAGTTGAGACTGGCGGCTTTCACCGCGACCCGAACGTCGCCGGATTGGGGCTCCGGCGTCGGGAGGTCCCTCCATTGCAGGGCCATCGCGCCAGTCGGGGTCTCACAAAGCCAGGCTCGCATGTTCGAGGGTCCTGATTCGAGGATTCCGGGCGCCTATGGCAGCGTGGCCGCGCCCGTCGCGGGGTCGAAGCGAGCCCCGGCCGGAAGGATGTGGGTGACGATGCCGGTGGCGCCGAGTGGCCCAGTCGAGCTAACCCGGCTCCGGCGGGCGTCGTAGATCACCACGACGCTAGCCCCGGCGACCCGCCAGGTCCCGTTTGGTTCGACCACCAGAGCCGTCGATTCATCGATGCCGGCCCCGAGCTTAACCGACCGTTCGAGTACCAGGCTCAGCAAGCGGTTGTGCCGTCGCCGGCGGACAAAATGCTGGTCGATGATCGCGTTCGTGATCAGCCCAAGGCCGTCTTCGGTGACCACGTTGTCTCGGTCGATGGTCACGAATACCATGCTGCTGTCTCCGGGTGGCCGGCCGCCGCCGCGGCGCTGCTCACCGCCAGTGATCATTGGGGTCGAGGCCACGGCGGCGCCGGCCGAGGTCCCGCCAATGACGGCGCCGGCCTGGTAGCGGGCGCGAATTGCCCGAGCCGTTCGGGTGTCTCTGAGTACTTCGGCCAGACGGACCTGGTCGCCGCCGCCGAACCAAATGCCCGTTGCCTGGGCGACGATCGCGACGACGGAATCGGCATCGGCGTCTTCCCTCGTCAGGTAGAGGTTCGTCGCCGTCGCCCCGAGGCCCCGCAGCTGCACCGCTTTCTCCTCGCCCGATTGCGGCCCCGCGGCACTGGCCATCGCGAAGACCACAATCCGGGCCTGGCCCGGGCCGCCGGCGAGGCCAACGAACTCCCGGACCAGAGCGGGCGGCTGGGGACCGCCTCCGACCAGGTAGAGATAGCCAGGGCCTTGGGAAGCGGCCTGTTGCGGAAGGGTCAGGGTAAGGGCAATGAGGGCGATTCGCATGGCGGAAAGTGCGATTCTTCCCGCTGCGATGCTAGGGGCCCATATTCCGGAGATGACGAAGATCTCCTTGGCGGTCGCCGCCCTCGTGGTTACGCTGGTCCTCCCCGTCGCCGCCCAGACGACCGCGATCCGGAACGTTACGGTAGTCGATGTCGAAGCCGGGGGGTTGATCCCGGGGCAAACGGTGGTGGTGGCCGGGAACCGAATCCGCCAGATGGGGGCGGTAGGAAGCGTGGTCGTCGAGTCCACGGCCCGGATCATCGACGGCACCGGCAAGTTCCTCATTCCGGGGCTTTGGGACATGCACGTCCACGCCGCGACACCGTGGTTCGGCGACTACTTCATGTCGCTGCTGGTGGCCCATGGTGTGACCGGGGTGCGGGAGATGTTCAGCGCGACGGCGGCGGTGGAGGCCTGGCGGAAACGGATCGCCTCGGGCGCGTCGGTCGGACCCCGGGTGGGCCAGTTCGGAAGCCTGGTCGACGGGACGCCTCCAATCTGGCCGGGATCGGTCGTCGCGACCACGGCCGACGACGGCCGCCGGATCGTCGATTCCCTGAGGGCGGCCAAGGTGGAGTTCGTCAAGGTCTACAGCCGGCTCAGTCCAGAGGCTTTCCGGGCCATCGCGGCCCGTTCGAAGGAGACGGGGATCACGTTCGCGGGGCACATTCCAAATCTCGTGTCGGCCGCGGAGGCGGCCCGCCTTGGCCAGCGCACGGTCGAGCACCTGACTCAGGTGGTGCTGGCCTGCTCGACGCGGGAGGAGGCATTCCTCGACCAGTCTCGACGGGCCGTTGCCTCGGCCAAAGGGTGGGACTCGGCCGGCGTGGTGTCACGAGGCCGGGTCGAGGCGTTGGTCGCGAGTTACGATCCGATCCGGTGCGAGCGGGTGGCGGATGCCTTCAAGGCGGCCGGGACGGTCATGGTCCCGACGACCACGGTGCTCCGGTCGATCGCCAACCTCGACGATCCGACGCTCGGTGGGGACCCCCGGCTCAAGTACATCCCGGCGTTTCTGAAGGATGGATGGGATCCCAAGAAGGACTTCCGGTTCAGCATGTTGAAGCCGGCGGACTGGGCCCTTCGAAAAGTACTGTATGCCCGGGAACTCGACGTGCTCCGCGTGCTTCACCGGCGGGGGGTGAGGATTCTGGCGGGCACCGATTTGGCCAATCCTTTCATTTTCGCGGGAGCCTCGCTCCACGATGAGCTTGGCCTGCTGGTCTCGATCGGGATGACGCCGCTCCAGGCGCTCCAGAGCGCCACCATCGAGCCGGCCCGGTTCCTCGGCCTGGCCGATTCGTTAGGCAGCGTCGGCCCGGGCCGGGTGGCTGATCTGGTACTGCTGTCGGCCAATCCGCTGACCGTGATCGGCAACGTGGCCAAGATCGAGGTGGTCATTGCCAACGGCCGGGTGTTCGACGCGGCGGCGCGGCAGGCGCTGTTGACCGCGGCCGCGGCCCTGGCGGCCCGGCCCCCGTCATGAGGGTCCTGCTGCAGCGGGTGTCGCGAGCCCGGGTGACGATCGAAGGCCGGGAGGCCGGGGCGGTTGACCGCGGCTTCTGTCTGTTGGTGGGCTTCACGCATTCCGATACCGTTGCCGAGTCCGTGTGGATGGCCGAGAAGGTGCTTGGGCTTCGCCTGTTCCCCGACGCTGAGGGCAAGATGAACCTCGGATTGGCGGACGTCGGAGGCGGGCTGCTGGTGGTGTCGCAATTCACCCTGTACGGTGACGCCGCCAAGGGGAGGCGGCCCTCGTTCATCGACGCCTCGAGGCCGGAGCATGCGATTCCGCTCTACGAGCACTTTTGCGGCGAGCTCCGAAGCCGGGGCTTCGCCGTGGCCACCGGAGAGTTCGGGGCCGAGATGCTGGTGGAGATTCACAACGACGGTCCGGTGACGCTGATGCTGGAGCGGAACCATGCGTGAGGCCCCGCTGGTGCTGGCGTCGAGGTCCCCCCGCCGGAAGCAGCTGCTCGAGATGCTCGGAATTCCGGTCATCATCTCGGCCGCCGATGTGCAGGAGATCCCGTTGCCGGAGGAGACGCCGGCGGCGTATTCCCGCCGGCTGGCCCGCGACAAGGCCCGGGCGGTGCCGGGCGAGTTCGTGTTAGGCGCCGATACCATCGTCGTGATCGGCGGGGTCATCCTCGAAAAACCGGCCGATGCCGCCGACGCGGTCCGGATGCTGGAGCGGCTCCAGGGCAACCGTCACGAGGTCATCACCTCGGTATGTCTGGTAGCCGGAGGCCGCGAGTACGAGGCGGCGGACGTCACGGCGGTGTATTTCCGGCCGGCGACCCGCGAGTGGCTCGCCGCCTATGTGGCCACCGGCGAACCGATGGACAAGGCGGGCGCCTATGGCATCCAGGGGTACGGTGCCGCGCTGGTGGATCGGATCGAGGGCGATTTCTTCGGGGTAATGGGGCTGCCGGTCCGCAAGGTGCTCGACCTGTTGGAACAGGCCGGCCGGCCCTACCGGTTCACACGCTGAACACGACCACCCGGTTCTGCCGGTGCTTCAGTTCGATGTCGGGCAATCGGGTCAGGGCGGGCCGGGTCGTGAGTTGCTGGACGAACGGCTCGGCCAGCCGGATTTCGCCGGGGGCGGCATCGTCGCAGAGCCGCGACGCCACGTTGACGGCATCGCCGATGACGCTGTACTCGAGCCGGCGTTCGCTCCCGAGATAACCAGCGAACACCTCGCCGTAGTTGATCCCGATTCCAATTGACAAGGGCACTTGTCCGGCGGCCTCCCACCGGGCATTCAATTGGCCCATCCGGCGTTGCATGGCAACGGCGGCCTCCAGGGCCCGGTCGGGATCGCCGGGAGTGGCCAAAGGGGCCCCCCACACGGCCA
>SXGU01204740.1_pt1 | contig 11233 bp, 11 predicted proteins | sample 3174531 | NCBI WGS metagenome assembly SXGU01 (sample SAMN11356863, study PRJNA531348) | freshwater metagenome | isolation source: freshwater sample F1-140 | place: China: Fuxian Lake, Yuxi | collected 2017-12-25
TGAAGTTGCGCTCGATGCGTGTGCAAGAAGAATTGGCATTTGGTTTTCGCCCCGGAGGGGCGTTGGATGGTAGCCAGGGGTGAAGCGAACCGAAGGTGAGCGCAACCCCTGGTGGGTGAGACAAAATAACCAGAAGCCCCGTTTGGGGCGACGGAACCTCCGGGTGAAGGTGTCCGTCGCCCCAAACGGGGCTTCGATCCATTTTCGTGTGTGGTTCCCGGGGTTGCGCTCGCAGAGCCTCGCTGCGCCCCTGGCTACCATCCAACGCCCCTCCGGGGCGAAAACCCAAAAGCCAATTCTTCTTGCACACGCATCGAGCGCAACTTCAAAGCTTACGCTTCCGGCTCGTCAAAAACGACTGGGTTGGGACTTAGTCCGCGGAGGTGAGTTCGCCGGCGAGTTCCGTTATGTGGAACGTGAGGCGGCGGTTGCAAAGCGTGATCTGGTCGCCGGATTGAAGTTTGGTCGGCTGCGGGATCTTATTGCCGTTCAGAAGTGTACCGTTCTTGGACGCAACGTCGTGTAGTTCGCACCGCAGGTCAGAGTGGATCAGCACGACACAATGGCGTCGGGAAACGCACTCGTCGCGAACGACCACGTCGTTGTCCGGCAGGCGTCCGATACTGTTCATCCCCAAATGAAGGGGATAAACGTCGATGCCGTCTTTGAGATAGAAGGTGAAACGTCCATCAGGAGTGTTCGCGGACACCCCAGGCGGAGCGTCGGTGCCCCCGTTCCGATCGTCGTCGAGGGTGCGAGTGTCGCTGGCAAGGGTGTGGCTCCCGCACGCAGCCTGGAGTATCTCGCGCGCAGCGCGGAACGTGTCCCGCCGAGGCTGGCCCTCCAAGTGCAAACTGTGAAATTGGGGATCTGACATGCCCGCCTCCTCAGGCGGCCAACCGGGGCGCGACCAAAATCCCGTTTCTACCAGGAGTATTCGTCAACGGCTGGAATTCGTCAACACCGGTTGATGAGAAAATCAAAAGACTTTGTAAACGCTTGTGCCGTCCGCGCCTACCAGAATTTCCTGTATCCGCGGAAAAAGTGGTACGTCCATGCAGGTTTATTTCACCCCAACACCTATTAGATGTTCGCAGACGAAATGTCCAGAACCTTGAACCGGATCTTGCCGCTGGGTACCTGAATCTCGACGGTTTCGCCCTTCTTCCGCCCGATCAGGCCCTGCCCGATGGGGCTTCCGGTCAGAATCCGACCCTTGTCCGGGTTCTCCTGACCCGGACTCACCAGCTCAAACGTCTCTTCCTCATCGTTGTCGAGGTCCATGACGCGGATCTTACTGCCGAAGGCGACTGTATCTTTTGGCAACGTGCTGGTATCGACGATGACCGCCCGCGCGAGGCGGTCGGATAAGTCGTTGATCCGGGCCTGGAGCATGCCCTGGTCTTCGCGGGCCGCGTGATATTCCGCGTTCTCGCTCAGGTCGCCCATCTCGCGAGCCGTGGCGACGCGTTTGGTGATCTCGATCATCTCCGAGCCACGGAGGCGGTCCAACTCGACCTTGAGTTTGTCGTAGCCGTCCCGCGTCATGGGGATGCGGTCGTCGGTCATGGCCCAACGCTCCTGTCGGTCGGTCCGTCTCGGATGAGGGGTAGACCGTAATACGAAATCATCCCGCCCCGGTTGGCGGTTGTAAAGAGCGGTCCCGTTTGGATGTTCCAGGTTCCGACCGCGTTGTCCGTCGAATTGAACCTGTGGAACGTTTAACGGTCCCACCGGAGGGCGATCAGAAAACGGTCCGGCGGTCGCCAGCCCCGACGCTGTGGCGACCGCCGCGTGAACATAACGTGATGATATTATACGTCGTCGCGCACGGCGCGCAGAAGAATCCGGCGAAAAGGGCGGTCCGGAACCGGCCAGCCCCACGCGGTCCACTCGCCGACCCTTGCCCGGTGTGGCAGGTCGAGTTCCAGCACCCGCTCGACGCACTGCTGCTCTGCCGCTTCCAACTTGCGCCCGACCGAGTACTGGTTCCCGCGGCGGCTCGCGACGACGCCGTCGTCCACCACCGCGATGACGCACGGGTCGTCCAGGTCCAACAACCGAAGCGAGATCATCTCCATGCTCGCGGTGGAGAACACCGCCTTGAGCGCCGGGATGTCGTACTTACAGTCGCGGAGCGCCGAACGCAGCAGGCGCCCGGGGATGAGTACTCGCGGCACGATCAACCCGCTAACGTGCGAGACCAACTGCTTGCTCTCGGCGCCGACCATCACGTTGAGCTTGCGGAAGATGTCGGGCATCAGGAGTTGTGCGATCCCACCGGCCGCGGCGCGGTGCCGCTGTTCGACGCTCATTTCGGTGGTGAGCGTGATACCGGCGCCGGGCGGTCGTGAACGCGGTCGCCGGCGCCCGGACTGGTCCTCTTCCACCGGTTCGACGAACTGAACCGGAATGCCGAGATGGTGTTCTGCGAGCCGGAGTGCATCGACGGGACCGGTGGTGATACCGGCGCGTTCGATCATCCCCGCGACGAGGCGGTCGATACTTTCGACCAGTTCTTCCTGCGAGAATTCCATACGAGAACTGTAAACGCAATCGGTCCGAAGTGGAAAGTCAGAATTGCCGAAGCCGCGACCTCCGCGACCCGAGTTTCTCGTCCTTGAGAATCGCAAGCATTGGTTGATCGCGGACGTGGCGTCTCCTCTATTTGGGCGAGTGGCGTTCTGTATTCATCTACGGTTAACTTCTTTTTTGGCTTCTCTCCAATCTCGTAGCTCACGGGATCCAGTTCGTGTCCGGGCCGACCGCGGCGCAGAACTCCGCAAGCAGTTTCGCCGCGTTCGTCAGGTCGCCGAGGTGAACCACTTCGACCGGGCTGTGCATGTAGCGGTTGGGTATGCCGATAAGCCCAGTCGCAACACCTTCGCGTGCGATCTGAATAGCGTTCGCGTCGGTGCCGGTCGCTCGCGGCGTGCCGTGTACCTGGATAGGAATCTCGTGGGTCTTCGCCGTTTCTTCGAGCAGGTCGAACACTCGCGGGCTGATGTTTGGTCCGCGATACAGCACCGGGCCACTGCCGCACTTGATGTCGCCTTGCGTCTTCTTGTCGTTGCCGGGCGTGTCGGTTGCGTGGCACACGTCCACTGCGACGCCGACCGTGGGGTTGATCGTGTACGCGGCCGTGGTCGCGCCGCGCAGCCCGATCTCTTCGGACACGGTGGACACGCCATACACACTTGCCTTCAACGGCCGCCCGTGAAGTAACCTGACCGCTTCAAGGCACACCCACAAGCCGACCTTGTCGTCCATCGCCGGGCTTGCGGCAAGATTATTGCGCAGCGGGCGGTAGCCGAGTTGGAACGTGAGTGGGTCACCGCATCGCACGAGCGATTCGGCTTCCTGCTTGTTCTTTGCGCCGATGTCAACCCACACGTCGGTGAAGTCCGGCACCTTGCCACGCTCTTCTGGCTTCAGCAAGTGAATCGCGCGGCGCGCGACGACCCCGTGAATGCCGCCGGATTTCGTCCAGACGGTGAGGTGTTGGCCGAGGAGAATCTGCATGTCCCATCCGCCGATGGGCTGGATGTAGAGGAACCCTTCGGAGTCGATGTACTGCACCATGAGGCCGATCTGATCGCAGTGCCCCGCGAGCATGATTCGCGGCGCTTCGGGCGGTCGGCCTTCGGGGAAGCGCGCGGCGAAGACGTTCCCGTGCGAGTCGGTGCGCACGTCGTCCGCAAACGCCTTCGCGTAAGTGCGGACCACCTGCTGTATTGGCTGCTCGTATCCCGACGGGCTGGGCGTTTCGAGCAGCGCCTTCAAGAACTCGTGCGACGTGTGTTCCATGTCTGTGCCTTTCAAAGCAGTTCACCACAAAGGCACAAAGGTCGCACAAAGGGTCACAAAGAAAACAGAGATCAAGTTTTCTTCTGCCTTCTTTGTGACCCTGTTGTGCGACCTTTGTGCCTTTGTGGTGAATGGTTTCGTTTTCAGTGCCGGAAGTGCCGGACGCCGGTGAACAGCATCGCGATGCCGTGTTGGTCGCACGCGGCGATGCTGTCGGGGTCTTTCACGGAACCGCCGGGCTGGATGATCGCGGTGACACCCGCCGCCGCGGCGGCGTGGACGTTGTCCGGGAACGGGAAGAACGCGTCCGACGCCAGCACGCTACCACGCGACTTATCCCCGGCCTTCTTCACCGCAATCTCCACCGACACGACGCGCGACATCTGCCCTGCGCCGACACCCACGACGTGTGTATCCTTTGCGAGAACGATGGCGTTCGACTTCACGTGTTTGCAGACGAACCACGCGAAATGCAGCGCGAGAAACTCCGCTTCGGTGGGCTTGCGCTTGGTCGCGACCTTCCACGCGTCGGGGTTATCGGCGCCCACGTCGCGGGTCTGCACGAGCAACCCGCCATCGACGCGGCGGTAGTCCAAGCCCTGCGCGAAGCCGGTGAGTTCGCCGGTCTTCAGCAGCCGGACGTTCTCCTTCCACTTCTTGAGCGCGTCGAGCGCGGGCGGTTCGTAGTCAGGCGCGATGACGCACTCCACGAACCGCTTCGCCTTCGGGTCCATGATCGCGCTCGCGGTATCGGCATCGACAACCTTGTTGAACGCGATGATGCCGCCGAACGCGGAGAGCGGGTCGCCGTCCCACGCCGCGTTGAAGGCGTCCATGAGTTTTGCCGACACCGCGGCGCCGCACGGGTTGTTGTGCTTCACGACCACGCACGCCGGCCCCGCGTACTCCCGCGCCAGGTTCAGCGCCGAGTCGAGGTCGAGGATGTTGTTGTAACTGAGTTCCTTACCGTGCAACTGCTCCGCCGTCGCGACGCAAGGGCGCTTGATGCCGGGTTCGGTGTAAAACGCGGCCTTTTGGTGGGGGTTCTCCCCGTAGCGCAGTCCCTGCTGTGCATCGACCGCGAGGAAGAGCGTGTGCGGCAAGTCGTTTGGCGATACCCCGTTCATTTGGCCGAAATAGTTGGCGATAGCCAAATCGTAATGAGTGATCCGCGTAAACGCGGCAGTCGCAAGACTGGTACGAAGCTCGCGAGTCGTACTGCCCCCATTCGCATCCAGTTCCTTCAGGATGCGTGTGTACTGAGTTGGGCAGGTGGCAATCGCCACGCTCTCGAAGTTCTTCGCGGCGGCGCGGACCATGCAGGGGCCACCGATGTCGATGTTCTCGATCGCCTCCGCTTCGGTCACACCGGGCTTCGCCACCGTTTGCTCGAAGGGGTACAGGTTGCACACCACCAGATCGATTTCCGGCAGCGCGTGGTCCGCGAGCGTCTGCATGTGTTCCGGCTTGTCGCGCTTGGCGAGCAACCCGGCAAAGATCGCGGGGTGCAAGCTCTTCACGCGGCCGTCGAGCATCTCGGGGAACTTGGTGATCTCCGCGACATCTTTCACCGGCAACCCGGCGTCCGCGATGGCCTTGCGCGTACCCCCGGTGGCGATCAGTTCGACGCTGTAGTTGGTGACGAGTTCGCGGGCGAAGTCGATCAGGCCAGTTTTGTCTGAGACGCTCAGTAGGGCGCGACGAATGGGGCGCAGCATGCTGACCTCCGATGTCGGGTTGCCCACCGACCGCAGTCGGTGGGCGTGTGAGTGATTGGGTGCTGTTTTAGGTTCTTTGGGACAACTGAACCACTCTCCCTGAGTGACGCATTGTGACCCCGCCAGGGAAATCGCACGCACCAACGTTACGACACGCAACTTCGACCGCGCGATCCCAGGCGTCGAAGGTCATGTCAGCCACCGACCAGCCTTCGCGGTCCCACAGCAGACGCAGCGCGGCGCGGATGAGACAACGTGAGGTGCCGAGCGCGAGTGCATCCAGAACGATGATGTTCGCTGCCCGTGGGCGCTCGGCCTTCGCCAGCAGTTCGTCCGCTGCCGCAGTAATCACTTCGTGGGCTTCGCTCGCGTGTTCCGCGAGGTGCGTGAGCGCCGACACTACATCCGGGTTGAATGTTCGGAGCAGCGGCAGCAGTTCATGCCGGATGCGGTTGCGCGTGAACCGTAGGTCCGCGTTCGTGCTGTCGGTGCGGTACGGTTGGTTGATGGCCGCGAGGTGCGCGATCACGTCGGCGCGTGTGAGGGCAAGGAGGGGGCGAAGCAAAAGGCAACCCCTGCAACCCGGTTCCGCGAATGAGCCGGTGCAGCACGGTCTCGGCCTGATCGTCGGCGGTGTGTGCCGTTGCGATCCATGCCGCGCCGACTTCATTTGCGACTTGCGAGAAGAACTCGTACCGCACTCGGCGCGCGGTCGATTCGAGGTTGTCACCGGCTGCGAGAGCCGCGACAGCGGCGATCTTCACGTGGTATTCCACGCCAATCGCCGTGCACAATTCGCGCACGAAGGCTTCGTCGGCGTCGGACTCTTCGCCGCGAAGTTGGTGGTTCACGTGTGCGACCACAAGGGGCGCAGAACACGCACAGATCGCGCGCAACAGCGCGACGCTGTCCGCGCCGCCGGACACGGCCACGACGCCCCGATCTAGCCGGGTCGCCGCGAACCTCCGCACTTCCCGCAACACCCGCGTCACGGTGTTTCTCCTGTTTCGGTAGAATAACATCATCAATCCTGACACGCGGGCGGAACGTGCGAAAGTCCGCTTGCGTCCCGATCCGTCGGAGGCTATGCGTGCAACCCGAACAACCAGATACGAACACCAACAAACCGAAGCCGCCGCGGGCGAAGGTAATCCGCCCGGCGAACGATACCGTTCGCCTGAAGCGGTTCGTGCGGGCGGTGCTGCTCGGGATTGGTGTAGTGCTCACGGCGATCTTCGCCGCCGCCGCCTACATCAACCCGTATGGTCCGGACGGCACACCGCGGACGTCGGCCACGCACACGCAGCTCGGCATACCGCCGTGCAACTTCAAGATGATCACCGACAAGGGCTGCCCGTCGTGTGGGATGACAACGAGCTTCGCCCTGTTGGTTCGCGGCGATGTGTCTGCCTCGCTGCGGGCGAACTGGGTCGGGACCACGATTTGCGTGCTGTGGGCGCTCACGCTGGTGTGGGCCGTGTCGAGCGCCCTGTGGGGGCGGATGCTGCTGATCCCGCGGCAACGCGGGGTTGGTGAGGTGGTCTTCACCGCGATCACCGGCATGGTCGTCGTACTGATGCTTGTGCGCTGGGGCGCGCTCTTGATGTGGGGATAAGGAATAGTGTGGGTGTGAGTGCGAGTGTGCGGAAAACAAGAGAAGAGGCCCCGAGCCGCGTTGCGTTCGGTTGCTCTTCACTTGCATTTTTCTTCCACCGACACTCACACTCACATCCACACTCTTTTGGGGGGTTCACGGATGAACCGTAACAGAACTTGGAAGTGGACCCGGCGGGCGGTGTGGGGATCGCTTCTCGCGATCGCGGCGATGGGGTGCAACCCGATCAACCTCATCGGGTTCATTTTCGCCAAGGATGAGAAGGTGCCCGCTCTGCACCCGCTCGCGTTTGACAAGAAGGGACCGAAGAAGGACAAGGAAGAGGTAGTGGTTGCGCTGCTGCCGCAGGTCGCGCCCGGCGGCGGGACGCAGTTCGCCACCGCCGCCAACGAACTTGCCGACAAGATCGCGCGCCAGTTGCCTGAGATGGCGAGGGAGAACAAGGACAAGCGCAAGGTCAAGGTTCTGACCCAGGCGCAGGTAGACAAGTTCAAGATGGCGAACCCGACCTGGAAGAAGATGAGCGCTGGCGAGATTGGTCAGAAACTCGGGGCCGACTTCGTCCTTGAAATCTGGCTGGACAAGATGCGTCTGTATCAGCCGAACAGCATGAACGCAATCTACGAGGGCCGTGCCGAAGTGCAGGTCAGCATTTACGAGATCGGGGCCGACGGCGGCGAACAGAAGGACAAGTACACGCTGCCGTTCGCGTACCCGCGAAACGCGGTGCGCTCCGCTGACGCGATGCCGGAGAGTACGTTCAAGGGGCTGTTCATCGAGAATCTCGCGACGGACATCGCGAAGATGCACGTCGATTACAAGCCGAGCAACAGCATTGCCGACGGCCGCTAACGGTGAGAAGACAGAAGACAGGGGACAGAGGACAGAGGACAGTGATAAGAAGAGGTGAGGCGACAGCCTTCCTTCTCTGAACTGTCCTCTGTCCTCCGTCTTCGAGACACACCATGCTCCCCAGTTTCGTTCGCCCCACGCCGCTGACCGACCGGCTGTACGAGTACGTCCTTTCGATCGGGCTGCGCGAACCGGAAGCGTTTGGAAAGCTTCGCGAAGAGACGGGGCAGTTGGCCGAGGGCGAGTGGCAGATCGCGCCCGAACAGGGGCCATTCCTCGCGATGCTTGTGCAACTGATGGGCGCGAAGAAGTGTTTGGAAATCGGCACCTTCACGGGCTACTCGGCGATGTGGGTCGCGAGTGTGCTGCCGCCCGACGGCAAACTCGTGTGCTGCGAACTTAGCGCCGTCTACGCGGCGGTCGCGCAGAAGCATCTGACCGCAGCGAACTTCCTGGACAAGGTCGAGTTCCGCATCGCGTCGGCGAGTCAGTCGCTCGCGGATCTGCTCAACACCGGGCACGCAGGCACGTTCGACTACGCTTTCATCGACGCCGATAAGGGCGCGTACAACCTGTATTACGAGCGGTGTCTAGAACTCATCCGCCCCGGCGGGTTGATCGCGATCGACAACACGTTATGGGACGGTAAGCCAGCCGACGCGAGTGTGACCGACCCGGACACGCTCGCGATCCGCGCGCTCAACGAGAAGCTCCACGGTGATAGCCGGGTGTCACTCAGCCTCCTGCCCTTTGCTGATGGATTAACGCTCGCGCTCAAACGATAAGACGTCAAGGTTAGCCGCAAGTCGAAGGCGAGCGCAGAACGGCCGCGCTCGCCTTCGACTTGCGGCTAACGGCGCAACTTGCTCGCGCGTGGCGCGTTCCGTAACCTGACTCTTCAGCAGAATATCGCTCCCTCCTCTCTGTCGAGGTCCGTCATGGCTGCCACCCGCGGCGAGCTGTTCGCCGGCGTCACCGTCGCGATTGTCACTCCGTTCAAGAACGGCGACATCGATTGGGACGAACTCGGCAAACTCGTGGACTGGCACTGCGAACAGGGCACCGACGCGCTCGCCCCGTGTGGCACCACCGGCGAATCACCCACGCTCACGCACGACGAGAACGAGAAGGTGGTCGCGTTCGTGTGCGAACGCTCACGGGGCCGCACGAAGATCATGGCCGGTACCGGGTCGAACTCGACCTCCGAAGCGGTCCGCATGACGAAGGCCGCGAAGAAGGCTGGCGCCAACGGCACGCTGCAAGTCGGGCCGTACTACAACAAGCCGTCGCAGGAGGGCTACTTCCGCCACTTCGCCGCGGTCGCGGAGGCCACGGACCTGCCGATTGTCGTTTACAACATCCCGGGCCGCACCGCGTCGAACATCCTTCCGGAAACTCTCGCACGCATGGCGAACGAGTGCCCCACCATCGTCGCCGTCAAGGAAGCGACCGGCTCTCTGGATCAGGCGAGCCAGACCGCGGCACTCACCGACCTCACCCTCCTGAGCGGTGACGACAGTCTCACGCTGCCGCTGATGAGCATCGGCGGCAAGGGTGTGGTGAGCGTGGTAGGGAACATCGTGCCGCGCGATATGATGGCGCTCGTGAAAGCCTTCGCAAGCGGCAAGTTCGACGAAGCGTTGCAGTGGCACCGGAAACTGTTCCCGCTGTGCCGCGACATGCTGAGCGTGTCAACGAACCCGATCCCTCTGAAGGCCGCGATGAAACTGCTCGGTCGCGGCAATGGAGAGATGCGCCTGCCGATGTGCCCGCTCGACGCGGCCGGCGAAGCGAAGGTACGCCAGACGCTCGTGAACTACGGTTTGCTGAAGTAGCACGCGATGTGGGAGCGGGGCGTAAGCCCCGCTCGCCAAGAAACGTACTACTTCTTTTCTTTCGCCTTCACTTCCCAGTAGTGCAGGATGTACTCGTCGCCGTCGGCGCCCTTCACCGTCACCGTCTTGTCCGGTTTCCAGTCACCGAGTTTGAACCGGTGGGACACGACGCGGGTACCCGGCTTGAGCAGTTTCTGGAGCACCGGCGCCATGCGGGCGCCCAGGTCGTCGCCGATGTAGATGAGTACAACGCTCGCCTCGGCGCAAACAGCCATGTCCTTCTCGTTGAGGATGTCGCCTTCGCGGATGTCGATCTTGTCCGCGATGCCAGCGTCCTTCGCCTTCTCCTGCGCGACCTTGACGATCTTGGGATCAATCTCGATGCCGATGCCCTTTTTCGCCCCGAGCATCTTGACCGGGCGGATGAGCATCACGGCGTCGCCGCAACCCGGATCGAAGATGATGTCGTCTTTCCCGATCTTGGCCATCTTGGCCATCTGATCGACGATGTCGTCGGGCGTCGGCACCCAGCGGACGACGATCTTGTCGAGCTTCTTGTCCTCGGTCGTGAGGTCGAGTTTGATCGCGTCACCGGCCTTCACGGTGACTTCGCGCGGACGGGTGATCTTGGTGTAGTTGTTCGGCTCGACGAGCGCCGCGACCTTGAACTTGTACTCCTTGCCGGCTGCGAGCGCCGGCGTGGTGAACACGCGGGTCTTCCCTGTGCCCTTCACATCGACGCCGTCCACCGTCACGACGGTTTCCTTGTAGCTGTTCTCCGGCACCGTGATGGTGATGGTAGCCGCTTTCTTTTCCTGGCCGCACGCCGCCCCGACAAGGGCGACGAGGACCACGGACCCGACGCACAAGGCTCTCATGACGCGATTCCTCCGAGTAGTGACGACGCGGTGACGCTCCCCTTCGGGCCGCGGCTAACCAATCAGGATGATATTGCGCGCCAGTCGATTGCGTCCTTGTCGATTGTGGGCAAGTTGTACGGCATCGCTTCGAGGTACTTCGGCGCGGCGCCCGTGTTGAACACCACGACGCGCTCGTCAGGCTTCACTTCTCCCGATGCAACCATGCGTTCGAGGATGTCGAAGCACACCGCGGCTTCCGGGCAGATGCTGATTCCCTCGGCGGAACTCGCACGCCGCATCCAGTCCGCGATCTTCGCTTCGCTTCCCGCCACGGCTTTGCCACCGCTGGCGCGGAGCGCGTCGAGGATCATGAAGTCGCCGACGGCGACCGGGACGCGCAGCCCGCTGGCTACCGTACGCGCGTTTGGGAACAGCTCCGCGAACCGCTCGCCCTTGTCGTAGGCGCGGACGATCGGCGCGCAGCCTTCCGCTTGGCAGGAAATCAGTCTTGGGAACTTGTTAGCCGCGAGCCGGAGGCGAGCGTCA
>SXGU01408740.1_pt1 | contig 11233 bp, 10 predicted proteins | sample 3174531 | NCBI WGS metagenome assembly SXGU01 (sample SAMN11356863, study PRJNA531348) | freshwater metagenome | isolation source: freshwater sample F1-140 | place: China: Fuxian Lake, Yuxi | collected 2017-12-25
AACTTAAAAAATTCTTTTTCTAAAATAATATTATTGAATAAATTATATTTATTATGAAGTTGTAGTTCCTTTTTATATTTAAAACTTCTAAATAAATTATTAATAAAATTACAATCTTTATATTTCTTTAAAATTGCAGGAATTCTAATTATAAAATATTTTTTTTTTTTAAGTCTAAAAAATTTTTCAGAAATTATTTTAGATTTACCGTATAAGTTTGTTGGCAAATATTTTAAATTTTCATTAACTTTGCCAAAAGATTTATAATCGTAAACATTAACTGATGATAAAAAAATTATTTTTTTTATATTTTTTTTTTTTTTAATTATTTTTGATATTTTTTTATTAATTAAAATATTTTTTTTTAAATCTTTTTTTCTAAAAATAAATTTATTTTTTGTTGTAATTGAAGCAAAATGAACTAAGATATCCACATCTTCTGGGATTTGAAAATCTTTATCTAAAATATTCTTCTTATAGTAGCTTACAAACTTTGATTTTATTACTTTTTTTATTCTTTTATTATAATTTGCAATAAGAAAAATCTTATTTTTAATCAGAAACTTTATATAACTATTTCCTAAATTTCCTCCAGAACCTGTTAAAAAAATTTTCACTCAAGTCACCTAAAATAAATTTTTTTTCTAATATTAAAAATAAATAAATTCATAATCACCTTTGTAATTAGACATATGAAATATATATTTCCATTCTTTTGGATCAAAAAAAGACTCCGCTGTTAAAGCCCAGCATTGAAGGTTAAATAATTCTTTACAGTTTCTGTAAGATTCCACCATAATATAGGATTTTTTTCCAACTCTTTGTATTTCTTTTAAAGATTTCACTAAATCGAAAATTTTTAAATTATGAAGACATGCTAAAGAAATTACTAAATCAAATTTATTATTTTCATAAGGAAATTTATTTTTAGCGTTATGAACAAATAAATTTGATTTTATTTCTAATTTACTATTATTAATAGCATAAGAAGAAATATCGAACCCGGTTACTTCTACAGTTGGTAGTTTCTTTTTAATTTCATACAATAAATATCCCTTTCCACAACCAACATCTAAAATTTTTGAATTATTTTTAAGTCTATATTTTTTTATTATTAAATTTGCTACGGCAGACCAGCGATCAAGTATGTATTTATGCCCTCCATATCCAAAGCTTCTTTTCCCATCCCAAAAATGAAATCCAAATTTTCTTGCAATATTCATGCAATAAACTTTATTATTATTCATTCTTTCAAGGTAATCTCTCTTGGTAGAACGATGTAGATGCTGCACTATGTTTAATAATTTTCCCATATTAAAATTAGAATAGACTATAAAATTTATTTTAAAATATTTTTTTTAGAAAAGTAATTTTTCTTAATTCTTAATAGTAATACCAAAGAATTTTTCTTTCCCCTTTTTTCAAAACAGAGGCATAATGTATATTTCTAGTATCAAAAAGAAGTAAATCACCTTTTTTATTATTGGCTACATACTTTTCAAATCTATTAGTGTCTATGGTTTCATTTTCAATAACATGTGGGTTTTTAATGTTAAGAATTCCCTTTTCAGTTAAATATATATTATTTAGACTTGCTTGAATTTTCTTATCGTACATAGAAGATTTAAATATAGTTAAAGGACCATTTTCTTCATCAACATCTTTTAGAGGTATATAAGCTTTTATATTATGCTTATAGCCATCAGCGTGAAATTCTCCTGCTATCATTTTACTATTGTAATGACTTTTGGCTGCTAAAAAATTAGTATTGCCATCATGGGTATATGAATAAATTAAATAAGGACTTAAATTTATTTTAAACTGATAAAATGAAATTAATAAATTTAATATAAAATTTTTTTTTGCAAGTTTTTTTAGATTTGGATTTGAATTGCCAATATTCTTTATTTTAATTGAATTATAATATTTTTCAACCCTAACATTATTATTTAATAGCAAATTATCTACTTTTAAAATTTCTTTAAGAACTTGATTTTTTTCTAATTTATTTATTTCTTCTTCGCATAATGAAAGTGTATTTAAAACATCTTCATTACTAAAATATCCATTTATAACTGCGACACCATTATTTTTTAAATTTTGAAATATTTTTTTATAATTTGGCTTAAACAATAATAAAATAATTAAAATATTTATTCTAATTTTCCAAAATAATTCATCAAAATAAAAATATAAATTTCTAAATAACATTTTTTTTAAAATAAAAATTTACTAAATCTTTTAATAATCTTATTTACTAGGCTGTAACCATCCGCATCTATTGCAAGCTTCAACCGTTCCTTCTTTTTTTATAATATCTTTAAAATCTTTAAATTTTTTTCCTAAAATTACAGAATCCAAGCCATTTTTGACATTTCCCATATTTATTGCAAGACAAGGGAATAAGGTACCATCAACATTGATATGAACACTCGCCCAAGGAGCAGAACATGATTTATAATTATATTTATTATGATTTAAATCATTAATATAATTTATATGGTCTAAACTATTGCTATCTATCATTGAAGCTACTGGGGGATGTAAAAAGCAATCTTTTTTATTTTTAAAATTATATTCTTTTATTTTTTTTAATTGATCTACTATTAAATCCCATTTTTTATATTGATAAGCTTCACTCTTTTTATAAATATCATTTAAATCAAACATAATATCTGAATGCTGGATTGGAGACCCTTTTAAAAATTGAAAAGCATGAGTATCAGCATTTAATTTTTCTGTACAATATTTATGAATATCAAATAATTCCTCTGCATTTTCATCTAAAATAGTAGTCTTTGTATCTAAAATACATTTAAGATTTAGATGAACTTTAGTCTCTAAAAAATATTTTAGCATTTCTTCCGTATGTTTCCATTTATGAGATTTAACTCCACGAATAGTGTTATTTATATTGTCAATAGAAATAGATAAAACTTTGAAATTTTTATAACTTAAAATAAAATCTATAATCTCTTTAGTTAACAAAATTCCATTTGTTATAATATTGCACTCGAATTTATTTGCGACTTTGTCAAAAATTTCCTTAAAACCTTTAAAAACTAAAGGCTCTCCGCCGGTTAATGTAACTCTTGAATGTTCTGGAAGCTGATCAGTTAATTTTAGCCAATCAGCGGTAGTCATTGCACCTTCCTGCTTTTTTCTATCTTGAAAACAAAAAGAACACGATAAATTACATAAATTAGTTAAAATATAACAATACCTTTTGGGATAAGAAAAATTTTTTTTATATGCATCCTCAGAATATTTAATTAAGTTATCATGATATTCACTTCTTTGAGTGTCAAAAGACATTTTTATAAATTTATGTTTTTTTTAAAAATTTTTTCCAAATATTTTCAATTAATTTTATATCATACATTGCATCAAAAGCATTATTATAAATAATCTTATTTCCAAGAATTTCTGTAATGAAGGAGTCGGCTTGTCTTTTAAAAGACCAACTGTCTAATTTTTTGAACTTGATTATCTTCCCTTTTTCATTTGAATACAATTCAAAGGTTGCTGATTGATTTTTAAAATGTTGTGGAGGCAAATAAATATTTAATGATCCTTTTTCGAAATAAATATTAAAAGTCTCATCCCATCCATTTTTTGTGAAAAAACCCGTTTCCAAAATAGCAGAAAAACTTTTATAATCTAATAAGACAGTAGATATTTTTTTTTCTGAAATATCTGCAAATGCTACTTTTGGCTGCTGACTAACAAAATGTCTAATAAGACTAATGTTGTGACAAAATAAATTTAAATATTTTTTATAAGAAACTAGATATTTAAGCGGCAGCCAATCAGGACATTCGTTCCATGATGGTTGGCTTAAATAGTTATTTTCACTAGTCGAGATAAACTTATTTTTTATATCATACCCAGAGCCTGAAACTCTATGTGATCTTATAAGAATTATTTTGCCAAATTTCTTAGATCTTAATAAATTTTCAAAAACTAATTTAGCTTTGCTAATGCCTTCATCATGAATTTTGTTATAGCCAATTTTATATAAAACATTAAACTTTCTTGCTTGCCTAACTAGTTTTTGAGCATGGACATAGGTTGAGGCCATCGGCTTTTCAGTAAAGATCGGCTTTCCAAACTTAAAAAACTCCGAGGCGATTGCTGGAGTCATGCTTCTTTTTGTTATTATAACTAATGCATCATATTTATGCATATCTTTTTTTAAATCGTTATGACTTGGATACTGATTGGGAATATTATATTTCTTTGCAACAAGATTTCTTAATGAATTTCGCGCTTCAACTATACCTAGTAAAATGCATTTTCTGTTATTAAAAAAATTCTGTATAAAAGATATTTGACCATTAAAACCAGCTCCTATAATAGCTAATCTAATTTTTTTCATTAAACAAACTAAAGTTTAGTTGGACAATATTTTAGGAGATTTTTGATTTTTAATAATTCCTCTAATATATCTATATCTTTTTTATTGCATAATAAAATATCTTCTCTAGAAAAAAATAAGTATTTTTCTTTTATTAAAAACTTATAAAGTTTTTCTCTTACAATTTTTTTTTCAGGCAACTGATCTATACTAAAAAAAGCAATACCATCATATTTGTTATTTCTTAAATCTTTGAATAAATCATTTAAAATTAAAAAACAGTTCTTCATACCATATTCGGTCGCGCTAAGTAAAAAATTAATATTTTTTTTTTTGCAGGAATCTCTAATAATAATATTTTGAATTTTTTGATCAATTAAAATGCCATCACTTAAAGGCCTGCTAGAAATGTAACCTTTGAAATTCAAATTTTATTCTCCTGGAAATTTATAATTCAATCCAACAATCGATGCGGCCCTAACTTTAATTGGAGAAAAAAAACTTCCTAATTTTTTTTGAGAATAGGGTGTAAATAACCCTTTAAATCTACAATTAAAGGAAAATCTTGTTTCTTTAGTTGTGTTAATAATATTTCCGTGAGGAAGGTTTTGGTTAAATAATAAAAATTGACCATAATCAATTTTAATAAATTTTAAATCTTTTTTTATGGATTTGTATAAATTAGAAGAAAATTTAAAATTTTTAGAATAAAGCTTTCTAAACTTTGCATCTTTAGAAGCCTCAAGAATAAACATAGATTTACTTTTGTAACAATTAACTAATGGCAACCATACAACAACTTCAAAAGGAGAGTCTCCTGACCAAGTATCGGAATGCATAGGCAACAATGAGGTTTGGTCGTTTGGAAACTGTATCGATATATTAATGTTATTTTGCATTGATAATTCATTTCCCACGACTTCAAAAAGTTTATTTTTTGCCAAATTAAAATAACAATTCCTAAAATTTTTATTTTTATTAATTTCTTCTATTAAATCCAATCGAATCTTATTCAAATTTTTGTACTCAACAAGTTTATGCAAATTGTTAAAAGAAAATTTTTTACTATTGTTTACTGCAGGATAAATTATTTTTAATAATTTTTCTTTAGTAAAATTGTTAATGTAATTAAGGGCTTTTTTATTCTCGACTAAATTTACTAAAAACCCTTTTTTAAGAAAAATTTTTTCAAGATAATTTAGTCCAATTTTCATTTAAAATGGTCCTCTAAAATCTTTATAAGGTATATCAACATTCTCCGAGTTAAAAATATTTAAATAATTCTTATTCATTTTTTTATCTATCTCTTTTTTTAATATTTTTAGAATTACCTTTAAAATTTTATGTGAATTTAAATAACACTCTTTTGCCAAAAATCTAGAGCTTGGAATTGGAATTTCTTTAATACCAAGCCTAATAGGGCAACATAACATTATTTTATGTAAATTTTCTGAAGCTAATGCAACAATTTCAGAACTAATTCCAAATGTCTTCCAGCTATTATCTATTACGAGCAATCTTTTTGTTTTTTTTACAGATTTTAAAATAATTTTGCTATCAATAGGTCTAAGAGATCTCAAATCTATTATTTCTGCAGAAATATTATTGTATTCTAAAATTTTTTTTAATCTCATTACTTGTATTAAAGCTTCCGAAAAAGAGACTATGGTAATGTCTTTCCCTTTTTGAACAATCTTTCCTTTGCCAATTGGAATAGAATAATTCTTTTTAGGAACTCTTCCCGTGATGTCATGAAGCCATCTATGCTCAAAAAAAATAGTAGGATTATTTTCTTTTAAAGCAGAAATTAAAAGTCCTTTGGCATCATAAGCATTTGATGGGGAAACTACTTTTAAACCTGGAATATGAGAAAATAATACCTCTAAACTCTGTGAATGTTGAGGTCCCTGCCCCCATCCTTTACCAATAATAAGTCTTATAATTAGAGGTACTTTTAACTTTCCTGCGCTCATAAAATTTATTTTTGCAGCCTGGTTTATTATTTGCTCCATAGCTAATAAAGCAAATTCTACTCTTTGATGTGTTAAAATTGGACGTAAGCCTTTAATTGCAGCTCCAATTGCAATTCCTGTCATAGCATTTTCAGAATTTGGTGTTTCTATAACTCTATTTGCCCCAAATTTTTTTTCCAAATTTAGCGTTGTTCCAAAAATACCCTTAGGGTCAGTAACCCCCAATCCTAAAACAATAACCTTTTTATTAATTAACATTTGCTGGCTTATTGTATTATTTATAGCCTCGCTAAATCTTATCTTTTGTGATTTTTTAACTTGAGTATGCATTAAATTTATTTAAAATTTTTTTATTTGGCAAAAAGTCTTTTTTGGCAAAAATAAAACTATCTGAAATTTTTTTATTAACATTATTCTCTAATTTTTTAATAGTGTTTTTCCCAATCAATCTAATCAATTTCTTTTTAATATTCTGCAAAGGGCATCTTTTTAACCAATACTTAAGTTCTCCTATTTCTCTATAATTAAAATGATCATCAGAATCTGGACCACAATGCTCTAAATAACGATAAGTCTTAAACTCTATAAAGGCTGGTAAATTATTTTTTTTCATAAATCTAATAGCTTCATTTGCTTTGTTATACACTTTTAAAACATCGTTACCGTCGCAAGAATAAGATTGAATTCCATGATTTTGCACTATTTTTAGTAGGTTTCTGTTTTTTGATTGCCTTTTATTTATATTTGTAAAAACTGAATACAAATTATTCTCACATATAAAAAGTATAGGTAAGTTTTTTAAAGCTGCAAAATTAAGACTTTCGAAGAATACCCCCTCCTCTGTTGCTCCTTCTCCAAAAAAAACAACTGTTAAATATTTTTTCTTGCAGATTGAAGATTTAGAAAACAAAGAAGCCCCCGTTGCTAGAGGTATCGCGCTACCTAAAATAGGAATGGACCCTATAACTCCATTATCCAGATCCTGTAAGTGCATTGATCCTCCAATTCCATGCGCACAGCCGCCATTTTTTCCATAAAGCTCTGAAATAAATGATTTTAAATCACCTCCCTTTGCAAGATAATGAGCGTGAGATCTGTGTGAAGAGAATATGTGATCGTTTTTTTTTAATAATTCACAAATTCCAACTGCTATCGCCTCTTGTCCTATAGACAAATGGATAGGGCATCTGATTTCTTCCTCTGAATAGAGTTCTGATATTTTGCGCTCGACTTGCCTTATTAAATAAATTTTTTTGAAAAAATTAACATACAACTCTAGCATTTTAAAAAAATCTATTAATTATTTTTACAATATATTCTAGCTGTCCCTCAGTTAAAGAATGATGAATTGGTAAGCATAAAATATTTTTTGATTGTTTCTCTGTATTAGGCAAATCAAATTTTTTATATTTCTTTATAAAAAATTTTTGCTTATGAATTGGTATCGGATAATTAATATAAGTATCAATTTTATTTTTTTTTAAATACTCTTTTAATTTATCTCTATTTCTTTTAACCTGTATGACGAAAGTATGGTAAGTATTATATTGTTCTTTTGTTTCTTCTGGAAAAAAAATAAAATTTTTATTTAAATTTTTAAAATAATATAATGCATTTAATCTTCTCTTCTTTATAATAGAATCTATATTTTTAAGTCTAAAGTTTAAAATTGCAGACTGTATATTGTCCATTCTAGAGTTATAACCAAAATACAAAGCCTCATCTCTATTTTTTAATCCATGATTTCTTAATGTTTTAATTTTAAATTCTAAACTCTTATTATTGGTAACTATAAATCCACCATCACCCATTGCCCTTAGATTTTTTAAAGGGTGAGTTGAAAAACATGCAATATCTCCAAATGTGCCGCATAATTTATCTTTATATTTAGTACCAAACGCTTGGGCACAATCTTCAACTAAAAAAATATTTCTTTTTTTTACAATTTTAAGAATTTCATCCATATTGCAACTTCTGCCTGTTAAGTGAACTACCATTATTGCTTTTGTTTTCTTTGTGATTACTTCTTCGATTTTTTCTGGATTAATATTTTGATCGGGTAAAACATCAATAAATATTGGCACTGCTCCTAAATGTGCAATAGATGAAGCTGAAGCTATAAAAGAATTCGCAACAGTTATAACTTCATCTCCTCTTTTTACTCCTAACGCGTGAAGAGCTATAGTTAAAGCATCTGTGCCACTATTTAGTGTTACTATCTTTCTTTTAAAATAAATGCTTAAATTTTTTTCAAGTTTTTCGGTTTCTTTTGTATTTACGCCTATATATTGACCGCTAGAAAGTACATTTTCTATCAATGGTAATAAGTATTTTTTTTCTTCTTTCCATTGTTCCAAAAAATTTAAATAGTTAATTCTCATTTATAATTTGAATAAAATTTTTTTACAATATTAACTATATAATTTAACTCTTTAGAAATTAAGTGCTGATGACAAGGAAAGGAGATAATTTTCTTGACATGCTCGTCAGCCACTGGAAAATCACCTTTTTTAAAACCCATTTTTAAAAATGGCTTTTGTCTATAAATAGGAATTGGATAATGCACTTTAGCTTCGATTCCGTTGGCCAAACAATACTTTAGTAATTTGTCTCTATATTTAGAAAATATAATATATAAATGAAAAACATGTTTCAATTTTTTTGGTCTAACAGGAATTGTTATTCCTTTAATTTGGGACAACATTTTATCCAAATATTTAGCATTCTTTATTCTTTTAGACGCAATCAATTCAGCTTTTGGCAAAAGCCAATTGCCAACAACTGCTTGAAATGTATCAAGTCTTGAATTGTAACCTAATAAATCTACTTTATCTCTATTAATTAAGCCATGATTTCTTAACAATAGTAATTTTTTATAAATATTTTTATTATCTGTAACGATCATTCCTGCATCTGACCATACATTAATATTTTTTAAAGGATGAAACGAAAATGCTGCTGTAATACCCCAGGTTCCACTTTTTTTTCCTTTGTAGGAAGAAAGTATTGATTGACAAGCATCTTCTATAACTGGAATTTTATATTTGTTTGCAATTTTTTTTAACTTTATCATATCAGGCATGGCGCCTGTAAAATGAACCGGAACTATCGCTTTTGTTTTTTGTGTAATTTTTTCTTCTAATAAAGAAACATTCATACAAAAAGTATCGTCACAGTCTACAAATACAACTTTAGCTCCAACTTCATTAATTGCTCCTACGGTTGCAATAAATGTATTGCTAGCAGTTATAACTTCATCTCCTTCTTTTATACCAATAGCTTTTAAAGATAATTTAATTGCATCAGTTCCAGAATTTACTCCAACTGCATATTTGCATCCTATAAGTTTTGCAAAATTATTTTCAAATATTTTTAATTCTTTTCCTAATGTAAAATCACCCGTTGATACAAATTTTTTTAATTTCCCCCATAAATCCTTGGAATTTTTAAATTGTTTATCTAAATAAGAATATGAAATATGCATAAGTATATTAATGAAAAATATTATTCTAAAATATGTTGTAATATCTTTAGTAAATTTCGTTTCTTCATTAACTGGTCATTTCCAAAATAAGCAGTGGCATTTGCAGCAGCCAAGGAAGAAATTAATAATGCTAAATTATAATTACAGCCTACTCTAATTAAAATAGACAATAAAGCATGCAAAGCGTCGCCTGCGCCTACTTTGTCTACCACATCATTTGCAAAAGCCGGACATTTATAAATATTATTATTCTTATCTAACAAAAAAACTCCTGCTCGTCCTTGCGTGACGGCTAAATAAGCACAATGAATTTTATTCTTTAATATTCGAGCTAAATTAACAATGTCGCCTTCTCTCTCTCTTAATTCATGTCTTAACTCTTTTGCATTAATAACTAGACAATCTGATCTGCGGTATTTATTAATTCCACTGTAACCTAAATTTGCTGCATTAATCTGCGCATTTAATGAAAAATATTTATTCTTTTTGGATATTCTTTCTGCAATATTTTTTGTTATCAATCCATGTCCATAATCGGAGACAATAATTGCATCTTTATTTTTATAACTTTTCTCAATTTTTGATATAATCTTTTTTTCCTCTGATATATTTAATAAGTCATCATTTATCGTATATATACCTAAAAGTTTTTTTCTATCATCATAATCACAAACTCTTTTTTTTATAATTGTTGGTGAATTCACTTTTTTTATATAATCAAAATAAACATTTTTTGATAAATTCTTTTTTATAAAATTATAATTATTATTACGATCTCCTAAATAACTTACTAAATGCACATTATGACAAAATTCAGAGAGATAATTTGCAACAGAAAGTACTCCACCTATAGATTTTGTACTCTTTATTTCTCTTAACACTAAAAAACTTTCTTTGCCAGACTTTCCAAGACCTTCACAAAAATCATATTCATCAATAATGGACTCTCCTATAAGTAAAATTTTTAATCTACTTAATTTTTCAAAAATTCCCTCGACTTTTTTATAAGAAAAGTTATTTCTAATATTTTTTAAAAATAAATTTTGATCATCATTAAATGATATACCGTAACTATTAATTATTTTACTAGAACTAAAACTTGGTAAGTTTGTATACTTAATCTTGGCTTGTATTTTTTTTGCTGCATTAATTTCATTTTTAATCTCTCCTGTTAAATCATTTTTAAAACTTTTATATTCTAAACCTTTGCAATAAATATTTGGTCTTAGTTTCTTAATTAAATTCACCGCCGTAAGATTTTCGCTTACAACTAAATAATCTATTGCTTCTAGGCCACTCAATACTTTTAATCTATCTTTTAGATTAAAAACTGGTCTCCCTGGTCCTTTATTTATAAATCTGTCTGCTGTCACGGAGACTACTAAAATATCTCCAAATTTTTTGGCCTGTTCAAAATGA
>SXGU01000585.1_pt1 | contig 11231 bp, 9 predicted proteins | sample 3174531 | NCBI WGS metagenome assembly SXGU01 (sample SAMN11356863, study PRJNA531348) | freshwater metagenome | isolation source: freshwater sample F1-140 | place: China: Fuxian Lake, Yuxi | collected 2017-12-25
CGCGCCACATCCGGTACGCGTCGTTCGCCGTCTTGATATCGCCGTTGCCGATCACCGGAATCTCAAGCGCCTGCGAGAGCGCGGCGATCTCATCCCAGCGCGCCGAGCCGGAGTACATCTGCGAGCGCGTCCGCGGATGCAGCGCGATGGCCCCCACGCCGGCATCCTGACACCGGAGCCCGATTGCGACAGGGTCGCGCATTTCCTCGCTCCAGCCGCTGCGAATCTTGCAGGTAACTGGAAGGTGCGTGGCCCGCACCACGGCCCGGATCACTTCCTGAACGAGGCCCAGGTCCTTCAGGCAGCCCGAACCACCGTTGCGCTTGACGACCTTCTTGACCGGGCAGCCGAAGTTGATGTCGATGAACTCCGGCTGAAACACGTCCGTGACCAATGCCGCAGCATCGGCCATGGCATCAGGCTCGGCCCCGAAGATCTGCACCCCAATCGTCCGCTCATCACTGCTGAACCGAAGCTTGCTGAGCGTCGCCTGGTTCTCGCGGCGGATTCCCTCGGCCGACAGAAACTCGGTAACGACAACATCCGCGCCGTGCCTCCGGCAGAGCCGCCGAAACGGCGACTCTGAGACCCCAGCCATCGGTGCCAGAAACAGCGGCACTGTGTGGCCGGTCGGGTACGGAAACGAGCGCATCAACGCAAACTACCCAAACCGCCAACTGCTTGCAATATCACGATTTGACTCGCCTTGGAGCGCGCGTTACCTTAGGCTGGAACTGCTCGATTTGCCCTGATTTCCCGACGCCTCCGAGGCCCAGCGGATGGAACTGCGCGAGTTCTTTTCGGAAGACGCCATCAAGCTCGACATTGAGGGCACGACGAAGGACGAAGTCCTCAAGGAGCTCATTGGCCTGCTCGGCCTCGACGAGAAGAACGAGGCCATGCTGTTCAAGATGCTCAAACGCCGGGAGAACCTGGGCTCGACGGGTATCGGCCGCGGCATCGCGATCCCCCATTGCCGCTCGCTTGTGGTTAGCAAGCTTCGCGTCGCGTTCGGTCGCAAGAAGGACGGGCTCGACTTCAAGGCAATCGACGATAAGCAGGTCAATTTCTTCTTCTTGATCGTAGCACCGCCGCTTGAGGTGTCGAACCAATACCTCCCCGTGCTCGGCAAGATTGCGCAGTTCTCAAAGGAACCCGATGTCCCGGGCCGCCTCCTGGAAATCACGGAACCGGCGCAGTTTATGGAGCTTCTGAAAGAAAAGGGCGTCTGAGGCGATCGCTGTCATGACCGCGCCTCGTCCGTGGATCATCGGTGAGTCCACGTGGCCCACGGTTCGTGAGAACCGCTATGACGTGATTGTGCTGCCCTGGGGAGCCTGCGAGGCGCACAACACGCACCTGCCCTACGCCACCGACAATATCGAGGTTGAACGGGTGGCAGCCGAAGCGGCGAGGCGCGCCTGGGACGGTGGTGCCCGCGTGGGCGTGCTTCCGGTGGTGCCATTCGGCGTCCAGACCGGGCAACTCGACATTCCGCTCTGCATCAACCTGAACCCCTCCACGCAATCGCTCGTACTCGGCGACATCGTGCGCGCGTTGGATGTTCAGGGGTTTCGCAAGCTTGTGTTGCTGAACGGCCACGGGGGCAACGATTTCCGCCAGATGATCCGCGAACTCGAGCCCACGACGAACGTCTTTATGTCGGCAATCAACTGGTACTCCGTCGAGGATCCGAAAGCCCACTTCACTGACACGGGCGACCACGCGGGAGAACTCGAAACGAGCGTGATGATGCACATCGCGCCCGCCCTCGTCGCCCCTCTGGCGGACGCAGGTTCAGGCGCAGAGCGCAAATCACGGCTCAAGGGCATCCGCGAGAAATGGGCTTGGGCGCCGCGTCAGTGGACCAGGGTCACCGACGACACCGGCATTGGAAACCCGGCGCATGCGTCGGCCGCAAAGGGTGCCCGGTACTTCGATGTCGTCTGCGACCGGATCGCCTCGTACTTCGGGGAACTCGCTACGCTCGACCTGCACCACCGGTACGAGTAGTCCGCAGGTCAGTGGTCGGCGACGGCGAACTCGTTCGTCTCTTCGATCCGGAGCCGCTCGATGTCGCGCGAGAGTCGCCAGCGTACGCGCAGGATCTGCGCAACGGCAACGACCAGCAGACTGCCCGCGAACGCCAGCCAGATACCGCGCGCGCCCATCCCACCCGGAAAAGCCAGATAGAGGCCCAGCGGCGCGCCGATGCCCCAGAATCCGCCGAGGTGGATCAGCATTGGCACGCGGGTGTCGGCGGTGCCGCGCAGAATGCCAGCTGCCACACACTGGATGCCGTCGACGATCTGAAACACGCCGGCGATTACGATCAGTGAGGCTGCCATCGCGCGTGTTTCCGGATCGGTGAGGAAAAGCCCCGCGAGCGGACCGGGCGCGACAAGAAAGCCAAGTGCTGCTACAGTCATAAAGGCGAGCCCCACGCCGAGCGCGGCAACCGAATCCCGGCGCGCCGCCGCAATGTCTCCACGCCCAATGGCGCGACCGACCATGGCCGCCGCGGCCGCCGAGACGCCGAGCGGAACCATGAACGTGAGCGCGGCAAGGTTGAGCGCGATCTCGTGAGCTGCGAGTGGCTTCACGCCGATCCAGCCAATCGCAACGGCGCCACCGGCGAACACCGCAACTTCCAGCCACTGCTGAAAAGCCACGGGCACGCCCACGCGAATCATTCGCCCGAGGGGGCGCAGTTTCCACGAATCATCGAACCAGGGACGGAGCATTGGTATCAACTGATGCCGACCGAACCAGAGCAGAATCGCGAGCATGGCCCACCGGCCGATCACGGTGGAGATCGCGCTGCCAACCACGCCGAGAGCCGGAAATCCCAGGTTCCCGTAGATCAGCAGCCAGTTGAGGACGAGATTGATGACGTTGCCGGCAACGATGGCAGTGACGATGGCGCGCGTGTGCGTCATGGCCTGTAGCGACTGCCGAAATGCGACAAAGAGGTAGAACGGCAGTACGCCGAGTGCGGTCCAGCGCGAAAAAGTGGCCGCGATCGGTGCGATTTCGGGTGGCTGGCGGAGCGCGCCCAGAAACAGCTCGCCCGGAAGTAGAAGCAGCGATGTGGGGATCGTCAGCAATACCGCGAGGATCACACCGCGCTGCACACCGCGGGCAGCGGCCGGGCGATCCCCCGCCCCAACCGCCTGTGAAATCACGGGATCAAGCACCAGGAGCAGCCCGAGCCCGGGAATCGAGACGTTCACCCAGTACAGATGCGACAGCGCCACGGCAGCGACGGCATCGGTCCCCACGCGGCCGACCATCGCCGTGTCCACTACGCCCAGCATCATGATGCCGACTTGTGCCAGCACCACGGGCCAGGCGAGCCGAATCATCTCCCGCAGCTCGGCGCCCGTCGGGCGCAACTGGGCGAGCGGAAGCACCCTAGGTGTGGAGGAGCTTGGCAGCCTCAGAGCCGAACAGGCCCGGAGAGACGGGTGGTCCGCTCATTCCCATTCGATCGTAGCCGGCGGCTTGCTGCTCACGTCGTACACGACGCGATTCACGCCCGGCACCTCGTTGATGATCCGGTTGGACATCCGCGCCAACACTTCGTGCGGAAAACCAAACCAGTCGGCCGTCATTCCATCGCGGCTGGTCACGGCGCGGAGCGCAATCACGTGCTCGTATGTGCGCCCGTCGCCCATGACGCCGACTGAACGCACCGGAAGGAACACGGCAAACGCCTGCCAGATGTCGTTGTACAGGCCTGCGGCGCGAATCTCTTCGAGGTAGATGGCGTCCGCTTTCCGCAGCGTGGCGAGGTCGTTCTCGCCCACCGCACCGAGCACGCGAATCGCGAGCCCCGGCCCAGGGAACGGATGGCGGCCGACCATTTCTTCGGGCAGGCCAAGCGAACGGCCCACGTTCCGCACTTCGTCCTTGAACAACTCACGAAGTGGCTCAATGAGCTTGAACTTCATGTCGGGCTTGAGACCACCCACGTTGTGGTGCGTCTTGATCGTCGCACTCGGGCCGCCTTTCGGGCTCGCCGACTCGATCACGTCCGGGTAGAGCGTGCCCTGCACCAGGAACTCGGCGTTCTTCCCCTCCCTCGCGGCGGCCTCTTCAAACACGTCGATGAAGGTGTGGCCGATGATCTTGCGCTTCTCCTCCGGATTCTCCACGCCCTTGAGCGCGGACAGGAATCGCTCTTCAGCGCGCACCGTCACCAGTTTGATGCCCAGGTGCTTACCCATCGTGCGCTCGACCTGCTCGCGTTCGTTGAGTCGGAGCAACCCGGTGTCGACAAAGATGCACGTGAGCTGATCGCCAATCGCCTTATGGACGAGTGCGGCGGCCACCGACGAGTCTACTCCGCCGGAAAGCCCGCAGATCACGTGCGACGAACCAGCCGTGGCGCGAATCTTGGCAAGCTCCTGCTCAATAAACGACCCCGGAGTCCAGTCGGGCGTTGCCCCGCAGACCTCAAAAAGGAAGTTCTCGATGATCTGCGCGCCGCGCGTCGTGTGCGCGACTTCGGCGTGAAACTGGATGGCGTGGATTGGCTTGGTCTTGTGCCGGAACCCGACGAGCGGATTGTCGGCGCTCGATGCCGTGCGCACATAGCCCGGTGGCACCGTCTCCACGTGGTCCGCGTGGCTCATCCACACCTGGGTGTGTTCACCTGCGGTGAATCCGGCCCACACACCTGCCGGTTCCTCAATGGTGACTTCGGCGCGCCCGTACTCGCGGCGGCCGCTTCCGACCAACGCTCCGCCCTCGGTGTGGGCAATCCACTGCATGCCATAGCACACGCCCAATAGCGGAGCCAGGTCGAGAATTCCCTTCTCGAACGTCGGCGCTCCTGCGTCAGTCACGGAACTCGGACCACCGCTCAGGATGATGCCGGTCGGTTTCCAGTCGCGAATCCATGCCAACGATCGCGTTGGCGGATGAATCTCGCAGTAGACGTGCGCCTCACGAACGCGGCGGGCGATGAGCTGGGTGAACTGGCTTCCGCAGTCGAGAATCAGGATTCGCGAGGTCATTCGTTCGTCAGGTCTTCCAGTGATCGCCGGTCAGTTTGATGAACTCGGCGTGCTTTGTATTGAGGTCCAGGACGGCCGCCGTCGGCGCACCGTGGATCCAGCCGCAGGCTTCGCCCGGGCAGATGATCGTGGAGTCACCCCGCGTCTTGAGCGATTGCTGGTGCTCCATGCCGTGGACGACGATGTGGTGCTGCTTGATGGAACGCGCGCTCACGTCGCCGATGTCGTGCACCACAAGAATCTTCTGATCGCCGATGGTGATGCTGTGGGGCGACTCAAAAAGCTCATGGCCCATGCCCTGCGCTGCAAACGCCTTCAACCCTTCCGGGTCGCCATCGTTGTGGCCAAAGACGCCCGCCAGCGCCACCCCGGCCTCCTGGAATGGTTGCAGGGAGAACGGCGAGCAATAGTCACCCGCGTGAAGCACCATGCCCACGCCACGCGCTGTCATCTCCTTCAACAGCTCGCGAATGGCTGGCAATCGGTCGTGCGTGTCCGACATCAGGCCGACGAGCATCAGGCATCCCTCCAGTTCGGGTCCTCTAGCTCAAGCCGCATCAAGTCTTCGTACGTCTCGCGCGCGGTCACCACGGCATGCCGGTGACCATCCACCATTACCTCGGCCGCCCGGGGGCGGGCGTTGTAGTTGGAAGACATAACGTAGCCATACGCCCCCGCACCGTGTACGACCATCAGGTCGCCGGCCTGCACTTCGTCCACGTCGCGGTCGAGCGCCAGGAAGTCCCCCGTTTCACACACGGGCCCCACAACGTCAGCGGTGACGCGCTTCCCTGTCGGCCGCACCGCGTCGATCCGATGATACGCATCATAGTGCGATGGACGCAGCAGGTCGTTCATTCCAGCGTCGACGATCACGTATTGTTTGCCGCCGCTATTCTTGCGGTACAGCACTCGCGTCAACAGCACGCCGCTCGCACCGACAAAGAACCGACCGGGCTCAACAATCAACTCGACGCCAAGATCGCGCACGGTCGGCGCGACCGTGGCGCCAAACCCGGCCAGGTCGGGCTCGGGGTCGCCGACGTTGTACGCGACTGGCAACCCGCCGCCAACGTCGATGTAGCGAATCTGTGCCCCGGCCGCGCGGAGTTCGCCGGTCAACCCCGCGAGTCGCGCCAGACCGGCCCGATACGGCTCAAGCGTGGCCAACTGCGAGCCCACATGCATGTCCAGACCGACCAGCTGCACATGCTGCATCTGCAGTGCCTGACGGGCAACGCCAGGCGCAGATTCGTGCGGGATGCCGAACTTGTGGCCCCGCTCGCCCGTGGCGATGTACGCATGCGCATTGGCAATGCGGACCTCAGGGTTCACCCGCAATCCCACCGGCGCAACCGTTCCCATGTCGCGCGCGATCTCGTTCAGCAGCACGATCTCGTCGAGCGACTCCACGTTGATGAGCTTGATCCCTGCTTGAATCGCCTCGCGCAGTTCACGTGCGGTCTTGCCCACCCCACCGCACACAATGTCCTGCGGATTGAAGCCGGCGCGAAGTGCACGGGCAAGCTCGCCGCCACTCACGACGTCCACGCCCGATCCGAGTTCACGCAGCAGGGTCAGGATCGACCGATTGCCATTGGCCTTGCAGCTGTAATGGATGCGCGACGCGCAGCTATCGAGCGCCTGAGCGAGCGCCCGATAGCGCGTGCGAATCGCCGCCGCGCTGTAGACGAACGTGGGCGTCCCCGCGGCGATTGCGACCGCCTCGGCCGGCACGTCTTCGCAGAAGAACGCGCCGTCGCGATGCACGAACGGTTGGGCTAGTACGCTTTGGCCCACACGACCTCATGCTTGGCGGGTTCACCCGTCACCAGGCATTTCGCCGGAGCCGTGGCGGAGCGGAACTCCTCGACCGGAATCACGCGAATCGTTGCCTTTGTTTCTTCCTTGACCCGTGCCTCCACCGCCGGATCGCCGTTCCAGCCGGCGTACACAAACCCGCCGTCACCGGCCATGATCTCCTTGAAATGATCATAGGACGTCACACCACGAACGGTCGCGGCTTCCTGACGAGCCTTGGCCGCTGCGAACATGTCGGCCTGGATCGTGTCGAGGAGCTTGGCCACCGCTTCCGCAACTCCGTCGCGCGGTATCGGAGCCTTGGCCCGCGTGTCGCGTCGCGCCGAAAAGACCGATCCCTTCTCGAGATCCTTCGGACCGAGTTCGAGCCGGAGCGGGACACCGCGCAGCTCCCACTCGTAGTACTTGGCGCCCGAGCGAATGCCTTCTCGATCGTCCACATGCACGCGCAGCTTGTCCGACGCCCCACGACCGGTCCAGCCCGTGAGTTCGGCCTTCAGTTTCATCGCCGCTTCGACCATCGCCGGGCGTTCGTCATTCGTCTTCCAGATCGGCACGATCACGATTTCGATCGGCGCGAGCCTGGGCGGCGTCACGAGTCCGTTGTCATCACCGTGCGTCATCACCAAACCACCGACCAGCCGTGTGGACACGCCCCAGCTCGTGTTCCAGGCGAAGGCCTCTTCGCCTTTCTCCGTCTGGAACTTGAGGTCGAACGCCTTGGCGAAGTTCTGCCCGAGATTGTGCGAGGTGCCCGCCTGCAGTGCCTTGCGATCCTGCATCATGGCTTCGATGCAGTAGGTGCGAAGCGCACCCGCGAATCGTTCGTTGTCACTCTTGAGACCGGTAAGCACCGGCATCGCCATCCACTCTTCAGCGAACTTGCGGTAGATCCCCAGAATCGTCAGCGCCTCGGCCTCGGCCTCGTCGTGCGTGGCATGGGCCGTGTGCCCTTCCTGCCAGAGAAACTCGGTCGTGCGCAAGAAGAGGCGCGTGCGCATCTCCCAGCGTACGACGTTCGCCCACTGGTTGATCAGGATAGGCAGGTCGCGATAACTCTGGACCCACTTGGCATACATGTGGTAGATGATCGTTTCGCTGGTTGGCCGAACGACGAGTGGCTCCTCGAGTTCCTTTCCACCACCGTGCGTGACAATCGCGAGTTCCGGCGCGAAGCCTTCGACGTGCTTCGCCTCTTTTGCGATGAAGCTCTGTGGAATGAAGAGCGGGAAGTACGCATTGACGTGTCCCGACTCCTTGAACATGTCGTCGAGAGCGCGCTGCATGCGTTCCCAAATGCCGTAGCCATTCGGGCGAATCACCATCGACCCCTTCACCGGCGAGTAATCGGCCAGCTCGGAGCGGAGGACCAATTCGTTGTACCAGGCGCTGAAGTCTTCGGCGCGCGTGGTGAGTTTCTTGTCGTCAGACATCGTCAGGTGAGTTGGGGGTCAGCGTTCTGTGTGGGCGTTACGCGGTGAATGTCAGGGCTGGCCGCGCGGAGGCGGGCGCAGCCCAGCCACGAACGCGCGGAGGCGTGCGAGCGGTTCCCCGCCCGCGAGCAACCCTGCGCTGTCGTCGTTAAACACCGGTGCGTCGTTGCCCTTCCCCTCAACCGCCTTGGCCGACACTCGGCCCCCTTCGTCGAAGTAGATCGCGGCAAGCGCGCCGGATTTCTTCGCCGAGTCAAACTGATTGCGCGGCGCCGCCATGTAGCGGGCTTCGCTCATCGCGTGATCCACCGAAAGCCCGGCGCCGCGCAGCACGGTGGCGAGGCGGAGCGCGTCATCGTACGTCGCAGCGACTGAGCCCGGACCACCGATGATGAACAGATCCGCGCCGGACCCTCCGCTGGCCGGCATGAGGCCGCGATCCTTAAGCAACTCGCCCAGGACCACATCCCCCATGCCGAAGCCCAGTGCCGGAAGGTCCACTCCACCCAGATCCTTGAGGAGAGTGTCGTAGCGCCCGCCGCCGCAGACCGCGCGGAGTTCGCCCTTGGCATCGAAGAGTTCAAAGACCACGCCTGTGTAGTAGGCGAGGCCGCGGACAATGGAGAGATCGACATCCACCCAGTCGCCGATGCCCAGCGCCCGCGTGTGCGAGAGGTAGGCATCGAACTGCGCCAGCGCATCGCGTACCGAGGCATGCGTGCCATAGGCCGCCCTGACGGCATCAAGCGCGCCCGGCTGTGTCAGTGCCATCACCGCATCTATCGCGGCAGTGCCAAGGCCGGCGTTGCTCAACTTTTCCCGTGCCACATCATCCGGCTGCCGCCCCGTCTTGTCGAGCACGCTGTAGGCGGCCGCCAAGGCCGCGTCGCGCACGCCGATGGCATCGAGGATGCCGTTCAGCAGCCGGCGATCGCTCACCCGGGCTCTGACATCCTTCGGTCCGAGCCCCAGCTCCTGCATGATTGTCACGCCAACTGCCAGCAGTTCGGCGTCGGCCACCTCGCTCGCCTCGCCGACGATATCCACGTTCAGCTGGAAATGCTCACGCAGGCGCCCGCGCTGGGCGCGCTCATAGCGGAACAGTTGGGGGATCGAGAACCAGCGCACCGGCTTCCGAAGCGCATTCGCGCGCGCGGCCACCATCCGGGCGAATGTGGGCGTCATCTCCGGACGGAGCGCCACCTGACGGTCGCCTTTGTCCGTGAAGTTGTAGAGCTGGCCTACGATCTCGTCGCCGCTCTTCCGGGTGTACAAGTCCAGCGGTTCGAGTGGTGGGCCGTCGTATTCCACAAACGCGAAGCGCCGGGCGACTTCACGCCACGCCTTGAAGATGTGGGCGCGGTGCGCGAACTCGTCTGGATAGAAATCTCGGAACCCCGGAAGCGCTCCTCCTGCCATCCGGTAAAGCTAGTCTCCGAACGAACTTACCTCCAGCCGAGCCATCGCATCTCCGACCGTGTGGAAGGAGCCGGTAACGAGCGTCGTGGCGCCCATCTCCGCGCCTCGTATGAGCGCGCGATCAAAGTCCCGGTGGACCGCCGCGTTCCAGCCCCGCTCGCGCGCGTATGCCACCGGCTCCGGAAGGCTCCAGGTGCGTGTGGGAGGCGATGTAGGCGCTACGGTGAGCACAAAGGCATCTACCACAGGTGCCAAGGCGTCCATGATGCCGCGCCAATCCTTGTCGCTCAGCACTGAGAGAACAGCGACTACTGGCTTCGGCATCGCCACCGCGCGAAGCGTATCGGCCAACACCTGTGCCCCGGCTGGGTTATGGGCGACGTCGAAGAGGTAGTTCCCTGCGCGGTGAAACCGGCCCGGGAGCGAGGTGCGCAACAACCCGGCACGTGTCTGGTCCTCGCTCACCCGGAACTGCGACGGCAACGCAGCGACCACGCCAATCGCCATGGCAGCGTTCGCGGCCTGGTGAGCGCCGACGAGCGGCGTGCGCCAGGGCACGTCATGCAGTGTGAACGCTGTGCCCGTGGCATCTGCGATGACTCCCTGCGGCTCACCAGCAACTAGCGCTCGGATGACCGGCGTTGCGCCTTGCGCCATCGCGAGGCTTTCGAGTCGGGTCGCGATGGCGCCTTCGGTTTCCCCAATCACCGCCGGTACACCTGCCTTGAAGATGCCGGCCTTTTCTGCCGCAATCAGCTCGCGCGTGGCACCGAGATACTCCACATGATCGATGCCGATGTTCGTCACGCCGGCGGCGAGCGGCCGGATCACGTTCGTCGCGTCGAGGCGCCCACCGAGTCCGGTCTCAATGACAGCGACGTCCACATTCGCGTCCCGGAAGAAGGCGAACGCCATCGCTGTGGTGGCCTCGAAGAATGTCGCGCCCAGTCGCTCGACCTCGGGTGTCCACCGGCCGATGAACTCGACGATCTGCGCGGCATCCACCGGGCGCCCATCCACCACGAATCGCTCGCGAAAGTCCACAAGGTGCGGCGATGTGTATTTGGCCACGCGCAATCCGCGCGCGCGGAGAATCGCCTCGACGCCCGCGCAGACGCTGCCCTTCCCGTTGGTGCCCGCGATGTGCACCGTCTTGAGGTCGCGGTGCGGATTGCCGAGGAGCGCAAGAAAGGCGTCCACGCGCTCGAGGCCGAGCTTCCAGGCCCCGGTGGTGCGGGCGTAGAGAAAATCGAGCGCGTCGTTGTACGACGTCACTCCACCCTCAGGTCGACGCCCACCCCGTGCCTGCCGGCTTGCCGCTCATGTGCCGCAGCAACTGGCCGACCGTGCGCTTGAGTTCCTGACGGTGCACCACCGAATCCACCATACCGTGGTCGAGCAGGAACTCGGCGGTCTGGAAACCCTCAGGCAGGTCCTGCCCCAGCGTCTGCTTGATGACGCGCGGACCTGCGAAGCCAATCACCGCGCCCGGTTCGGCGAGGATCGCATCGCCCAGCATCGCGTAGCTTGCGCTGAC
>SXGU01073692.1_pt1 | contig 11230 bp, 12 predicted proteins | sample 3174531 | NCBI WGS metagenome assembly SXGU01 (sample SAMN11356863, study PRJNA531348) | freshwater metagenome | isolation source: freshwater sample F1-140 | place: China: Fuxian Lake, Yuxi | collected 2017-12-25
AAAATAATATTAAAAGGAAACATCATTTATTCAAGATGACCTTAATTAATAATTTTCTAATTTATTATATTATTTCTATGTATAGATGTGGATAGATAACAACCAAAAATTATTACCTTTGCTCCATGGAAAGTGTAAGACAAAGTAAAGTTGCAAAATTATTACAAAAAGAATTAGATGCTATTAATGAAGCATTAAAAATTGCTATAAGACAAAGAGATGAAGCAAATGAAGCTTTAAAGAAAGTAACAATGCAAAGAACAGCAATGATCAAGGCTTTAAACAAAACAATCAGGTTTTCCCTGCCCGTGCTGGTGGATTTCTGGGCGCCCTGGTGCGGCCCCTGCAAGCAGTTCGCGCCCACCTTTGTCCAGATGGCCGGCCAGTACGTGGGCCGCGTGCGCTTCGCCAAGGTGAACACGGAAGTCGAACAACCACTCGCCGGCCGCCACGGCATCCGCAGTATTCCCACCCTGGCCCTGTTCAAGGGCGGCCGGGAAGTGGATCGGGTGGCGGGCGCCTTGCCGGCCCCGCAACTCCGGGCCTGGCTGGCCCGGGTGTGAGCAGGCCTGAACGACTCCCGATCGCCTTGTCCCTAAAGCATCATGGGGCTGCGGCTATAATCGCCGTTTTTCCCCCACACCGGACCCCGCCATGACCGAACAGCAGCCCGAACAGCAAGCCATGCCCGTCTTCAACATCGAAAAGATCTACGTCAAGGATCTTTCCGTGGAAGTGCCCAACGCCCCCGCCATCTTCCTGGACCGCGACGCGCCCCAGATCGACATGCAGCTCAACACCCAGAGCGCGCCGGTGGATACCGAGAACGGCATCTACGAGACCATCCTGACCCTGACCATCCACGCCAAGATCAAGGACAAGGCCGCCTTCCTGGTGGAACTGCAACAGGCCGGCATCTTCCGTATCCAGAACATCCCCCAGGAAGCCATGGAGCCCGCCCTCGGCATCGGCTGCCCCAACATCCTGTTCCCCTATGCCCGCGAGGCGGTCTCCGACGCCGTGCTGAAGGCTGGTTTCCCGCCCCTGATGCTGCAACCGGTCAACTTCGAGGTACTGTACATGCAGCAGCAACAGGCCCAGAACCAGAAGCCCAACTAAGCAAAGCGAAGGGGGATCGCCGTGAGCATCGCGGTTCTGGGCGCCGGCGCTTGGGGTACTGCCCTGGCGATCCGCTTCGCCGGCCAGGGGCCGGTGAGCCTTTGGACCCGTTCGCCTGAACATGCCCAGGCCATGGCGCGGGATCGGGAAAATGGCCGCTATCTGCCCGGCTTCAAGCTGCCTGAAGCGCTTTCGGTCTCCGCCGACCTGGCCAGCGTGGCGGCGCAGGCCGATCTGCTGATCGCCGCCGTGCCCAGCAATGCCTTCCGCTCCCTGGCGGCCTCCCTGCGCCAAGCGGGGATCGACAAACCCCTGGTCTGGCTGTGCAAGGGTTTGGAGACGGGCAGCCGCAAACTGCCCCATGCGGTATTGGACGAGGCCTGGCCGGCGCATCCGTCGGCCGCTGTGCTGTCCGGCCCCAGTTTCGCCAAGGAAGTGGCCCAGGGTCTGCCTGCCGCCCTCACCGTGGCCAGCGCGGATGCCGATTTCGCGCGCCGGGTGGCCCGGCGACTGCACGACCCCAAGCTGCGCCTCTACTCCAGCACCGATGTGGTGGGTGTGGAGCTGGGCGGCGCGGTGAAGAACGTCATCGCTATCGCCGCCGGCATCGCCGACGGCCTTGGCTTCGGCCTCAACGCCCGCGCCGCCCTCATCACCCGGGGCCTGGCCGAACTGACCCGCCTGGGCCTGAAACTGGGTGGCCAGCCGGAAACCTTCATGGGCCTGTCCGGCATGGGTGACCTGATCCTCACCTGTACCGGCGACCTGTCGCGCAACCGTCAATTGGGATTTCGATTGGCGGCGGGCGAGCGCCTGGAAGGCGCCCTGCGCGAACTGGGCCATGTGGCGGAAGGCGCCACCACCGCCATCGAGGTGGCCGCCCTGGCGCGGGGATTGGGTGTGGAAATGCCCATCACCGAAGCGGTGGCGCAGATACTCAAGCAGGAAATTCCGCCGCGCGAAGCCGTGGTTGCCCTGCTGGCGCGGGATTTGAAGGACGAAAGCGCCTGACCCGCTCCGGCGCCCATGTTCAAGCCGCCACTTACAACTGCCGACCGAAGCGAATTCGAACGGCGATATGCCCTCTGGGCCGAGTTGCATGCCCGCTTCGGTTCGGCCCGTTCCTATCCCTACGCTTGGCGCATGCCGGATCTTGCCCGCGACGAAGGCCCAAAGGCCCGCTTCCGGGCTGCTCTGGCCCTGGCGCAAACCCTTTATGCCATGGGACGCTTCGACGAGGCCCTGGCCGCGCTGCCGGGCAGTGACAGACCTGGCGATGCCGGTCTGACGGCCCAGAGCCGCTGTCTGCGCGCCCACTGTTTCTGGCTCCGGGGCGATACCGGCACCGCTTTGGCCGAGGCCGAACGGGGCGCCTATCCGGATCGGCTCGCGCTGCTCCAGTCCCAGGCCGTTTTCCGCTATCTGATGGATGACTCAGCAAGCCCCCGGTTTGCCGAATATCTTCAGGCCGCCGAAGCAGGCGGCGGAGAACACGCCGCCTGGGCCGGGCTGCTGGCCGATTGGGCCAGTCCGGAAAACGGGGTCGGCGTATCCCGGATCCACGCCGCCCTGGCCTGGTTGCGAATCCACAGGCCCGCGAAAGCCGCCGAGGGTGAGGCCATCCACGCCGAAGCCCGTTTCCGTCGGACGCCCGCCGAAGCCCTGGTCTGGCTGGACCACGCCCTCGAACAGTGCGAGAAATTCGGCCAGCACCATCTCAAGGCCCGCTTGCTGCGCCGGAAATCCCTGGCCCTGGAAGCTTCCGGCCAACTGGGCGAGGCCGGCCGTTTCCTGGAATTGGCCCGGGAAACCGCCCAGCGTCAGGGGGCTTGGCGTTATCTGCGCGACATGGCACCATGATGCGCCGCACAAAACCTCTGTTCGTGCCATGGCCGCCCTACCAGAAACCCTGACCACCCCCCTTTCCTCCCTGCTGCGCCGGGCGCCCGTGACCTGTCCGCCGGACATGCCCGTGCGCGCCGCCCTGGCGCTCATGCGCAAGGACCGGATCGGCTCCATCCTGGTGGCGGATGCCGATGGCAAGCCGGTGGGCGTCTTTACCCTGAACGATCTGCGCGACCGCGTGGCGGTGGAGGAATGCTACCTGGACCGGCTCATGAGCGCGGTCATGACCAAGAACCCCTTCTGCCTGAGCGGCGATGCCACCGCCATGGAAGCGGCCCTGGCCATGGCCAAGCGGCTGATTCACCACGTGGTGGTGACCTCGGCCGAGGGACGCATCATCGGTGTGGTATCGGAGAAGGATCTGTTCGCCCTGCAGCGCCTGGGGGTGGGCAATATCGCCGCCGCCCTGTCCGAGGCCCAGGATATGGACACCCTGGTCGCTGCCGCCGACGACATCCGCAAGCTGGCCCGCATGCTCATGGCCCAGGGACTGGAAGCGGAACAACTCACCCGCCTGATTTCCGAACTGAACGACCAGCTTTCCCAGCGCGTCCTCTACCTGGCCTTCGCCGATGCCGGCCTGGAAGACATTTCCTGGTGCTGGCTGGCCCTGGGTTCGGAAGGCCGCCTGGAACAGACCCTGCTCACCGATCAGGATAACGGCCTCATCTTCGCCCTGCCCCCGGGCGTGTCGGCGGACGAGATGCGCGACCGCCTGTTGCCGGTGGCCCGTCAGGTCAACGAAGGCCTGGCCGCCTGCGGCTTCCCCCTGTGCAAGGGCGAGATCATGGCCGGCAATCCCAAGTGGTGCCTGTCGCTGGAAGAATGGCAGGACACCTTCTCGGAATGGCTGTTCCGGGGCGACGCGCCGGTGTTGCTCAACGCCAGCATTTTCTTCGACTTCCGCACCCTGGCGGGGGATGTGAGCCTGGCGCTGAGCCTGCGCGATTGGCTCAACGACAAGATCAAGGGCAACCGCCGCTTCCTCAAGCTGATGACCCTCAATGCCCTGGGTAACCGTCCACCCCTGGGCCTGGTGCGGGATTTCGTCACCGATGGCGAAGGCGAGGAAGCCGGCACGATGGACCTGAAATTGCACGGCACCACCCTCTTCGTCGATGCGGCGCGCATCTTCGCCCTGGCCGCCGGCACTTGCGAAACCTCCACCGTGGCGCGTTTTCGCGCCGCCGCCGCGACCTGGAAACTGGACGAATCCGAGGTGGGCGGCTGGATCGTGGCGTTCCACCATATCCAGCAACTGCGCCTGCGCCAGCATCAGCAGCAACTGGAGCACGATCAGGCCATGACCAACCGGGTGGACCCGAAGGATCTGTCCACCCTGGACCGCACCTTCCTCAAGGAAGCTCTGCGCCAGGCCAAGAAACTGCAAGGCAAGCTGGAAGGGTTCTTCCAGTTCTGACTTTACGGCTCGTCCGAGGGCGAGCCGTGGTGGGGGAAACGCACGGTGAACAGGGCGCCCATCTCGCCTTGCCCTTCTTCGATATCGACCCGGGCGCCGTGGCGCGTTGCCACTTCCTGCACGATGGCCAGGCCCAGGCCACTGCCGGGCTGGCCATTGCCGGAAATACGGTGGAAACGTTCGAACACCTGTTCGCGCTGGTCGGGGGGGATGCCCGGTCCATTGTCTTCCACCTGCAACCAGGCCGAGTCGCCGTAGCCCACCCGAACCGTGATGTGCCCACCCACCGGGGTGTAGCGGATGGCGTTGTCGATCAGGTTGTCGATCAGGTCGCGCAGGCTGGGTTCGTTGCCCTTGATGGGGAGTTGCCGATCGGCGCTCTCGAAGCCCAGGTCGATGTTCTTGCGCAGGGCCTCGGGGACCCAGTGGGCCGCGATCTCCTGCGCCACCCGGTGTAGATCGAGCAGTTCCATGGGGGCGTTGAGGCGGGCTTCCGGCTCGTTGCGGGCCAGGGTCAGGAGCTGGTTGACCAGATGGCTGCAACGCTGGGCGCCGTCGCAAATGCGTTCCAGGGCTTCCCGCACCGGTTCGGCCACCGGCTCCCGCTTGGCCAGTTCAGCCTGGGATTTCAAGCCGGCGAAGGGGGTGCGCAGCTGGTGTGCCGCGTCGGACACGAAGCGGCGCTGGGCATCCATCATGGATCTGAGTCGCTCGATATGGGTGTTCACTTCCAGGATCAGAGGGCGGACTTCGCCGGGGGCGCGGGTTTCATCCAATGGGCGCAGATCGTTGCGGAGCCGCCCCGCCACTTCCCGGCGCAGCCGCTCCAGGGGATCGAAACCGCGCTTGAGGCCGATCCAGACGGCGACGCCGGCGATGACGATGAACATGAACTGGGGGATGACGATGTTGCCCAGGATGCTGCGGCCCAGGCTCAGGCGCGCCTCGACCGGTTCGGCCGCCTGCACCAGCACCGCCTCGCCGGTGGCCAGGGTGATCTGGAGCGTGACCAGGCGCAGTTTTTCGCCCTGGTACTGGGTATCGCGCAATTGCATTGCGGTCTGCTGGTAGTCGACCGGGCGCGGCGTGGGCAGCCGGCCGTGGGCCACGATCTTGTGGCCCCATTCGTCATGCAGGGAAAAGCGGAAATCTCCGGCGCTGTCCGGGAACAGCCGCGCCAGGGCCGCCAGGTCGCCATCGGGATGGAGGGTGTAGCGGCTGGCCAGCAGGCGCGCCCTTTCCATGAGCACCAGGTCGTAGGGCTTGTTGGACAGCGTCACCGCCGCCATGTAGCCGGTCACGGTGGAAAAAAGCAGCAGCAGGAACAACGGCGTGAACAGCCAGTTGACCAGCTGGTGGCGAAGGGAAAGGGTGTCGTCTTCTTGCATGGGCGGACTGGGATGGGGCGCGCCATTGTCACACCAAGCGCGGTTGAATCCTCAGCCTGCGTGTGGGGAGCGCGCCGTATCGTTTATGCGGAACGCCTATCCACCGGTGACGGGCGGGAAGATCGCCACTTCGTCCCGTTCGCTCAGGGGGGTTTCCTGTCCGGCGATATCCTGGTTGACCGCCATTCGATAGGCGCGGCCCTCGGCCAGTTCCTCGCTCCAGACGCCACCCCGGGCACGCAACGCGGCCAGCAGATCGGCCAGGGTGGGGGTGGGCGTGTCCAGCGCCAGGGTCTCCCGGTCCAGGCCGAAAGCTTCCCGCAGGCGGGCGAAGTAGAGAAGTCGGATGTTCATGGTGTCGGTTCCGTGGAAGGCGGCAAGAGTAGCAGTTCGCCGCCGCTCAGGGTTGCAGCCAGCACTGGATGAAATTCGTGATGCCCGCCAGATCGTCCAACTGGAAATGGGGCAAACCGGCGGCCGGGGCCTCATCCGCCACCACGGCAATAAAGCGAGAGTCGTCCGGATGCAGCCAGGGTTTGCCGTTGGCTGCGCGCCAGATCTCGATCTTGGCTAGATCGGCATGCTTGTAGCCCTCCACCAGCACCAGATCGCAGGGCGAGAGGCGGGCCACATGGACGGCGAGTTCCGGCTCTGGCGTGCCACGCAGTTCGCCCACCAGCATCCAGCGATGGGGCGAGGTGAGCAGCACTTCCCGTGCGCCGGCCTGGCGATGGCGCCAGGAATCCTTGCCTGGCTTGTCCACCTCGAAATCGTGATGGCTCTGCTTGATCACGGACACGGTCAGCCCGGCCGATGCCAGGCGGGGCAACAGCTGCTCGATGAGGGTCGTCTTGCCGCTGCCGCTGTAGCCGGCGATGCCGAGGACTTTCATGCCAGTGCTTCCGAAAATTCCATAGCGGGTGAATGGGCGAAAAATACGTTTGCCTGTTGTATCTTGAACGAAGGCGTCAGGGCGTACTCATGATCCAAATCAAGGCGGGGTTGCCTTTCCTTGCCCAAGATCAAGACCCGCCCTTCACGCTAATCGCCCAGGGGGCTACATTCTGCCGCGCATGACCGGCTCACGGATACCTTATGAACACTCTGGTTGATCGCTTTGGACGACGCATCGAATATCTCCGGCTCTCCGTCACGGATCGCTGCGACCTGCGTTGCGCCTATTGCATCCCGGAAGGTTTCAAGGGCTTCGAGGAACCCGACCACTGGCTGACCTTCGACGAACTCGAACGGCTCATCCGCCTGTTCGCCGACCTGGGCCTGAAGCGTTTGCGCCTGACCGGCGGCGAGCCCCTGCTGCGCAAGAACATCACCGAGTTGTGCCAGCGCGTCGCCGCCATTCCCGGCATCGAGGACCTGTCCATCTCCACCAACGCCACCCAGTTGGCGGGCATGGCCCATGACCTGAAACAGGCCGGCGTCACCCGTCTCAACGTCAGCCTGGATTCCCTGCGCCCGGAGGGCGTGGAAAAGATCAACGGCCGCCCCGTGCTGGACAAGATCCTGGCCGGCCTGGAGGCCGGGCGCGATGCCGGCTTTAAGCCCATCAAGGTCAACATGGTGGCCATGCGGGAGAACGCCGACGAGATCGACGACATCGTCGCCTACTGCATGGAAAAGGGCTTCGTGCTGCGCCTCATCGAGGTCATGCCCATGGGCGACACGGCTCGCAAGATGGGCTACGTGGATCTGCAACCCGTTAAAGCCCGGTTGCAAAAGCGTTTCGGCCTGGTGGATACGGTTATGCGCGGCGGCGGCCCGGCCCGTTACCTGGGCACGCCCGACGGCAGCTTCACCGTCGGCTTCATCACCCCCATCTCCCAGCACTTCTGCGACACCTGCAACCGGGTCCGCCTTACCGTGGACGGCATCCTCCACCTCTGCCTGGGCCAGGAGGAGCGCATGGATTTTCGCAGCCTCATGCGCGGCGGCGCCACGGACAAGGAAATCACCGAAGCCATCCGCCTGGCCATCGACCTCAAGCCGGAACGCCACGAGTTCACCGAGGCCCCGCAGAAACTGGTGCGCTTCATGAGCATGACCGGCGGCTGAATCCGGCAAGCCGATCAACTCGGCCGTCCCGCCCCTCTTCCCCCTCTCCCCTGGGGAGAGGGGGAAGAGGGGCTACGACTTCTCCATCCGCTTTCCCCGCACCGGCGCCAGGATTTTCCGCCCCCAGCACCCGCGTGCCCACACCCAGAAATCCCTCACGGACTCGATCTCCGCCCCTGCTTCCATGCCAAGGAAGCGCACCGCCTGTAGCAGCGCCGGCAACGGATCGGCATCATCCAACGGTGCCGCCAGGGTCTGCTTGGACAGTTTCTCCCCCGCTGCATCCAGCACCACCGGCAGATGCAGGTATACCGGCGTCGGATAGCCCAGGGCCTCCTGAAGTACGATCTGGCGCGGCGTCGAAGCCAGCAGGTCGGCGCCCCGTACCACATGGCTGATGCCCTGTTCCGCATCATCCACCACCACGGCCAGTTGGTAGGCGAACACCCCATCCGCCCGTTTCAGCACGAAATCCCCGCATTCGCTGATGACATTGCAGGCCACCCGGCCCAGCAGCACATCCTCGAACGCCACCCGGCCCAGCAGCACATCCTCGAACGCCACCCGGCCCGCATTGACCAGAAACCGCCAGGCCGTTCCTTCGGCAACCGGTCGGCCCCGGCAGGTGCCGGGATAAACCGGGCCATCCACACCGATCCGGGCGATTTCCGCAATGGTCTTGCGGGTACACGCGCAGCCATACACCCGCCCCGCCGAGCGCAATCGTTCCAAGGCCGCCTGATAGGCGTCTCCGCGCCGGCTCTGCCACATCACCGGCTCGTCCCACTCGAACCCGTAGGCCTCCAGGCTGCGCAGAATCGCATCCGCTGCCCTCGCCGCCACGCGCGGCGGGTCCACGTCCTCCATGCGTACCAGCCACGCGCCGCCCTGGGCGCGGGCGTCCAGATAGCTGCCCAGGGCGGCCACCAGGGAACCAAAGTGGAGCGGTCCCGAGGGAGTGGGGGCGAAGCGGCCGCGATAGGGATGCGTCATCGGCGCCTGTCCGTGGCGGTCAACCCAGACGTTTCAGGGAGGGCAGGCAACTCCGCGCCCAGGCCGCGTGCAGGGCCTGGCGATACAGCCAAGCCTCGAAATCCCCGCCAATTACGACGCTGTAACGGTCCGGCTTGGGTTGGCGCGGGTCGTCGGCCAACAGGAATTTCAGAACCTTGGGAGAGCGCTTGTGGGCCTCGGCCAGCAAGCTCAGGGCGTCGCCCTTGCGTTCGAGGGCGTGCAGGGCGAAGACGCGATGGAATTCCAACGCGCCCCCCTCGTCTGGAAACCGCTCGCACAGCGCCAGCTCATCGGCGTGGCGGCCCGTGTTCGCCAAAATGGCGCCCAGCGTGTAGCGCACGCCCTGGTTGTCGTCGGGGTTCCAGGCCAACATTTCCTTGCAGGACTGGATGGCTTCCGCCAGTTGGTCCCGGTCGGTCAGCCACCCCATGCGCCAGATAGCCATGGGCTCTCTCTATCTTGTTGGTTCGTAAACCTGCCCGGATATCGCAGCCAATATCCCGTCCGCCAGCCAGGCCCTATTGCGCCTCTGGCCGGTGATTTCGCGCAGGACGCCGATATCGACCAAGTCGTCAATGGCACCCTGGGCGGTACGGAAGTTCACCTGGAAACGATCACGTACCCGAGGTGCCGTGGTGAACGGGTTGAGGAACAGCGTATCCAGCAGGGGCAGGGTGATCTTGGAAAGGCGCCGCGCGGCGAGTCGCCGACGGTATTCCTGTTGCAGATCGAGCAGGCGCTTGGCGGTGAGGGCGGCATCCTGGGCCTGCTCGCGCACGCCGCGCAGGAAAAAGACGACCCAGGATTCCCACGCGCCTTCGCTGCTGACCGCGAGCAGGTGTCGGTAGTAATCATCCCGGTGTCGTTCAAAGAAGGCGGACAAATAGAGCAATGGCGCGGGCAACAAGCCCCAGTGCACCAACAGCAATACGATAAGGAGGCGCCCCACCCGGCCATTGCCGTCCGCGAAGGGGTGGATCATCTCGAACTGGTTGTGAATGCACGCGAGACGGATCAGGGGAGGGGTCTGATCGTTTTCCGCATGCAGGTATTTCTCGAAGGCGTCCAGTGCCGCTTCCATGTCCGGCACGGGGGGCGGGACGAAGGTGGCCTCCATGAGCGTGGCGCCGGGCGGAGCGATCCAGTTCTGGGTGGTGCGGAATTCGCCCGGTCGGGCGGCATCGCCGCGCACGCCGCGCATCAGCCGTTCATGGATCTCGCGAATCAGACGCAGGGAAAGCGGGAATTCATCCAGCCGAGACAGTCCATATTCCAGGGCGGTGACGTAATTGGAGACTTCGCGCACATCGGCGCTGTCCTGCACCTCCTCGGGCGCGGCCTCGAAGAAAAAGAGCTCATCCAGGCCCGAATGGGTGCCTTCGATCCTGGAACTGAGCACTGCTTCACGGCGCACCGCGGGGGCGATCAGCAGATGGGGGTCGGGCAGCAGCCGGCCCGCTCCGGCCAGTTCGCCGATGGCGCGCTCCGCTTCGCCAAGCAAGCGAATCAATGCGGTGTCGTAGGCCAACTCCGGAGGTAGCGGATTGGGGATGAACGCCCAATAGTTGGTCCGGGTCTTAGTGACCTGGCCGGCACGGCTGCTGGGGAAGTCCTCGGGTCGCATGGGCTGATTGATGCAATAGGGTCCCTGGATATTGCATAAATGCCAAGATTAATACAATAGCCTGAGATCTTATTGCAGACTTACTAAACGAAAATGGCCCCAACTTTTAATCGCGACCCGGCAAATTAAAGCTGGATTTAACAGGGCCGGCTCACGGCGGCGGCGTCGATGCGGGCGGCCCGCTGGCGGAGGCTTTCCGCCAGTTCCTCAGGCACGGATTTGATGGGCGGGTGGGCATGATTGGCTCCAAAACGGGTTCGTTCTGGAGCCAATAGGGAACCCCGCCCGGAGGGTGGTCAATAGCGGTAGTGCTCGGCCTTGTATGGCCCTTCTTTTGGCACGCCGATGTAGGCGGCCTGCTGGTCGGTGAGGGTGGTGAGCTGGGCGTTGAGCTTCTTCAACTGCAAGCGCGCCACCTTCTCGTCCAGGTGCTTGGGCAGGGTGTAGACGCCCACCGGGTAGTTCTCGGTCTGGGTGAACAGCTCGATCTGGGCGATGGTCTGGTTGGCGAAGGAACTGGACATCACGTAGGACGGATGGCCGGTGGCGCAGCCCAGGTTCACCAGGCGGCCCTTGGCGAGCAGGATGATGCGTTTGCCGTCGGGGAAGATGATGTGGTCCACCTGGGGCTTGATCTCTTCCCACTGGTACTTCTCCAGGGAAGCGACGTCGATCTCGTTGTCGAAGTGG
>SXGU01223196.1_pt1 | contig 11230 bp, 8 predicted proteins | sample 3174531 | NCBI WGS metagenome assembly SXGU01 (sample SAMN11356863, study PRJNA531348) | freshwater metagenome | isolation source: freshwater sample F1-140 | place: China: Fuxian Lake, Yuxi | collected 2017-12-25
CGGTCGGCCTCGGTGTGTGGCGACGCCAGCAGCGCCTCGGTCATACCGAGCACGCCGTGGAGCGGAGTGCGAATCTCGTGGCTCATGTTGGCGAGGAACTCCCCGCGCGACCGTGCGGTCCCTTCAGCCGCTTCCTTGGCCGAAATGAGCTGAGCGGATGACTCGGCGCGGCTGGTTTCCACGCGGTAGACACCGATGCCCGCCAGAACAGCGAGGCCCAGCGTGACGGCGAGGCCGACTAGAAACGTTTCGCGGACGTCGGCGTCCCTGCGAATAAAGTGGGCGGCGTCTGCGCTCGCGCTGATTGCCACAACGACGGAGCTGTCGGCGGCGCGCACAGGTGCGACGACCTGGAATCCCTGAGCCCAGAAAGACTGCGAGCCCATCATCGAGAGTGCGGGACGTCCGTTGGCCCAGGAACTTCGGACTTCGGGAGCGACCAGCGTGGTGGTCCCAAGCCGTGGTGTCGGCGCCGTGTGGTCGGCGTCGCTCTTGTCGATCCACTCAGCCACCACAGTGGCGGAATCCCCGCGCACCACGCTGAACTCGAAGGAAATCGCATCGGGGATCGCACGAGCCAGCGCGCCCACAGCGCGGGCAGCATCCTGGCCGGCGGTGATGGAGTCGGCTGTAACCCGATTGGGGTCAGCGACCGCGCTCGTCGCGGCGGTCACCGCCGCGACGAACGCCTCCTCCGCGTCGCGCTGCATGATACCCCGGGTGGCGAACAGGCTCAGGGCACCAAGCGTGAGGAGGATGGCTGCCATTGTGCACGCCGCCGCGATTGCCGTGACAAAAGGACGAGCGGGCTTGCGGCGGGCTGAGTCTGCGGAGGGCTTGGTGGCGACCATTCGCTCTAAAGGTGGTAGGCGCTGGGGCTCCCCGGCAATCGGTAGCACCCGGCCAACTTGGGCCGCCGCGCCCTGCGCTACCTTTGGCGGCGGCCTGTCTGGACCGCGACGGCCTCGGCCAGCCGACGGTCGAGATCTGCCACCCGGTGCTTCCACCCCTGCGCCCGCCGCCGGCGCCTGCGGGCCGCCTGCACTGCTGCGGCGCCCAGCAGGCTGAACAGCAGCAGGACCGCGAACCACCAGACGAACACGTCCCAGGTGGTGGCGAGCGCGCGGCGGCCCTGAATCAGTTCGACGAAGGGGGCCGGGCCCGTGGCCAACATGAGAAATCCTGATGCGACCATCACAACCCAGAACGCGATCCGGCCGCCGGTAGCGATGGCGTACATCCGCCGGGCCGAGCGCAGCTTGCGGGAGAGCGAATCGATAGCCCTCCCCAGCTCGTCGTCGCTGAGCATTTCCGGCCGAGAGTGGTCCGGCCGCTGCGCGCCGAAATGCGGAATGGCACCCGCTGGCCCCGCGTTGGACCCGTGATGGGGAGGCGACACAACTACATCATCACGGATTGGGCGCCCAGATGCCAGACCCTGCCGCGGACCACCGGTTCAGTACTGCGCGGGATGGTAGGCCATCGCTGGGGAGAAATGGCGGCCGAGGAGCACCATGTCGTCCTCAACAGACTCGGCAGCATGGTGCAGCGGGTAGAACCGCACCGTGCGCGTGGAATAGTCGAGCGCAACCGGGACAATCGGAATGCCCGCCCCGCGCGCGATGTAGTGGAAGCCGGTACGCCATGCCGGGAGTTTCTTGCGTGTCCCCTCTGGCGAAAGACCCAGCGCGACGCGCGGCGTCGCGTTGATGTGATCGACAGTCTGGTCCACCACATTGCGCGGTGCGTGGCGAAACACTGGCACCCCGCCGAGCCAGCGCATCAGGATGCCTGCGGGCCCGCGGAAAAGCGTGTCCTTGCCGAGGAAAGTGACGCGCAGCCCGAGCGCAAACATGGCCGCAATGCCCACAGGGAAGTCCCAGTTGGACGTGTGTGGCGCGACGATGAACACCAGTTTCGGCAGATTTGGAATCTCGCCCTCAAAACGCCAGCCCGCGAGACGCAGCGCGACGCGGCCGAGCAGCGCGGAGAGTGCGTTGCCGCGTCGCGGCAGTTCATTGCCGATCGAGGGAACGGTCCAGGCCATCTCCGAAATTATGGCGGAGATTCAAGTTGCGAAGCAAAAACCCGGAGTGTGCTCAGGTATTCGCTCATCTCATCGGCCTTGGCGATCTGCGCCACCATCGCCGGCCAGAGGCCACTGCCCTCAACCATCTTGGACAAGGTCATCGTCTTGATCACCTTGGGCGCAATGGCGTCGAGGTGCCGCCCGACGTTTTCCATTTGCCCTACCGTCGCGGCGAGGCGCACGGCGCCCGCGAAGGTGAGCCCCCCCTCAAGGCCTATGGCCAGCGTCCACGCAAACCGTGGGCGCCGGATCCGGGCCATCCGTTGTGAAACCGAATACAACAGGGAGACAGGGATTCCGCCCAGCAGGTAGATCGCGCCCACGCCGCCGAGGATGGCGCCGGAATAGGCCCAGGATCCCACGTCCCAGAGCAGTGGAATCGGCAGCACGAACGAGGCAATCACGCCGATCACCAGCGGTGGCGCCACCCAACCTCGAACGCGCGCGAGCCGCTCGTGGTCATGCAGGTAGAACTCGGAGAGCAGGCGTAAGGAATCGTGGAGGGTGCCAAAGTTTGCCCCGGCGTCGAGCAGCATCTGGTCGAGCACCGGGAACAGGTCCGGGCGGAGCTTGGACTGTACGCCCACCGGCCGGCCCTTGGCGATGCCCTCCGCGAGGAAGGTGCGGGCCTCCTCCATGGTCTTGTCGCCGGGCGCTTCCATTTCCGCTACGGAGAGGCCGATGTCCTGCTTCGCGCGCAATTCCACCTCCCACGATCGGTAAAAGTCCGACCGTAGGCGTATGCGTTCGATGCTGCGGAGCGCGCCGATGAGCGTGAGGTTCACGAACCGAAAATATGCGCCTGCGCAAACACGAGGAGGCCCACGAGTGAGGCAAGTACCACGGAATGCCAGAACACCCGGCGCAGAATCGCCCCCTCCTGACCGCGAGTTTGGGTGGCAGTTCCGGCTACGACGATGCTCTGGGCGTCAATCATCTTGCCCATGACGCCTCCCGAGCTGTTCGCTGCAGCCATCAGCGTCGGGTCGACCCCCACCTGGTTGGCAGTGATCACCTGCAACCCGCCGAAGAGCACATTGCTTGACGTGTCCGAGCCCGTGAGCGCGACGCCGAGCCAACCGAGCATCGTGCCGAAGAAGGGATAGAGATAGCCCGTATGCGCAAACGCGAGACCGAGGATGGCGTCGGTCCCCGAGTAGCGCGTGACGTAGCCGAGGGCGAGCATTGCGGAGATCGTGAGCAGCGAGGGGCCCACGCGCACCAACGTCTGACCGTAGGTGCGCGCCATCTTCGCTGGCTTTGCGCCGAGCACCAGACCGGAGATCCATGCCGCGAGAAAGATCGCGGTGCCGCTGGCGCTGATCCAGTTGAAGTTGAAGATCGCCGTTTCTGGCTTGTCCACCGCGACTACGGGCGGCGTCCTGATGATGGCGTTGTGCAGCCCCTCTACGGGGATCTGGGGCGCGGAAATGCCATTGAGCAACCCCTTCACCTGGGGAGTGCCCCACGCGAATACGAGCACGCTGAGGATGATCCAGGGAATCCACGCGCGCAGGGTGGTGGCACGACTCGTCCCGGCGGCGAGGCCCGTGCCGTGCGCATGCTGGTCGAGCGCCTGCGGGTCGTTCGGCGGCTGCCAGAACCGAAGGAGCAGCGCCAGCGCGAGCATCGAACAGACCGCAGCGATAATGTCGACGAGCCAGGGCCCGTGATATGTCGATATCAGATACTGCGGCACCGCAAACGCCACGCCTGCCGTGAGCAGTGCCGGCCACACCTCCCACATCCGTCGCAGCCCCACAAACGCGGCGATAAGCCAGAACGGTACGAGCACGCTGAACCAGGGCAGCTGAGAGCCGACCGTGGCCGAGAGTTCCCGCAGATCGAGCCCGGTGACACCCTGCAGAGCGATGATGGGGGTGCCGAGCGCACCGAACGCCACTGGTGCGGTGTTGGCGATAAGGGAGTAGACGGCAGCATCCAGCGGCCTGAACCCAAGCCCGACGAGCAACGCACCGGTAACGGCCACGGGCGTTCCGAACCCCGCGGCGCCCTCAAAGAACGCCCCGAACGAGAAGGCGACCAGCACGAGTTGGATGCGCCGGTCGGTGGAGAGTCCAGCGAGACTTCGCTGTACCGTCTCGAAGGTCCCGCTGTCGACCGCGAGCTGGTAGAGGAAGATCGTGTTCAGGATGATCCAGCCGAGCGGGAAAAGCCCGTACGCCGCGCCAAAACCCGCGGCTCGAAGCGCCAAGTCAGCCGGCATCCCCACCGCGAAAATCGCGATGGCGAGCGCAACGATGAGTCCCCCGACCGCTGCCCAGTGAGCTCGGATGCGATGGCTCGAGAGCGCGCCGAGCAGCACCACGATCGGGATCAGCGCCACCAACGTGCTCAGAAGTCCGGAGCTGAGCGGATCGTAGACCTGCGACCAGGTGGGCATGGGGAGATGACCGTGGGGGTGGGGTTCAAACCGTCAACCGACAAACGATTGTCACAAGGCCCAGCGGAACCGGTCCGGCGGCCCCATAGATTGGTGTGCGGGGCCTCGTGCCGCCATCCTAACGACCTCACCATCTCTCTGAGTCATGACATGATGCGACGTTCGGTAGCAGCCACACTTACGATATTCACCGCGGCCTGCGCGGGCGGCTCAGGCTCCTCAACCGGTGGCGCGCCCGCGCCGGCTCAAGCCCCCGTAGCGGCCACGGTATTGCAGCAGGCCGCAAGCGCTTCCGCGCAGGTTCCAGCGACGCCTAAGGATATCGACCCCTCCGGCACATACGGCGTGTCGCTCGTGTACCAGGGACAGCCGATCACCATCACGCTCTACTTCGGCAAGGCCGAGGGCGGCGGCTGGGCCGGTTCAATGACGGCCGAGGGAATACCAACGATCCCACTTTCGGATGTGACCGTGAAAGGCAAGACGGTCACGGCGAGCATGGTGTCGCCGGACGGCGCAGCCGTCGCGATGGGTTTCACGATTGACGGCGCGGACCTCTCCGGAAGTTGGAAGTCGGCTACCGACGGTTCTGCGATGACAGGGAAGAAGCTCCCCTAGAGACTGGTCGGGGACCCCGAGCGTGCCGGCGCACTTGCCGGGCGCTCAGGATCAGGGGTGAAATCCTCGCCGGGATTCACGAACTGGTCGCGCTCCACCTGGTACTGCTTGTCGTAGAGCTGCCGGTAGCGCCCGTTCCTGGCGAGCAGTTCGGAATGCGTGCCGCGTTCCACGATCTCGCCCCCTTCCATCACGAGAATCTGATCGGCACTCGTGATCGTCGAGAGCCGGTGCGCAATCACGAACGTCGTGCGGCCGCGGCGCAACTCGCGGAGGCCTTCGCGAATATGCTGCTCGGCCTCGGAGTCGAGGCTCGACGTGGCCTCGTCGAGAATGAGGATCTTCGGGTCGGCGAGAATTGCGCGTGCGATCGCGACACGCTGCCGCTGGCCGCCGGAGAGTTTCACGCCCCGCTCGCCCACCACCGTGTCGTACCCGTCGGGAAACTGTGTGATGAACTCTTCGCAGTGGGCGATTCGCGCCACCGCGCTGATGTCGTCCTTGGTTGCGCCCGGCCGTGAGAACGCGATGTTCTCGGCGATGGTGCCGTCGAAGAGGAAGTTGTCCTGCAGCACCACGCCGAGCTGCCGACGGTAGTCGCGGAGGCGCACGTCGCCCAGATCGCGGCCGGCGAGCATGATGCGACCCTTGAGAGGGCGCGCAAACGCCATGATCAATGAGATCAGAGTGCTCTTGCCAGATCCGCTCGACCCCACGAGTGCCGTAGTCGTCCCGGCACGCGCGGTAAACGTCACATCCTTCAACACCGGTATCCCGGGGCGGTACTCAAACCACACCTGCTCGAATGCGATGTCGCCGCTCGCGTCGTCGAGCGTGGCACGATTCACATCGTCGGCATCCTCAGTCGGCGTCTGCATGATGTCACGAATGCGGTCGAGCCCGGCGAACGCCTCGGTGATCTGTGTGCCGATGGAGGCGAGCTGCATCACAGGAATGGTCACGAGGCCGATGAAGAAGATGTACATCACCCAGTCGCCCAAGGTCATCCGGCCGGCCAGCAAGTCCTGCCCGCCCACCACCATCATCAGCACGCCCACCGCGCCGATAAACAGCGTACCGAAGGTGGTGACAGCGGACGTTCCCGTGATCGTGCTCGCGATGTTCCGGAAGAGCCGATGGGCGCCCTTGGAGAACACCACCTCTTCGCGCTTCTCGGCTGTGTAGACCTTCACCACGCGCGCGCCACCAAGCGCCTGCCCGAGGCGTCCGGACACCTCCGCGTAGATCTTGCTTCGCTCGCGGAAAACCGGGCGCAGCTTCTTGAACGCATACGCCATCACGGCGCCAAAGATGCCAAGGATCAGCAGCGTGGCTGTCGTAAGCTTCCAGTTGAGCCAGAAGAGCACGCCGAGCGCGATCGACGCGGTAAAGACGCTGCCAATCAGCTGCACGATTCCGGTGCCAACGAGATTGCGCACGCCCTCGGCATCCGACATCACCCGCTGGATCAGGATGCCGCTCTGCGTGGAATCGAAAAAGCTCACGGGCAGGCGGAGCACGCGCGCTTGCACGCGCCGCCGCATGTCAGTGATGGCGCGCTGCCCCGCGATGCTCACGACTTGTGACAACGCGAAGGAGGTGATGGCCTGGACGATCGTGGCGCCGGCGCCGGCAAGCGCGAGAGGAACGAGCAGGTCGGCGCGCTGCTTGCCGATCACATCGTCAATCAGGACTTTGGAGGTGTAGGGCAGAACAAATCCCACGATCCGATTGACGAGCATCAACGACAACCCGATGGCCAGCTTGGCGCGGTGCTTGTGCAGCAGTTCGCGCGTTTCGGCCCAGGCGTTGGTGTAGTTGACTTTCTTTTTTGGCGGGGTAGGTGAGGTCACCCGGGAAAGCTAGCGGCGCCGATGGGCGAAACGGGTCCTGTGAATGAGAAAGCGCCCGGACTTTCGCCCGGGCGCTTTCTCATTCCAGCGACATCAAACCGGGCCTAGAAACCCCAGCTGATCTTGGTCATTGCGAGGCGGCCGATTGGCGCCGCTCCGACAAAGGTTGCCACCCGGTTGTCCAGCGCATTGGTCACGTTGACTGACCAGGTGACGTTCTGGTTGATTGGCAGGCGCCAGCGGGCGCTGGCGTCCAACATCATTTGCGTCTGCACTGCCGCGTACGTGCTGCCGCCGTTCGGGTTCGGGGTCAGCGAGTTGAGCAGGCCAGAGTTCACGGGGAATCCATCGCTGTGCCGACCGCCGATTTCCCATGACATGCCCTTGGCGTCGTCTGTCCAGCGCACAACGAGCGAGCCACGGTTCTTCGGCGAGTTCGACATAAGCGGGTTGGAGGCGCCGCCGATCTCGGGGAAGACAATCTTGTCCTGGTTCGAATAGGTGCCGGCGATGATCCACTTGTCGCTGACCTGCCAATCCACGGCGAGGTCCATGCCGCGGACGTCCACCGACCCAATGCCGGCGGAATACGTGGCGATGATCGACTGATCAGCTGCGAGGAGCGCATTGGTGAGCGCCAGTGTACCCTGCGGCAGCGCGGCCATGATGGCCGTGAGTGCCGGCGCCGCAGCGGCCGCCGTGGCCTGCGCCTGCGCAACCGGCATCCCCTGCGCGACGAGCGCGCCGCCAATCTGCGCGCCCAGGTAGCCGCCCAGTGTTGCCGGGTCGTAGAAGACGGCCGGGTTCAGCTGGCCAATCGGCGCACCAACGTCACCACGGAGCTGGTACCAGAGATCCACGGCAACTCGAATCCGATCCTTGATGATGCTCTTGTAGCCGACTTCCCACGTGTTGTTGAACGATGCGTTCAGCGCCGGCCTGTCGAAAATGCTGGCTGCCGGCACCGCGGTCGATCCGAGGCGGAGGACCGTACCAACCTGAGCTGGTGTCGGGCGCAGCTGTGAGAGGATCGGCATCATCGCCGTGAGAAGGCCCTGGAACTGGGCCTTCTGCGTGGCGCCGCCGAAGCTGGCTGCCGGGAGTGCCGCGGCGATGCCGCTGAGCTGTGAGATGAAGCCTGGGTACGCATTGGCTGCCGCCGAGCTGACCGGAGTGCCCGGGCCACCCGCCATGAACGGCGAGCGCATGCAGATGCCCGTGTTCACCGTGGCGTCGCAGCTGCGATTGAACTTCCACCCTTCCTTGGCCGGGTTACCGATCGCGCGAAGCGCGAATCCGGGCGCCTGATTGGGATTCGAAATCTGGTCAAGGAAGAACGAGAAGCTGGCCGGCGAGTTGAAGGCGCGGCTGAAGCTCGCGCGCCAGTTCGACGTCTCCGTCTGCTTCCAGACGAGCGCAACGCGGGGCGAGAACTGCGTGCCTTCAATACGGTTGTTCTGGTCCCCGCGAACGGCCGCCGTGAGGTCCACCGACTTGTTCAGCGCATATGCGCCCTGCAGATACGCGCCTGTCTCGACGATGTTCGTGCTGCCTTCGTTGCGTCCGAAGATCGTACCCTCGGACTTCGGCTTGGTGGAGATGTAGTCCACGCCGCCGACCAGCTTCCAACCAAAGAGGTTATACGCCTGCTGTACCTGACCAACGAGCACGCTCGACTTGTCCACGACCGGAATGCCGGTGCGGAGGAAGTACGTGCCGTCGAGATCGCTTCCGTTCTCGTTCCCCGAGTTGTTGCTGTTGTAAAACACCTGGGCAAAGAAATCCTTGTACTTGAAGCGGTCCTGGAAGTTCATGTACGTCCAGTTGCCCGCCTGTGCCGCACCGAATGCGGTGGTCAGCTCGATGCCGCTGCCAAACCGGCTGTAGCCGGCGGTCATGATGTTTTCGGTGTGCTCATTCGGACGGAAGTCGAGGCGGGCTTCGCCGCTTGAGCGCTGGAGATCAAAGTTGCGCACGAGCGGCTGCCCTGCGCGCCCGGCTGGAGCAATGGACGGATACGTGGCGGGCTCGTTGGGATCCTTGTACTCGAAGTCCTTCGCCGAGAAGTACTCGGCCGAGAGCTTGTATCCCCACTTGTTGTCCGTGCCGATGACGCCGGCATGGCGGCCAGCGACGCGCATCAGCGACTGCATGCCGCCCTCGACCGACATGTTGGTTCCGCGCGAATCAAAGGGCGACTTGGTGATGATGTGCATCACTCCGTTGGCCGAGTTCGGACCATACAGCGACGAAGCCGGGCCGTTCAGCACCTCGATGCGGGCGATGTCGTCCTGCGTGCCCGTCATCAGCGCCGGAACGTTGACGCGGAGCGACGGGACGCCGGCGAAGCGGTAGTCCTGCAGGTTCAGCATGGCGCCCGAGAAGGCGTTGTTGAAGCCGCGCGAGACGATGTTTGACTGGAGGATGCCGCCCTGCGAGATGCTCAGGCCCGGAACACCCTTGAGGTAGCCCGCCAGTGTTGGGGCCGGCTTGTTCTCGAAGCTCTCGGCGCTGATCACCGCCAGCGACGCGGGCACATCGAGGTCCTTCTGCGGTGCTGCGCCGCGGTTGGCGGTCGTGACCACCTGGTTGAGGCGCGCCGCAAACTCGACCATCGTGAAGTTCATCGTTGTTGCGCCGCGAACCACGACGCCTTCAATGCGCCGCTGGGCGAACCCGATCTTCGTGAGCACGACCGTGTAGGTGCCATCCGAAAGGCCGCCGACGCGGAAGCTGCCATCTGCCGTTGTCGGAGCGCGCCCAAGCACCGTGCCGCCAGATAGCACCTGGACGTTGGCTTCGGCGATCGGCGAGGACTTCTCCCCGTCAGTCACCTTGCCGGCGAGCGATGAACCCTGGGCGAGTGCCGTTCGACCAGTGGCAAGCAGAGCCACAGCGAGCAGCGAGCGAACAACGATCCGTCGGATCATGTGAACCTCGGTTAGGCAGTGTCAGCGGAAACGAAGAAATGGAGCTCCGCCTGGCACCCCAAGCGAACAGGCATCCGCTGGGGCCGTGTAAAACTTTGGCATTGTTTCGTTTAATGGCAAGACGGGGCCGGCTCCCTTGACGTCACGTTTTCCTCGGGAACCTTTGTTGGTACTCCTATGCGTGTGTCTTTTTGTCGCAAAATTCGGTGGCATTTTGCCATTCCGGCCCTCGTGGCCGGCGTCGTTACGACCGCCGACGCACAGCGACCCGTTCGCGTGTGCGCGGGGGGCGACGTGGCGATGGGCACCAATCTGAACACGCGCTGGGCCAACGGGCGGGTGGCCAACGGCCAGCCCGTCCGGGCCATTCCCGATCCCCTCGAACTCACGCCGCCTCTGGTTCCGCTTTTTGCGGGCGCAGACGTGGCTTTGGTGAATGTCGAGGGTGCCATTGGGTCGGGACCCGCGCCGCAGAAGTGCCGGCCCGGCTCGTCGGTCTGCTACGCGATCCGCCAACCGCCCGGTACCGAAACTGCGTTGCGTGCGATCAACCCTGCCGCAGCAGTCGTCGGCAGCGTTGCGAACAACCACGCCAGGGACGCCGGTGCCGCCGGGTTCGCAGAAACGCTGCGCCGGCTCCAAAGCGCGGGTGTCCTGGCGACCGGCGCGGATACTCTTGCCACGCCGGTGCCGGTGGCCGAAGGCGACACCATCGGCGTCCTCGGGCTCAGTGTGTGGAATGCGCCGTCTGCGCTCGATCTGGTCGCCGTGAAGCGGCACGTCCGACGCGCGGTTGAGCGCTACAGGCGGGTCATCGTCACCGCGCACATCGGGGCCGAGGGCGCGGTTGCCCGGCACACGCCGGATAGCGCCGAGCGGTTTGCCGGCGAGGCACGCGGCAATAGTGTGGCCTTCGGTCGGGTGGCCGCCGAAGCGGGGGCTGTGATGGTGCTCAACCACGGCCCCCATGTGTTGCGGGGGGTCGAGTGGGTAGGCCAAACGCTCGTGGCGCATTCGCTCGGAAACCTGCTCACCTATGGCCCGTTCAACCTGCGGGCGTACAACGGGCGAGCGGCGGTGCTCTGCGCGACGATCGAAGCCGACGGGTTGGTGACTCAAGGCCTGCTGCACCCTACGCGGCAAACACCACCGGGCATCGTCTCGGCCGACCCCGATTCGCTGGGAATTGCCGACATTCGCGAACTCTCCGCCGCGGACTTCCCGCTCACAGGGGCAGTCATTGGACCCGGCGGGACGATCAGCCGCCGTCCATAGCGTTTTTCGAAACCCGCGGGCACAAAAAAACCCGGATCGAGAGACCCGGGTGTCCGTCCAG
>SXGU01349127.1_pt1 | contig 11229 bp, 10 predicted proteins | sample 3174531 | NCBI WGS metagenome assembly SXGU01 (sample SAMN11356863, study PRJNA531348) | freshwater metagenome | isolation source: freshwater sample F1-140 | place: China: Fuxian Lake, Yuxi | collected 2017-12-25
ATTTATTGTATTGAAGTAGTTGAAGATGTAGTAAAATTATGCCAGTCCATCGTTAAAAAAGAGATTCTAAAAGAAAAAGAGGATAAAGTAATCTCAATAGTGGGCGATTTTGATAATTTGCAATTGAATGATAATTCAGTAGATTTTGCAATTTCATGGGATTCAATGCATCATTCAATAGATCCTGTAAAGACGTTAAGAGAGTGTAAACGTGTTCTTAAAAAAAATGCCATACTTGTAATTGTAGATAGATCCCATAATAATTCTACACCTGATTCAGAAATTGAGAGAATGTTAAATATCAAATACAATAAAGAATTTTTGATCAGAAATTATAGACCGATAAACACTGTTTTAACTAGAAAAGAAAATGGAGAACATGAATATAGATTTTTTGAATGGAGAAAATTCTTCTACGAAGCAGGTTTCGATTTACTGGAAAGTGTAATAATAAAAACAGTATCTGATGAGAATAAGAGATTAAAAAATGACGATAATATCAAAGAAGTGTTTGTGGATTATGATTTGGGAGCGTTTGGAAATAGAAAAGTAGCATTCGTGTTGAGATCTAATTAAGCACCATTTTAATATACAAATAATCACAAGTTAAAGAACAGTTGAAACCAATTTGTTTTATTGGAGCCAGAGGAGGTTCTAAAGGAGTACCAGGAAAAAATATCAGGAAGTTCGGAGATAAACCACTAATCGCTCATACAATTAAATCAGCACTAGAATCAGGAATTTTTAGCCATGTAGTGGTTTCTACAGAAAATGATAAAATAGCACAAATTGCTAAAAAATATGGAGCAGAAGTACCATTTTCTCGTCCAAGAGAATTAGCTACAGATAATGCAGGTATGGTCGAAGTCATGATGCATGGAATAAATAAATTGTATGAATTAGGTTACAAGTTCGACATTTTTGTTAACCGTGATTGTACAGTTCCTTTCATCAGAAGTATAGACATTAAAGGTGCAATAATGTTACTAAATGAGAAAAAATGTGATGCTGTATATGGTGTTTATAGACAGCATTTCAATCCATATTTTAATATGATGGAGACTGATTCTAATGGATTTCTTAGATTGTGTAAACGAATGAAGAAAAGACCAAAGAGTAGGCAGGAAGCACCTGTTGTTTATCAACTAAACGGCCTTTTTGTCTATAATGTTAACAGATTTTTAAAATATAAGACTGCAATTCTTCCAAAATCACTTCCTTATGAGATACCACTTGAATGCGGTCTTATGATAGATACTGAATTAGAGTTTAAAGTTGCTGAAATGATGTTAAAGCAGAAATTAATTCCAACATAATCACCAAGCGGTCCATCCTCCATCTAAAATTAGATTTGCGCCAGTCATATAGGAAGATGCATCTGATAAAAGAAACAAGAGTGCACCATTGTACTCATTGGTATTTGCCATTCTTCCCAGCATTGTTTTTTCTGAATAATTTTTGATGAACTGTAAATTCATATACGATTTATCTAAGACTCCTCCCAATGTCATTGTGTTTACGCGAATGTTTTTTCTATTCCAATATGCTGCAAGATACCTTGTGAAATTAACTATTGCACCCTTTGTTACAGCATATGAAGGCGGTGAATTGAGTTTGGTATCACCATAAATGCGTTGATCTGCGCCATTAATCCCGTATATGGATGAGATGTTTACAATGGAGCCTCCTGTTTTTTGCCTTGTCATGACTTTACCAAATTCTTTGCAACATAGAAAAACTCCTGTTAAATTAACTGAAAGAACCTTATTCCACAAATCTAGATCAAATTCCTCAAATTTCACAGCGGATCTTTCTACATCAAGTCGTGAACTGAAAAAGGCATTATTGACCAGCCCGTCAATTCGGCCATATTTATTGACGATTTGTTTTCGGAGTTCTGATATATCTCCTTGGTCAGATATATCGATATTGCATGCAAGTGGTGAAGTGTGGTATTTTTTATGGATTACTTTTTCTAGAATTTGATTTTTTTTCTCATCGATATCAACTAAGATGACGTTGGCTCCAGCGTCACTGAGAATATGCGCGAAATTGACGCCTAAGCGTCCCGCACTTCCTGTAAGAATTATAACTTTGTCAGTTAGGTCAAATAATTTCAAGCCAGAATTTTTTTTCATAATTTGACCATTTTTTTTGTTTTTGAAGATTTGATGATAGCAAGTCCAATTTGTAATGTTGTTAATCCATTATCTTGTATTGGGTTTATTGTGGACTTTCGTTTCTTAACACAAGTGAGAAAATGATTAATTTCTTCTTTATACATTAAATTTCTGTCATAATTTGACCATTTTAATATTTCAATCCATTTGTCTTTACTGTTATCATATAGTTTCACGATATTTGTATCAGAATCCCAATATATCATTCCTTTAGTTCCAATTATCTTACAGCTTCGAAATGATGATTTTTGAAAATAATCAAGATGTAGTTCCGCAACTACATTATTTTTGAATTTAATAACTGATGCAGAAAGATCATCAGCAGATATTTTCATATTACTGAATTTTCCCGTTATTGAGAATACTTCATTTACAGATCCAAACATCCAGTATAGATAATCTATTTCATGTATGCATGTTAGCACCACACCTCCACCCAAATCACGTCTAGCTGCGTAACTCTTGCTATAGTCCTCATAAGGATGCCAATCTGGCAGGAAAGAGCCACATTCCACTTTAACTGACAATATTTTTCCCACTCGATTACTTGAGATTAATTCTTTGATTTTTTTAATGCATTTATGAAAACGCATCTGGCAACCCATTTGTGTGATAAGTTTCTTTTTTCTTATTATATCCAATAGATTTTTGGTACCATTTAGAGAGTTAGATAGTGGTTTTTCGATAAACAGATCTACACCTGCGTTAGCAAGTTTGATTGCAGTTTGGACATGAAGATTAGTCACATTTGCAACTATTCCTGCATCTGGTTTTTCTTTTAAACAATCAGAGATAGAACTGACTATTCTTATTTTTTTTGGAGACGGATTGATTATCATTTGTTTTGTGCAAATGATGATTTCGATGTTTGGAATTGACAACAAATTTTCTACATGTTGCTTTCCTATAGAACCATAACCTACTACAGATATTTTCAAACATATGATGTTTTACTAGTATGAATATTAGTTTTGACTTGTTTAGCTTGTGTTATACCCAAAGATTTTCTCCGCCAGTTTATTATACGCGGCTGCTTTCTGTGGAGTTATAAGTGGAATTTTTTTCTCAATATTAGGTTCTAGCATAAGTGCGATTTCCTCAGCCAAACCAGGTTTTGTATCAGAAAAGGCTGTCTTAAACGGTACCTGCAGTTTTTCTGCGGAATATTTTGATGTGACATAGAGATCTTCAAGTGGAACAAGTTGATATGAATTTTCCTTTGTCATGATTTCAATCCCCCATCTTCCACCAGATCCCCAGTCAGCATGATATGAAAATGGGATATTTTTTTCGGAGATTCCACTTCCTACAAATATGGAGCCAGATTTATGCCATTTTAAAAATCCACTTCTGTGTGTAGATAATTTTTTTGGCATTCCGATTAGCTCCATTGCCATGGAAATCACATGTAATGAGTTACTTATTCCCAAAAAGGAATATTCATCTTTTTGATACTTTGTAAAATCAATTCGATTAAGCCATTCTGTAAATGTAAATCGACATGAAGTGATTCCACCATCCTTTTCTATCAATGTTTTAAGCTTGTAGAAATTTGGATATGTTATTCTGTTGTATGCAATTCTAATTTTCACCGTGTTAGATTTAAGCGATGATAGTTTTTTGGGATATAAGGACCCAGGTTTTTCGATCAGAATGTTTTTGTTTCCCGCTTTGATTGCTATTTCTGTTGCTGGTATTAACAACGGAATAGGGGTTGCAATAATTACTAGATCTTTGATTCCACAAGAAACCAAATTTTTTTCAAAACCACCAGTCAGAAGATTAATTTTATTAGAATCACAAAACTCTCTAATCTGATTGCCGGTTTTTGTAACAACTGTAATATCAAAAATATTTAATCTTAAGAGCGCATTTAGATATTGTTTTGATATTTCTCCTCCACCAATCAACAAAATGGAATTATTTTTTAGATTTAGATGGTGTAGATTTATCAGCCACTCATAGTTTTTCTCTGCATGGCTCATGTTATTTGGCACATCTTTGTTTTTTTATGTGTTAATTTTTCTATGTGACGGCAGAATATTCTAAATAATTCCTTATGCAAATAATAGGAATTGTCTAATGTACTTAGATGACAATCGTCTTTTGTAAGAATGTCATATACTATTTTAGTTGTTAAATTACTTGTATGCTCATAAACATAATCAAAAGACAAATTCTTGTCAGTCATGTTAAGAACATATTCATTTGTTTCATCAATAATCAAATGACGGTTATCATTTCCGTAGATGTTGACAAACAATGGTAGATTTGCGTTAGGTATGAATGTTAGTGTTATTGAGGACCCTCCATGTATGGTTCCAGTTATTGAACCAGCAAATTCAATTAGGTTCTTTCCTCGTTTATTGGGGAATAATTTGTTATGCAGTGAACTTCCATCAAGTGTAATCTTGTAATCATTGGTAAACCAAGAAAAGAGATCCAAATAATGAATGGCGTTCGTGCCAAGACCATAATGGCCTGCAGTTGTCAAGGAGATATGAATTATTTTTGATTTTGAGAAATGATTTTTTATTTTTTTATATGCATCAAAATATCTCAGATTAGTGTTTACCCAGCTCCTTGCCTTGAATTTTTTCATGTTGTCAAGTAATGTGTCATATTCACATGTAGACTGACAGACAATTTTTTCTATTAAAAATCTGGAATGCCCAAGATGTAGCAATTTTTTGATTAGTGTAACTCGTCCAGTAGAGATTGTTGCCACTATGGTAAGGTCAAAATTACCTTTTAATTCATTCAGATGTTTGTGCCACAGAATCTTGTGAGTTTTTTCATCATATTTCATTTCCTTTAATCTTTGTTTTGCTATTTGTTGTGCCTTTTTACTTGGTTCAACTACATCAATTTCAATGGAAACTCGGATCTGTGTTAATGCCTGTAAGTGTCTGCTTCCTATGTTGCCACAGCCAATAAGAGCAATTCTTTTTCTCATAACAAGGTATCGATGAAGTTACTTTCTTTTATATTTGCCAATTTTTGTGATCAAGTAATCTTATAATAAAAAAGATTAAAACTGAACAAAATTTGCATAGAATGATATTAAATGACTAAATCAGGTAAAGATCTCAACTTTAAGAGCCAGATAAAAAGGGAGTTAAAGAATAAAGTGATTTTAATCACAGGAGGGGCAGGCAGTATTGGATCAGTTTTAACTAAAAAAATTTTAGAATATCCAGTAAAAACAGTAAGAGTGTTGGACAATGATGAATATGGTTTGTTCAAATTAGGAAAAGCCATTAAAGATTCTAGATTAAGGCTCTTACTTGGTAATATTCAGGATCAAGATAGAGTGGAGATTGCAGGTAACGGTGCAGATATTATTATTCATGCCGCAGCTGTAAAGAATATTGAAATAACAGAATTTAATCCAATAGAAACGATTGATGTCAACATCAATGGAACAGTTAACATGATAAAGATGGTAATAAAGAACAAACCGAAGAAATTTTTGAATGTAAGTTCGGATAAATCTGTTGAATCATCTACATTGTATGGTACTACAAAACAATTAGGTGAAAGATTGACAAGTTGGGCAGGATATCACATAGAATCAACCAAATTTGCATCTGTGCGATTTGGAAATGTGATTGAAACACGAGGCAATGTATTTGAAATTTGGAAAGAAGAAGCTAAGAATAACAAACCATTATCTATTACAGTTCCTACAATGAAAAGATATTTTTTTCATGTAGACGAAGCAACAAATTTCATTTTACGTTGTTTATCAATGATTGATGAAGGAGAGGTATTTGTTCCAAAAATGAAATTATATAACATTAAAGAACTTGCAGATAAAATCTCAAAAAAACAAAAAAATGTGGGATTGAGACAGGGAGAGAAGATGGAAGAGATTTTGATAACAGAAGAAGAAAAATCCAAAGCTGAAGAAAGAAAAGACATGTGGATAATAAGACATTATCAGTAATTTACTGTACAAGATATTACAAATTATTGTCAGGGATTATCATATAATGTTCTAGGTGAAGATAGACTAACTACCAATCCAAGTTTTGGATTTTTATATGATATACAAAAATGGTTAAAAGATGAAACAGGAAAACCGATTTCAGATTTTAGATTCACAAATAATACAAAAATAGTTTTTCAGTTAGAACAAATACAATTTAAAACAGTTCAAAACTCTTTAGATGCGTTTCCAAAAACAAATGTAGGATTTTCACAAGCATTGAAAACATTTCCAATCCAAATGTTATGGAGAACTCCACATGTCAGTATTTCATAAGCGATTTCTTCTAGAATAACAAATAACTATAATATATCCAATATTTTTGCAATCTCTTTTGAGGCAGAACCTCTGTTTACAAATTTATCTAGAAATATGTTACGATTGTTTTGATATATGTTTTGTATATGCTTGTCATATAGCAGTTTTTTAATACCATTTTCAACTTGATCTACTTCAGAAATTGATAATAATGCATTCATCTTGACAATGTTATCTTCCTCAGCCCATTTTTCAAATTGTAATGATATTGTGGGCTTGTTTAAAATAATTGATTCTAGCGCAATAGTAGAATTATTAAACGTGATGAGAAGATCACATGAATCAATCAAGTCTACCAGATTAGCATCATATACTATAGGTATGTTTGGATCTATTTCTCTAATAAGTGCTGTAATATTTGTGTTATAATCTGCTTGGGGGTGAGGTTTTACTATGAGTTGTTTATCTGGCATCTGTTTACAAATACGACAAACTTCCCTTATAAAATTTTCAAATTTTACATATGCATCAAATGAAGACATTTCAATTGAAATATTTGTTGGACTAGTAGTAGCTAATATTATGATATTTTTAGTTGTGTTAGGTGTATAGTTAAAAAATTTATCATGTTTTGGACTTCCAATTGAAAGTAAATTTTCTTTTTGTATTCCATTAGATAAAGCTTGATCTTTTGTCAATTCATCCCAAATGATTTGTTTGTTACTAAGAAATTGATGTGAAAATCCAATTATGAATCGATCATAGTTCTCCCACATTTTCGACGATGAAAATAAATTATGTTGTAACATTAAAGTTGGAATTTGTTGTTTTTTTGCTAGGTAAAGTAATTCCTTTTCTTCCTGACCTGTTTCAGCCCATTCTAAGATTGCTGAAATATTTGTTTTTTCAAAAAATTTAATTAAAAGTAAAATTCTTCTGGCTGATTCTTGGAATCTTAAAGTGCACATTTTAACAAAAGAATCTCTAATTGAGTCCCAAAGTGTAAAGGAACTAATCTGAAACATTTCGTTAAAAACTACATCTTGTTTCCATACAGCATTGAGATTTTCATATAATTTATCCAATTTGTGTGACTTTGTATCAAGATATTTTTGAAATATATCTAATTCAACCACTTTGCATTTGGAGTTTTTTACAATTTTTAGACTTTGTAAATTCCATATAGCTGGCCTACGTTGATTCAACAATAAAATATTTTTGTCAAGTTTAGAGAGTTCACCAAGAAGATCGCTATAGATCGTAGGATTAAAATCCACCAAAAGGATAGATTTTCGCTTGGTGTTTGACTCAGGGTTAAATCTGAACGATTGAAATGGTTTTTTAATGATTTTTTTTATTATATTGTAGTTTTCTTTAGACATATGAAACGAGATTGGATATTTTCCGAGATTGAATTTAATATTGATCTTATCAAAGTAAAGGATAGGTTGTTCTTTATTGACAATTTCGGTTAGTTCGATTGATTTTGCGTCACATACTCTCTTTACAAAATTATTGAGATATGATGCAGTAATGACTCTTTTTGGTTTTTCAGTTTCAATTATTTTAAAGATGGTAAACGCATTTCTATATAAAGACAAGAAATAGTGAAGTAATTCTAATTCAATTAAACTTCCGAGATTCAATCCTTCGAATACGAAAAGATCTCGAAATTCTTCTCGGTTATACCAATTTGTAGTGGCTTGATGTGTTTTCTGATCTATTAGAGTTTTATCATCTTCTGATAAGAGAAGTTCTCCAACTTCATGAACAATATTATTTTTCAATAAATATCTATGAGATGAATAATTCAGACAGAAGATCTTACAATCTTGATACTTTTTTACTAGATTTCCTAAATTCTCTAGATCAATACTTTCTATAATGAGAATTGTTTCGGTCAATTTACATGTGAGATTTTAATGACTTGTACTCCATTTTTTCCAATCATAGTCGTCAAAGTAAACATTTTTCATTTCATCGTCATCTGGTCTCCATGCAGGATTAGCTAGAGTCAATACTGTAGCTATGTCGTCTCCAATATTAATGTGGGCAGACGGATGATTTTTAGGAACTTGTACTAAAATTGGATTATCTTCACTTGATTCAATTTCATGGTATTTTCCTGACAGATCTTTTGCGATAAATACAACTTTTCCACGTATACACACAAAGTAACTATCACGTTTTATGTGAAGATGTGGTCCTTTTATTTCTCCGGGATTTACAGATGATATATATACCATTTTTGGTTCAACTTTGAGTATTTTGTCCCAATCCCTCCAAATTACGGTAAGAGAACCATTGACATGGTTATCATTAATGTCCCTAGTTTCATGTTTCTCAAGCTTTATTGATCTGATCGTATCATTTTGCATTCGAAAATAAATAATCGATTCATAATAAAAATATTAATAATAAATCATACATATCATATGTGTAAAACATCCACATAATCACAATGATATTAAAGATGAATAAAGTATACAGTTTTGTGTTATCTGACCATAATGATGTGGCGGTTAGTTTATGAACATTCTAGTTACTGGAGGTTTAGGTTTTATTGGGAGTAATTTTATTCTACGAATTCTCGAAAAATATCCAAAATATAGAATAACAAATGTAGATGCATGTTTGGAAGGCTCAAATCCAAAAAATCTATTAGGAATTAAAAATCAAAATTATAAATTTGTACGAGGAAATATAACAAATAAACCACTAATGGAGAAATTAGTTTCAGAGTCAGATGTAGTATTTAATTTTGCAGCAGAATCTCATGTCGATAGAAGTATTTCTGATCCAAGACTTTTCATAGACTCTAATATTATAGGCGTGTATACTATTCTCGAAGTAATTAGAAAACAGAAGAAAAAACTAATTCAAATTTCTACAGATGAAGTTTTTGGTAGTCTAAAATCAGGTAGTGCAAATGAAGAATTTCCATTCAATCCTTCTAGTCCATATGCGGCATCAAAAGCATCAGCAGAGATGTTGGTCAAATCATATGTAGCTACATATGATTCGGATGTAATAATAACAAGATGTACTAATAATTATGGTCCTCGTCAATCACCAGAAAAGCTAATTCCAAAAGTTATCCTGTTAGCTGAAAAAAATCAAAAAATTCCAATATACGGTAATGGGAAAAATATCAGAGACTGGATATTCGTATCAGATCACTGTGATGTACTCTTAAAAATATTATTCAAAGGAAAAAAAGGAAAATCATACAATATTGCAGGTAAAAATGAAATCAACAATATAACCATAGTAAAAAAAATTCTAAACATAATGGGAAAATCAAAGGAATTAATGTATTTTATAAAGGATAGACCAGGTCATGATTTTCGTTACAGTTTGAATTCAGAAAAAATATACAAAGAATTACACTGGAAACCAACATATGATTTTGAAAAAGGGTTAGAACATACAGTATCTTGGTACATTGAAAATAAAGAATTTTATAAAAACATCTCATCAAAAGAAATGACAACGGTCTCTTGGAAAACTAGATACGATAATCAAGGTATGGTGTATTAATTGAAGGGAATAATTTTACATGGCGGACATGGTACCAGATTAAGACCGCTTACTCATACAGGACCAAAACAGCTTTTGCCAATTGCAAATAAACCAATGTCACAATATTGCTTAGAATCATTAGTTAATGCAGGGATTTCAGAAATTGCAATAATTATTGGTGGAATAGGCTCAAACAAAGTACAAGAATATTATGGAAGTGGAGAAAAATTTGGTGCAAAAATAACCTATGTAAATCAAGATTATCCACGCGGTATAGCGCATGCAGTAAATCTATGTAAAGAATTTGTTGGAAATGATAAATTTGTAGTTTTTTTGGGCGACAACATAATAAAGAAAAGTATTGTAGATTACGTTTCAAGATTTGAACAGTCAGATGCAAGTGCATTAATTTTGTTATGTGAGGTTAGTAATCCAACACAGTTTGGAATTGCAGACGTAAAAGATGGGATAATCAAAAAGATAATGGAAAAACCAAAAGATCCTCCAACAAATTTTGCAGTGACTGGAATCTATTTTCTTACACCCATAATTTTTGACATAATAGATAGATTAAAGCCATCTTGGAGAAATGAGTATGAGATAACTGACGCGTTACAAATGCTCTTGGAAGAAAACTACAAAATTATTTATGACATGGTAACTGATTATTGGAAAGATACGGGTACGCCACATGATATCATACATGCAAACGAAGTAATTTTGAGAAGTATGAAGCCTTACTTTTATGGTGCAAAGGAGGAAAATGTTACGATAAATGGTAATGTAATGATAGGAGAAGGAACTGTAATCAAAAACGGTTCAAGAATAGTAGGTCCGGTCATCGTAGGTAAAGAATGCATAATTGGTCCAGATGCTCACATAGGTCCAAACATCAGTATAGGAGATAATTCAAAACTATCAAGATGTGATATTAAAAATTCTATTATCATGCCAGGTTGCAATATTGATGGCGATTTTAAAATACGAGATAGTATAATCGCATTTAATTCCGAGATTGTTAAAACTGATAACGCTGATAGTAATGTATTTCTTCTAGGAGAAGGAACAAAGATTTCACTGTAAATTGTCAGTATTAAATCCACTAGTCAGCATAATAATTCTCAATTACAACGCAGGAGAATTATTACTAAATTGTGTAGAATCTGTCTTTAAAACAGATTACAAAAACATAGAGGTAATTATTGTTGATAATGCATCAAAAGATCAAAGTCATAAAATATGTAAGGAAAAATTTGACAAGATAAAATTAATTGAAAA
>SXGU01340660.1_pt1 | contig 11225 bp, 8 predicted proteins | sample 3174531 | NCBI WGS metagenome assembly SXGU01 (sample SAMN11356863, study PRJNA531348) | freshwater metagenome | isolation source: freshwater sample F1-140 | place: China: Fuxian Lake, Yuxi | collected 2017-12-25
CATTAAAATTAGTTAGTTTGGAATTGCAAACCGTAATAGTATCTCAATGATCGGTTTACTAGAATGCTTGGAATAAAGCGGCGAAAGAAAGGTAAATACAGTAATTCGTTATGCTATAGAAAAAAATGTTAAAAGGGAAGCAGTATTTTGTCAGAACGATCATCCAGCATAGAAATGCATTGGACAAATCCTACAGCCCTAATTATCTGCTCTAAATGCAACGATATGATCCACTTATAGTTTGATACCGATTTTCTCGCCGATTTTATGATTGTGGTGACTGGGAACCAGCGCCAATACTTCGGCACCGCTATCAAGCCGCAAAGCGTAGAGAATATCCGCACCTCTAAATGCTTTATGGATTACCGTGGCGCTCAGTGAACTCATATCATCGTGCACGATATCGTCCGGCCGCAATAACACATCGACCAAACAATTCTGAGCGCATTGCGCCGGAACTTTGCCAGTCAACATGCCTAACTCGATTGCCACATGCTGAGCATCTATGACCATTCCCGCCACAAAAACACCTTGGCCGATGAAATTGGCAACAAACCGATTAACCGGGCAATGGTACAAATTAAAAGCGGTATCCCACTGTTGAATTTCACCTTGGTGCATGACACCGATTTTATCGGCAATAGCAAACGCTTCCGCTTGATCGTGCGTTACCAGTATGGCTGTCGTTCCTTGTTCCTTAATGATATCGCGCACCTCCAAACTCAATTGTTCACGCAAACTGACATCCAAATTGGAAAAAGGCTCATCCAGCAGCAGCAATGCCGGCCTTGGGGCCAAAGCACGCGCCAAGGCGACTCGCTGCTGTTGACCTCCGGATAATTCATGCGGATATTGTTTGGCAGCATCTGCCAATCGCACCACGTGCAATAACTCATCCACCCGCCGCTTACGTTCCGGTTGTGACTGGCAATGCAAGCCAAAGCCAATATTTTCCGTCACAGTAAGGTGAGGAAACAGCGCATAATCCTGAAATACCATACCAATCCGCCGTTGTTCGGGCGGCATGAAAAAATCGGTACTGCTTACACAAATACCATTGAGCCAAATTTCACCGGACGATATTGTCTCAAACCCGGCAATACATCGTAATACCGTCGTTTTTCCGCACCCGCTTGCGCCCAATAAACAACCGATCTCGCCTTTTTCCAATGCCAGCGACAAATCTTGGATAACGATTTGCCGCCCATACGATTGCCTGACATGATCAAGCCGCAATAGCGCGTTATTCATTGACTTGGCTTTCAGTTTGCCGCATAAAAACGACGATTGGTATAAGACCGGCCAGTACCAGCGTTACTGCAGGAACGGCGGCTTGCTCCCATTGCCCCTCCGAGGTCAACGAAAAAATTCGCACTGCCAGTGTGTCCCAGCCGAATGGACGTGTCATTAGCGTAATTGGCATTTCTTTCATCACATCGACAAACACCAATGTGGCTGCAGTAAAAATTCCCGATTTCAGAATTGGAAAATGAATTTTCCGGATCATTGCCCATCCTTGCGCTCCCAAACTCATTGCCGCCTCATCGATGCTGCGTGTCACACGTTGCATCGCACCGTCAATGGGATAGTGACCGACCGCCATAAAACGTATCAAATAAGCAACCAGCATGGCAATCAATGTTCCCTGCAACAGCGGCCCGGCGTCGATCCGGAATCCATTGAAGATCCACTCGCTAAGCTTTCCATCCAACCAAACCATTGGCATATAAACACCGATTGCCAATACCGTACCTGGCAGTGCGTAACCTATTGTGGCGGCACGTATCGCATAACGCATTGATGCATCCGGATAACGGCGTACCGCATAAACCATGACGATCACGATCGAACATGTCAATAAAGCAGCCAACGCGGATAAAGCGAACGAATGCCAGAGAAATTCGCCAAACCGGGTTAAATCGAAATCGGCGTTAATCGATTGTGCAGCCCAAACGCCCAGTTGCGCGACGGGCAGCAGAAATGCAAAAAACAACACGGTAAAAACAAAACCGACTACCAGCCATTTATTCCAACCGTGTAATTGAATTCGACGCGCACGTTGACTCCTTTTGCTTTCGGCGTAGCGCATCCGTATTCTGAATTGCTGCTCCAACACAATCACCACAAAAACCAGGATGATCAGTAATGAAGCCAATTGCGATGCGGCTTCCAAGGAAAACATACTAAACCATGCTTTATAAATAGCCGTCGTAAACGTATTGTAATTAAACACCGATACCGTACCAAAATCCGCCAAAGTTTCCATCAGCACCAGCATCAATCCACCGGCAATCCAAGGCCGCGCCATCGGAAGCGCCACCTTGAAAAAACCTTGACGGCGAGTCAATCCAAGCGACTGCGCCACTTCCAAAGATCGTTTCCCCTGACTCATAAAAGCATTGCGGGCCAGCAGGTAAACGTAAGGATAAAATGACAGCGTCAACACAGCAATGACGCCGGATTTATTGCGTATATCCGGAAACCAGGATAAATCGGAATCAAACCAGACACGTAGCGTAGTCTGCACCGGGCCGGTGAAATCGAATAAACCCAACGCTACGAATGCAGTCACATAAGCAGGCATTGCCAATGGCAATAACAGCGCCCAAGAAAAAAAATTACGCCCTGGAAACTCATAAACGGCGGTAAACCAAGCCAAGCTGATGCCGAGGAGCGCAGTTCCCGTAATGACACCCGCCGCCAACCAGAATGTATTAATCAACAACTCAGGCAGCGTAGTATCGATCAAATGCCGCCAAATATCATCGGCTGGCGTGAAGAACGATGAAAAGATAATAACAATGGGCACAAGAACCATTGTTGCCGCCAAAAAAGGAACGATGCGCCAAGCTGTCATTAAACGATCAATATCGCAGTGTTTCCTCAGCACACAATCAATCGATGCAAGGGCTATTTATAGCCGGCGCGATCCATCAGTTTCACTGCGGTTGTCTGCAACTCTCCGGCTTTGCTGAGATTCATCGGGTTTTGTTTGAAATCCCCCCACGATGCGACAAAAGCATCCGGCTTTATCGACGGATTGGCAGGGTATTCCATATTCAAGTCGGCGAATAGATTTTGCGCTTTAGCGGAAGACAGAAACTCGAGCAACCGAATGGCTGCTTTTTCATTACGCCCGTATTTAGTGATGCCCGCCCCGGAAATATTGACGTGTACGCCGCTTCCTTGTTGATTAGGCCAGAATACCGCCAATGGTAAATTGGAGTCCTTGCTCATCAAGCGACCGAAATAATAGGTATTGACCAATGTCACATCGCATTTCCCGGCCGCAACGTATTCAAGCGCCTTGGTATCGTCCGGTAATGGATCCGTTGCCAAATTGGACACCCATCCCTTAACGATTCTTTCCGTTTCCGCTTCGCCGTGTTCGGCGATCATCATCGCAACCAGCGATTGGTTATAAACCTTCTTCGATGAGCGCAGACATAAACGGTTACGCCATTTCGCATCGGCCAAATCCTCGTACGTGGAAAGATCGGAAACTTTCACTTTTTTCGGATTGTAAACAAGCGTACGTGCACGTACCGACAATCCGAACCACTGATCGTTCGGATCGCGCAAATGCATAGGAATATTGTGCGCCAAGACTTCCGATTTTACCGGTTTTAATAAACCTGCTTGCCCTGCGGCCCATAAATTACCCGCATCGACGGTAATTAACATATCCGCTGGCGTATTTTTTCCTTCGGCTTGCAAACGCGCAAGCAGAGCGCCTTCGTTATCGGTGGTATATTTGACCTTAATGCCGGTTTTCTCGGTGAATGCATCGAACATCGGCTTGATGAGTTGTTCTATACGCGCGGAATATACGACAACTTCTGTCGCGTAAGCAACTTGCGCAAATAATGACGAAAGAATTAACAAAGAAACGGAAAACAATCGGTTTGACATGAAAAATCCAGGATTGCGTAATTAAAAGAGGTTTACTATATTACGAATAAGAATAATTATCAATTAAGCGCCTGAAATCGACTTAGTTTCTGAATTGCAAAGTCAGTCGCAGGAAACGGCTTTCCAATATAATATCCTTGCGCATAATCGATCCTCATTTCTTTTATCATTATCAATATTTCCTCAGTTTCGACAAATTCCGCCGTAATTTTCTTCCCGAAACCTCTTGCGACACTGCACAATGCATTGACCAGTATCAGGTCATCGCTGCTTTTGGTTAAATTGCGAATAAATGCACCATCTATTTTTACAGCATCAACCGGCAATTCCCGCAAATAATAAAAAGATGAAAAACCGACACCAAAATCGTCCAGTACAAAACCGCACCCTAAGTCTTTAATTTCATTCATTAATGCCCTGGCACCCGGCAAATCTCTTAAAGCTGCAGTTTCAGTTATTTCAAATATAAGATTTTCTGGATTGATATGATTCGATGACAAGCCCTCCTTAAGAATAGGCAGCAGTTCCGGATCATTGAATGCATGTGCCGATAAATTAATGGAGAAACTGACTTTAAATCCATTCCGGCATATCAATGCAAGTTGCGCAATCGACTTGCGCAATACCATTTGGTCGATTGCATGTATTAACCCGGTATGCTCTGCTGCCGGGATAAAATCGGCAGGAGAAAATATGGTTCCGTCTTTATCCCTCATCCGCAGCAGTACTTCATAATGCAAAATCTCTTTCGAGCTTATTTCCATTATCGGTTGCAAATACAATAAAAAATTATCATGCAAATGCGAATATTCAATCTTCTCTTTCCAATAAACCAGGTTATGAAGTCGCTCCCGGCTTCGATCTTTATCGGAAAACAAATACCAGGCATTGCGGCCCAATGCTTTCGCTTCGTACATCGCCAAATCTGCTGCGGCAAGCAAATCATGGATATTGTTGCCATGTACGGGAAATAAGGCTATACCGATACTGGCGGAAATTTTATGCGTACGATCGAGAATAGTTAATTGTGCCAGATTCAATTGATCCAAGACTTTCTTAGCAACCTCAATGGCACCGCCGGCATCAATTTCCGGTAAAATAATCGCAAATTCGTCGCCGCCCAAACGCCCTATGACATCGTCAACCCGTATCGTTTGAGTCAACATACTTGCAACGATTTTCAATAACGCATCGCCCGCCTGGTGACCGCTGGTATCGTTGATATATTTAAAACGATCCAAATCGAAAAACAACAATGCCCCCGGATGCTGATATCGCTCGGCGCGGTTCAGTACCTGCTCGAGCTCCTCGCTAAAACGGCGGCGATTGTATAAATTCGTCAGCGGATCGTGATCCGCCAGCCATGCCAAGTGCCCTTCAACGCGCTTATATTCGGTAACATCCAAGCCAACGGACAAAATCGATGGATCGTCACTCGATTGCCAAGCCAAATGTGAATGCAGCCATGCGACATGCCGTTTTGTCCCATCTTTACAATGCGTGATCGCCTCATGACGCAATTGCGTTCGCTGCCCGGCATGAATCTCCTTAAATTTGGATAACATATCTTGCGATTCATATTCGGGAATTAACACATGCAGAAACGATCGCCCTTGCAAATCAGCCTCTGAATAGTGCAACAACATCTCACCGAAGGCATTCAATGAAATAATCCTTCCTTGATGATTTTGCGTTATAACAATGACTTGAGCCGTATCCAACAAGTTTTCCACAAAATCTTTTTCTTTTCTAAGTTCATTTTTTTGTTCAATCAGCATCTTCGTGCGAGTCGATACCTCATGCTCCAGTTTCTCAAGCTGCAACGACAACGATACTGCCGCTTCGACCAATGTATCGACCTCATCGCGAAAACTTAAATTTCCTTTCGACGACATAACCACTTTGCGAAACCGATCAAATTGCCCATTGGCCAAAAGCGGCAATGCGAAAACAACATCCTTGAGTTTTGCCAGCAATCCGGTAAAAATCAGAAATAATAAGATTTCTGAAAAAACAAGCCCCAGCAAACCGATCAAAGCAATTTTCCAAATAGAGTCATGAATATTGCTGACTGCCGCCGTAACATCGGCAAGAACGATCAGGTACGCTTTATTCCGATGATAGGAATCCAATGGAAACAGTTTTATTTGGTGAAATTGATCGTCTACACGAAAATGCACCCCGGCATCCACTGTATGCATAGCGGGGAAAAGATTCGCCGCTTCCCCAAGAATCACGTTATTTTTATCTTTATCGGTCAGTGCGGAGATATGAACATTCCATTGCGGAAGATCGATATTATTTTGCAGCAAAGCGGTTTCGTGCCTTTTTATCAATAAACCGATGTCGGCACCGGTAATGCTTTTAAAGTTTAACAAGGCATCTGCCAGAGAAATCCCCATAACGACGATGCCTGCTTTTTCCCCTTGCACCAACAGCGGCGCAACAATGTATTGGATACAGCTATCGGTACACAGAAGAGGATTAATCGGCAATTCGCTTCGATTGACTTGACCAACCCATTCCAGAATCAGCGACTTATCGGTGACATGAATATCCAAGCTATCCCAGCTTGCATTGAGTCGATTCTGCGAATCATAAAAATGAACAAATTCCACATTATTATGAAATTGCAGCAACGCCCAATGCGCATCGAATACTTTTTTGATAAGACCGCTTTCGTTGATAAGCAATACGTCCTTCATACCGTCCAGAAACGGGATCATCTCGGCTAAATTAAATAAGTTCCTTGATGCATTCTTAATCAGACTGCTGATTTCCCGGTTATAGCGGCTATATTCGACTTCCCGCTGATTATTGAAGTTGTGCATCAAACTGAGATAGCTGATGAAACAAAAGAGCGTGACGACCGCCAACAAAATCATGCTGCTGCCCAATGAAATCTTCCAGCGCAAGCTGCGGAACTTGCGCGTTTCTTGACTCAATGCAACAGTTGCCTCATTTTCAAGTTTATTTGCGGGAAGTTGACTCATATTAGGGCACTCAAAAACGATAGGCCGCTTGGACCGAAAAAAGGTTCCAATGTTGCTCGGTATTATTCGAACTCGGATTATCCAATCGCGATAACCAGCCGGTTCCATTGACATAATGATATTCGGCGCGCAACATGAATTCCTGCGTTACGTTCCATCGCAAACCGACGGTAATATCCTTGGCAAAACGCGAATACGCAGGCGCGACAATTCCCCTCTCCGCCAATAAAGTTCTGGCAAAATCCTTACCGTCGCGATCGTCCCTATCGGCAAAGAATGCATCGTAGCGCACAAATCCTTCCCACTTCGGAGTAAAGCGATACTCCCCTTGAATATAATAACTCTCGCCAAAGAAATTGGCGCCATTCAGCAACATCGCGGAACCAAAAGTATTGTCGTATTTAAAATGCCGAATAGCATATTCGGAAGTGATGCTCCAGCGCTCGGCGTTATATTGGGCTGAAAAATAAATAGGCGTAAATTGCAGCCCCCCCGGATTAACGATTTCCTTGGGATTATGAAACTGCGGATCGTACGACGTATTCAACCATATGCCGCTAACCCCGAGACGAATGCGCTTGTCGTTCGTTTCGAATATACCGCGACCGATATATGACACCTCCCTATTTAAATGACCGGGACGTAGCCCCGCAACCAAAGAAAGCTCGGTATCTCTGTCGCTGACGATTGGAAACGAAAGGCCGAATTGGGAAGAAAAAGTTCCTATTGTGCCGACCGCCGTCTCGCCATACCATTGCACCGAATCGCTCGAAAGTGCTAGGTTGCGCGTTCGATCGAAATAAATGGATTGCGGCAATAAAATACCGGGGCGGGTATGTGCGACGTCTCGTGTTTCATTATAAAAACCGAACGGATTTTTCAATCGACCGACTCGGATGCCGAACTGATTGGCTTCATGGGAATACAACCGGTAATCCAATACTGCATAATCAAGACGCGGCGCCCCAGAATTCCCTTCGCCGGCGCGGCGCGATAGCACTTGTGCCGATATTTGCAATCTCGGCAACGGACGAACCGATGCATTTAGCCCGGCCTCGGTAAAACCGAAACTTCCGCCATTATCGCTGTTTCCGAAAACGTTATTATCCGAAGTGGATATATACGCCTGACTGGCAAAACCGTGAATCTGAAAATCGCCCGGCAGATCGTTATTCTTGAAGCGATTGATTGCATCGACAATAAACCTCGTTCTTTTTCTTTCACTATCAGGAACGATGGCCTGCTCGGGCAATTCCGACGATTGCAGCCATTTGATGGGCGATTTATTCGCTTCCGTTTGCTTTTGTAGCGGATTGGGTTCTTGTGCTTGAGCGGATAAGCATTCGATAAGCGACAACAAAACCAGGCTTCCGATCCTTAGCCGATGAGTTTTGATACGAAAATTACTTAATTTCGAGCACATTAACATTTTCATCGATATCCGCCGTCCATAAATAACCGATTGCACCGGGCGTGTTGGCCACCCTGGCGAGCATTTCTTCATTCGAATTGACTTGAATAGGCCCTTGGCCGGTGCCCGAGAATATTAAGCGATCCCATGTCGATCTTAATTGATACGGAAATACATTTAATTTCTCTTTGGAAAAACGCTGATGCAGCAAATCATCATCGGGCAATACGAAAACCCGGATCTTGGTTCCGTCGGACCAAGTTTTTTTATGCATGCTGAAAATTGAACGTAATGAATTGACAGAAAGCGCTTTTTCTGTGACATCGCGATTTGTCACGATTGCGTGAAGCTCTCCCGCTTTTACTTCGATTTCGGCAATCAGAAAATACAGTAAGAGAAAAATGCTCAAACAAACCCTGATCCAAGACGAGGAGTACCTTGGCTCTTTAGGGAAACGCTGATTTATTGGCTGTACGAGCGAATCACTTCGTTGCGCGGTACTCGCTCCCTCGCCTATCTTGTCGATATGTCTCGGTTGCTGTGCTCCGTGCGCCTCGTGTTTCATCTCGTTCGCCGAATGAATCAGCGTCTTCTTAGCTTTCTTAGTAACCTTAATTGTGCTCAAGAAAATTATTTTTATTAGTAACATACTGAAATGCAGGTGTATTAACGTAATCGATATTCCATTACTCGAAAAATAAATGAACTACCCAATCCGTTTTTATCGGTCTTTTCCAGAAAGTTAGTACGCCTTGAATAAATTTCGATATTCATCATTATCTTATTGATCAATTTGACCCGGAATATAAGTACCACGCTCCGTTACAAATTCCCACACTTCACGATGCCGGTTATATATTTTTGTCATCACGCCATCGACTCGCGCATAATAGGATCGGCGAATGCCATGATAATTAACAGGCGGTCCAATTGGATCAAATCCCAAACCATAAAAACCCAGCAATCGATTAAGCGCGGGATCCATAACGGAAAACCAATATCGGATATCATGACTCGCCGACATTCTCATGACACCGGCCACAAGCGCCAAAACAACATTCACTCCGGAACGCCGATCTCCAGCCCGCTGATCTTGCTCTTTATTTATAACGTTATGATTGCTTCCTGGCCGTTCACGACGATTACCTTTGCGGCGATCGAATTGTTCCGTGATTAAGAATCGGGAAATCTCAGCCATTCGCTGTCGAGGTAATGCTTGAATATCACATAGCGCCGGATCCAATTGACCGTGCAACTCTATTGGGAATTTCTTTTGTGGTCGCATCGTATCAGCCAAGATCAAACGCACAGTGCCGATAAATTCATTTGACGAGCGATAGCGCAACAATATATGCGCCGAATGGGAATCATAATCATCTTTTTCCAATCGATTCGGATAGTGCTTGAAATCAAAATCCGGCAATCTTTTCTCTATGCACAACACTTGATAGCGAAGCCTGAAAACTTGCTCAAGAAGCTCATCGGTATCGGCAGTTATAATTTCAAAATCCTGCTGAAAAGATTCGTATAAACGAGTCACGAACCATCACCTATTGTTCATCTATCAAAGCATTAAGCCCTTTTAGCGGCAACGAAAAATCGGCAAGAACCTAAAACGCTATATCAAATACATAAAGACGGCTATTACTCCTTATTTTGCATTTGGATGCATAATAAAAAACAAATTGTATCTTGCCCAATAAGTAATCAATGTTTGTTAGGGTAGCCGATCAAGTATATCCGTATACAATATTTCACAATAATTTTTTAACATGATTTCTTAAACAAGCGCGTATTCCGTATGATGCAAGCAACAAGCCATTGAGAAGTTATTTTTGTTATCGCTGCGATGTTAAGGCCGGAGATGCCAAGATCCGCAGCAATATCAGCTTTGATCGCCCCATCGGGCAATCAGCGAATGCTCGATACTTAAATGATCCAAGATGCGCGCAACGACAAAATCGACAATGTCTTGCACAGTCTGCGGGTGATGATAAAAACCTGGATTAGCCGGGAGTATGACCGCACCGCTTCGCACCAATTTCAACATATTTTCCAGATGAATCGCCGAGAATGGCATCTCTCGAGGCACAATAATCAGCGGACGGTTTTCCTTCAACATGACATCGGCCGCGCGTTCGATTAAATTCTGGCTCATTCCGGCGGCAATCGCTGCCAACGTTCCCATAGTGCAAGGACATATCACCATCGCATCGGCTGGATTCGAACCGGAAGCAACAGGTGCAAACCACTCTTCGCGCCCGAACACCCGCAACTGACCTTCCGCTAATTGATAGCGGCGATTAAAGAACGCTTCCGTTTCTTTGGCGCTGGAGGGGAGCATCAGATTCATTTCCTGCTGCGCAACGATTTGCGCTACTTTGGAATACAACAGATAAACTTGCTTGCCTTCTTTCAACAACATTTCGAGCAAGCGAATGCCGTAAGGCATGCCGGATGCGCCGGTTAACGCGAGTGTGACGGTTTGAGGATTTCTCATCTAACGATCCTTTGATTAGAAAATTCCTCGTAGCGGATTGTTGTTGCTAACGCGAGCTTTTGTCGCCCGATTCTTGATTCATCGCTTGCTCATGGCGTTCGATAAATTCCTTCATGCTATCGATTCCTCGCAACTGAAGCACATAATTGCGCACCGCCGCTTCCACCAGAACCGCCAGGTTACGGCCAGCCGCCACCGGGATAACCACCTTGCGGATATCGACATTCATGATCTTCTCGGTCAGATCGGTGATAGGTAAGCGCTCCAGCGCAATCGATCCTCCGCTGTTTTGCAAATGCACAATCAGTTTCATGTTTTTGTGCCGTCGCACTGCGGTTTCGCCAAAAATAGTGCGGATATTCAACATGCCTAAACCGCGCACTTCAAGATAATCGCGCAACACCGGCGG
>SXGU01249829.1_pt1 | contig 11223 bp, 8 predicted proteins | sample 3174531 | NCBI WGS metagenome assembly SXGU01 (sample SAMN11356863, study PRJNA531348) | freshwater metagenome | isolation source: freshwater sample F1-140 | place: China: Fuxian Lake, Yuxi | collected 2017-12-25
GGTCACATCCAAGGCGGTGGTCGGTTCATCGGCGATAAGCAGGTCTGGTACGCAGGCAAGGGCCATGGCGATCATAACGCGTTGTGCCTGGCCACCCGATAACTCATGCGGATAGGCCTGGGCTCTTCGGGCAGGGTCAGGGATGCCGACCATCTTGAGCAATTCTATTGCACGCTCAGCGCCTTTTTCTTTGCTCATATTTTGGTGGATGCTGAGAACTTCGGAGATCTGATCTCCGACTTTAAAAACTGGATTGAGCGCTGTTTGCGGTTGTTGGAAGATCATTGAGATCTTGTTTCCGCGCACATTGATCAATTCATCTTCAGTGGCTGTGACAAGATCCTTGCCATCGAACAGGATCTGGCCAGAGACGATCTTGCCCGGCGCGCTGATGAGGCGCATGATTGAGAGCGAAGTGACGCTTTTCCCACAACCCGACTCTCCTACCAACCCCATCACCTCTCCGGGATTGACGTAGAAGTTAACGCCATCTACCGCTTTCACAACCCCATCTTCAGTGTAAAAATAGGTTTTGAGATCTTTTACTTCGAGAAGGGGTTTTTTTGTCTTTATCTCGGCCACAATATACTCCTGTTCGGAATTGGTTCAACAATTATACAATGCAAACAAGGAATCGCACCTCTTTTACTCATTTACATCGCAATCATTGCCGAACCGGTAAAATTCTATCAAGTATACGCTGTTTTCGGAAAGGCCATCCAATTTTGGTGCACACACATCTGGCTTTGATACAACGATATTCAGCTTTTGAAACAATGCCAATGCGGGCAGATCATTTGCAAAAACTTGCTGGGCGCTTTTGGAAGCCGTGCTGGCTACATCGTCTACACCCGCATGGTTGGTTGCCTGTCCGCACAATTGGTCAAAATCAGGGTTGGAATAACCGGAGATATTTGTGCCCGTCCATTTGTTGCTTATGGCAGGAATCTGGCTTGAAATAAATTGTGAACACCCTGATGTACCATCTGGGAAACCAGCCGCAACCTGAAGCAAGTCAAAATTCTTGCCGAACAAGGGGCTATTGGCCCCATCATCATAAAACTGCTCTGCCGAAAGATATTGTTCATCCACCCCAATGCCACACTCCCACAAGGAGGATGCGACAATTTGGCCGATCTGTCTTCTCTGCAATGTATCCAAGGTGACGTAGCGCAATTCCAATGGCATCCCATTCGGTATCCCATCCACACCGGAGGAAACCCTTGGGGTGCCCTGATCGTTATCCGGATCTTTCCATCCCGCTTCATCCAACATCCGTTTTGCGGTCAGTGTATCATGGCCATATTGGGCAACGTCTGCCGTGAAATCGGCTGCCCCTGGAAGAATATATGTATAGATCGGTTCTGCCAAACCTTGCGTCACTTGTGAAACCAATTTTGGCCGGTCCAAACAATAGGCGATCGCTTGGCGCATGGATGGATTGGCAAGCGGGTCCTGCTCTTGCAGGGTACCGCCACGGGGTGTTGTAGCCTGGTCGCCTTCCCGAAAGAACAAGTATTCAACCATTGGCCCGCCCGAAATTTGCGCCCTTGCCAAGCCTTGCTCCTGTAGCTTTAACACCAAACTAAGTTCGCTTTCCAGGTTGACAGATGGATCGATCAGATCACAATTTCCCGCAATAAAACCGGCGACAGCCTCTTGCGCAGAATTCGTGAAGAAAAACTCTACTGCCTCAAATGGCGCGGGCGATTGGGATTCCCGAAAATAATTTGGGTTTCGAACCAAACGGATCATCTCACCATCGACCCACTCATCGAAACCATATGGGCCCCACCCCAGCGGTATATACTCCCCAGCCCCCAGCAATGCAGCCGGATCATTCTCGGACAGGTAATGGGTTGGCATGGGTGGCACCAAAACCATGGACGGCACAACATTCATGTATCCCGGTAAACCCCACCACTGAATCGTGTTGTCATCCACTTCTTCATAAGACAAGGTCCGCTGGGTAATGTAAGTGTTTTTTGGTGTCGAGGCCTTTTTTGCCAGTTCAAAACCATACAGGTAATCCGCGGCTTCCAATGGTTCTCCATCCGACCACTCAATACCATTGGAAAGGTGAAAGGTCATCGCTACCTGGTCCATTTGCAGGTCTGTCTGCCCGCCATAACTGACAACACAAGATGAATCTCGGCAACCAGATGGGAATATGCTAACTCCACTTTGCAGCTTAATGACATTTCCGGTGCTATCTACCACCAGATCGCCCTTTTTGATTCCAACCGGAACAACGATCAGATCTTCGTTCTCGGTTGTTGGCAAGGTATCCAAGATCACCGGCACAGGCACGCCGTTCTCAAGTTGGATCGGACCATCATATATGGCGCTTAGCACCGCTTTTGCGCCACGGTTAAGCTCACCCAACGGGTAGAGGGAATTAGGTTCCTGGCCAAGGCATATCCTTAGGGTCGTGTCCCTTTCTGTAGCAGCAACCTGTTCTGGCTGCACTGGCAGCGAGGGAATGTGGGTTGCCACAGGAGGTACAACTTCCACAGTAGGCGATAGGGATGCGTCCCCACAACCCGCAATTACGAACGCAAAAGTACCAAATATAACGGCCAAGGTTGACCGCAAGAGAAACCTCACCATTTTTTCAATCCTTTGACCACAATTATGGATAACACGATCAATATGATCATACCAAGTACTGCCATTGTTCGCACATCTGGCGATGAAGGCGCTCCGTTTGAATCCTGGAGTGCAGCTTGCTGCATAGCCGGTGTTGGGGTACTTATCAAAGCAGGCACCATTGTAGTGGTAGGTGAGATCGAGAAGGTCGAATCTCGGTTGATGATGATCTTTTCCGCCAACATTTTTGTCAGGTCACTGTCCCCACTCCAATAACCGTTTTGGCGCAGCAGAAATGCGGTAATACGCCAATACTCTGCCTCTTTTAGGATACCCGGTGTTTGAAACGGCATTTGCTGTTGGATATACGCCTTTAGTACCGCACCATCTGGGAAGCGCATCAGCGCGCCTGGCCCCACAAGGGCGGGAACATACCGTGGAATGGTCCAACCGTTGGGGTAGGGTCGATTTCCATGGCAACCAGAATTCCAGCAAAATTGGTCCTCGGTGGGATATTGCTTCCGAAACTCGTCGGTCAAGCCTTGCGCCTGGTCTCCATGGCAAGGTGAGCAATAAAGCCAATAATCCTGGGCGCCTTTGTCGGCCATTACCGGGTTGGCTGGCATCGTTGGTTTGGCAAGCCGGTCTATGGTAGGTGTTGGTTTTGGGTCTTGCGCCAAACTGGCCGCGGCAACAAAATTCCCTTGGGTTACTGCCAATAAGATTGACAATAACCCAAGGGAAAAGAGAACAAGGATAAACTGGTTTTTACGCAACAAAACTACCGTTTAGCTGCGGCCGCGCATTCTTGGGTCCAACACATCTCGCAGGGCATCGCCGAGCAAGTTCCAACCCATCACGAAAAATACCAACGCCAGACCTGGCCAAACCACAATGTACCAATATTGGTCAAGCGCGGTGATCCAGTTGCGGGCAAAGCTAAGCACCTGCCCCCAGTCTGCGTAACCGGTCTCAGTACCGATCCCCAGGAAGGAGAGTGCGGCAAAACCAAGAACTACATCGCCGATGGCCAAAGAGGCCAACACCAAGGTGGGGAAGATGGCATTGGGGATGATGTGGCGGAAGAGGATACGGCTGTCTTTTACACCAACGACCCGTGCCGCCATAATGTAATCACGTTCCTTCACCGAGAGGATATCACCGCGGATGATACGGGCATAACCCATCCAGCCAAACGCGATCAGGGCTGTCATTACCGGTATCAGGCTTTTACCGATACGGGGAGTCAGCACTGCCGCCAAGATCAATGCGGCCAGCAAGCTGGGCAAGATCATCAAGACCTCGATCAGGCGCATCATCAGGTTATCGACCCAACCCCCATAATAGGCAGATATTGAGCCGTAGATAACACCCAAAATGAGGGTGGCAACGGTTACCAAAAGACCGGTGTAAAAGGCTGTTCGGACACCCCAAATCACGTAGTAGAAAATATCATACTGGCCTTCGGAGGTTCCCATCAAGTGAACCCACTCTTCCTTGCCGGTAAGGGGGGTATACCAAAATGGCACAGGCGGTTTATTGCGGCGCCATTCAGTGCCCATTGGCTTGGGATCGGCGCTAAATCCATCGCGCGGGATCATATATGGGTCCTTGTCTGGTTTTACCGGCGGCGCGATCACCGGTGCCAATAATCCAATCAGAACATAAATCATGATCAGGCTAAGGCCAATGATGGAGGCAGGTGTTTTTAGCAGCCCGAGCAAAATGCGGTAATTTTCGGGCCCAACGAATTTTTCAAACCAGCCGATCTTGCGGGTAGAAAGTGTCGCGGTGAGCAGGCTATTATCGCCAGAAGGGATCTGTTCAGTCATTTTCTTTTCCTCCTACGATAAGCGTACGCGCGGGTCTACCACGGCGTAAAGGATGTCTACGATCAGGTTGGCGAGGATCAGGATAAAGCCAATAAAGATGGCAAAACCGAGCACGGTGACCACATCAAGGTTGACCGCCGCGCGGGCAGCAGCTGAACCTATGCCTGGATAATTGAACACGGTCTCTGTGATGGTTACACCCCCCAACAAACCTACTACCGAAAAGCCAGCCAGGGTGATCACCGGGATCATCGCGTTTGGCTGGGCGTGTTTGTAGATCACATCGTTCTCGCTTAGGCCTTTGGCGCGGGCGGTTGTAACATACTCCATGCGAAGTGTCTCCAGCATGGAGGAACGGGTAACCCTCAGAAAGGTTGCCCAGTTGATATAAGACAGAGTCAGGATCGGCAACACCATGTGGGAGATGGCGTCCAGGAATATATCAAAGCGGCCATTCAGTAAAGCATCGAAGGTAACCAATTGGGTGTACCTTGTAAACTCAGCGCTGGATACAACAGCGTTGAAATCATCGCTGAGCCGGCCTGGAGAGAACCAACCCAAGTTCGCGTAAAAGAACATTAGCACCAACAGACCAAATACAAACGTCGGAAAGGAGGTACCGATAATGCTGAACATACGGGCAGCCTGGTCAAAAAAACCATTGTGATGAACTGCCGATTGAACCCCCAGCCAAATACCTACCAAGATCATGGGGGCGATCGTCCAGATGGTGAGGTCTACCGTATTTGGGAACCTGTTGGCGATCAGCTCATTGACGGGTTGTGAGGAAGTTCTGGAATACCCAAAATCTCCGTACACAATACCACCAGACCGCACACCGGTGATCGGGTCATTTACACCCACGAGCCATCGCCAATATTGCTCGTAGAAAGGTTTATCGAGGCCGTAACGCTTGATGATACCGTCCACCGCTTTTTCATTTTTGGGGAAATCACGGACATATAGAGCAGTCCGTTCGATGGGCGAAAGTAACTGGAGCATCAGGAAGATGATCACTGTGACGCCAAACAACAGAACGGGTACGAGCAATAGACGTCTGATGATGAATGTTGTCATTCGAAATCCTTATCGGTTTTTTTGAATTTCGGAGGATCTTTGAACGGGGTCGCCGATCAAGGACGCTCTGAAACCCAAAAAAGGGGTTGTCAGGGGCGCTTTCGCGCCCCTGACAGTGACTACAAGGGAATTTAGTCCTTGTAGATGGTGTAGTAGTAGAAGCCGGGGTAAATCGGGTTGGTGACAACACCCTGGACATAGCGTTGAATGAAGCCATGGCCGGTAGCGAGCACCAAGGGGGTACCAACGGCAAGGTCGTAGTACAACTGGTTGAAGCCCTTGTAGATCTCGGCGCGCTTGGCGGGATCAACTTCAGCAACACCAGCGTCGAGCATAACCTTGAATTGGTCCTTGACTTCCTGGGGCAGGGATTGGCGACCGCCGTAGGTACCGGTGGTGTAAGGTTGGTACCAGTTGTGCGGGTCGTGGATGTCCTCAAGCCAGCCGCCGGTCATGAGGGGCAGCAACTTGGCGCGCTGGGCGCGGAGGTAAGCAGCCCACGGCAGACCAAGGGTCTCGACCAGGAACAGTTCGTTTACCTCAGAGAGGTTGGCGGCCAAGATCTCGGCGATGGTTTGGCGGGTGTTGTTACCCTGGTTGTAGGCCATCTGAACACGGAAGCCAACTTCCCAAACAGACTTGCCATCTTCAGATTTGAGGGTGGAGGCCTGGAACTCTTCAGCACACTTCTCGAGGTCGGTGGTGTAGTGAGGAGTATCGTTGAAGAAGCCAGGCATGCCGGGCAGGGTCAACTGGTAAGACTGGGTGGCTTCGCCATTGTAAACATCATTGATCAGGGTATCCCAATCGAAGCAGTACGAGAAGGCCTTGCGGATGTGCTCGTCAGCAAAGAAATTGGAGGGGATACCATTACCATCGAGCTTGCCGGAACCAATATAAGGATTGGGGGAAGCTTCGTCGGAGGCGATGGCCCAGTTGTACAGGATCACGTCCTGGGAGATGCCGGGGCGGCCCAAGCGAACACGGAAGGGCAGAGCGGGGTCGACAACTTCACAGGGCAGGTAAGAATTGGTTGCGATGTCAAAGACACACTTCTCACCAACGAGCTCATCCATCTGGGAGCGGTTGGCGGTCTGGACGGTAGCCCAGTCAGCGTCACCAGCTTGCATCATGGCAAAGCGGGTACCCCATTCGGGTACGGCCTTGGCAACAACGCGCTCGAGTTTGGCGGGACCCTGGAAGTATTCGTCATTGCGGACGAGGATGTACTCTTCACCCTGCTTGAGGGATTCGAGCTTGAAGGGGCCGGTACCATTTTCGATGGAGCTGAAGGGGTTGTCGGCGGACTGCATGGCATAGAAGTTCTGCCAGGTATCGCAGGAACCATCCCAACCACCATTCTCTACGACCCACTGCTCATCCATAACGGAGCCCCAGGTCTGGGCGATGGTAGCGAGGAAAGGACCCCAAGACTGAGCCAGGGTCATGGTAACGGTGCCAGCGGCGTCATCAGCCACAACAGCAGCCTTTACTTTTTCACAGGCGGCAACCAAAAGGGCAGGATCCATAGCAGCCATGGCCTCGCGGTCATCGGCGGCGGCGCCTTCGCCATCTACTACGATGGAGATGTCATCAACACCAACACCGAAGAAAGGCTCAGCAAGCAACCACTGCGGGGAGGAATAACCACCCTGCAGCAAACCGCGTTGGAAGGAGTAGGCTACATCGCTGGGGGTGAGGTCGTTGCCGTTGTGGAATTTCACACCCTGGCGGATGGTGAAGGTCCAAACGGTGCCGTCTTCACTGGTGGTCCAGGATTCAGCAAGGCTGGGGACGAACTTGTCGGTGGCTTCGCCATCGTAGAACACCAGGGTATCGTAGGTGTTCTGGATGATCTCGCCGCTTGCAGTATCGTAAGCCAAAGCGGGATCGAGGGTGTCAATAGAGACATCGGCCTCGGCCAAGTTCAAGGTGGTCTTGTCCTTGGACATGGGGGCTGCAGCATCAGCGGGGGCTTCAGCAGCAGGGGCCTCGGCAGCGGGTTCTTCAGCCGCAGGGGCTTCAGCAGCGGGGGCTTCAGCAGCAGGAGCACAAGCTGCCAGCAGCATGCTCAAGATAATGAGCACACTAAACACAGATAACAGTTTACGCATTTTTACTTCTCCTCTTTAGATTTTGTATAAAAAATGTCACCATTTTTTTAATACCAATGTTATTCCTCTGTATCAGCGCATCACCTCCTTGTAATTAGGCTACAAGATGGCAAGCCACAAAGTGGCCTGGTTTTACCTCGCGGAATTCAGGTTGTGCTACATCACAAACGCCTGGTTTGGCGATCGGACAACGGGTGCGGAACCGGCAGCCAGAGGGAGGATTGACCGGTGATGGCACATCCCCTTCCAGGATGACCCTTTTGCGTTTTTCTTCGGCGACAGGGTCTGCAACCGGCACCGCCGATAATAACGCCTGAGAGTAGGGATGCAACGGGCTGGTGTACAACGCTTTTCTGTCTGCCAACTCTACGACAATACCAAGGTACATCACCGCCACGCTGGTGGAGATATGGCGCCCCATGGAAAGGTCGTGGGCGATGAATAGGTAGGTCAGCACATATTGCTGCTGCAGGTCTTCCAACAAGTTAACCACCTGGGCCTGAATGGATACATCCAATGCCGAGATGGGCTCATCACAAACTATAAAATCGGGTTGGAGCGAAAGAGCTCGGGCGATACCGATGCGTTGCCTTTGGCCGCCAGAGAACTCGTGGGGGTAGCGGGTTGCAAAGGCGGGGTTCAGGTTCACTTTCTTTAATAATTCAGCAACCCGGTCTTCAATCTCTTTGGGGGTTGCCAAATTATGCACCATCAATGGCTCGCCGATGATCTCGCCAACGGTCATACGCGGGTTCAAACTTGCGTAAGGATCTTGGAATATCATCTGGATCTTGCGGCGCATTTGCCGCATCTCCTCGCCTTTCAATTCAACAAGGTCTTTTCCCTGAAAATGAACGCTGCCGGAAGTAGGTTTGTACAGCTGCAAAATGGTACGGCCCGTGGTGGACTTGCCGCAACCAGATTCTCCTACCAGGCCAAGTGTCTCGCCTTTATAGACGTCAAATGACACGCCATCTACCGCATGTACAGCTCCAACCTGGCGTTGGAAAACACCACGATAGATTGGGAAATGTTTTACAAGGTTATCAACTTTGAGTAATACTTCAGTGCTTGGTTTCACGCGCGAGCCCTCCCGGTCTTTACATCTACAAAACAGGCTACTTTGTGTTCAGGCCCGATCCTTTCCAATACTGGGTTTTCCTTCCAACAACGGTCTTGTACATATTTGCAGCGGGGGGCAAACGGGCAGGCCTCGGGTTTTTGGTACAACACTGGGGGCATGCCTTCGATGGAATATAACCGTTCACGGGCATCATCATCGACTCTGGGTAAACTGCCAATGAGGCCAAGCGTGTAAGGGTGGGTCGGGTTGGCAAACAACTCTTTTACTTCCGACTCTTCAATAATATAGCCGCCATACATTACCAACACTCGTTGAGCCAAGCCGGCAACAATGCCTAGGTCGTGAGTGATCCATATAATGGTCATTCCAAGTTCGTTGCGCAGGCGTTTTACCAATTCAACGATCTGTGCCTGAATGGTAACATCCAAAGCGGTGGTAGGTTCATCGGCGATCAAGATCTGCGGATTGCACGAAAGGGCCATCGCGATCATTACTCTTTGGCGCATTCCGCCAGAAAATTGGTGGGGGTAATCTTTAAGATGTTGGCGGGCTTCGGAGATACCGACCATCTCGAGCAACTCTACAGCCCGGTCGGTTGCTTGCTGGTTGTTCATGCCCAAGTGCAATTGCAGTGGTTCAGTAAGCTGTTTGCCAATTGTCATTACCGGGTTTAAGGAGGTCATTGGGTCCTGAAACACCATCGCGATCTGCGCCCCGCGAATGTGGCGAATTTCTTCATCTGTGATGGATAACAGGTCTTTGCCCTGATAGAGGGCTTTTCCGGCAATAACCTTGCCGGGAGGCGACGGGATAAGGCGCAACACCGAAAGCATGGTTACGCTCTTGCCACAACCAGATTCGCCAACTACGGCAAGGGTTTCACCTTCTTTGATTCCAAATGAAACACCATTAACCGCATGTACAACCCCATCCGGGGTTTTAAACTGCGTCTCCAAACCTTGAACGTCGAGTAACAATTCTGGCATCTAAGAATTCCTTCGTGCTTCAGGATAATTCAACAAATTCAATGTTAAACTCATTTTCACGGATTATCAATCCTATAAGTTAAAAAATTATACACTATATAAAAATCAATCCATATTCGGGGTTCTTTTTTTCCGGTTATGAATCAGTACTATACTATTCTTTCATTCATATTTCGGAGTTTTGTATGCTAAAAGAATTTAAGGTTTTCGCCCTCCGCGGTAATGTGCTGGATTTGGCCGTGGGTATTATCATTGGTGGCGGGTTTGGCAAGATTGTATCATCCTTTGTTTCGGATATCCTGATGCCCCCGGTTGGGCTCTTGCTCGGGCAGGTCAATTTTGCAGACCTGTATTTGGTACTTCGGGGTTCGGTCCCGGCAGGAACCCCGCTTTCGCAGACCGTTGAAATTCCAGGGGTTGTTACGCTCAATTATGGTATCTTCATTAATAACATCATCGATTTTCTCATCGTCGCCTTCTCGGTATTTGTGTTGATCAAGGCGATCAACCAAATGCGGCTGGGCAAACCTGAGGCTCCCACTACCAAAAAATGCCCCCAATGCGTAACAGAGATCCCTTTTACCGCAAAACGGTGCCCACACTGCACCAGCCATATCGGTTAGGAAATAAATGGATATTCTCGCAAATTTGAATAATGCCCAAAAGCAAGCGGTTACCGCTGGCGGAGGACCGATCTTGGTGTTAGCCGGCCCTGGCAGCGGAAAGACCAGCGTGCTTACCCGCCGCATTGCCTACCTGATCGAAAATCTTGGTATTCGCTCTTACCAGATCTTGGCTGTTACCTTTACAAACAAAGCCGCCAAAGAAATGGAAAATCGGCTACACAAAATGCTTGGGGCAGATAAGGCCAGTGGCCTCATGCTTGGCACGTTCCATTCCGTCTGCGTACGCATCCTGCGGCGGGAAGCCGAGCATATTGGCTTGGGTAAAAATTTCGTCATCTTCGACGCTGACGACCAGCTTTCGGTTGTGAAGAACATCATCACGGCGATGAATTTGAACGACAAGCAATTTCGTCCGTCCGTGATCCATTCCCTGATCTCAAAAGCAAAAAATGAAATGATCGTGCCGGAAGACTATCCGATCATCATTCGCAGCCGCGATGAGGCGATCAGGAACATCTATAAAGGCTATCAAGCCGCCTTGCGGAATTCCAACGGAGTCGATTTCGACGATCTGTTATTGCTAACCACCCAGCTTTTTCACAACTCGCCTGCAGTATTAGAGAAGTATTCCAGCCAATTCAAGCACATTCTGGTCGATGAATTTCAGGATACCAACCAGGTCCAATATCAGCTGGTCCAGCAACTTTCATCTATAAACAAAAACATTTTCTGCGTAGGAGACCCGGACCAATCTGTTTACCGATGGCGCGGCGCCGATTATCGCAATGTGGCCAATTTTGAAAAAGACCATCCCGGTTGCCAAACGATCTTGCTGGAACAAAATTACAGGTCGAAGCAGACCATTTTGGATGCAGCCATGGCTGTGATCGATAAAAACCCGCATCGCAGGCGCAA
>SXGU01053329.1_pt1 | contig 11213 bp, 10 predicted proteins | sample 3174531 | NCBI WGS metagenome assembly SXGU01 (sample SAMN11356863, study PRJNA531348) | freshwater metagenome | isolation source: freshwater sample F1-140 | place: China: Fuxian Lake, Yuxi | collected 2017-12-25
ATCGGCTTCGTAGCCAAAGATTGAACCCTGGTTTTGATTAATGAGTGAATCAAGCCCGGATTGACTCCGCGCAACAGCAAGCACCGTGTGACCTGACTTGGCCAGAGCGATGGCTATCTCTCGACCCAAACCTTTGCTAGCGCCAGTTACGAGCGCAACCGTGGCTTCGGGCATTGTCTCTAACTACCGGCTTTTGTATGCAGATTAAATACTTCGCGAACTTCGCTGGAATCAACAATTCCATCGGATTTGAACTCCATTAATGGAGCCATGAACTCACTCCATTTATCGTGAATCTCACTTTTCCAAAGGCGATCCCATGCCTCTGGATCAGAAATCTCCGAATAGAGAAAGAGAACCGGGTCATTCTCAAAAATAGAAATTTGTGCAATTCCTTGACGTTCAATCTCAGCGACCATCTCAGGCCAGATACTGTCATGTAGGCGTTTGTACTCTGCAAGCCCACCTGGCTTTAACTTCATTGTGAATGCTCTTTTTATCATTTTTTTCCTCTTTATCTTGGTTAGTTTTGTAATTTACTCGTTTATTAGCTTGATGAGCTGTGCCTCATCAACATCAGATACTTCACAAACACTGACTCCATCTTTAATGACATAAATTCGATCACAAAAACTTGTTAACTCTGATATTTCGGTCGATCGAAAGAGGACTCCTTTCCCTTCATCTGCAATCTCACGGACCAATCTAAATAATTCAGATTTTGCCCCGATATCAACACCTCTCGTAGGATCATCAAGGAGAACAAGTCGTGGATTTATCTCAAGCCACTTCCCAATAACAACTTTCTGCTGGTTACCTCCCGAAAGATTTCCGACTCGAATCTCAACCTTCTCCGTCTTAACACCAAAGCGCTCAATAAGACGTGTTGCGCGGTTGTCCAAACTGGCACGAGTCACGATGGCGCTTCCGTGAGTGTGGCCACCCACAGCAACAAGACTTAAATTGTCGGCAACGCTGCGTTCCATCATCAAACCCAAACGCTTTCGATCTGCTGGGATAAGAGCGATCTGATCACGCACAGAGTTTTGTGGCGATAGAGAAGGTTTACTTTCACCCTCAATAATCACCTCCCCTGATTTCCTCTGTTTTGCACCAAATAGAGTCTCAAGCAACTCATCTGCACCTGATCCAATTAGCCCAGCAATACCTACGATTTCACCCACACTAACTTGAAGAGAGATATCCTTAATTTGACTGTAATTACTCAATTTAGAGACTTCAAGTATATTCCTTTCATTTGCAGCACCGTTCAATTTTTTAGTGACACGACCGATACGTCCAGATTTTTCTTCTCCGACAATTCCCTCAATTACTGTCTCCCGGTCAAGACTTGAGGTCGGACGAGAAAAGACAAGCGAGCCATTTCGCATTACTGAAATTTGATCTGCCACCGCAAAAACCTCATCAAGGCGATGAGAAACATAGAAAACTGTTGTACCTTGCGTAGGCAGCTGTCTGACTAAGTCAAGAAGACGATCACTTTCACCAGCATTGAGTGCAGATGTTGGCTCATCTAAAATTAGAAGTTTTGGCTTTTCGATTATCACACGAGCTAATTCGATTAATTGTTGATCAGAGATAGATAAGTCGCTCAAGATTGAATCAAGGTCAACTTGAAGTCCTATTGACTCTAATACTGGAGAGGCAATTTCTGCCATTTGCTTACGTGCAATAAAAATACCTCGTCGAATTTCCCGATCAGGGAAGAGATTTGTAAGTACATTTCGATGTTGAAAGAGCCGTAATTCCTGGTACATAATTCCGATTCCAAGTTTTTTTGCTAAAGAGACTGAAATTTCAGGATAACTCTCTCCATTAATTTCTATACTACCTGAATCTGGTGAGACTCCACCTGACAAAATCTTCATGAATGTCGATTTTCCAGCACCATTTTCACCGACAATTGCGTGAACGAGATTTTGTTCTAAATCTAAATCAAGGCAATTTAACGCCTGAACCCCACCATAACGTTTTGAGAGTGAGCGTACGGAGATCACGTTATGAGATTGTGTATTGACCACACCGTGACCTCCGTCCCCTCGTTGCTATTTACCGACAGCTGATTTTCTGAATATCAGCTTGATTCCTCAGAAATAGGCTTCAGATTTGATTGCCAGTCTTTGATATAGCCAGAGACGACTGGCTCGTAATAAGCACGAGTCTTCTCTTTTGACAATGCCATTGCTTGGAGATCTGCAAATGTCAATGCTGGTAGACCAAAAGGCTCTGTAACAGAAGTTGCAGTTACGATCTCAGTTCCCGCATCGACAAAACCTGGCTTATTGATTGCAATCTTATTACGGATGCTATCAACCAACATATACACTGGGAGATAACCTTGAATAAACGGAGTTTGCCCTAATGAAATGTGTGCAGTTCCATTGGCAAGTGCTTCAAGGTTTCCAGTTGTAAGGTCATAACCCCCACCAATTGCTTTGGTATTATTGGCTGCCTTGTTGACCTTTCCAATGCTCTCTACATCAGGTGCGCAAAGACCAACCATTGCAAGTGCATCTGCATTTGCAGCTAGAAGACCCTGCCAAGCTGCAAAATTTGCTGCTGCATCAACCTTGACATCTGAAGGCCCGACTATTTTGACTCCAGCTGCCTTTGCAAGGCTTTCGAGAACGCCTTTTTGGCGGTTCTCAAGGACTGGAAATCCTGGAAAGCAATTACCAACAATTACTTTGCCTTGGGCACTAGGTCCACCAATTTTTTCAAGAACCATATCTCCCAAGATACGTCCTGATGCAACTGACTTCTCTCCTACATATGGGGCATTTACCCCTACACCAAGTCCATTGAATTGAACGATTGGCATTCCTGATTCAATAATTTCGTTTAAACCATTGACCATTGAGGCAGAAGGCACTGAGGTTGCGATTCCATCAACTCCAGATGCAGCCATGTTTTGAACCGCAGTCAACTGGGCATCACCCTCTGCACCTGCAGGACCCACAACCTTGATAGTCACGCCAAGGTCGGCCGCGGCCATCTCTGCACCATCGATTATCTGCTGAATAAATGGGTTACCAATGACATGCACAACAAAGCCAATAGTGATGTCTTCTTTTGCTGCTTCTTCACTGCTACAAGCTGTGAGACTACTTCCGGTGATTATTAAGACAGCGGCAAGTGCAAACACTCGAAGCCGTCTGCTGTACTTTTTTATCATCTTCATATCCTCTCAATTTTCAACAATTATCCCGGTTGGATATAGTTGAAACCTTTTTTAACTTACTCGTTTTTTTCGAACTCGAACAATTTGATCTACACCAATTGCAAATAAAATCACGAGTCCAGTCACCAGAGTTCCCCACACGGCATTGATACCGATAAAAACAACTCCCACGCCAATAGCTCCAACAATCATTGCGCCATATAGTGAGCCCCACACTGTTCCGGCTCCACCCGAGAGAGGAGTTCCACCAATTATCGCTGCAGCCACAACAGGCAAGAGTAATTGTCCGCCTGTAGAAGGATCAACTGCACCACGAAAGCCTAGAAAGAGAACCCCACCTACACCAGAGACTGCACCCATAAGTGCACACACTTGAATCTTAATTTTCTTTGTTGGAATACCTGCAAGACGTGCTGCCTCTGGATTACTTCCAATTGCAAGTATGCGATATCCAAATCGTGTCTTATGAAGAGTCAAATGAAGAATAAAGAAAGCCACTATAACAATGATCAAAATAATTGGGACGGGTGAATCAATATCCCCACCAAGCGCACGGAAAAAAAGATGTCCTGTAATTTTCTCATCTGTGGGGACGACCGACCCAGATTTATTGGAGATAAGTGATATCCCTTGAAAGACAGAGGCAGTACCTAGGGTGATGATGATGAGCGGTAATCGCATCACTACAGTCAAAAGACCGTTGAGAGCCCCCATTATCGTGCCTGCCCCTATCCCTAACATAACCGATATCCAGATAGGCACTCCAGCAATCATTGCAAGTCCTGCAAGGACTGCAGATAAGTTAAGGATCCATCCAAATGAGAGGTCAATCTCACCCATAGACAGCAGGAAGACGATACAGCCGGCAAGCAAGGCTGTTATCGCATAGCTCGCACCAAGATTAAGTAAATTTGTTGGTTTAAGAAAGGTTGGGCGAAGAGCACCAATGATTCCGATTAGAACGATGAGTGCGACTACAACGCTTGTCTCTTCTGGCAACTTGAAACGCTTTTTTCTGCTGCCTTTAGCTACCGAAGACAATGATGAGCTCCTAACAGAGGCTGGAAATGATTCCAGGAATCACTAGTCAAATCTCCTTTCCGATGAATGTCAAGACCCCCTGGTAACTACTTCCACAGTCTGCCTGAGGCGAATGCAGCTATGAAAATCCGCGGTAGGACAGTGAGGCGGGGTTAGGGTGGGTTCTCACTGCGGAAAAATCCAAGGAGGGCTAAAACCTCTGACGATACTTATCGATAACCTCATCTACTATCTCGATTCCAAGACCCGGCTTATTAACTGGCGGATAGACCCAGCCCTGAGAATGAGTAAATGGCTCGGTAATGAGATCGTTTTGCATGGGATTGGGCAGTGGCTTGAACTCAAAGAGCCTAAATGCCGAGCTACTAAAAGAGACCGCAAGGCTTGCCGCTGAGATGATTGCTGATGACCACGCATGGGCATTAGCAGTTCTCTTGTAAGCCTCCACTCGACCAACCACTCTCTTAAAGCCAGTAATTCCCTCTGCACGACCAGGGTCGATTCCAAAGACGTCGCATGTTCCAGTCTTAAGAATCTCTTCAAAACCAGCTTCTTGCCATTCTCTTTCACCGTAGGCAATAGAAGTCTTAGTTTTTGCTCGAAGATCTGCATAGCCTTGAGGATTCCAAGCGCCAAGAGGCTCCTCAATCCAATCAACATTGTAATCATCAAATGCTTGAACACGCTTTATAGCAGTTGCAATATTCCATTTTATCGCATACCCAAGGTCAATCATGATCATTTTCTCTTCACCGAGAGTCTCACGCATGGTTTTTACGTAACTGACGTCCCGGTTGTGCTCGTAACCAAGATGCGCATCGCCTCGCTTGCCAAAGCCAACTTTCATTCCCTGCAAACCTTGATCCATCCAAGTCTTAGCCTCTTCTGCCATTTTCAAAATGTCAGAATCATGTGCATGTCCCGAGGCAATAGCAGGGAGTCGATCATGTACTGCACCTCCAAGAAGTTCCAAGACGCTTGTATTAAGAGCTTTACCTTTTAGATCCCAAAGTGCGATATCGATTGCTGAGATAGCATAAGAAGCAATACCACCTCGGTATCCGTACCACCACGCACGCTCTTTGAGTGAGTGCCAGATTGCAATATTGTTAATCGGATTTTTGCCAATTAAGTAGTCCTCAGCCAGTCCTGCGATTAAAGCCGCTACTGGAGCGTTTGCCTCTCTAAATTGGGTTATTGATTCACCCCAACCTACAAGACCATCATCCGTTGTAATCTTTACCAGGCACAGATATCGCTCGGCATTAAAATCATTTGGCTCTGGATAGGCCACAGGAATAGGTTCGACCTTGATAATTTTCATAGAAATTGTCCCTTCATAGAAATTGTCCCTAACTTAGCCATGTCTCAGAGATGACTAAGTTTTTTTATATCATTCTAACTCCGAAAACTACCCATTAACACTAAAAATGAGTATTTCTTAATCACACGCCTAAAACCAATTTTAAGCTAATACATCAACTGTCCACCAGATACGTTAGCGACTGTTCCAGTGACAAAACTGGATGCTTGTGATGCAAGAAAAATGACAGGACCCACCATCTCTTCTGGCGTCGCAAGTCGTCCTAACGGAATCATTGAGACAAAAGATGCGAGCTGCTCGGCAGATTGGTTGCCAGTCATCATCAGGGTGTCTACACCACCTGGTGAGACGGCATTGACTCGAATCCCATCAGGAGCAAATGAACGAGCAAGGCCTTTTGTCATAGAGACGACACCGCCCTTGCTACCTGCATACACGACTGAGCCACCAAAGCCACCCGTCCACCAACCTTGAGAGGAGAAGTTAACAATCGAGCCTTTCGTTCCATTCTTTTTGAAATGATCGCGTGCTGTACGATTCAAGAAAAAAGTTGCCTTCATATTGACATCAATCTGAACATCCCAATCCTCTTCTGTCACCTCATCCACAGTTGAACGGCGGCGAAGAACTGCAGCACAATGAGCAAGTGCAACAACTTCTGCCGCTTCTGCTGCTTTCTTAAATATCTCGTGTTGATTAGAAAAATTTAAAAGGTCAAAAGGAAAAATTTTATGACCTGATCCACTTAATGTCGCCAAAGTCTGTTCCAGAGGCGCACTCGGTGTATCAACAAGGAGAACCTTAGAGCCAGCTTCGGCAAAGCCGCGTGCAACCGCGCTACCAATCCCCCCCGCCCCTCCCGTGACAACGACAGACTTTCCAATTAAACCTGAATCGTTTCGCCAATTCATTTTTACACCTTACTCTTAAGAAGGACTATTTCTCTTTATATTAGGGTAAAATCTGGGAATAGTAAAACTTTTTGGGGAAAATAATAGATAAGTAAAAATTAGGCACAAAAAAATTATTCTTTTTGCGCTACTTTTATGTCGATTTTAGGAGTTTCTCAAGCTGTGACCAACCAATTTCATCTATTTTCCCTTGGACAATCTCGTGAGCTAATTGGGCAATTATCTCCCACTCGCTGCCAACCATCGCACTCCACTTTCTTTGACGCCAACTAATTTCAGTAGACTTAAATAGTTCTAGTCCAGGGGCATCTGATATATAGAGCTCAAAATCTCCCTTTGTTGTAGATCCAGTGATACGAGTACTGCCAAGAGGTATGTCACTGCCTACGACCGTTACAAATTTTTCAAATTCCGGCGCTGGAGTAAGAATCATGGGATCTTTTGAGGCCCAAGCAGCAGCAGAGTTTAACTGAAGATTCCACCAACGATCTCTACTTGAATCGCTTAGTATTGGATAGACCCCAGCATTTGTTTCAACTGTAAGATTTTTCAATAAACCCGAATTTTCCTTAGATAATTGGCTCACACCAAGTAGTGCGCTTTGGATAAAACCAGAAGCCGGAAATGTTCGGACTCGGACTGATTGGATGCCATTCTTAATGAGTTGATTCTCAGTAATAACAGCTTCAATATCAAAAATCTCAATGAGACCCCGACTACCTGTCCACAAATTTGTAACTGTTGGAATATTTTCAAAGGCACCTGCCGCTGCTATCAATCCAAGGGTGGCGGCAGAGGCACGATTAAATCGAGGCTTTCCTTGAAGCTCAAGAGAAACCTGTCCAATTCCACCCATATTTGCTCCAGCCAGGTGAAAAGCATGCCTCGTTTTTGTTTTATCTAATCCAATACCTGCCGCCGCTGCTGCCGCCGCTCCAAAAGTTCCTGCTGTTGCAGTTATGTGCCAGCGTTTTCTGTGGCTTGCTCCAAAAAAATGAGCAATAGAGGCGCTTGCTCTCATACCTGCCAGAGCAGATACCAGAAAATTTGGTCTAAACCTAGAATAAGAAATTAAGGTCGCCAGACTTGCGGCAAAAACTACAGAACCAGGATGATTCACCGCCGACCAATCAAGATCATCCTTATCCTCAAAGGCAGACTGGCTGGCAAGTCTTGCGGCCAATCCCACTGCCCCATCATGTGCAAGAAGAGATTGTGAATTTGATTTAGAATTGGCACTAAGAACGCAAATTATAAAATCAGAGAGTAAGACTTCGAGGCGATTCAAGATATCCTCAGAATAATCGAGAGTAGAGAAATCACTCAATTTCTCAATTAATTCATTTGCTAACTCTTCTTTTTTTACCATCTTGGTGAGACCCTAACTCTCGTTGCCTCGGATCTAATAGGAACACTAATCACCTGAGTGCCCATGAGATAAATCTAAGGCAAGATTCTCTGGAGGTGAAATCTAACACGAAATCTCTATATCACTTCAGGGCATAAACTATCCGTACTGGAAAGCACCGTGTTATGAGGCGGATAATCCCTGAAAATGAGTGTACAAAATCTTAAAAAGGAGGGGTAAAGTGAGAGAAACGACCAAAGGAGTGAAATGCAGAAAACTGAAGACTTGAAAAAAAAGAAGAGTGCAATCATAACTGGGGCTTCTCGTGGGATTGGCTTTAGTATAGCGATGCGACTGGCGCAAGAAGGTTTTAGATGTGCGATTATTGGAAGAGAGCGGTCAAAAATCGAGCAAGCAGCGAAAGAAATTTTCGCTTCCACTAATTCTGATGTACTACCACTAGTTGCCGATGTGTCGGAATGGCTCGAGTGCGAGAATGCCGCTAAAAGTGTTTTGCATGAGTTTGGTTCTATCGACGTTTTAGTGCCTAACGCTGGAATTGGAATAATTGGTTCAGTTGAGGAGGCGAACCCTTTAGACTGGGCGAGAATGATTCAAATAAATTATTTAGGTACTGCTCATATTATTAAAGCGGTTCTACCAGTGATGAAAAGACAGGGTGAAGGAGACATCATTGCAATAGTTTCAGCTGGTGCTACAAAAGGATACCCGGAATGGTCTGGTTATTGCGCAGCAAAGTGGGCTGTAATGGGCTTTATGGATAGTTTTGCGCAAGAAGTTATCTCGCAAGGGATTCGCGTTACGACTTTGTGCCCTGGTGGCGTGGACACATCTTTTTGGGATGATCTCAATAAAGAAATAAATAGGACAGGCTCAGAGGGAAGGAGTAAGTTAATGGCCCCAGCAGATGTTGCAGAGCTGGTCGCTCTTCAGATCAACTTGCCTAGGAACGTAATGTTGAAATCTGCATTGTTTTTTCCTACTAACGAGTGGCACTAATCAGGTACTTTTTCGATATTATCAGATCAAAAAGTAATTTATACCTGACTTTTGATATTTTTATCTCTTGATATTAAGGACTATTGGATGATAACCTTGTCCTAATCAAGAATTTTTTTTAAAGGCTATTACTAAAATAAGAAATTGACTTCTTAATCAAGATCTGTTCGAGCTTGTGTCTTATTTAGAAAGAGAATTTTATATGAGCGATGTTGCCGTAGTAACTGGTGGGGCATCGGGTATCGGTCGTGCTATCGCAACTAAGTTGGCTGAGAACCATATTGTTATACTCATTGATATCAATCCTGATGGACTTCAAGAAGTAGAGAAGGATGTTGCAAACAAAGGGGGTGAGATTATTAGCGTACTTGGAGATGTCTCATCTCGGCAAACGCATGTGAGAGCACGAGCAATAGCTGAAGAAAAAGGTAGACTGATTGCTTGGGTAAATTGTGCTGGACTCACGCGAGAAGCCCCTCTGCATGATTTTCCAAACGATTCAATATTCATGGAAAATATAATTGGGATTAATCAAGTGGGCTCTTTGTGGGGCTGCGCCGAAGCGGTTGCATCTTTCACTGCAGGAAAGGTCCCGGGATCAATTGTAAATATTTCATCCGTGCATGGACGCCGAGCATGGCGCGGTCACGCGGTCTATGAGATGACAAAAAGTGCAGTTGATGCACTTACGAGAAATATCGCGGTTACATACGGACCATATGGAATTCGTGCAAACGCTGTGGCTCCAGGGGCAGTATTGACTCCAGCGTTGAAGCAGGCTTTTCTTGATGCTACAGATCCACATGAGCGCAGGGAGGTATTAGAGCGATTGACACCTCTAAAAAGATTAGCCGAACCAAGCGAAATTGCAGAAGTAGTTGTTTTTTTACTCTCACCCAAGGCCTCTTATGTATCTGGACAAAGCATAGGAGTTGAAGGAGGCTGGACTTCAGCACTAGGCGTGGGCGACTTAGATACTGATCTTGCAAAGAGATATGGATTAAGGCCTGAGAATGGTCTGCCTATTTAAAGATTACAAAGTCAATACACTTTTGAAGTAAGATTTTGACCACTACAAGAAATGAGGCAATTATGACAACTTACGAGGCAATTCCTATTCCGGATTCACTATGTGATTTGGGTGAGGGAACACTTTGGGATGAGAGAAGTAAATGCTTCGTTTGGGTGGATGTATTTGATGGGTTGGTCAAGACTTATGATCCCACAAGTGGTGACATTAAAGAGCATGTCTACAAATCGATGGTGACATATGTTGGTAAACGAGCCTCGGGTGGCTTTGTTTTGGCCTTGGGTGACTCAATTGCTCTCACAGACAGCAATTTCAAGATTCAACGAGAAATCCCATTGGGACTTGACCTTAAGGTAGTAAGAACCAATGATGGAAATATCGATCCATCTGGTTGTCTGTGGGTCGGTGGTGCAGAAAGTATTGAGGGAAGTGCAAGTGGTGATCTATTCAAGATTGATAAAAATTTCAATAAAAGTATTCACCGAAAAAATATTCATATCGCTAATGGTATAGATTGGTCACTTGATGGGAAAATGATGTTTTATATTGATTCTGCGACACGAAAAATATCTCGCTATCAATTCAATTCACAAACAAGTGAGATAGTAAGCGAATTGACCCCAATTGATGTTAGCGATGTAACCGGACTTCCAGATGGAATGTGCACCGATAGTCTAAGCAATATCTGGGTTGCTTTTTACGGATGTGGTCAAGTCCGCAACTACTCTCCTGATGGCGAGCTTCTCAACATTGTGCAGGCACCAACAGCCTTGACTACTTGTGCCTCATTTGGTGGAAAGGATTTAAAAACCCTGTTTATCACATCAGTGAAAGATTACCGAAGTCCAGAGTTTGCTTTTGATTCAAAAAATGACCCATACGGTGGAATGTGTTTTGAAGTGGATCTACCCATTTCAGGCAAGTTGGATTTCTTTTTTAACGCCTGAGCGAAAGAAATGACCTCTTTTTATACTCAAGCCATACTACTGAACCAGTTGATGTGCTCCTTTGCAAAAATTCAAGACTCTCAGGCAAATCGGGTTTGGTCCATTCTATGAGTAGGCCTATGCTTGAATCTATGAATCTGACTGGAATGCATATCTTTGTGACAGGTGGTGCTCAAGGCATTGGAGCGGCAATCGTCAAGAGTGCCGCTGAATGTGGAGGGCGAGTAAGTTTTGGAGATATTAAAGATGATCTTGGCAAGGATTATGCAAGTTCGCTCAAGGAATCCGGCTTAGATGTCACATATGTCCACTGTGATGTCGGCAATCTTGAAAGCGTTGAACAAGCACATAAAGAGATTGTTACTCGCTACGGAATGGTAAATGGATTAG
>SXGU01413671.1_pt1 | contig 11210 bp, 10 predicted proteins | sample 3174531 | NCBI WGS metagenome assembly SXGU01 (sample SAMN11356863, study PRJNA531348) | freshwater metagenome | isolation source: freshwater sample F1-140 | place: China: Fuxian Lake, Yuxi | collected 2017-12-25
CGGCAATAGCGACTTCGACAGTGGTCCTCGATAGGGACCGACTTGGTTCGCAGGTTCAAATGAAGCCCGTGTTCTATGACGACTTCGCCCTTTGGTGTGACATTCTTCGTGCGGGGCACATCGCATATGGTCTGGACGAAGATTTGATGGAGTACACGGTTGTGCCGGGGTCCTATTCCCGCAACAAGGCCCGGTCGGCACGCGAGGTGTGGCGGGCCTATCGTCAGGTCGAGCAACTTGGAATGGCCTACTCGGTGTGGTGCTTTGCTCGTTATGCGGTGCGGGCTTCACTCAAACATATGCGATGACGCTTCCCAGAAGAGTCTTCGTTACGGGCGCGACGGGGTACATCGGGCGAAGACTAGTAATGCGGCTGATCACGGAGCCCGTGGATGTCTTCGGGGTTGTGCGGCGACGTAGCGGCACTCTACCCGAAATCGAGAGCGGAGATCTCGCCGAGTTCGACGGGTGGCACCGGCTGCTCCGTCCGGGAGACCACGTGGTTCATGCAGCGGGAGTTGCGCACGGACTGATCAGAACGCGCCAGAGGCAAACGTTTGAAGACAATCCGATTGAGGGGGTGAGGCGATTGATCGCGGGTGCTGAGCGAACAGGCGGAGTCTCAATTACCTTTCTGAGTAGTGCCGCCGTCTATGGAGTTCTCCCGCCGGGCAGTGTCGTTGACGAACGCGCACAGCTACTCGGGGATAGCCCATATGCGCGTGGTAAGCAGCATGTTGAAGCGATGATCTCCGAATTCGCGACTCGAGGAGCGGTAGGCTATTCGCTTCGGATCCCGATGGTGTATGGCCCCGATGCCCCAGGTAATTTTCGCCGCATGGTCAAAGCGGTACGTTTGAATCTGCCGATTCCCATTCCGGAGGCGGATCTAGAGCGAAGTTGCATATACATAGAGAATTTGTGCGATGCGGTCGCCACGTTGCTTAGGTCGAGTGCACCAGCAGCGGCGTACAACGTCGCCGACACAGAACGAACAACCGTCGCAGCGTTGATAGAGATGTTGGGGGCCGCCATGGGGCGGGAGACGCGTCGGGCGCCTCGTCAAGCCGTGCGATTTGCCATGCGCCTTCCGCTGATCGGTGGCATATTGCGTCCGCTGTCGCAGGCGCTGTCATTAGATATCAGTGCATTCCAGTCCGCCACTGCCTGGGTTCCGCCGCACTCGCAATCGCGCGGCGTTCTAGAAAGTGTGTAAACCAATCAAGTCACTGAGGTATCCATGCCGGGAATAATGGCGAAGGTCGCGCGCGTGCTTCGCGATAGCAACAGGCGAACTCGGATCATTGGTGCGATCAACAAGAGTCCACTTCGCCATATCAGTCGGCTGCTAGCCAATGCTTCGCACCGCACGCTTATCGCAAAGCGCCGAGCTCTGCTTCCACAGGTTCAGGCAACAGCCGCGGAAGCCGAGGTGATATCCACACTTCGCATGAAAGGACACGCCAACATCTCGCACCTAATCGACCAGCAGCTCGTCGGTGGGATGGCGCATGAGGTGTCGAACGAAGCAGCCGGCGTCAACGAATCAGATGAGAGCAGGGCCGCCCGAGTGAAATCGTTCTGGGTACCAATCCTGGACGAGAATTCCTTCAAGAAGGGGAAGATCACTGAGAAGTCCAGCGTCGTCGCCACGGCGCTGCAGACTCCAGTGCTGCGAATAGCAGCCGCCTACCTTGGCGACCTGCCGTACTTGTCCTATGTCCTCGTATCTCTTTCAAAATATTCATCGGCGCCGCTCAAGGTGTCGCAACTCTGGCATCTCGACAGGGACGATTCGAACGTCTTGAAGATGTTCGTCTATCTCACAGACGTTAAGGACCTTCAGGACGGTCCATTCAGTTTTCTGGACCATGACTCATCCAGGCGTGTGCCTACGCCGTTCTTCATGGAGCATCGCCATGACGATGTGATTTTCAGGCACGTTGATCGATCTAGAGTTGTGAGCGTTACAGGACCCCGTTTAACGTGCTTTCTGGTGGATTCCGCCCGGTGCTATCATATGGGAAGTCGCGTCGCCGAGGGACACGAGCGCCTGATGTTTACTGCCACCTTCACGCCTTGGCCTCCGATTCATCCCGGCGCGTCCAACCGGATTCGATTGACCGACACGGCGAGTGTGCTTGAGCGGGCAGTCCTGGCTCCAACGACTCTTTAGAGTGTCATCTATGATTGCGGGGAGTCCCGACGCAGAAGTAGCGCAGTCGCCGCCGCTCAGGCGCGAAATTCACGCCGCTGGATTGTTTGTTGGCACGATCCTTCGCCACCGATATGTCCTTGTTCGAGCGACATTGCTCGTTGGCTTTGTGTACGGCCTGATCGGAGTCTCGCTTCCGAGACAATGGACATCCCAGGCGCTCGTAACGCCGCACGCGCGACGCGGCGCTACTGCGCTCGGAGGGCTGGCCGCGCAGCTCGGACTCGGTGAGACCCAAGGAAGCAATCAAAGTCCGGCCTTCTACGTGCAGCTCTCGACCTCTGACGAACTGCTAGGACGTCTCGCCGAAAGCGAAATAAGTCTGAATCTGAAGGGCGAAGCCGGCAACGTCTCCGTTGCCGAGGCCCTGAAGATCAAGGGAGATGGGGCGCTTCGGAGAGCCGACGCGATTCGCCGCCTGAAGCGCATTGTTTCTTCAAGTGCGAATCCCCGAACGAGCGTGATTGCCATCAGCGTGCGGTCCACCAACGCAGAGGTGAGTCGCCAGGTCGCTGAAAGGTTACTCCGGCTCCTCGATGAGTTCAATCAGGTTACGAGAGCGAGCCAGGCACGCCAGGAACGAATTTTCACGGAACGGCGGAGTGGCGACGCAAAGCGAGAGCTGTCAGCTGCCGAAGAAAATCTGCGGATCTTTCTCGACCGGAACCGACAGTACACCACGTCACCGATGCTCGTGCTCGAGAACGCAAGGTTGGAGCGGGAAATTACGCGGCTCGTGGGAATTTATACCATGCTCACCTCGGCGTTTGAGCAAGCTCGAATCGACGAGGTGAGAGACACTCCGGTGCTCGCGGTACTTCAACCGCCCCGCGCACCAGCTCGTCCCGACCCGCGAGGCCTGCTTGCTCGCACGGCCTTCATCATGGTGGTTTCATTCGCGACGACGCTTACCGTGATCGTGCTCAGCGAGCAGTATCGGAAGGTCGAATCCGTCGAAGGAGACTTTTGGCTCGGCTTCCGGAACCTGTTGCGTGAGGTGGGGGCCGATCTCCGACGGCCGTGGCAGCTGATTACCGGGAACCGGAAGTAGCGCGCCTGGACTTCTCCTCGCCTTGGTCGATGTTGTGGAGGTGAACTGGCATCAATGGAGAGCCGCCGCGGATCAAGGTGACAGCGCTCGCAGTCAGGCACAACGTTCGAGGTTTGACGATCGGCTTGTCTTGACGAACGTCGATCACCTCCGACCCGAGGCGTCGGCAGCCGCTGGCGCCAGCGACGAGGGGTCGCTACCAGACGCTACGGCCCCCGTCCATTACGATATTTTGCCCGTTCATGTAGCTTGACGCGTCTGAGCATAGAAATTGGACGGCAGCGCGATATTCATCAATTTCTGCCATCCGACCGAGCGGAATGAGCGACGTAAGTCGCTGCACGAACTCATGGCCCTGTCCGTTGAAGACTCCGCCGGGAGAGAGTGCGTTGCAACGAACTCCGTACTCTGCCCAATATGTTGAGAGATAGAGCGTGAGCCCGACGAGTCCGGCCTTAATCACTGAGTAGGTTACTGGTTTAACGGGTTGCAGGCTGTGGTCAACGCCGTCGCGTCGATAGAGCCGTTGGTCAGGCGAAATGACCGAGAGATCCGAGGCGATGTTCAGAATGACGCCGCCCCGTTCGTCAGACGCCATGGCGCTGCCGAAGACCTGACTGCAGAGAAAAGCCCCCGTCAGGCCGACTGCGAGCTGTGTGTCCCATTCTGCGCGAGTAAAGTGCTCAAGCCGGGATGCTTCGCGAATAGTACTGTCTGCGCTGACTTTCGGGTCAATCGCTGCATTATTCAAGAGGATGTCGATCCTGCGCCCTGCGACTCGCAACGACTGTTCGACTGATCTGATCGACGAGAGGTCGGAAACATCCATATTGCGCACGTGTATACGTTCAGCACCGAACTCGCTGGCGAGTCGGGACGATGCCTGCTGAACAACCTCCGTGCGCACATCTGTGAGAACGACGTTGCAGCCGGACTCGAGCAAGGCAGCGGCATGCTGCACTCCGAGCAGGCCACCGGCACCAGTTATTAGTGCTGTTTTTCCTCTGAGGTCGAACTTGCGAAGGGGGAGCGACATTTGAGAGTAGGTGAGTGGATGGCTCAGGTCCTAGTCTGGCCCCCGTCCAGAGTCCAGATAGCCCCCGTGACGAAGTCCGCGCCCGGCGAGGCAAGAAACGCGACGAGATTGGCCACGTCCTGAGGCGTTCCAAGTCGGGAAAGCGCAACGTCGCGCGATAGCATCTGCGTGACCCTTTCGGGATCCTCAGCCATTCGCCTTGACCACACGGATCCTTCATAGAGTCTGTTGCCTGGCGCGACGGCATTGATTCGAACACCGAGAGCTCCTAACGGTCTGGCAATGCCACGCACATAAGCGTTGAGGGCTGCCTTCGCGGCTGAGTAAGTGACCGGCGCGCCAGGAAGTGCCTCGATTCCGCAAATCGACGAAATGCAGACGATCGAGCCTCTGACCGCGGCCAAGTGGGCTCTGGCAGCCTCCACAGCGTTGGTCGTCGCCCAGAAATTCGTCGCGAAGACACGCTGCCACTCTTCAGCGGTCTCTTCCCCTGGGGACACTGAGCTCCCGCTCCCTACGTTGCAAACGAGGACGTCGAGTCGACCAAATGCCCGCAGCACGGAGTCGATAACTCTTTCAGCTTCGGGCGGCCGAGTCATGTCACCTGAGAAGGACTGCGACCCGCTGAGCGACGAAGCGGCTTCATCGAGGTCTGCTTGGGTTCGTCCATTGAGAGCAACCCTACAGCCACGTTCGCTTAACACGCTCGCGATCTTCCGGCCGATCCCGCGGGACGACCCAGTTACCAGCGCAACCTTGCCGCCGAAATCACTCGGCATGGTTTGAGAGGTATGTGGCTATCATGTCTCGATATGACTCGAGCACAGCAAGGTCATCGCCTGGTTTTGCCCGCGCGGTCTGTAGAATCAAATTTCCCCGATACTGAAGGTCCGCGAGGAGCGATAGGACGCGCGGAATGTCGGCATTGCCAGTGCCAAGCGGTACGGTTCCGCCCTTCAGCGTGCGGTCCTTAACGTGGACATTGACGATGCGGTTTCCGTAGCTCGCGAACTCAGCAGAGGGGTCGTACCCCAACGCCGCGCTGTTGCCGATGTCATAGTTGACTCCGAAGACCGCGGGATCAAAACGATCGATCAGTCGCGCAAGTTCAGTCGGGGCAAAGTCGGATTCGAAGGCAATTCTCAATCCGGAAGCCTTCAGGCGATCGAACTGGTCGCACAAGAAGCCTACGAGGGCCTCTTCATGAGCCGAGTTCTCAAGGCGACCGTTGTCCACAAGCGGAATGACAATGATGGTCGTGCCGAGAACATGACAGGCGGTTGCGACGGCGAGAAACTTCTCTTCGAGGCGCTCCCGTTCGTCCCGTTTTGCCTTCCAAAACGGGGCCTGCATAAAACAATCGCCAGTGACCGACGGTACTCCGACCGCCCCGCGCGACGATAGTTCCTGAATCTCGACCTGACCTTGTGCGGTGAGGAAAGGGTTTTCCTCAAACCTGTCGTCGTCGAGCGTCCACTCCATGAGGCGGAACGAGGCCTCTGCGGCGATCAGGAACTCCTGGCGCCAGTGCTGCCAGGGAAAAGCCTGAATACGGCCGCCAACCATAGGGCTCAACCTGCCCTGCATAAACCCAATGTTCAACATTATATCCCCTTCGCCGTCCAACCGCCGTCGACAAACAGTTCAGCGCCCGTAACATATGATGAGGCGTTCGAAGCCAGATAGATGGCCGCGCCTGCGATGTCCCCAGGTGCTCCCCAGCGCCTGATCATCATTCTATTCAAGCGTGCCTCATGGAGCATAGGATCCAAAAAGCTCTTCTCAGTCATGCGCGTGCGGATGTAACCCGGGGCCAGTGTGTTCACACGAATGCCGTGTCCGGCCAGATCAATGGCAAGAGACTTGGTAAGTGCTCGCACGCCGCCCTTGGATGCGACGTAACCAGGGTTGTCTGGAAATCCGAGCACCGAGCCTATGCTTGTCACATTCACGATCGAGCCGCCACGTGAGCGCGCCATGACCTTCACTGCCTCTAAGCAGCAGCGAAACACTGCTGTCAAGTTCGTGGCAATGGTGCGGTCAAACGCATCCGACGCGTTGACTTCCTGAGAGGGTATGGAGATGCCGGCTGCATTCACGAGAATGTCCAGGCGTTCGTACTTGCGCTCAATGTAAGCACACGTTTCCGCAAACCGCGCCTCGTCTGTTACATCACAGACACGATACTCACTTGGCGCTTGCAGCACGGTCTGTGGCTCATTCGACCGCCCGACACCAATTGTGGTTGCGCCAGCTAGCGACAGGGCCTCTGCGACCGCAGCACCGATTCCGCGAGACGCGCCGGTTACCAGGGCGATCTTTCCTCGCAGCCCGAAAAGTGTCTCAAGATACTCACTCATTCTTTGTCCAAGCCGTAGCCGCGCATGATCGCCTCACAAAGCCCAATGTCTTCTGGTCGGTCGATCTGAAACATCTTGTGGCGATCCATCACATACAGGCCAATCTTTCCGCCGAGACGGTTCTTTGAACTGCGCAAGATTCGCGGCGAGAAGATGTAGAACGATCCGTTTTCGAGGTAGGTCTTCTCAATGGACTGGCGGCGCTTGCGTAAACGATAGTCATAGTTGATCGACTCCGGCCCGGTAGGCGTCGCCCTCCAGCTAAAGTAGTCTTCCACCTCCGTTACGCTCAGTAGCGTGTCGAGCCCCTCGGTGCGAACCTGATTGATCGCCGAATCGATGTCTGTGGCCTCTCGAATGGGCGAAGTCGGTTGTAGTCCGACTACGAGGTCCTGGACCCCTTCGGCTCGTTCGATAACGTCCAATGCGTGCAGCCACGCCGATTCCGATGATGCAGCGTCACCGGATAGTTCGGCCGGTCGGAGAATCGCACGCGCCCCGTACGCCTTGGCTACCGCGAGGATTTCTTCATCGTCGGACGTAACCCACACCGAATTGATATGCTCGGACTGGCGCGCTCGAAGGACAGACCACGCCACGAGCGGGACGCCACACAGGAGACGAAGGTTTTTCCGCGGTATACCCTTGGACCCGCCCCTTGCGGGAACGATCGCGACGATCTTTGTCATGTGCGGTCTAACTTGCGCATGAAGCGGGCCACACGGAAGACTCGAGGGTCCACACCTGTATCACAATGAATTCTCTAGGCGCTCCAAAGCTAACCAGAAACCTTCGCCTCCATCCTTGTGTCCCTGCCAAATCTCCGGAATAAAGGAGGCGGTGGGGCACCCGGTGCGAAGAATCTTGCCCAGGCGGCGAAAGTCGATGTCTCCGTCGCCGATCTGCAGGCCTTCGCCGTTGAGTCCGGAAGCGTCCCCCATATGTAGGTGCGCGGTCAGCGGCGCGATTCTTTCAGCAAAGTCATAGAAATCCAGACCGAAATGATTACAGGTCAGTCGACTATGAGAGACGTCAAAGCACATTCTCAGTCCCAGCTTCGTGCACCATTCGGCAATGCCATCAATCGTGACGAATAGATTTTGGAAACGCTGGCCGCCAAACTGCCAGGGAAACGGTGCCATTGTCTGCGGAATGAGCTCCACTCCATCGAGATCCAGTTCATGAAGGCTCGTTGCGAACCGCTCATAGTATTCGGGCAGGACCGACGAGTTCAGAGGCGCGTCCCTGGAGAAGCCGCCGATGTTGGCGACAATGACCGGTCTGACGGTATTCGGAAAATAGCGCTTAAGTCCGCGCGTGATATCCACTACCCGCTGCGTGTCCCGGATACACAGGCCCCGGTATTCAGCATCCGGGGAGGCGAGGTCCATCAGGCGGCTTCCGGTGAACAACTCCGGGGCATGTACAGCGAACCCGGCCGTGTTCGGTCCGCTGAGAAACTGCGCCGGGTCGAGTTCCAAGTCGGCGGACGAAAGATGAAACTCGAAGAAGTCGGGATTGGCACGCGCAGTGAAGTCCTTGAAGTCATGATATCGCACCGGGATGCCCCAGGGTCGCTGAAACTGATAGCTGCGCGCCTTGGTGCGGACTCCGCCGAGGTCGGAAGCGAAGAAGAAGTCCTCGGCGTCCATGTCTCGTGTCAGCTGTCGTCCGACGAGACTAGCCAGATGCTGGGGCGAGAGTCCCTGACCCGGGCTGCGCACTTTAATGTCCTCGGCTCGCAAGATCGTTCCCTTGTTCAGCGTTCTCGCTGAAACGAGGCTCTTGGCGAGATTTTCGCGATTGATCATCTCACCTTGAGACACTCGCTTCTCGTTGGCACTTCCGAGCGCCTGCTCGATCTCCCGAATGCCCTCGACCAGCCGCCCGAAGTCAGTGGGTTCGAGACTGGCCGCGTGATCGGGACCTTCCATCGAGCGATCCAGTGTGAAGTGCCGCTCAATGATGCAAGCGCCGAGTGCGGCGGCGGCCAAAGAAACGGAAGTTCCCCGCTCATGCCCAGAATATCCGACAAGCGGGTGAAACTCGCGCAGCGAGTTGATCCAGCGAAGGTTGATGTCATGAAACGGCGCTGGGTAGGTGCTGTTGCAGTGAAGCAGTGCAAATTGTGACTTCCGCCCGTTCAGGAGATCAATCGAAGTTCTTATCTCATCAAGCGTGCTCATTCCAGTTGAGATGATCAGTGGCTTCCCAGTCGACGCGAGTGTTTCGAGCAGTGGCAGATTCGTCAGGTCGGCCGATGCAACTTTGTAGGCCGGCACGCCGATCGCCTCCAGCGCTGCAACGCTCTGGTCATCCCACGGAGTGCACATGTAGATGATGCCCTTCTCAGCACAGTGGGCCGCCAGCATTCGGTGCTGCTCCGGCGGCAGTTCGAATCGCCGCAGCAGGTCGAGAACGTACTCAGTCCCCAGGTCATCGCCGGCGCCACGGAGGGTTCGGTCTCGGTATATCGACCTGAGGTGTCGCATCTGAAACTTGGCGCAATCCGCCCCCATTTCAGCGGCCCGGTCGATCATCTCAATCGCACGGTCGAACATTCCGTTGTGATTGTTGCCAATTTCGGCGATAACGAGAGTTCGACCGTCTCCGACCATGTGCGGACCGATTGAGAACTTCATGGCGCCACCGCACGCGCGCCGCTCTTGCCTTCCCGGGTCGACCAAGCGCGAAGCCCCTCCTGCTCAAAATGGAACGGATGAATCTGTAAACCAAGCGATTCCAGTTTGTCCAATAGCTCGTGCTTCTGAAAAGGGGGGACATAGAACAGAAAGAAGCCGCCGCCACCGGCGCCTAATAGTTTCCCGCCGATTGCACCGCTTTGGAGCGCGGTAGCATACGTCCGATCAATGACGGGGCTCGAGATCTTCTCGCTGAATTGGCGTTTGTACTGCCACGCCTCATTCAGGCAGAGTCCCAGCTGGTAAAGTTGCCCACGAAGCAGGTGATCGCGAATGCGGTACGTCACTTCAACGTTGGACTGCACCTTCTTCTTCACCTCGTCCTGCTGCATCCGAACTCGTTGATGATCATGGATGTCGCCGGAGTCGTGCGGTGCTCCAGTATCGCAGAGCACCAGACTCTCCTGAAGCTCCAGCATAACGTCCGGAGGAACGCGAAGCGGGTGGACGATATTCTGCGACATGCGAAATTCCATAAAGTTGAACCCTCCGAAGACGGCAGCGTACTGATCCTGCCAGCCTCCGGAGACGCCGAGATAAAGACGTTCCGCCTGAAACGCGAGCTCGGCCAACTCATGAAGGTCCCACCGATCGTTCCTGAACTGGTTGAAACACCCGAGCACCGCAGCCGAAACGGCTGCGGAACCGCCGAGTCCGGACTTAAGGGGGAAATCCGATTCGATGAACAGCTCGAACCCAAACTCTGGTTGGATACACTTCAGCAGCGCCTGTATGAGGCCAAACTGGGGATTCGACGTCATAGCGCCGTGAAGATTGTCTGCTTCCATGGCGCCGCCAAGATCGCGCGATCGCACCAAGATCCGCTCATCGGCACGGACACGCAACGTTGCGTGAGTGAATAGTGAAACTGTTGCATTGATCACAGCGCCGGTCTCGCCAGCAAAGTAGTGCGTCAGGTCGGAACCTCCTCCCCCGAAACTGACCCGGACTGGAGCTCGGGCCCTTGCATACGTTTGCGCTTCCCCCGGAACGGGCAGGTGATGACGGCCCACGATGCCGGTGAGACGGCGGCGGGAATCGATCAGCGGGATGACCCGAATGCGGTGATCAAGCTGTTTCAATAAGAGCTCACGCGGCGTTACATCATCAGCCCAGACGAAGTCTGGATTGACGCACGTCGAGATAGGATCATCAAGGGACGCCCCTTGAAGTAGTCGTCGACGTATGTCGCCGTCGGTTGCGAGTCCCACTACGGCGTCGTCCCGCGTCGCGAGCACGATGCCGTGCTTATTGAACTCGATCTTCACCAGCGCGTCCCGGAGCGGGGCACGTTCAGAGATCAAGAAGAAATCAAGATTCACAGTGTGCTTCCTCGGCCATTAGTCACCCAGCGATCAAAACGCTCATAGTCCTCGGCAATGCCGATATCGATGAAGTTGCCTCGCATCTTCACAGCGCGTAGGCGGCCTGCTTGCGACATTGCGGGCAGAAGCGATTGCTCGAGGGAAAACGCAACCCCATCCCACGAGCGAAACATATCGTCGGCGAGGTGGTATACTCCCGCGTTTATCCAACCGGCAGATGCTCTCTGTTCCTTCTCCGCGAATCCAACGACCATCCCGCCGCCCAGAAGCACGGCGCCGTATCTGGAGACATCCGGCACATGGGCAACCGCGATCGCCGGTGCGGGAGCAGCAACCAACTCGGCGAAGGCTGAATCGAGCCAGGTGTCAGCGTTGGTCACGAGAAACGTGCCCTCAAGCGATAGACTCGCAACGCCATGGGCCACCGCGCCCCCCGTCCCGAGCGGTCGTCGCTCGGTTACGCATCTTATGGAGCAGCCCTGCCATCGGCCCGAAGCGCGCTGCGCGTCAAGAAAGTCTTC
>SXGU01369391.1_pt1 | contig 11207 bp, 14 predicted proteins | sample 3174531 | NCBI WGS metagenome assembly SXGU01 (sample SAMN11356863, study PRJNA531348) | freshwater metagenome | isolation source: freshwater sample F1-140 | place: China: Fuxian Lake, Yuxi | collected 2017-12-25
GCTTAAACTTGCACAAGGTTACGACTTGAACGAACCGATCCGGTGCAATCGTGCATTTTTTCTTAAAGAATTAGGCTGGAAGCCATCGGCAAAGACTGGTTCATTCGGTAAGTCGGCCTACGAGTGGCTAGATGACTCATTTAAGAGATTGACCCTCGGAACACTCTCTATAAAAACGAAGCGCTATAAGGCGCATCTTTCATTGCTGGCCGACTGGCAGGAAGATGATGAAACCGGCGAATGGGAGTTCACCGTTGGCGGCAAAGTTCGAGCTTTGTTTCAGAACCGGGAATATGCATTTATCGATCTCGCGAAGCGTCAGAAATTGCTGCATCGCGTTGGCCTCGCTAAGTGGCTACAGTCATATGCGGCCACGCACGAACCAGGTTTGCATCGTATTAGTGTCGATAATCTCAAGTCTTGGTGCGGCTATAACTCGCCGTTGAGAAAGTTCGTTGAAGCGCTAAAAGAAGCGCTGCATGAGCTGGAGCGTACAGGAATCCTACTGAGCATCGCGTTCTACAAAGACGACACGATGGTTCAGTGGACTCGGCTTGAAGGTGTCGCCACTACCGACTAGGAATGCTATGCCGTGCTAGCGATGGCGGCGGGGCATTACAGAATGTTGGCCACGGCATGGCATTCCGGCGCAGATCATCCACGGCATGGCATTCCACTTCTCCAGAGTTCACGGAACAGCATTCATAGGCTGAATTCACGGCATGCCATTCCGGGAAGGCTCGAACACGGCATAGCATTCCACCTCTCCGGGGTTCACAGCATGCTATTCCGCGTAAGACAGCTCAAATCACGGCATGTCATTCCGATTGTGCCACCACGGCATGCCATTCCAGAGAATCAAAACCCTTCCACGGCGTGGCATTCCGGTGCATTGAGCCGTTTTCACGGCATAGCTTTTCATTTTGAAGCTAAAATTTCCTCACGGCATGCAATTCCACGCTGCACGGCATAGGATTCCAAGATCACGGCATAGGATTCCAAGATGGCTCTTGAAAGCCGCGCTGGTATTGGCTTTAAGCATGTTTTCAAGTCGTTAACCTATCTTAACCATTGTTAACCGTCCGGAAACTGTTGATAAGCCACCAAATCACGACCTGGTTAACCCCACCCGGCGCTTCGCGCCACCCATGAGGGTTAATACCACGCCCCCAAGGGGGCTAACCGCCCGCGTTGCGGGCTTGTTGGCCCCCCAATCCTTTCCTGACACACCCGCAATCTAGTCATCCCCTCAAGAACAAAAACCACCCCCCATTCGCAAGCGAATAGGGGCCGACGCGCTACGCGCTTGTTGACCCCAATACTTCACCAGCGCCACCGCCCGTAGGCCGCGCCATGTGTTCGGCGGGATACGGAGTTGGCCGCGCTGCGGCCAAGCGCTACCGCGCCGGCTCCTACCGCCTCACCCCCGCCAACCCCACGCGGGGGCAAGCACTACATGGCGCGGAAAGCGGCAACCAGATGCACATCCTCACATTGGTTTAGCAATACAAGGGGAATTGAGGTCAAGGGAGAAATTGGCTTTGTGGCATGCGTAAACCGGGCAGGAGCGGTTTATTTCAAAGTTTGGTGTCCGCATAGCTGCCAGATCGACCGAGCGAAGGGGCTTTGGCTGTTTTTCTGTGACTTACCTTGATTTGTATCTTAGGATACAATTTCTTTGTGGTATGTTATGCCTTTCACGATTGCCTTTCTTAAGTTTCACGACAATGAGCGCACTCCCCAAGTCTCTACCGACCGAAGAAATGTATGCCGAGTTACAGCAGGCATACGATCATTTCAATCTTGAACTGTTTGGCAACGAACTGCCGCCCTGTTTGATTACCCTGCAACGACAGAAGCGGACGCAGGGAAACTTTTCAGCAGGCCGGTTTGCCCACCGCAATGGCACGCGAGTCGATGAGATCGCAATGAATCCGTCTTTCTTTGCCGTGCAGGGAATTATGGATTGCATGCAAACGATGGTCCACGAGCAAGCCCACGCCTGGCAGCATCATTTCGGCACGCCTGGTCGAGCGCGTTACCACAATGCCGAGTGGGCCGAAAAAATGAAGTCGATCGGATTGATGCCAAGCGACACAGGCCGGCCAGGCGGAAAGATGACCGGCGATAGTATGTCTGATTACGTCGCCGAGGGAGGGCCGTTCGAGATTGCTTTCAAAAAGTTGATGACGAAAAACTTTGCGCTGTCATGGCTTGATCGGTTTCCGGTCAGTATCGAACACCTTGCCCAAACATTGCACCAGCTCCCCGAAGAGGTGCAAGTGGCCATTAGTGATGAGGAAATTGAAAGCCTTTCGATTCAATTGGTAGACCACGAAGACAAGAAGCAAGGCACCGTCCGGTATACGTGCCCACTATGCACCGCCAAAGTGTGGGGAAAAGCCAAGTTGGCGATTGCATGTATGCCATGCAAACAACAGATGATGCAAACTATTACAGGAGGTTAAAGATATGGAAAGCACTGGTGTGAATCTCTCCGCTTCTGAAAGCGTGCCCCTCAGTCGATTCAGACGGTTCCCGATCGCTTTGTATTTCTACGTGTTTGGCGCCACTGGCATGGGTTTTAGTGTCGCCGTCGCGGTCGAAAGCCCTAGCGTGCATACCTTAATCTGGATGCTCATCGCATGCACCATGACGCTGATCGGCTACTTCATGATGCGCCCTTACATGCGGCTCGCCAAGCAAGCGATTAAGGAACACGCAACGCCCAAGTTACCCGTTTTCGAGGAACAGAAAAATGACGTTGTTTCGTAGACTGTTCATTACCCTTTTAATCGGGGCAATCATCTTTTTTTTCGCTGTGAAGTGGTTATATCCAAAACCTGCGTTCGCTGGCGACTATCACGCGGCCACCGCCAAGGGAAGCTATGTTCTCCGGATTGTTGACCGGGAAAATGCGTTGATGAGCTACACCGATAAAACCGGACGCAAATTCATTTACCGAGGATATCTCGCCAGTAGTGGTAAAGGCGATATCTCGGTGTCATGGATAGAGCAGCAGCAAGGCGACAAGTGGGAGCCGCTACAGTCTCCTATCCAGGCGAAAATGAAGTGGACCACGCCGGAACACATCACGACGAGCGAAGGAGTTTTTAAGCGAGTGCCTGTGTCGGTTTGGCGTCGCCTATTTACCCTCTAAGGTAAAAAAAAGCCGGCATGAGATCGACTCATGACCGGCATATATCCCTGACGCAAGGGCATGGCAAGATTATACCCTACAGCCTTACGTGAACTCCCATTCCCTTGAGGAAGCGAACATATCCGGCTGTCTTGTCGCTTTGTCGAGCGGTTCCAGCGTCGAAGCAAACCGGGTGACAGAACTACCATCAAAGCTGTCAGCTCCCGCCGCCGCGCAGATCGCGATACGCCGCGCTGAGTTCACGCGGCCAACATGCAAATAACAATTCCGACGACGAGCGACCGACCCCCATTGCACAGCCGTTTGTTCTTTCCATTCCGTAGTGCCACCGATGAAAATTCCGAGAGTCGGATTGAGGATGCTTCGCACATCCTCAACTTTCATGCCGTCTTGCACGGCAATTAAGAGTTGCGTAGGAATACCGCGCAGCCGCTCTAACCAGGTCAGTGAATAGTCCAACGACTTTAGCCCCTCGGCGACGATATCGGGTAACACGATCCAATCGGCATGCTCGCCGAGAAGATCGATTGCTTTCATGAACAGCCTTTCATTGAACTTTACACCTTGTTGAAAGGCAGTCCATGCGCCGTTGTCGATCGCGTAGGGCATGCCCTCATGGCGCAGGCATCCCGTAGCCGACACGATTAAGCGCCAGTTGGCCGCACGCATTGCCGCCAGGTTGCGCCTTGTCCCGGTTCTGCTTGGGGTTGTACGCCCAAACCGGCGGAATTTGTCCAACGCATTAAATGGGTGGGGAGCAATGTAACCGCGAACCGGTTTAAGCCGGAACCGCCGAAAGTTCCGTCAGTGTTGCATGTAACGGCAAATGGGCGTAAAATGTTACATGCAACATTAAGGAGACCAACATGGCACACGTCAATTCACGAGTTCAAAAGCACCGCGACGCGCTGCGCATGGCAGGGCTGCGCCCGGTACAGATTTGGGTGCCGGATACGCGGAGGCCAGACTTCGCAGAGGAATGCCGCCGTCAGTGTCGCCTTGCCGCGCAGGCGGACATGGCGGACACTGACATGCAGCACTTCATGGATGAGGCGCTGGCAGACATGGACGGCTGGACGGAATGAAGCGGGGCGATTTGGTGGCCATCGCCATGCAAGGCGACTTCGGAAAACCACGGCCCGCCTTGGTCATCCAGTCTGACCAATTTGGCGAACACGCCACCGTGACGGTGCTGCCGGTGACGAGCACGCTTGTTGCTGCGCCGCTGCTGCGCATTACCGTTCAGCCGAGTGCCGAGAACGGTTTGCAGAAGCCGTCGCAGGTGATGGTAGACAAGGCCATGACCATAAAGCGGGACAAGGTAGGGCAAGCCTTCGGACGCATCGACGCGGATACCCTGGTGGAGGTTGAGCGCTGCTTGGCCGTGTTCTTGGGCATCGCCAAGTAACGGGAAACACTTGTTTGTCGGCCATTGTGTTGGCTTGCCGTTTCTGTTCCAGTTTGAGGCAAAAAAGCCGTGCGAAAAACAATGTCGGATTGCATGTTTATACGGAAACCGTGGCTAACATGTTTTCCGTCACTCGAATTTTGAGCGCTGGGCAAATTCCGCCGGTTTGGGCGTACAACCCCCTTGGAGTGTTTGTCTTCTCGCGGATTGGACAGGACCAACCTACAACTATGAAACCCAAAATAAGGCTGTCAATGATGGGCGCATACAGCGCAGCGACCGGCGCGGGTTGATCGTGCGCGTGCGCGGCCAGCTCTGCGTTCTCGAAGCTGCAGCGTGCTTCTATGATGATGTGGCCAAAGATACGACGATCAATTTCCGATCGGACGACACCGACCAGAACGAGAATCCGGATCTGGACGATGCCGAGATGGAAGAAGATGCCCTTACATGTTGACGCCTGGTGCAGCGTTGAAAGAAGCCGCTAAACGCGGCTTTTTTTTGCCTGAAATTTGGGCATGCCGATAGACCCCGCGCCAGCGCTCGCATTTCCTGCAAATCAGAGGCATTTATCCACGGAAACTGGGGATAATAGCCGAGGACTATTAATTCCGCTAGTTCGATAGTTTATTTAACATAACGTAATTTATGCGAATAACGTAACATAACGTATCGTATCAATCGTAGCATAACGTTTAGTAACATGATTACGTATCGTATTTTGTGAATTGTGCTATACTTCAGCTATCCGCTATCTCACTTGAAAGGACTGTCATGCCTCGTGAATCCACAATTACCTACGACCAGGTAGCCGCGATCTGCGACAACATCAAAGCCAGCGGCGGCAAGCCAAACCCCCGCGTGATTCGCGATCGTCACGGCAGCGGAAGTCTCGGCACCATTCACCGTCTTTTCAAACAATGGGAATCTGGCCAAACGCGACAGATGGGAACAAGCCTGGCATTGCCACCGCAATTACAACGGGCAATTCTTGACTTCATGGAGCAAGAGCTGGCGCAAGCAAGATCCACGGTAGAGGCGCAGTTGGTCGAAAGCCAGCAAGAGGCCACAGATTTGGCGAAGGAAAACGAGCGGCAAGCCGAAGAGGTCGGAGAATTGATAAGCACCGTTGAGAGATTGCAAGGCGAGGCGCAGAACCGCGACGGAAGGCTAAGTGTGTTGGAAGGTGAACTTGTGATCGCTCGACGCGAGGCCGACGAAGGACGTGCCTCTGCCGAGGCGGCGCGCACGGATCTGGCAAAGTCTCAGTTACGTCTTGAAGGCTTGCTGCGCCTGGAAACCGATATGCAATCGGTTCGCGCCGATCTGGCTGCGATCAACAAGGCACGCGAGGCAGCGGAGCGTTCTGTTGCTGTAACGGAATCGCAACTAGAGGCGCTGGAATCGAAGCTTATAGAACAAAAAAGGCACAGTGAGAATGTTCTTGCGCGATCCGATGCCGAGCGTAAGAGGATGGAAGAAGAATTGATTGAAGCACGTCAACAAGGCCGAATTGCAGCCGCCGAGATCGGAAAGCTGCAGGGGGAACTTGCCACACTTGCGCGAGCGAAGGCCGAGAAGACTGCTGCCGCCCCAACAGCAAAAAACACCCCGAAAGCGAAGAAAGCCACCGCGACAAAGACCGGGACAAAGTAGCGAAAACACCAGGCACAGCGCCGTTTGCCGGCGCTGCATTCATTCCTTGCGTTTGGCCTCAATGCCTTAGTTCCTGAAGTGGTGCCGCCCACTGCGCGGCCGGCACAGTGCATGAAGCTTTCAAGCGTCGCGCCAGCAAACCCACGCTGGCACGCCCCTTGAACCGCCGCTTGCGCTCTACCCCCGGCGCTTCATGCAAAAAATCACAATGGCAGCACGGCCCGCACCGTCCGACCCGCACCCCACAAAAGCACCCCTCGATCCCTTGCGGGAGGGGTGCTTTTGTGGGGATACACGCGGGACGGACTAGAAACATGCGGTCCGTTACCTCGCTGCCTGAAAACCACCCTATCCCCACCCTTTCCCATGAGGGAAAGGGCTATCTCCCCCACTGCCCCCCAGGGGGCCGGGAGTTAATGCAATTGAGAGGATCAGTTTTTCAACGACCTCTTATTTTTTAACTTCTCTTAGGGAATTTACTTATGACCGCTATTACTAGCCGCGAAAATCAAGCCGTGTCGTCTTTGGTGTCGGGTGTTAATGCTGGAATTTATACCGCACCGCTTTCGAGGTTTGTTCGTTCTAAGCTGAATGTGCGCAAGAAGAAAGGAACGAAGATTGAAGTACTGGCGACACTGATTATCTCACAAGGTTTATTGCAAAATCTGATTGGCTACGAGCAGATAAAGAAAGGGAAATCGACAGGCATCATCGAGATCGTTGCTGGCGGGCGTCGCCTTGATGCACTGAATTTGTTGTTGTCTCGCGGTCAAATAAACAAAGATTTCATCGTGCATTTCAAGATGGTTTCGGAAGAAGAAGCAATCAGTATCAGTCTTTCTGAAAACTCAGGGCGCGAAGATATGTGCGCCGCAGATCAATTTGAAGCCATGAAAGAACTGATCGCACTGAATAAATCGGTGGAGGATGTTGCCGCAGCTTTCTCTATGTCGCCAGTTACCGTACAGCGTCGTTTGAAGCTTGCCAATGTATCACCCCGGCTTTTCGATCTGTTCAGGAATGACCAAATTAACATTGATCAGATGATGGCATTGGCGCAGGTTGATGATCACGCCGCGCAAGAGCAGGTTTGGGATAGTTTGCCGGAACACAGCCGTGCAGCACCGCGTATTCGCCAGATGTTGACTCAAAATGAAGTCGATATTAAGACCGATCCGGTTGCACGTTACGTTGGCACGGCTGCATATGTAAAAGCTGGTGGAGTTATTCGCCGCGACCTGTTTTCCGATGGTGATTCAGGATTCATGACTGATCCGATTTTGTTGCAAAGCGTCGCGCAAGCGAAACTTAAAAAAGCCGCGAAACAGGTTGAAAAGGAAGGCTTCGCATGGGTTGAAGTGCATCCCCATCTGGACTATTCCGAGCGCAACGCCTACGGCCATGCCAAGACAATTAATCGTGAGCCGACCGAGGAAGAACAGGCCGAACTTGCCGCACTTAAAGCAGAAGACGTAAAACTGCAGGCCGATTACCTTGCTGCTGGCGACGACGAGAATGCCGACTACACGGCATTAGAGGAACGTGGGGATGCGCTGGAAGCGCGTATGGAAGCGTTGGACTCCGCACTTGCAATCCCCGATCCTGATGATCAGAAGGTTTCGGGAGCAATTGTGACGATTGCGGATGACGGAAAGCTTTTAATTCTTCGCAACCTTATCCGTCCCGAAGATAAGCGCTTATTGAACAGTGCCAGTAAGGCAGACACTCAGCCCAAGGAAAAAACGGTTCACTCAGAACGGTTAACTCGCCAGCTCACCGCGCACCGAACGGCAGCGCTGCAAGCGGTCTTGATGACCCGACCAGATGTGGCATTAGTCGCGCTGACTGCGCGACTCGCTAAATCAGTTTTCAATAAGTACGGCTATGTTGAAAGCGTGGTGAAAGTATCGCTGACAACGGCTTATTTGAACACTCACGCGGAAGATATTGAGGAAAGCCGCGCAGGAAAGGAATTGCAAGCCAAACGCGAGGAATGGGAAAGCCGCATTCCTTCCACCGATGAACAATCATTGTTCTCCTGGTTGCTCAACCAGCCGCAAAGCGTCGCGCTCGATCTGTTGGCCTTTTGCACCGCTTGTTCTCTCGACACGGTACAACCGCGTGAATCTGCTGTGCCGGAATTTAATGAAGTTGCAAAGGCCATTGATCTCAACATGTCGAACTGGTGGACGCCGACAAAACAGACGTATCTAGGCTCTGTGTCAAAAGCGCGCATTATCGAGGTGGTAGCAAACACTCTATCGCCGGAAGCAGCGCAGCCGTTATCTTCAATGAAGAAAGATGCTTTAGTTGAGGCCGCAGAACGAAGCCTTGCCGGTACTAACTGGCTTCCTGACCTCATGAAAATTGCTTGATGGATGAGGCCGCTATACGGCCTCATCACCACCGCACCACGCCGCAATGTGGTGCGGTTCTACCGGCGATTGAGGATGTTCGCTAAGAGCGTGCTGTTTTCATGTATTTGCATATTTTTGCGCTAAATATTCAAGCTTTGCACTTGTTTGCACTGTTTTTCATTCATTTGCGGTTTAAGTGCTTCACTTGTGCTATTCTATAGCTATATTTTATCGTTCTCGGAAGGTGCCTTTGGTGTCAAATTTGCCGGTATTTTCTGTACCTATCCAGGCTCCCGGCCACGCCGGGAGCAAGGGGAATCCGGACTCGGAGCGGCCTGCGGCCAGCTCACGGCCTATACCCATGCGCAGTCAGGCTCTTGTGCAAAGGGACTTACCTGCCAAACCGGGCGGCGTTAACCCCAATAGCGGCCACTTCGGGCCGGAAAAACTGCCCTACCCTTACCACCCCACGGACGCGGGCCGCGCCGCTTCGCGGCGACCCCGCCAGCGTGACGATTGCACGGTACGCGCCCTCGCTCTCGCTCGCGGCTTATCCTACGATATCGCCTATGACATGCTCACGGAGGCCGGCAGAAAATGTGCGCGCCGCTTCGACATGGCGACTTGGTTAAACTCGCAGGATTGGGCGCACAAAATTTCTTTCCCCGCTATTAAAGGCGAACGCAGAATGAATCCCGCCACTTTTTGCACTCGCTTTCAAAGAGGGATTTATATTTGCAGAGTCGCGAAACATGTTTTCACCATTATCGACGGCGTTTTGCACGACAATTTTCCGGTTCGTCCCGACCGTTGCATTTATACCGCTTGGGAAGTTTGTTGAGCGTTCTTCAGAGAGGAAATGACCTGTGAATTATGGAAAATGGATCGCCGCCGTCGAGCGTGAACTTGTCAGATTAGGCGTTTCAGCCTTTGAAGTAAAACATGAAGTTGACGACAATGAAGCATGGTTTAAGCGTGAATTTGAAGCTGGTGCAGGAGCGGAAATTACTGCGTCAGAATGGTTCACAAATTTGTGATCTGCATTTGGCGCTGCATGTTTTTTTTCATCGTTCGTCGCATGGTGTGAATCCCTTGGGCGTGCCCCCTGCGGGGTCGTTCCCCTCCAGGTTCGCTTGCGCTTAGTCCTTCGGACTTGGCCTAGCGGCCAACCTTCCAGGCAACTCACGCAATGGCTCTCGCTCTTGCGAGAGAAAAAGCGCTTCGCGCTTTGTACTAAACCCCCTACTTCATTGCCGGCGCCACCGTCTGTCGGCCGCGCCATGTGTTCGCCGGGATACGGAGTTGGCCGCTGCGCGGCCAAGCGCTACCGCGCCGGCTCCTACCGGCTCACCCCCCGCCAACAACACGCGGGGGGCAAGCACTGCATGGCGCGGAAAGACCGCAACCAGGTGCGCCACGTCACCGGGCTTGCAAGAGGGTGATTTGCAAGGGCCGTGCCTGCTAATCGGCATCGCCAGGGCACGACAGGAAGCAAAAATACTTTTAAAATAATGCTATAAAAGTGTTGACGCGATGCTATACATTTGATATACTGTATTCATGGTGATCGATGCAGCGACTCACCAGCCAGCAGGTAAAACGTCAACGAATAAAGGAAATGATTATGGACTACAGCAAGAAGCTGACGCTCTGGCAGAAGGCCGTTTTGATCGCAGGGTGTTGCGCGCCAGCCATCGCCTACGTGACGAACCTCTACACGAACTTTCTATACTAGGAAAATACCATGCAATTAGCTTCCCGATTTGGCCGTGGTTCCAACGTAAAACGCTCTAATTCCCCTCTGTCAGACGATCAGATCATGACAGTTGCACCGTCGATTTTCGCAGAAGATAAACACGAAAGCCGTTCCAATCGTTATTCCTACATCCCGACTATCGAAGTTCTTAACCGCTTGCGTAAGGAAGGCTTTCAGCCCTTCATGGTTTGCCAATCCCGCGTGCGCGACGAAGGCAAGCGCGAACATGCAAAACATATGATTCGCATGCGTCACGCGAGCCAAATCGGAGGCCAAGAGGCAAACGAAATCATTCTGTTGAATTCGCATGATGGTACATCGTCGTATCAAATGATTGCCGGCACTTTCCGCTTTGTTTGCCAGAACGGAATGGTTTGCGGCGAGACTACAAACGATATCCGCGTTCGTCACAAAGGAGACATTGTTAGCGATGTGATCGAAGGCGCATTCCGCGTACTGGATGACTTTGAGCAGATTACCGAGCAACGCGACGGTATGAAGGCGCTAACGCTGAATCCAGGCGAACAATCCGCATTTGCCCGCGCCGCGCTTGCTTTGAAATACGACGATGCAGAAACACCGGCACCAGTAACCGAAAGCCAGATTTTGCAAGTTCGCCGCTTTGACGACAAGAAGCCGGATTTGTGGACCAGTTTTAACGTTGTGCAAGAAAACTTAGTCAAAGGCGGTTTGCGCGGACGCACTGCAACCGGCAAGCCTTCCACGACTCGCGAGGTCAAAGGCATTGACCAGAATATAAAACTCAATCGCGCTTTGTGGGTTCTCGCTGAAGAAATGCGCAAGCTGAAAAGCTAACCAGGACGCCGCCCTTATGGGCGGCAGCTACGCGGTTTTGTGGAGAGATCCACA
>SXGU01539812.1_pt1 | contig 11207 bp, 14 predicted proteins | sample 3174531 | NCBI WGS metagenome assembly SXGU01 (sample SAMN11356863, study PRJNA531348) | freshwater metagenome | isolation source: freshwater sample F1-140 | place: China: Fuxian Lake, Yuxi | collected 2017-12-25
TAGCATATGGGAGTAAAAGAGATTGATGAATGAAGAGCAAATCAAAGCATTTCTTGAGGATATCAAATCAGTCTACATGATAGGATATTTCAAAGATGATCTAACTACAGAGGCTGAAAAGTGGGGTCAGATTCAGGTTTTAGAGTGGATTTTATCAGCAAACTCAGAAAGTCAAAACTAGATTTTAAATTATATAGTCACGAAAAGAGTTTAGAATCTAAAATTGTGATCTTTTGATTTTAATCAGGTGTACATAATCTATTTTCAGGCTCTTTTCCAAACATCTTGACTACCTTATCTATTAGAAAAAGTGAATTGCCTTTCACTACAGATACTTTGCCATTTTGTTCGTGACACCGTTTTACAAATCTAACATCTTTTGTCACAATAGTACAATTATTATTTTTTGCATATTCTAGTATTTTTTCATCTTTAGACTGAGCAGGCAAATCAAGATGATGTTCTACACAAATTACCTTGTGAAGTTTATCAATTTCTACCTTATTTGCATAGTTACCAGTACATTGTTCATCAAAAAGTAAGTTCATTTCTTATTCCAACAAAAGTTGGTGTCAGATGATTGAACTTAAGGATTTAGGGATAAAAAATAGAGTTTAGAAACTAAAGAATATTATATTTTTCTAATTCTTTATTGAAATACACGTTCTTACCTTTCATAATAACTTTTGATTTTGGAATTTTGTAGAATCTTGATAAATTCCAATCATTGTCAAATTCTACACAAATTAAAAAATCAGCTATTTTTAATCGGTTTGCACCCATGTTCCATCTATTGGGTTTATTGTAAGGCATTTCTTTTCTGGATTTTATTTCGTATTTGTTTCCTTTATCATCTGTTGCGTCATAACCTTTATTCCCTGAATCTGCTAATGTTAGATCTAACTTGTTTTTTGCTACATATTCCCCATATTCTCCTACAAGTTTTGAAGTTCTAATAACGCCATTATCCATTAATTTTTTGAGAATTTCATTGTACTGTAAAAGTAATTTCTTAATCTCACTATCTTTCAATGGTTAGAAACTGATAATTTAGAATTTAAGTCTACGATCTGTTCTCAAAAGAGTTTAGAATCTAATAATTTTCCACTATTTTTCTAAATGCTCATAATCTAAAGAATATCTACAAATGCTTAAGTTCATGATTTTCAATCCACTTTCAAGTATTCTGAGGTTGTTTTTGTTAATACTTTCCTTTTCCAGGAATGACATTTCTTATTCCACCTTGAGGTTCTGATACATCTCCTTCTCTACGTGGAATTAGATGAATGTGACAATGCATTATAGTTTGACCTGCATCTTTTCCAATGTTCATTCCGACATTAAATCCAGTAACTGTCTTATCTTTTTCAAGAATTTTCCTTTTTGTCTCCTCTAAAAGATTCAAACATGCTTTGTGTTCTGATGAACCAAGTTCAAAAAATGATGATACATGTCTTTTTGGAATTACAAGATAATGTAATGATGTAACTGGATACCCATCCTTAACTGTAAATGCAAGCAAGTTTTCCATTTCAACTTTATCTGGTTTACAAAAAATACATCTTTTCTCTTTTTTATCATACATTCCTTGCCATAATCTAAAATCCGTACTGTCTCCGTCTCCTTTTTGTGAATTACAAGTATAACACAAAGCTTGCATATTTTCAATTACATTTGGACCTCCCATACTGTATTAAAAAATGCAAAAAACAGATGCGAATTATGCGGCATACACAAAGATGAAAAAGCGCTAGATGTAGATCACATAGTTCCAATAAACATACCGCATTGAACCTGGAATTACTCTTGATGATCTTGCTCTATGAATCCAAATCTTATCGCCCAATTTTTCTTGATATTTTTTTACCTTTTCATTACAGATTTTAATTAGATTCTTTCTTTGCTCATCTGTAAAATTTGGTGCATTTAGGATAAATTTATCGTCTTGATATGTTACAACTTTGTTTTTTCTTAAAACCTTGCCTGGCATGTTTTTTGTAATCTGTTTGTAATAATCAATTTGACTCGCATCATCTTGCAGAAATGCCCTAGCTATTGCCTCGGTGGTTGCAATATTTTTTGATTCTAGCAAAGTTCTAATCATTACTGGCTGATAGATATGTTGCATTTTAATGCCGTTTTCAAGATAATCTAGCAGTTCTTTGTAATCCACATAAAGTCAATTCATGCAAAGTTTATGAGATTATCTGTATTGTAGTTCTTTTTTAAATTCGTTATATTACAACTGCTGATGGTGTGATTATTGCAAATCTGTCTTTATGTTTTCTAGTTTTTCTTTAATTGTTAAGTATAATTGCTCTTCATTTTTCTCTTCCAATAATTCTTTGATGAATGTTTGTGGGTCTTTCTTCCAGGCTAGAATCTTTTGCAAGTGTTTCTCAAATGTAGGAAAAACATCTCTTGTTCCTTTACTGATCTCTTTGTCAAACCTGCCTGTATTGATATTGTCTCGCAATGCTACAAATACAATATACGTAGAAATCTGCTCTTCTGGAACTCCTTCCAAATGTGAAAGCATTTTTTTGTACACTGCAAGCTGTCTTTTGTGTTCTGAGGCGTTATCTGATTTTTTATCTGTCTTATAATCTACAATTAGATATCCTTTATCGTGTTTGAATACTGCATCAATAAATCCGGTAAATTGCATATTATCATCATTGTAATCAGTCAGAGAACTAAGTAAAACCTTGAGATGTTTTTCACTAGAGTCAATCTTCAATCCTGGGTATTCTTTTTTGAGTTCATCTATTGCATTCAGTCCATTTTGAACAGCCTTTTTTACATCATCTTGATAATCTTCAATTTTTGCTTTGTCTGATAATATTAATTCCAATGCTTTGTGTACTTGTTTTCCATATTCTGTTGCAGCAAAATAATATGGCATATTGATGATATTTTGTGTCAAAAACTCGTATGGATTTGTCTTGATACTAGAATATGAAAAATGATCAACTGTTGCAAAATAATTTGTAATATATTCTTCTAGCCACCCATCTTCATCTTTGAGTAATTTTTCAGAATCTGAAAATCTTCCTGCAATAAATAATGAATATGCTTCAGATAATCTATTGTTTAGTTTGGTTGCAACTAACTCATCTTTTGCATCATCAACTTTAATCTCTGAAAGATCTTCAATATGATAGTTTTTTGATTCTTTGTCATCCGCAATTACTATTAATCTCTCTTTTGCTCTGGTAAATGCAACAAAATCCACTCGAAGTGATTCTTCAGTTAATTCAGATTCAACTTCAATTTCACTTGAACTAAGAATTGATTTTGTAATACTATCAATAAAACTAGTCTTTCGAGAGTTACTTGGAATGTACACTACTACATCAAATGCTCTTCCCTTTGCTTTGTGAACTGTAGTTAGTGAGATTTTTGATTCACTTTTTTGCTCAAGATATGATTCTTCTCCAATTGAAATAAAATCAAATAATCCTTCTAATGTTGGAGTCTCAAATGCAAGATATTCATCTATTTCTTGTTTTACTGTCATTGCAGATGAAAACCATTCTGAACCCTTTGAGATACACATTGGCAATATTAAATTCCCAAACATTTGGTCTAGATCTTCTCTTTGCAGTTTTACCCCCCATGATTTTATTTTAGATAGTTTTTCAAACTCTTTTGCTTTGAATGCTTTAGAGAACTCGAATGCTTCTTTGAGTGAATATGGAGCAAATATGGTAAATGTTGCTGAAATTTTATCTTCCATTCTATCTGAAAGTAATCCTTTGATGTAGCCTTGAATCTCACTTTTGGCTTGCTCAGCTGATGCTTGGGATGATGTTGAAGAGTATTCTATATTGTTTGAATCAAGGAATTTTGAAATCTTGATAATTTGGCCATTTGTTCTAGTGATGATTCCTATTGATTTATCTGGATTTTCTTCAATCACCTCTAAAATCTTTGAGAGGTGTGCACTAGTCGAGACTACTTTTGGAATCTCACCTGTTCCAAGAGACTTGAATACTGAGAGTTCCTTTTCAAACATCTCTTTGTACTGAGTTCCATTAAGAAAATATTGTTTAGAGTAATCAAGAATTTGTTGTGAACTACGTCTATTAACTGAAAGCAATTTTGTCTCACATGTTTTCATAAATTTCTGGAAATTTTTAACAGATCCGCCTTGAAAACCAAAGATTGCCTGCTTTGCATCACCTACTAGAAACAAATTTTTTGCAACCCTTATTGCAATTTCAGCCTCTGTTTCATTCATATCTTGCATCTCATCAACTAGTACATACTCAAACTTGTTTCCATGGAACTTTTCTTTAAACATCAAAAGCATATCTGAATAATCCACTGCTTGCAGTTTTGATTTTTCATATTCTTTGTAAGCTTCTACAAAATATTTCAAAAATGATTTCATCTCATCAATGGTGTAACTAGATGATTTTTCATCAAAGATTTTTTCTAATATTATGGTAGCTTTTTTAATATCTATTTTTTCTGGAGTAATTCCAAAACTTTTGATATATCTAATCGAGTTTTCAGTCTTTGGAACTATTGTAGAAATGATATAGTCTTTACCATAGTTTAATGCCTTGTTTTGCTCAAAACTATTTAGAATTGAAAATCGCATTAAATTATTTCCAACAATATCCCCTGAAATTAAACCAGCATCAAGTAGATAGTTGTATGCAAAGCTGTGAAACGTGTGAATGTTTATCTTCATAATGACTGAATCAGAAAATTTGCCCTTGGCTTTTTGATAAATTGCATCAAACATTTCTTTTTTTGCCTTATCAGTAAATGTAATGCACAGGATGTCTTCAGGGTTTACTTTGTCTTCAAGTAACTTGATTACTTTGAGTGATAGAGTTGTAGTCTTTCCAGTTCCAGGATTTGAAACTACGATGATATCTTTTTTTGAATCAATAATTTCTCGTTGTTCTTGTGACAATTTGACTTCTTGTGACATTTTCATTATCTCTGAAACCATCTCTCTATTAATTTTTCAATTATAGTATTCTTAAGTGATACTCTGATCTAAAAAAGTATTTTTTTGGCACAAGATAATGATATTATAAAATTAAAAAAGAAGATTTTTAAAAAGATATCAACACCAATTTTTAATTTGTTTTTCTTTTAGTTTCATTTCCTCGTCAAACGGCTCGGTTAGAGAGCGAATATACGATGAATTTTCTGAGATGAAGAAATCTCTTATACACAAGAAATACCAAAAATGATAATTATGATAAAAATAAAAGTGACAGAAGAAGCCAAGCAGTTTGCAAAACAACAAATTGAATCTTTTAAAAAGATTAATGCAGGCAGTTGGCGCTATACTAACGTTGAGGCTTGGAGGGGTATAGTTTGTGAAATGCTAGCTAGTGAATGGTTTGAACAGAATTTCAAAGTTGATAAATCCGCAAAAGGATTAGATGATTCAGGCATTGTTGATGATTGTGATATGATCATAAACGCCAAAAAAGTTGAAATCAAATCAGCGACTAAAAATTACTTTAGGTATTTAATGCCAAAAATACACGATGTTAGAGATAAGCCAAAGGATATTTACATTGGTGTTAAATATAACGAAACTACAGAACCAAACGAAATACAAATTTTAGGTTTTATTACACGTTTTGAAATTTTAAAATATCCTGTAAAGCAAAATAAAGGAGCGCCATATTATGAAGTCCCTTTGTCTGAATTGTTACCAATTGACCAAAATACATTTAGAAATACAACCTAGCGAAGAATCCTTAGTGTGTTTTAATGAAGTATTGAGGATTGACCCAAATAACGATGATGCATGGTATTGGAAAGGTAAGCAACTATCTGGCCTTGGCAGGGATGAAGAAGCAGAAAAGTGTCTTGTTAAAGCCAGAGAATTAAGATATTAAGAATAGACATTTTCTTAGGTGTGTTTGTGAGGATCGTCAGTTTTTTTGACATTAATGAATACCCATTGTTCCTGTAATGGTTGAATGATGTTTTTATCCAAACTTGCAAACCTATCTTTAGACTGATTCTCATCTTTTGCACCAATTGTAATTTTTTTTGCCTCTTCATCTAATATCGCCATCTTCTTTTTGGTAATTTTTCCTTCATGTGATTCCACGATGCATTTGTTTATTGGTATGTAAACTATACTGGAAGTGAAAAGACCCTTCTGCTGGAAAATTAATTGAAGATCTTGCCCTGATCTTTAAAATGCCCTCACATCACAAAAACAACCTGAAACTCCAAGATCCTCAACGAAAACAAGCAACCGATGGCAGCTACAAAGAATCGTTTAAGACCATGGAGCACAAGTTAATTAGAATTTGGAAATGTTGATAAAAAAAGGTTTTGCCAAAAAATCTATAGCCCGGTGTTAACGGAAACTCAAATTCTGGCTTTTGAGCCTGCCTGAAGCGTTGCCATCTACAGGCTAAATGCAGTCAGGCATGAAATCTGCAGTTGGTAGTCCAATGAGGCCTTCCTGGCGGAATTACTCTGCTGCTTTTCTATGCGGTAATAACAATTTCAGTAAGAAATACGCTACATCTTGCAAAGATCTAAACAATCTGGGTCGCTGCGTCTCTTTTGTAAATCGATGATCAGACATGCCTGGAGATTGAGTCTATTTTTCAATTTTTGAAATAACCCAAAAAGCATCAGAACCGTATTTTAAAAACTAAAAGTCTGAAAAGAAGTTTGACAAATGGCTAACATATTTCAAAGAAAACAATATACGTATACCGAAAAAACTCCAATATACACAAGACAACTCGAGGAAATAAAAATGAAAAAAAGTAAAATTAACTACATTGATCTTTTTGCAGGAGCAGGCGGAATATCAAAGGGATTTGAATTAGAAGAATTTGAGAACGTGTTTGCAATAGACTGTGATGAAGACAGCTGCAATACATACCGCCAAAATTTTCCCGCACACGTCATATTAGAAAAAAACATCGAGAAATTAAGCAAAGATGAGATTCTGGAACTGGCCGATGGAAAAGAAATAGATGTTGTAGTAGGCGGAACTCCCTGCCAGGGATTTTCCATGGCAGGAAATATCGGAAGGACATTCCTAGACGATCCTAGGAACCAGCTGTTCAAAGAATTTGCAAGAGTCGTATCGATCTTAAACCCAAAATTTTTTGTCATAGAAAACGTCGCAAGAGTATACAATCACAACAAGGGAAAAACAAGAGAGGAAATATTCGAGATGTTTAAAAAATTAGGATACGAAGTAGACTGCAAACTTTTGAATGCTGTAGACTACGGCGTTCCACAAAAAAGAAACAGGATATTTATTATTGGAAACAGGTTTGGCTTTGAAAACCGCTTCCCGAAAAAGATGGATGGTGATCAAAAATCCGTAGAAGATGCAATCGGAACGATGCCGCCACTTGCATCAGGAGAATCATCTGTAATTCCAAATCACGCTGCCATGAATCATACAAAACAAATGCTCCGTAAGATGTCTTTTGTTTCCAACGGTGGTTCGAGAGGACAGATTCCAAAAAACCTACGACCAAAGTCCGGTGATGTGAGAAAATACATCAAGCATGACAAAACCAAACCTTCAGTCTGCGTTACAGGTGACATGAGAAAGATTTTTCACTATTCGCAGAACCGTGCCTTGACTGTGAGAGAACTTGCAAGACTCCAGTCGTTTCCGGATGATTTTGTTTTTCTAGGCAAAAGCATCTCTCAACAACAGCAAGTGGGCAATGCGGTACCGCCGTTGCTTGCACAAGCAATAGCTAAGACAATCAAAGAACAGTTGATCATAAAAAATGAAAACCAAAAATAATTTTTCTGAAAAAAGATTTCCCACGATCAATTTTATCGGAAACAAAGAAAGAATATCTAAATGGATATTTGAAAACATTCCAGCAGAAGGAAAAACTTTCTTCGATGTTTTTTCCGGAGGTTGCTCTGTGAGCTACGAGGCAAAAAAATCGGGATGCAAAGTTATCACAAATGATATCTTGAAGATTAACCATCTGATTGGAAAAGCATTGATTGAAAACAACAAGATCCGACTGACCGACGAAGACGCCCACACAATCTTTTCAGGAAAGCCTGTCACAGGATTCATGCACAAGAATTACTCCAACGTCAACTTTTTTCCAAAGGAATGCATGGAGCTAGATCAGTACAGGAAAAACATTGAGAAAATAAAAAACCCATACAAAAAGGCGCTTGCCTTCATTCTGTTAAGAAGATCAATGATACGTAAAATGCCCTACTCTAGATTCACAATCCTATGGGAAAAAGTAAAGCAGCTAAGGGACGAGGAATTCAGCTACAAACACTATGGCAGAAAGAGAGCGTATCACAATCAGACAATCCGTGAACACTTTGAGGAAAACATGGAGGACTACAACGACTCAGTGTTTGACAACGGCCGCAACAACAAATCCTACAACCAAGACGTCTTCAAATTGATTCCCAAGATAAAGGCCGACATCGCATATCTCGATCCTCCATACGCAGAAACAATGAACAATTACCACGGATTCTACGGCTTGCTGGACAGTTTTGTCAAAAACAAGCTGACAAGCCCGTTTGAAAACGACTTTGCAGACAAAAAAAAGTCGCTGGAATTATTTGATAGATTGTTTTCCGAGATGAGGAAGTTTGACTGCTGGATTCTAAGCTACAACAACAACGCATACCCTCACAAAAATCAAATTTTGGAATTGATCAACAAATACTCTAAGAATGTCCAAGTTCTTGAGAAAAAACATAACTATCAAATTTCAGGCAGCGCACTTAAGAACAAAAACCGTGAATATCTGTTTGTAGTAAAAAACTAGCAAAACATCTCACACTGGATTTAAATTTATGATGTTATATTCAAATTATGCAAAATCCTGGAAAGCGGAGAAGGGGTTTTGAGGATTATGAAAAATATTGGAAGGTCACTCTTGCATTCACAGATATTGATAGTAAAAAATTCATCGGAACCCTAAGAATAATCAAGAACTTTATTGATGAAAACAATGCTCATTTACAGGGCGCGTATTCACCTGAACTCTACAAAGAACTACAAGTAAAAGTAAATGACTTCAACCCAATGTTTCCTACATCCATACGTAAAAGCATCAATCAATTTGTAAAGCTTGGGTTTGTAAACTCTGGAGGAAGAGGTTATCATTCTGATCTGGAAGACTTCCTTAATGCAAAAACAGATCGTAGGCGACAAACAATTTTCTCAAAAATCGTATATGAAAACTCTTCGTTTCTCAGCTCCTGGAAAACAGAGTTAAGCGTCAAAGGCCACATTGAATTTCTTATCAAGACCTTGGAACAAACAAAAAAACTGTGCAAAGAGGACATACTTGGACTAATGCTTGTAAACATTAACGAGTATGAAAAAGGATTCTTGAACAGAACGGAGCTCGACGAATTCGTCGACAAGACCGAAGACTCTAATTTTCTAGATAGAAAATACAACCAACTATCACATTTCCGCAGCATCCTAAAAAGATTAGACGGATTGAGGTTTGAAACGTATTACCCACATGGAGAATGTCTGCTTTTTGAAGATTACGCAGATGATGAATTCAAAGACAGATGGAAACATGAGGGAAGAGATCCATATCTGCAGAATAGATACAGAGCACTGCTAATTGACGAAGCCTTTGAAAATCTAAACAAAGTAGCATGTATGGTTTCAGGTGTCCAATGCTCCCTTATCGCAAGTCATATCAAACCATTTAGTTCCCCATCAACTACAAAGGAGGAAGCATATGATCAAAATAACGGTCTATTGCTTAGCATAGAAATCGACAAGTTTTTTGATAAAGGAAAAATTTCATTCAACGACAACGGCACAATCATTCTATCAAAAAGACTGCCTGAAAATGAAAAAAACTCCCTGGAAAAACTGCATATCCCAGATGTTTTCCTTAACCGACGCAGACTTGAATACATGAATTTCCACAGAAAAGAAATCTTCAAATGACCTGCATAAAATATGATCAGTTTTTTTATGGTTATCCATATGCCAGATATACTTGGAAACACGACATGAACGAGAGATTGTTGGAAACATTGGTCTTTATCATGTATGTCGCGAGCTTTCTAGAAGAGGCTTGAAAATATCTTTGACTCGAAGAGGTTGGAAATCTATCTCACGAAACGTCAGAGGTGTAGATATTATCGCTACTGACAAAAATTCTCAAAAAGAATTCACAATTCAGATCATTGCAGTTTTGAATTCAGAACCGGTCCCATTTGGAAACAGCATTAAGAACCTATCTGACTGTGTGGTACTTTGCAGAAGTGGAAAATCAGACGAACAAACAGAAAATGATCTAATCCCAATGCCTGAGATATTCATTCTGACAAAACAAAACATCATCGAGTCAATAACTAAGAAGACAAACGGCGATAAGACTAACCATTGGTTAGACAAGTCAGCATACGAGCTTCAAAAAGATGAATGGGAGAAAATATATTCTATCTGATTAGACACTCAAATCTTTCCTACCTCGTCATGTCTAAAACATGTTACAATATGATCATTGACAAGTCCTGTCGTCTGCATGAAAGCATAACATACAGTAGGCCCTACAAAAGTGAATCCTCTTTTTTTCATATCCGTACTCATTTCTTCTGATTCCTTGGAGACGGCAGGAATATCATCCCATCTTCTAAAACTGTTCTTCTTTGTTTTGTAGTCTACAAAAAACCAAACATATGAATCAAAAGTCTTGAATTCTTTCTTTGTTTCCAAAAACCTCTTAGCATTGTTGATAACTGATTCTATCTTTCTTTTATTCCGAATTATTCCTTTGTTTGCAAGAAGAGAGTTGATATCTTTTTTGGTATATGTTGAAATTTTTTTTGGATCAAAATTGTCAAACGCTTTTCTGAATTCGTCTCTTTTGTTAAGGATGATCTTCCATGAAAGTCCTGACTGCATTCCATCTAATACTAGAAATTCAAACAGCTTTCTATCATTATGTAATGGTGTGCCCCACTCTGTGTCGTGATATTTGATATGAATCTCATCAGACACCCAGCTACATCTCTTCATGTTTTATTCTGACATTGGGCCTTTTTATTTTGTTTTTCTAAACAAATTTTTCAAAAACCATTTTCGTTGAGAATTAATCCCAACAATGCAGCTCGTGTATGCTTTCCATATTCAGCCTGCTCAAAATATTTTGCATTTTTTGTATTATCAACATCGGTAGAAATTTCATCTAGTCTAGGTAACGGATGTAATA
>SXGU01119198.1_pt1 | contig 11205 bp, 11 predicted proteins | sample 3174531 | NCBI WGS metagenome assembly SXGU01 (sample SAMN11356863, study PRJNA531348) | freshwater metagenome | isolation source: freshwater sample F1-140 | place: China: Fuxian Lake, Yuxi | collected 2017-12-25
ACCAGCGACCTCGGTCGTTCGACGCGGCAACGAGCGTTCGTGAACGCCTGCCTGCAGGAGAGCGTGGCGCAGTTGAAGACCAACCCGTTCCGTGCGGGTGAACTGGTGTCGGCCATCGGTGCCGCCATCGGCATCGACGAGCACCTCGACCCCATCGAGGCCGGCGCCTCGCTGCGCAGTGCGGTCGACGGTGGCCTGCAGTCCTACTCGCTGGCCGTCGTGCCCGACACCATCGACGGCAACGCGGTGCTGCTCCTGGGTGATGGCGCCGGTCCGGTGCTCGAGTACTTCCGCGGCAACGGCCCCGCTCCTGCCCCCTGATCACGGTCGCAGCCCGGCCCCGACCGCCATACTGGAGCCCGATGCCCAACGTACGAGAGAGCTCCCAGATCGCCGGCGTGTACATCGTGGAGCCCACCCTTCACGGCGACCAGCGCGGCCTGTTCATCGAGACGTACCGCCGTGAGTGGTTCCCGAACGCCCGGGAGATGCTGCAGGGCAACCGGTCGAACAAGCAGCAGGGCGCCGTCGTCGGCCTGCACTACCACCTGCACCAGGCCGACTACTGGTACTGCCCGGTGGGCACCATCCGGGTCGTGTTGCACGACCTGCGCGAGGGCGGACCCACCTACGGCGGCACCGAGTGCTTCGACATCTCGGGCGAGAACCATCTCGGCGTGTACATCCCGCCCGGTGTGGCGCACGGGTTCGCCGCGCTCACCGACGTGGTGATGACCTACCTGGTCGACGGGTACTACAACCCGGCCGACGAGCTGGGCGTCAAGTGGAACGACCCCGTCATCGGGGCCGACTGGGGCGTCACCGAGCCCATCCTGTCCGCCCGCGACGAGGCGAACCCGCTGCGCGTCGACCTGCCCGAAGGTCGCCGCCCCTACTGGCCGATGAGGACCTGACATGAAGCTGTTCGTCACCGGAGCCGCTGGATTCATCGGCTCGAACTACGCCCGCTGGGTGCTGAACAACAGCGACCACGAGATCACCATCTTCGATGCGCTCACCTACGCCGGGAACATGGAGAGCATCAACGACATCGTCGACGGTGCGCGCTGCCGATTCATCCACGCCGACATCTGCGACCGCGACGCCGTGCTCGCCGGCATGGACGGTCACGACGCGGTGGTGCACTTCGCTGCCGAGAGCCACGTCGACCGCAGCATCAAGGACCCGTACGCGTTCGTGCACACCAACGTGTTCGGCACCAACGTGCTGTGCGACGTCGCCCGTCAGGTGGGCGTGCAGAAGTTCCTGCACATCAGCACCGACGAGGTGTACGGCACCATCGACGAGGGGTCGTTCGTCGAGACCGACATCCTCACGCCCCGGTCGCCGTACTCGGCGGCCAAGGCCGGCAGCGACCTCATCGCGCTCAGCTACGTCACCACCTACGGCCTCCCTGTGGTGGTCACCCGGTGCAGCAACAACTTCGGGCCGTACCAGTTCCCCGAGAAGGTCATCCCGCTGTTCACCACGAACCTGCTCGACGGCAAGAAGGTGCCGCTGTACGGCGACGGTGGCAACGTGCGCGACTGGATCCACGTGGAGGACCACAACCGTGCGGCGCACCTCGTGCTCACCGACGGGGTGGTGGGCGAGGTGTACAACATCGGCGCCCATCAGGAGATGACCAACAAGGAACTCACGTACGCGCTGCTCGAGCTCACCGGTCGCGACGAGAGCTTCATCCAGCCCGTCGCCGACCGCCTGGGTCACGACCGCCGCTACTCGGTGAACATCGACAAGGTCACCGCCCTCGGCTGGTCGATGCAGCGCACGTTCGACGAGAGCCTGCAGGAGACGGTCCGCTGGTACCGCGACAACCGTTGGTGGTGGGAGCCGCTGAAGGTCAAGGCCGGCCTCTGATGCGCGTCCTGGTCACCGGTGCCGCCGGACAGTTGGGCACCGACGTCGTGGCGGCATGCACCGCTGCCGGCGACGACGTGTTCGCGTTCGACCGTGCCGGGCTCGACGTGAGCGACCGCTCGGCCGTGCTCGGCGCTGTCACGTCGATCGCTCCTGACGCAGTGGTGAACTGCGCCGCATGGACCGCCGTCGACGCCTGCGAGGGTGATCCCGAGCTGGCACTCGCGATGAACGGTACGGCCGTGCGGTGGTTGGCCGAGGCGTGCCATCGCTCCGGTTCCCATCTCGTGACGGTGAGCACCGACTACGTGTTCGACGGCAACCTCGATCGCGCCTATCACGAGTGGGACGACACGGCGCCGCAGAGCATCTACGGCATCACCAAGCTCATCGGCGAGAAGGAAGCACTCGTGCTCGGCCCGTCGGCCAGCGTGGTGCGCACCTCGTGGGTGTGCGGTGTGCACGGCAACAACATGGTGAAGACCATCATGCGACTCGCCGGGCAGCACCCCGAGTTGGCGTTCGTGGCCGACCAGATCGGGCACCCCACGTTCACCCACGACCTCGCGCCGGTGCTGCGTCGCATCGCGCTCGACCGCCTCTCCGGCATCGTCCACGCCACGAACCAGGGCGCGGTGTCGTGGTTCGAGTTCGCCCAGGGTGTGGTCGCGGCGATGGGCAAGGACCCGTCGATGGTGCGACCGATCACCACCGAGGAACTGCAGCCGCCCCGCCCCGCGCCGCGGCCCGCCAACAGCGTGCTCGACAACGCCGTGCTGCGTCAGGCCGGCTACCCCGAACTCCGAGACCACCGCGAGGCATTGGCCGAGACGGTGCGCGCCCTGACGGCCTGAGCATGGTCCGCCGCGACGATCGGGCGCGCACGCTCGGGCAACGACCCACCGTCGTGTGGGTCACCGGCCTGTCGGGCGCCGGCAAGTCCACCATCGCCGAACTGGTGGAGGAGCGTCTGCAGGAGCGCTGCGTCGCGAGCTACGTGCTCGACGGCGACGTGGTGCGCGCCGGGCTGAGCAGCGATCTCGGCTTCAGCGACGTCGACCGGGTCGAGAACATCCGCCGCGCCGCGGAGGTGGCGGCGCTGATGACCGATGCGGGTCTGGTGGTGCTCGTCGCGTTCATCTCGCCGTTCCGAGCGGAGCGGGCGATGGCCCGGCAGCGGTTCGCCCCGGACGAGTTCGTCGAGGTGCACGTCGACGTCACCTTGGCCGAGGCGGAGCGCCGCGACCCGAAGGGCCTGTACGCCCGGGCTCGCGCCGGCCTCATCCCGGCCTTCACCGGCATCGACTCGCCGTACGAGCAGCCCGAACACCCCGACCTGCACCTCGACACCACCACCATCGATGCGGCCGCAGCGGCCGACGCCGTCGTGGCGCTGCTCGAGCAGCGCGGCAGGCTGGGCTGACCGGTCAGCGGGTGGCGGCCACCGTGGCCGCACCGCCGACGGCCAGCACGATGCCCACCACGTTCACCGGCCGCAACCGTTCGCCGTCGATACGGACGGCGAGCCCCGACGTGACGACGGGGTACAGCGAGCCGAGCACCGTGGCCAACGAGATCGGTCCGATCTGCAGTGCCCGGGTGATGCACACACCGGCCACGACACTGCACACGCCGCTGCCCACCGCCACGATGGGCACCGGCGCGAGTGGGGCTCGTTGCGCCAGCGCGACGATGCCGATGGCCAGCGCGCCCACCCCGAACGATGCCGCCACCGGCCACTGACCGCTCGCCTCGTCGGTGTGGCCGAGCAGCAGGAAGTAGGTCGCGTAGCCGCAGCCGGCCACGAACGACAGCAGCAGTTCGGCACGCAGCGACAACGCAGCATCACCGCCGGGGCGCAGTGCCACCATCGGGATCGCTGCGATCACCACCGCCATCGCAGCCCAGGTGACCGACCGCAGCGCGACCCCGGTGACGAGGTCGACCAGCACCGGCACCAGCACGCCGGTGGCGGCGGTGACCGGGGCGACGATCGACATGCGGCCGTGCGCGAGGGCATGGAAGAAGCCGATGGTGGCCAGGCCGGCGGTCACGCCGGACAGTCCGCCCAGCACCAGGTCACCGGTCTGGAGGTCGTCCCACCCCAGCACGAGCGCCGCGGCCACGGCCAGCAGCGCAGCGGTGAGTTGCCCGAAGAAGGTCACCACCAGCGCGGGGCGCGTCATGCTGGCCCGACCACCCCAGTAGTCCCCGAGCCCCACGACGACCGCAGCGACCAGGGCGAACGCCACGACCATGCTGGCAGTGTAGATTCTTCGGGACCGAACGATTTCGAAGGGGGAAGGTCATGGGGGAGATCGTCGGCGCCGCGCTGGTGTCACACGTGCCGCCGTTGGTGCTGCCCGAGGCCACACGCCTCGAGATGAACGGCGGCAAGGACTTCACCATCCTCGAGGGCCTGCACCGCATCCGCAAGGAGATCGACGCCCTGCAGCCCGACACCATCGTGGTGCTCGATTCGCACTGGTTCACCACGTTCGAGTTCGTCGTCAGCGCGCACGACCGGCGCTCGGGGCACTTCACGAGCGAGGAACTGCCCCGCGGCAACCCGCAGATGCCCTACGACCTCCCCGGCGACCCGGCCCTCGCCCACCTGATGGCAGAGGTGGCCGGTGAGCGTGACGACGTGTGGGTGCACGCCAGCGACGACCCCTGCCTACCGGTGCGCTACGCCACGGTGTACCTCACCCCGTTCCTGCAGCGCGACGAGCGCTGGGTGTCGTTCAGCCTGTGCCAGACCGCCGAGTACGACGACTTCATCGACACGGGTGCCGTCATCGGGGAGGCCATCCGTCGTTCCGACCGGCGCGTCGTGCTGCTGGCCAGCGGTGCGTTGTCGCACAAGTTCTGGCCCCTCCGCGAGTTGCGCCAGCACGAGGCCGCCGACCCGGTGCACCTGCGCAGCCCCCAGCACCGTGCGGCCGACGAGCACCTGCTCGAACTCCTCGGTCGCGGCGACCACGCCGCCGTGCTCGACTACTACCCCGAGTTCCGCCAGTTCTCGCCCGAGGGCCGCTTCGGCCACTACCTGCTGATGGCGTCGGCGCTCGGTGGCCGCGACTGGAAGTGGCCCGGCGTCGCCACGAGCGACTATGAAAACGCGGCCGGTACCGGCAACGTCCAGATGTGGTTCCCCGCGAACCACTGAGCACCCCAGGAGACTCCTCATGCGTTTGGCCAACCTCGACGGTCGCGCCGTCATCGTGGTCGACGGCCACGCCGTCGACGTCGAACGAGCCAGCGCGGGTCGCCTGTCGAGCGACCCGATGGTGCTGAGCGACCTCGCTCACCACGACGCGCTGCGGGCGGTCGCTGCTGTCGCCGATCCGTCGGCGTGGCCGGCGCTCGACGAGTCGAAGCTCGGCGCACCCGTGCCGCGCCCGCCCAAGGGGTACGGCGTCGGGCTCAACTACAAGCAGCACGCCATCGAGAGCGGCCGCGAGCTGCCCACCGAACCACACCTGTTCGCCAAGACCGAGAACTGCGTGTGCGGGCCGTTCGACGAGATCGTCATTCCTCAGGGCCTCACCGAGATCGACTACGAGACCGAACTCGTCATCGTGTTCGGCCGCACCTGCAAGGGTGCGACGCGTGAGAACGCCTGGAGCTTCCTCGCCGGCGTCACCTGCGGTCAGGACATCAGCGATCGAGGCGAGCAGTTCCGCCCGCCGTTGAAGCAGTTCACCATCGCCAAGTCGTACGACACGTTCGGTCCCACGGGCCCGTACCTCGTCACCGCCGACGAGCTCGCCGACCCCGATGCGTTGTCGCTCACGGGCGTCGTGAGCGGTGAGGTGATGCAGGAGGCCAACACCAACGACCTCATCTTCGACGTGCCGGCGCTGGTGGTGTGGCTCAGCCGCTACATCACGTTCCAGCCGGGCGACCTGGTGTGGACGGGTACGCCCGGTGGTGTGGGCGAAGCTCGCGGCCGATTCCTGCGCGACGGCGACGTGGTCGAGACCACCATCGAGGGCATCGGCACGATGCGCAATCCGGTCGTCGAGCGCTAGGCCCGACCGGTGGACGTCATCCCCGAAGGCGACAAGTCGATGCTCTACGGCGGCCGGTTCACCGGCACCGTGGAGCTCGAGATGCTGCACGCCACGCCCACCGACGACCAGCCCGACACCGCGCTCGTGCACTTCAAGGACGGCGCCGTGTCGTTCTGGCACCTGCACCCCGGCGGGCAGCAGCTGTTCGTCGTGTCCGGCGAGGCCCGCGTCGGCACCGAGGCCGACGGCGAGGTGCGCCTCGCCCCCGGCACACTGGTGGTGTGCCCGCCCAACGAGCGGCACTGGCACGGGGCGGCACCCGGCAACGACAGCACCCTCCTGGCGGTCACCTGGGGCACCACCCAGTGGGAGACCACCGCCCCCGAGGTGTAGGTCGACGTGACGGCGCAGTACGACGTGGCCATCGTGGGGCTCGGTCCCACCGGGGTGACGCTCGCGCACGTGCTCGGCCGCGCGGGCCTGCGGGTGGTGGTGTACGAGCAGAGCACGGCGCCGTACAGCCAGCCGCGTGCGTGCCATCTCGACGCGGAGATCGCCCGTGTCTTCCAGTGGCTCGGCTTCGAGGACGACCTCCATCGACTGCTCACCGTGTCGGCCGGCATGGACTACGTCGACGCCGCCGGTACGCCGTTGTTCACGTTCGAGGCGTTCGAACGCGAGCCGTTGCTCGGGTGGCACGAGGACTACGTGTTCGTGCAGCCCCAACTGGAGGCGCTGTTGCGCTCGGGGCTGGAGTGGTTCCCGAACGTCGAGGTCCACCTCGGTGTCGACGCCCCGTCCATCGACGACCTGCTCGCGCAGGCCAGTTGGGTGGTGGGCTGCGACGGCGCCACCAGCGGCACCCGGGAGGCCATCGGCATCCGGTTCCGCGATCTCCTCTACCACCAGCCGTGGCTGGTGGTCGACGTCACGCTGCACGACCCGGCCGTGCCGTCGCTGCCGCCGGTGATCCAGCAGGTGTGCGATCCGGCGCGGCTCGCCACGTTCGTGCCGTCCCACGGGGCGTACCGCCGGTGGGAGTTCCTGCTGCACGGCGACGAGCACCCCGACCCGTGGGCCTTGCTGGCCCCCTGGGGCGTCACGGCCGACAACTCGACGCTCGTGCGTGCCGCCCGGTACCGCTTCCATGCGCTGGTGGCCGATCAGTGGCGGGGCGGCCCCGACGGGCGGGTGTTCCTGTGCGGCGACGCAGCGCACATGATGCCGCCGTTCATGGGGCAGGGCATGTGCAGTGGCATCCGCGACGCGGTGAACCTCGGGTGGAAGCTGGTCGAGGTGGTGCAGGGTGTCTCGCCGCGTCGTCTGCTCGACACCTACGAGGCCGAGCGCCGCCCCCATGTGGAGGTGGTGACCGAGCTCTCCATCGAGGCCGGACGTACGCTCAGCCGACTCGCCGAGGATCCCACCGACCTGCCCGTCGCCAGCACACCGGACCCACGGCGATGGTCGCGTCTGCCCGGCCTCGAGCTCGGTGGCCCGTTCCCGGTGGGCCACCTGCTGCCCCAGCCCGACCGACTCGATCATCGTCTCCCCGAAGGGTGGGTGTGGGTCGCCGCCGACGCGTCGTTCGTTGCGCCCGATGGTCGGATGGTGGTGTTGGAGCCCCGAGCCACCTATGGCGAACGCGCTGTGCTCGTGCGCCCCGATCGCTACATCGCCCAGGTGGCCCCGCGAAGCTCGATCACCGAGTGATCAGCGCAGCTACCGACCTGCCGATGCCAGTGACCGGTAGCCCGATGCAGCCGTACGTCGCCCCACACGATCCTGGCCGGCGTGGGCGCGATTCGTCCCGGTTCTGGGACAACTTGCGCCCATGGGCGAGGAGTGATCCAGATATGGGAGGCTTCGCGCCCACGGGCGCGGAACGTCCCTCTGCGCTCAGCGATCGCCGAGTGCCGGCGCGGTGCGGTGTCGGTGGACGGCGTCGGTGTCCGAGGCGGCCTGCACGCACCTAGGTACGCGGGACGAGGTGCAGGGGGAGCGCCTTCAGGCCGTTGATGAAGTTGCTGCGCACGCGTCGGGGTTCGCCGGTGAGTTCGACCCGATCGACACGGCGAACCAGTGCCTCGAGGAAGGCACGCACTTCCAGCCGTGCCATCCACTGACCGAGGCACAGGTGTGGCCCGCCGCCGCCGAACGTGACGTGGCGGTTCGGTGTGCGGCCGAGGTCGAACACGTGGGGCTCGGGGAAGACCTCGGGATCGAAGTTCGCCGCCATGTACCAGCTGACCACCTTGTCGCCGGCCGCGACGGACACGCCACCGATCTCGGTGTCGACGGTGGCGGTACGCCGGAAGTGCAGCTGCGGGCTCGTCCAGCGCAGTACCTCCTCCACGGCGGTGTCGAGCAGCGACGGGTCGTCGCGCAGCCGGTGGAGTTCGTCGGGGTGTTCGGCGAACGCGAGCAACCCGTTCGCGAGCGAGTGGCGCGTGGTCTCGTTGCCGGCGATGAGCAACAGCAGGAAGAACGTGCCCTGCTCGCGTTCGGTGAGCGGTGCGCCGTCGACCAGCGCGTTGGTGAGCACGGTGAGCACGTCGCAGCCGTCGACGCCGCGGCGTGATGCTGCGAGCCGCTGCACGTAGTCGAGCACCGTCAGGCTCACGGGGCTGCGGAACGGCAGCAGGCGGTACGGGTCGGTGTCGACCTGGTCGCTGACGGCGGGGGAGTAGTCGGGGTCGGCGTTGTAGACGATCTGGTCGGCCCAGTGGAACAGCTGGGGTGCGTCGTCGTCGGGCACGCCGAGCAGGCCGGTGATCATCCGGATGGGCAGTTCCCGTGCCACGTCGTAGACCCCGTCGCAGGTGTCGGCACCGACCGCCCGGTCGAGCACCTCGGCCACGAGTCGCCGTGCGTGCTCGGCGTACGTGTCGACCGCCGCTCTGCTGAACGTCGGGTTCACCAACTGCCGCAGCCGAGTGTGGCGCGGCGGGTCGGTCTCCAGCATCGTGCGTCGGGCGATCAGGGCGTCGGCCTCGAGCTCCTCGATCTCGGTGCCGCCCACCTCGCTCGAGAACGTGCGCCAGTCCTTGTGCACGGCCACCACGTCGGCGTGGCGCGTCAGCGCCCAGAAGCCCGCACCGTGGTGCCCGTTCGCCTCGGTCTCGTTCACCCACGCGATGGGCGCCCGACGACGGAACTCGTCGTACGCGGCGAACGGTACGCCCCGCTCGTAGACGTCGTGACCGACGATGTCGAGATGGGGCAATGCATCGAGTCGGCGCATCGCCCGAAACGTAGCGCAGGATCGTTCGGAGCCGAACGACCCTGCGCCACGTCTGGGCAAGGAAGCACTGGCCCGGGTGTCAGAGTTGGCTGTCGGCCAACTCCGTGCAGCCACCCGGCTGCGAGCACGTGATCGGCGTGGCTGGCGACGGCGGTTTCGCGTCAGCGGTCTGCACCATGCCCACTGCCAAGGCGGCAGCGGCAGTGAGCAGCGCGAGCAAGGTACGAGCCTTGACCCGCTTGATGAGACCCCCGTCCACGTGCACGACGGTGACACGCCACACGATTCGAAAAGGTTTGGTCAAGAAACTGTCTGCAACTGTTACTGTCCGTGTGTGTCGCCTCACCTCGGTGCCGAACTGACGCTGGCCGAACTGGAACTCGACCCCTATCCGGCGCTCGCCCGTCTGCGAGCCCACGAACCGGTCAGTCACGTGCCCGATCTGGGCATGTGGCTGGTCACACGCTGGGACGATGTGGTCGAGGTGCACGAACGACCCGACCTCTACACGTCGGCCACCGAGCCGAGTTGGCTGAACACGGTCCTCGGTCCGAACATGCTCGGCAGTGACGGCGACACCCATCGGCGGCTCAAGGACGCGCTGCAGCCGAGTTTCACTCCCAGCGCGACCGGCGAGTGGGTGAGCGACGTCCTCCCCGGCATCTGCGACGAGTTGATCGACGCCTTCGACCCGGCCGGCGTGGACCTGATGACCGCCTACGCCGAGCCCATTGCCGTCCGCGCGTTGCAGGACGCGCTCGGCTGGCACAACGCCACGTGGCAGCAGATCGGGGAGTGGACCCGCGGTGTGTGCGCCGGCCTGGCCAACTTCACCAACGAGGCCGAACCGGCGGCGCTGGCGGCGCGAGCCAACACCGAGTCGGGGGCGTCGATCCGCGAACGTGTGGTGCCGCGATTGGCCCACACGGGGCTCACCGCCGACGAGATCGTCAACAACGTGCGCCTGTGCATGTCGGGTGGCATCAACGAACCTCGCGACGGCATTGCGCTCGCCGCCTGGGCCCTGCTCACCCACCCTGCGGCGCTGACCGAGTGCCGTGCCGATGCCTCGCTGTGGCGGCCTGCCTGTGAGGAACTGTTCCGGTGGATCTCACCCGTCGCCACCTCCACCCGCCAGACCACCGCCGACGCCGTCATCGGCGGCGTGACCATTCCCAAGGGCGATCTGGTGGCGGCGGTGATCAGTTCCGCCAACCGCGACGAGCGTCGCTTCGACCAGCCCGATCGCTACCTGCTGCACCGCAAGGACGGCGCGCACATCGCGTTCAGCCTGGGGCCGCACGTGTGTCTCGGCGCGTGGCTCGGCCGCAGCACCGTCCGCGTCGCCGTGCAGCGCCTGTTCGAACGGATGCCGGGGTTGCACCTCGCCGGCGACGTGGCGATCCGCGGCTTCGAGTTCCGTGGGCCGCTGCGCGTCGACGTGCGGTGGTGAACGGTCAGGCCTGCGAGCCGAGATAGGCCTCGGCCACGGCGGGGTTCGCGCGCACGGCATCGGGCGTGCCCTCGGCGAGTACGCGACCCTCGCTCAGCACCACGATGTGGTCGCTGATGCGGGTGATGAACCCGAGGTCGTGGTCGATCACCAACACGCCGGCGCCGATGAGCCCCGCGACGGCGCGCACCGAGTCGACCATGGCCAGGCTCTCGGTGTCGCTCATGCCCGAGGTGGGCTCGTCGAGCAGCAGGTACTCGGGGGCCAGTGCTGCGGCGCGGATGAGCTCGAGCCGGCGCTGGTTGCCGTAGTCGAGCGTGCCCGCAGCGCGATCGGCCCACTCGGTGAGTCCCGCTTCGGCGAGCAACAGGTCGACGTCGGGACGCACTCGGTGGCTGCGATGGCGGGCAGCGACCAGCGCGGTGAGCGCCACGTTCTCGCGCACGCTGAGCCCGGGGAACAGCCGCAGGTTCTGGAAGGTGCGGGCCAAGCCGGCGCGGGCCACGCCGACGGGGGTGGCGGCGGAGATGTCGTCGTCGCCGAGGCGCACGGCACCGGCGGTCTCGTCGACCAGCCCGGTGATGACGTTGAACAACGTGGTCTTGCCGGCG
>SXGU01146305.1_pt1 | contig 11201 bp, 14 predicted proteins | sample 3174531 | NCBI WGS metagenome assembly SXGU01 (sample SAMN11356863, study PRJNA531348) | freshwater metagenome | isolation source: freshwater sample F1-140 | place: China: Fuxian Lake, Yuxi | collected 2017-12-25
AATTCGCTCACTTGCCTGTTCGGCCTGGGCCTGAGTGTGTGCGCCATCGAGGAGCACCTCCGGTTCCACCATCGGCACCAGTCCATTTTCCTGACACACAAGCGCGTATGCTGCGAGATCCTTTGCGTTCTGTCGAATATTTTCTTCGGTTGGAAGTGCCTCACCAGCCCCACCAGTTCCAATCGTAATCACACTTCGCCACTTACAAAACTTCGCACCAAGCGCGACATACTCTTTCAAGCGTGCATCCAAACCTTCAAGACCCGTCGTCAATTTCTCACTACCCATATCCACTAATCCAAGATCAACTTTAATGCCCGGCAAGATTCCAGCAGCCTGCAAAACTTCTACAAATGTTTTTCCGGATGACATACCCTGCCGAATCGTCTCATCATGTAAAATCACACCGCTAATATACTTATCCTCTCCAGGCACCGTAAGGAGCATCTCTCGAAACGCCCGTCGGTTGTCTTCGTTATTTTCAAGCGCGATCGACGCAAAGCGCTTCCCCACCGTCTTCATACTCTCATCCGCCGCGAGAATTCCTTTTCCCGGAGCAACCATAAGCTTCGCAACACGACTCAGTTCTGAGATTTTTGATGGATCAATCATAAAAAATAAATACCAGAAATATAAAAAGATTGACCCAAGCTTAACGGAAAAGCCCCTAACGAACAAGATCAGACACATATCCCCCAAGGTCTTCCGAGAAACGCATGTCCAAGTGGTGCAATACGGCCTCGTAGTGAGCAAAGACATTATTTGAATCAGCATTAAAAATACCAGGAATCTCAGCAGGAGGAGACATGGTAAGATGCCTGACACGAGCCGAAGGATGCTTTGCCAATCTCATAACATTATCAGCAAGTATCAGGGGAGTATTCATTGTCACCGCTACTCGATATGATACCCTCGAACGAGCCCCTTGAACCTGAGAAATATCCCAGCGATCACCATCGTCCTCTTCGCAAACACTCAAAACAGCAGCCTCACAATCTTTATACATAAGGACAAGAGACCCATCCCCATTGGTAACCGTCCGAAGAAGCTCTTTGCGTCTTTCACCAGCCAAAGTCTTCACCTGAAGAAGATCGAGCTTCAGTGGAGGCATACGGACACCTCCATGCTTCACAAAACAAGAAAAATCGACCGGAGGCTCTAATGGCTGAAACTGAAACAACTCGGGAATTCGCATAGACCGCATACTACTGCGGCTCACGAATAGCCGTCAACGCCATTTACACATGCGTCGTTAAAGCTATTTCCTGATTCTTGCGATCAAAGGCGATTTTGAAGGCTTCAAAGAAACCTTTTTGGCCAACGATGCCATAAGAGGAACCAGTGTCATGTATAAATCCCACTTGAAGAAAAAGAGGAATGGCACCGACATAAATAGTAACTGGGTGAAGATAGCATGGCTGAGAATGATGCGTTAATCCTCTTATATCTGCAACATCACACTCTTTCAAATTGATACCAAGAGCATCTGCTACTTGCGCATCAAAAAGGGAAACATCCGCACCAGAATCAATAAGCACTTCGTAATCAATACGATGATCACCGAGAGAAAGTTGAACCGGAATAATCGGCCGCGAAACACCTAGGAGAGATTTTTTATAAAGAAATTTCATGCGCCATGACAGACATAAAGTGAATCATTTTTTGGCACCCGAAACATAATAGGTCTTTCATATCCCTTTGCATGTGCCTTTTCCATAGCTTCCTTAAGGGTCTTGCCACTGGAAATTACCGTAACTTCGTCCTGCTGGAGAGCTACCCACTTACCTTTATATCCACAATAAATATGTGTCCAATCAATTGCTGCCATATATGTTCATGAAATAAAATAAGAAGAGACCTCATTATATCAAGAGGCATATTGGATTCCTAATTACATTTTCCTAAAATTTCCCTGAACTATCTACCGGCTCACAATCACACTGCCACCACCGAGATGAACAACATTCTTCGCTGGACGCATATGAAGGAGAATATCATTTGTAACCACCGAATTGAGGGACTGAGCCTGAGCGAGCTGCATCGTCATCACTTCGTTTTCGCGAACGAGAGCCTGACGCTTGGACTGGAGATCACGCAGAACGTAGCCCTTGGTGACTCCTCGAGTTGAAAAAATAAGCGTCATCACCGTGCTGATCGCAATCACGGCAACAATAGAAATAATAAAGACGGCTGGTCGAATCTGAAATTTGAAACCCGTGGTTACCGTATCATTTTTCATCGCTGCAAAAGCATCCTGGAACATCGCCAGAGGACTGAGAGACTTCAGCATATTCACCCCACTCGTCACGCCGCTACTCATGATACTTCGACTCGAAGAACTCATCGGCATAACACTAGAAGACTCCTGTGTTACAGAAAATTCCCGCTTTCCAAAGGAACAGGCAAGCATGGGCGTAGAACGTCGGAGGGCGACATGTCGGGCACGACGCCCGCGAGAAAACAAACGAAACATGTGAGGGGTAGGGGTGAGGGGAGTTATAATTTCTCAGCCACGCGTAACTTGGCACTGCGACTCCGTGGATTTTTTGCAACTTCTTCATCAGATGGCGTCACAGGACTTTTGGTCAAAACGGACAGGACCGGAGTCGCGGAACACGCACATCGCAAAACTTCAGGAGGGCAGACACAATCTCGCGTTTGAGATCTTAGAAAATGCTTCACGATTCGATCCTCGAGGGAGTGATAACTGATCGCTACCAGTCGTCCTTTCGGGGCAAGTAGTTCAACTGCTTGCGGTAAAACATTTTCTAAAACTTCAAGTTCGGAGTTCACCGCAATACGAAGTGCCTGGAAGGTACGAGTCGCTGGGTGAGATTTTCCGTGTCGAAGGTTGGCGGGGTAGGCGTGAAAAACGAGATCTTCGAGCTGCTTCGTCGTCGCAAATGGAACTTTCTTTCGCTGCTCAACAATCGCTTTTGCAATTTTCCGGGAGAGACGCTCTTCACCGAACTGAAAAATAATATCGGCGAGATCGGCTTCACTGTAGGTGTTGACGATGTCGGCAGCAGTGAGTGGGTTCAGTTCACGGCTCATTCTCATATCGAGAGGGCCTTCATATTGGAAGGAGAATCCTCGCTCAGGACGAGTGAGATGGGGAAGGGCGAGTCCGAGATCGAAAAGTATGCCGTTCACCTGGGTGACCGCGAGCTTTTTGAGCTCCTCCTTCATGTGAACGAAATTCGAGTGGATCGGGGTAAATCTTTTCAGACCATCTTTTCCAAATCGCTCTTCAATTCTGGTGCGGGCAACCTCGATATGTTCGAGATCCTGATCAAAACTATAGACGTGACCCTTTGGACCGACAACCTCCATCATATCCATGGTGTGACCTCCAAGACCAAGCGTCGCATCGACAGCGATATTTCCGCTTTTCAAAGCCAAATATTCATGTACCGATTGTCGAAGAACGGGGTCGTGATGAAATGCGGGGATGGGTGCGCCACTGGCGCTGTGTTCAATTCTTGTATCCAACTGATGTATAACTTTTGTACTCTAAACTGGAGAATACTATAAGGAAGCTGCCCAAAGCAGTCAATTGTTTGTGAGCGAGTTGTGCACAAAAAATGAACAAAAATAAGATAGGACATGCTATATATCAATTCCAGAATCAAAAACTGCCACTTTAACATAAAATTGCACAACTTTTTAGTTATTGCATAACAATTGTATACAGTGAGGGGGCGCTCACCTCTTTATCCTCCTTGAAGCACCTGATGAACCTCGTCAACCGAAATCGGACCATGACGCACCACCACCATCGGCACGCCCGACTCGCCACTCAAATCAACAATCGTCGAAGGCGCAGTTTCTGGAATGCGACCCATATCCACAATAAAATCCGGATGCATCACCTCGATGCGATCTTCCAGAAAGGTCTCGATGTCATACGCCTGTGGCTCCCCCGTCCGATTCGCACTCGTCGTCACCAGCGGCTCTTCGAACCGTCGCAACAGCTCAAGCGTAAACAAATGATCAGGACATCGTAAACCCACGGATGCGATTCCGGGATTAATATATAAAGGAAGTGTTGGGTACCTCTTGACGATAATTGTCAGTGGTCCGGGCCAGAAGGCACGAGCCAGCTTCTTCGCATTCTCCGAAAACTCGCCATACTCCTCCGCCTGCTCCAAACTCGAGACCATGATCGAGACCGGTTTCTCGCGCGGCATTTCTTTGAGCATGTAAATTTTCTCAACTGCCTCCTGATAGAAAATATCCGCCGCCAATCCATAACACGTCTCGGTAGGATGCAACAGCACTCCCCCCTTTTCCAGAACCTGTAACGACTCAACAAGAAGATGTTCGATATTATCAGTATTCATTACGCTCCATTATAGCGATTTTTTCCTCTTTTCAAAACAATCATAAAAAGATACAATGACCCCCTTACTTGAAACTAGGCCTCTACACCTTAATCCCCTATCGTATGACATATCTAACCTCCGCACCAGATGCCACCGCAAAGGAGCAGGGAGCAGAAAGAGAACTCATTGACCTCGCACTGAAGGGACTTGAAGCATATATTCTTAAAACAGAAGGGCAGGGGAAAAAGCTCGTAATTTCAGAAGACGGATGCATAGAATTCAACGAAAGAGTCACATTACAATTCGCGCACATGTACGGGAAAAAAACAAAACCACTTAACAAACGTGAGCAAGTAGAGGTGGGGAAATGCGTACAAGACCTCATCAGAATACTGAAACAAGGCAGCATTCAGGATCAAAACCTCATTCACGGAATCACAACTCTCGCAACACATCTCGCAACTAGGTGCCCGAATGTTCAGATACTTGAAGCATCACAGGAAGCACCAAGGGCAATTGGAAGATGGGTACAAGGCGAAGTCGAAAGAGTACAAAAGACAATGCAAGGAGTGTAAACCAGACAGAAATCAGGAATTGACTCTCATGAAAATTCCACTAAACTAAGGGCGTTTTGAAATACCCCTATTTCTTTTAAACACCCATTTCATGGCTAAGCTTCGCACCGCAATCAATGGCTTCGGACGTATCGGACGCCTCATGTTCCGCGCAAACCTTGAAAAAAATCTGGTCGAGGTCGTAGCCATCAACGACTCGAATGGCCCAGAGGCCCTCGCCTACCTTCTGAAATACGACACGGCTCACGGCAAACTCGACACCGAGGTAAAATCCACCGAAAAATCCATCATCGTCAACGGCGTGGAAATTCCATGCTTCCAGGAAAAAGATCCGACAAAACTTCCATGGGCATCACTCAATGTGGATATGGTTTTCGAGGCGACTGGTGCATTCACCACTCGTGAAGGTGCAGCACAACATCTCACGGCCGGCGCCAAGCGTGTCATGATTACGGCTCCAGGAAAAGGAGTTGACGGCACTTTCGTCTATGGAATCGACCACGAAACTTTTGATCCAGCGAAACACATCGTCTTCTCAAATGCATCATGTACAACCAACTGTCTCGCTCCCCTCGCAAAAATTCTCAACGACAACTTCGGTATCGTGAAGGGTATGATGACGACGATTCACGCCTACACAAACGATCAGCGCGTCCTCGATCTCGCACACAAAGATCTCCGACGTGGACGAGCCGCCGCATCAAATATTATTCCGACAACAACTGGTGCTGCTGCTGCAATCGGTGAAGTTATTCCGGAATTAAAAGGAAAACTCGACGGTCTCGCATTGCGCGTTCCCGTTATCGACGCCTCAATGACCGACCTCGTCTGTGAAGTCAGCAAGCCAACAACAAAAGAAGAGGTAAACGCTGCCTACCTCGCAGCATCTCAAACTCCACGGTACAAAGATATTTTCGAATACTGCACCGATCCCATTGTTTCATCGGACGTTATCCACAATCCGGCATCATGCGTCTTCGACTCACGACTCACCACGGTTGTCAGTGGGAACATGGTGAAGGTCATGGGCTGGTACGACAACGAATGGGGTTACTCACACCGTCTCCTCGACTTCGCGGGGTATATTAGCAGCAAGCTATAAAATCGTGTATCCTCACTCACGATGCACCACTCTTCAGAAAAAATCAGTACACACCACGCGCACGACGAAGGCCGAATCTTCGCATGGATGGCGCTAATTTCATCAACAGGCTACTCGAGCTTTCTCACGATGCTCCCGATTGTCCTTGCAGAGAAACTGGGAAGTGACGTGTACGTCGGGTACTACTTTTCAGCGATCGCAGTTGTTTCACTCCTCATCTCACTCGGCAGCACGATCCTTTTAAAAAAATTCTCAAAAGTTTTCCTCACGAAAATAATTCTCACCTCGCTCTGTGTGATTTTCATCGTGCTCACGCTCGCGACAAACATCTACAACTTCGCACTCATCGACATCGGTCGCGTCACCTGTATGACGCTTTTCTTTATTATTCTCGCCATCTTCGTCCGTGACTTCGCCGCCGAAAAAGAGGTTGCCCTCGCGGAAGGACGCTTCTACCTCTTCACGAATATCGGCTGGGTGATCGGACCCCTTGCAGGTGGATTTATTGCAAAAACATTTGGAACCGAGTCAGCATTTATCTTCGCCGCATTCTGCTATCTCGTACTCGCGATTATTTTTTTCCATCAAAATCTGAAACTCAAAAATCCACATCTCCACGCGCGCACAGAACTTGAAAAACCAAAAACTGGACTCGATGGATTCTGGAAAAATATCAAAGACTTCGCCCGACAAAAAGAACTTCGCAACGCCTTTCTCATTTCCTACGGCATGTACTTCTGGTGGTCAATCAGTGCGATTTACATGGCGCTCTCACTCACACAACTCGGCTACTCTCAGCAAATTGTGGGTCTCGTATTTTCACTTAGCGTCGTGCCGCTCATTCTCATCGAGTTCCACGCCACCGACGGAGCAAAGAAATATGGCGTAAGAAATTTTCTCGTGATCGGGTATGCGCTTCTCAGTATTTTTCTTCTCCTCTTCACTCAAGCAGAGAGCAGTACCCTCATCAAACTCATGATTCTCGTGAATATCGGCTCCGCATTTATCGAGCCAAACAAAGAAGTTTTCTTTTTCAAACAGGTCAACCAGGAAGATGAGGAACGATTTTATGGCATCTATAACGCCTCATATCCGATCGCCTATATTACCGCTCCGGCAGCCGGCTCTATCCTCCTTGCCAGCTTTGGAATGAACGGAATTTGGTTCGGAGGCGCTTTTGTGTTTATACTGATGACGTTCGTAGCGCTCTCTATAGACAAGAAATACTAACCGCGCCTATGTAACGACTACCCACATGGATCGAAGATCCCAAGTACTGAAAGCCATCGTGCAGCACTTCATTTCGACAGCTGAACCGGTCGGCTCAAATACCATTATCGTGAGTTACCAGTTTCACGTCTCGCCCGCGACGATTCGCAACGAGATGGGCTCTCTTGAAAAAGAAGGACTCATCTATCAGCCACATACGAGCTCAGGTCGTGTTCCAACTGAACTCGGATATCGACGGTACATCGAGGAGATCGCCGATCACGAGGCAGCCCGAAAAAAAGCACAGCAGCTCGTCACCGACGTCTGGCAGGACTACCAGGCAGAAAAAGTTCGTGAGAAAATTTATGACATGGTGAACTTATTGGCCCGCGCCACCAACAACGTCAGTTTCGCCACCACGCCCGGCAACCGCCGCACCTTCTTTCTGGGCCTCTCAAATATCTTGAAACAGCCGGAGTTCCAGCAAGATCCAGCCCGTGCCAGTCAGGTCGTCGAGATGCTTGAGAACGACGATAACTTCATCAATACTTTGAACTCGCTCGGCATCACGAAAGAGCCACAAGCCTTCATCGGCCAAGAAAATATTCTTCCACAAATTCAGTCGTGCTCCATTATTGTGGTAACATACGAGTACGAAGGATTCCATGGCTACCTCGGCCTCCTCGGTCCGATTCGCATGGACTACGCCTACAACATCGCCCTTCTCCAGGAAATTCTTAAACTTATTGATTAATATGTCTGACGAAACAACCCCCCCGCAAGAACCAGAAGAAGATATTGAACTCTTAAAATCCCAGCTCGCCCAAAGCGAAGCGACGCTTAACCAGATGACCGACACCTGCCGTCGCGCCCTCGCCGATCTCTCCAACTACAAAAAGTTCGTCGAAGACCAGCGCAAACAGGCCGCCTGGTACGGAACCGCCGAGATCATCAAAGACATCCTCTCAATTATTGATAATTTTGATCGAGCCCGCGAACATATAAAAGACGAAGGCATCGAGGCTATTTACCGTCAACTGACGGCAATTCTTCAGAGACATCAAGTCCAGCAAATAGAAACCATTGGTAAGCCATTCAGCGCGACAGAACACGAGGTACTCTCACAAGCACCCGGACCCGAAGGAGTTATCGTCGCCGAGTTCGAAAAAGGCTACACCATCGCCGGTCAGGTCCTCCGCCCAGCAAAAGTGATTGTCGGAAACGGACAAAGCTCCATAGAATAACCTACTACAGCTCCTTCCACGACTTCAAGAGTTCTTTGAACGCCTTGAGGTTTTTCATGTCACTCGCCGGAAGCCCCTTGTAGGTACCATCCATGAGAGCCGAAAAGTATTTCTTCGCGAGCGCATCCGTCTTCGCCGCCTTCATCTGGAGTACTGAGGTATTAAAGTCATCCGCCTGATCATACTTAAACGGCTTAAGTTTCTGGCGCGTTCCTTTCAAGTTCAGAGAAAACTCAACCCCCGCATATCCAGGCGCTTCATTGACAAATGGTACGAATGTCCTCACGCGAAAGATCGGCCCACCATACTGCTCCACATCAACGTACTCGTATAACAAAAATGTCGACTGTCCCGCAACCGTGATTTTTTCACACGCCCACTGAACCACGCCTGTTCGCCAGATCACCCACTCGTCACTTACCTTCTTTTCAACCGGACATAGCTCAGCGAGTTTGGTAAATTTTTCAACCTTCGGAGAAAAAATATTCCGATACTCAGCCGTCTCGCTTTCACTAAAAACACTATAATCACTCGTCAGAAGTCGTGCACGAAATCCAGCCTTCGGCAAGGTAATATCATAATAAAACGCCTCCTCCTTCTGATCCTCCATCTTGTTAAACATCTTCAGCACATACTTCACCTTTCCCCACGCCTTTGGATAACTGAACGAAGCCTGAGCCTCATCGCTGACATAGGTATTGAGCGAAGCAGCAAAAGCCGTACCAACGAACGGCATCAAGAGTACTCCGGCAAGAAGAAGTGAAAAGAATCGTTTCATAAAAAAGAGGGTAAAGACTAAAAAAACTCTACCACACCTGCTTTAAAAAAGCACATTCTAGCAAGAATGATGAAGGATAAATTTCATTTTTTATTGACAATAGCCGATTTTACAGGTAAAAAGCCACCTGCACTTAATAACCACCAAAAAAATGAACGCAACACAGCATCAGGACAACACTCTCTTGGATATCCCGAATACGAATATCCCGAATGGAATGGCCGCTATACACACATCAAGTCTTCACGGAGACCTTAAAGAAGTTCTTCATTTCGATGCCATTGGCGATGCGCTCCATAGGAGGGGAATCAGCTATAGAATCGAGTTTTCAAGAGATAGAAGTACACGAACAATATTCGTACAAGGGGGCGACAAAGCTCGAGGTCTTGAAGCAGCGAATCGAGTTGCAAATGGAAGTGAAGTAACCACAGATCGACAAGACGATATGCGAGGTAGCTATCATAAAAAAATAGCATCAGTGCTGGCAAATGCTGTATAAAGAGATATAAAAAAACACTCATGAGCATGGTTGACACACAGAAACATCCAGATCAGGAGCTCACGAGTATCGTTTATTCACCGAACTATAGCACGCCAGAACATCCCATCATGGGAGCTGATGAGCACGCTATGTTTGATGCCATGTTTGACCTCATACGACGATCAGGAATTTTTGCAGAAATCGAACTCACTCCAAACAAAGATGCTCGCTTAATACAAGTGCTGAAAAAAGATGCCGACCACGCTCGACACCTTCTTCGCGAAGCAGGCAGACACGGAGCCCTCCAGGATATGATCAATGATCGAACGGACTGGTTCTAAGTATCAGCTTTAAAAATCACCCTTGACGATACACTATTAGCACTCTAAAATATAGAGTGCTAATTTCAAATTTACCCCAAACATTATGTCACGAATCATTGGAATCGATCTCGGAACCACCAACTCATGTGTCGCCGTCATGCAGGGTCAAGAACCTGTCGTCGTGCCAAACACCGAGGGTATGCGAACCACCCCATCGATGGTAGCAATATCAAAAGACGGTCAACGTCTCGTCGGTATTCTCGCCAAGCGTCAGAATGTCATGAATCCAGAAAACACAATTTACTCCGCGAAGCGTCTGATCGGTCGAATGTTCGACGAGATCAAGCCGCTGATCGACAAGCTCTCCTACAAAGTCGTGAAAGGAAAAAACGGCGAGCCAGAAATCGTCCTCGATAGCAAAGAGCGAAAACCACCAGAAATTTCTGCGATGGTCCTCCAGAAACTCAAGGCGGATGCTGAAGCGTTCCTCGGAGAACCGGTAACAGAAGCCGTTATTACGGTTCCTGCCTACTTCAACGACTCACAGCGTCAGGCCACAAAAGACGCCGGTAAAATTGCGGGGCTTGAGGTAAAAAGAATTATTAATGAGCCGACTGCTGCGGCTCTGGCCTACGGTCTCGATAAGAAAAATAAGGCGAGCAAAGTCGCGGTCTACGATCTGGGTGGTGGGACGTTCGATGTCTCGATCCTCGATCTCGGCGATGGTGTCTTCGAGGTCATGTCCACCAACGGTGATACGCAGCTCGGCGGTGATGACTTCGATAACGCAATCGTTCACTGGATTCTCGACGAGTTCAAGAAGAGCGAAGGCATCGATCTCGCCAACGATAAGCTCTCACTGCAGCGTATTCGCGACGAGGCAGAAAAAGCCAAGTGCGAACTTTCCACGCTCCAGGAGCGAGAAATCAACCTCCCATACATCACCACAACCAGCGCCGGTCCGAAACATCTTCAGATCAAACTAAGCCGCGCCAAACTCGAAGATCTCGTATCTGATCTCATCAAGCGAACCGAAGGCCCTTGCAAAAAAGCCATCGAAGACGCGGGCGTCAAACTGAGCGACATCGACGAAATCATCCTCGTCGGTGGTCAGACCCGTATGCCAGCCGTCCAGGACATGGTCAAAAAAATCTTCGGCAAAGA
>SXGU01168009.1_pt1 | contig 11201 bp, 14 predicted proteins | sample 3174531 | NCBI WGS metagenome assembly SXGU01 (sample SAMN11356863, study PRJNA531348) | freshwater metagenome | isolation source: freshwater sample F1-140 | place: China: Fuxian Lake, Yuxi | collected 2017-12-25
CGGCGGCAAGCCCGCCGTCATCGATCAGGTAAAGAACAACCTGCCCGCCGGCTGGAAGGCGACGCTCCTGGCGGCGGACGGCGCGACGACGGAGGGCATGCCTGCGCAGCTTGCACGCTTGCCTGCCGATGCTACGCATCTCGTACTCAGCGTGGGCGGGAACAACGCGCTCATGCGGCAGGAGATTCTCGATAAACCGGTGCGGTCAAGCGCGGAAGCGTTCACCATGTTTGCCAGGGCAGTACAGGAATTCGAAGCCGCTTACCGCAAGGCGATTGCCGCCTGCATGAAACCATCGCTCCCGCTCGTCATCTGCACCATCTATAACGGGCGCTTTCCGGATCCCGCCTACCAGCAGCGGGTGGCGGTTGCGATTGCCGGATTCGACGATGCCATTATCCGTGTCGGGGTAGAGAAGCAACTCAAGACAATCGAGTTGCGGCAGATATGCACCACGCCGGAGGACTATGCCAATCCGATCGAGCCTTCGAGCGTGGGCGGGGAAAAGATCGCCAGGGCGATCGCGAGGGCCGTGACCGAGCCTGCCGGCACACGGCGTGGTGCTCAGGTCGTCGCAGGATGAAGAGCGGCGACCTCACGCCATGTCCTTGATCAGCGCATCATTGCAGCACCGGCCCCGATGAGGGCGCAAATTTTTCCTGGGCCATCATGGCATCATGGATCGAATCATCGAGCGGCGGTTTGACCTCCGGCGCGTACGCGACCGGACTCACGCCCTCCACCCGCATTCCCTGTTCGTACACCATGCGGGCGCCGAACCATCCCGATACCGCCACGCCCAGCGCCGAAAGTGCGGATAGGGCGAGCGAGCCGCCCTGGTGATCCGGCTGGTTCCTGCGGCTGAGCACGTTTACCGCCGTCAACACCAGTGCGGCGCCGTTCAGGCTCGCATGCACATTGGCGGTGCGCTTGATGTCGGTTTCCGGTTCGATGGTGAGATAGTCCATCGCGCCGGTTATGCCGGCCGCGACGCCGCCGGCCAGTCCACCCACCAGGCTGTAGTAAGCGGCATTCGAGTAGGACTCTTTTCCGGTCGAACGATACATCGCGTCCAGTACGAAGCCGAAAGGAATCAGGGCGGCCGGAACGACGATGACCATCGGGTGCAGCGGATGACCGGCGAGGGTGGATTTGGGCATGGCGATCTCCAGTGATTAAATACCGATAGGCGATCTGCGCGGCGTAAAAGTTCCCCATTTGACAACAGGTTTTTGCCGGACCAGGGAAGACTCGATGCATTCCGCTGGAAATCCGCTGCGGCGCATCCAAAGCACCGGACCGGGTTGACCGAGGCATGGTCGCAATCGGCTTGCGTATCAACCCACAGGCGGCAACCGGTTCTCCACCTGTGCTTCGGCAGGACTCAGGAATCCGTCACCAGGACGCCGGGCCGCGTCTTCCTCAAGCTCGTTCCCGGATTCGTCGCGACTGGCCAACTCCGGCGCGATGCGTCGCATCAATTCATCGGGTATCGATTCGGCACAGGCTTTAACGATGTCATACAGCGGCAACGACGATGGTTCCTGGCCGGATTCGACGTCCCTTGCAAGCGGCTCGAAACGCTCGCGTGCCAGGTCCATCAGGGTTGCTCGCATCCGTGCGGATGTGGGATTCGTCTCTGCCGCTTCCGCGAGGCTCGCATGATCGATGACGGGTACGGCGTCAACGGCATCGCCGGTGGATGTGGTCTTGAAGGGATCGAATCCTGCCTGCAGCAGAGAGGCAAGGAAGCGTTCGTGCAACTCGCTATGCCGCATGCCGTCGAGGGCGAGCGAAGGGAAGGAGGGGCCCGTGCCTTCGTTGTAGGCATGCGCGCCGCGCTGGGCGAGCGCTTCCAGCGCGGCCCAGTCGAAGCGCTCATGATCCTGATTCCAGGCTTCCTGCATATCCATGAATTCGGTAATCAGGCGGTTGATTTCATCAGGATGATGTTGCGCCATGGTGCCTCCCAAATCACGATTGGGTATGCATTCTCCAAAAACGTTCAGTCGGGCCGCACCTTGTGCCTGCTGCGCCGCAACGAATCCCGCGTCCCTTGCGCACCCGGGCGCAGCACGGCCGGGCATTGGTGGGGGCCATATTTGTGTTGGATTCCGGCCGGTCCGGCGCCGGTTTGAACCTCAAGGTCCATGTCGGCACCGTGCGCCGGAGTAGATCCACTGCCGCAATCATTGCGCCAGGCAAGTAAGGTGTCCCGGCGAACGCTTTCCAATGCCATGCGCAGACAACCCCGGAGATCGCCGGCATCACTACTCCTTTGCGGCCTGCCTTGTGCCGGGCGAATCATCGGCCAGCGCCTGGCGTGCCATTGCCATGATGCCGTCGAAGGACTTGGCTGCGGCAATGAAACGGCCGTTGTGACAGAACACCGCATCGGCCACGCCGGTGACGGCGGCGAGATCCGCGTCCCACAGGCCGGCCCAGGCTTCGGGCAAATCCTTGCGTGCTTCGAAATTTTCGGTATTCGCCGGCACGGTGTTGATCATGTAGCGCTGCTCGCCGAGGTGATAGCCGATGACGAACAGCACTTTCGGCATTTCCCGGCGCACCACCGTCGACCATGGCATGGCACCATTCTTCAGCAGCAGGAGCCGGCCATCCTCCAGCCGCTCCGATTGCCGCACCAGGTCCACCGCGCGCATGCTGCCGACGCGATAGATCACCGCATTCGCGATGATGTCGGCCATGAAATCCATCGCGCGGCGAAACCGTTGCAGCCGGAGCATATCGGCGGCGGCCACATCGCCTGCCTGCTGCTCGTCGATCCAGGTCGGATTGAAACCGGACACCACCGCCGACAAGCCATAGCCCCCGGGCGCGTTCCGGGCCGCGCCGGTATCGGCCATGTCGAGATACTGCACCAGGTCGTTGTCGATCGCATAGGCGATCTCGCGCGCCTGCTCCGGCGCAACGTCGTATCCGGCCCTTGCCCGGGCAATGATTTCCACGCAGCGCGCGCCGTGCTCCTTCCACACCAGGCCGGCGCTGGCATATACCACGCCCGACAGCCGCGCTCCGTCGAAGCCCTTCTGGTGATGATCGAAGCGGCCGGATTGCGGATCCCAGACGCCGCCGACATCGACCGCAAAGTCGGCGGCGCGGATTTTATCCGGGTCGCGGGTCCGGATCAGGTCGCAGCCGGGAAAGACGATATCGAGTACGGTCACGGCCCAGACATCGTCTGCGTGAAATTTTCCTGAGTGAGTAGCGATCAGCATCGTGAGCGGGGCAGAAGTTCAGAGTTGTGCCGGGCGGGCGATAAACGCAGGCAACCGGCGCGTCGTCGTGCCGGCCGCGGCGCAGATTCCCGGGCAAGGATTAATTCGGATCGTGATCGCCCGCGATTGCATCGGTCCAGCGCTGGGTGTCTCTCGGCGTCATGTTACCGAAGGGGATGATACGTCCATCCTTCAGCCCCTGCTGATGGATGTCGGTCAGGTATTGTTCACGCGAAAGTAGCGTGCCCTGGCAGATATCGGTTTTCGGAGGATCGGTATGTACTTCATGTTCCAGTCGTTCGAGCAGGTTGTCCATGATCCACGCCGGAATCAGGTTCCGGTGGGCCGGATAAATAAAGCCGAACAGGACAAAATGGCTCAACAATATCCGCCAGTGCGGATCGAAACGTTCCAGCAGGCGCTGCCAATCCATTTCGGCCCCGCGCATCAGTAGCAGATGAATCACATCGGCGCCGTCGAAACGCTCCCTTTCCATGATGAATGCCTTGGACCAGATCATCTCCTCGACCGGGGAGAATTTCGTCGGGATGCCCATCACCTCCGCATCGGTTGCATGATCGAACCATAAATCGTCCACCTCCGCGATCGCATTTCCGGAACTGAAGATCAGATCGATGTAGGTATCGCGGAAACGAATTTTTCCCAGCCAGTGCGGGAAAGTCAGTTCGGTTTCGAATCCGGCAGGCAGCAGCACCTCGCTGATCCGCTCATAGTCGCAGCGGCGGATGAAGAGATCGAGATCCCTGGTCTGCCGGTTCACCCCGGTGTAATAGTTGAACGCGTAGGCGCCGCCGACGAGAAACGGCACGCCGGACTCGTTTAATGTCTCCAATACTTGCCGATAGAAATCCATCGTATCCGGATCGACCTCGAGTTCTTGATTCGACATAATGGTTTGCATACCTGCCCTTGTTGAAAGTAATACCCAAAATCAGCAAAACTTATGCCATCGGATCGCTGTCAGTGTGAAAGAAGCAATAGCGGAGCGTCGGTGCCTGATTCTGGCATTGGCTCGCGGCCGCATGTTGTGAATTCAAACAATCGACACAACAAAGGAGTGCAACGTGTCCTTGCAAGAAACAATTCGCTTAGCCGACGTCGGCGACCTCCATTGCACCAAGGAATCGACTGGATCGCTTCGCTCCTTATTTGCCCAAGCCAGCGAGTCCGCCGATGCGCTGCTGCTATGCGGCGACCTTACCGATTACGGGCTGCCGGAAGAGACGCACATACTTGCCGAGGAGTTGTCGGTCGTCAGGATTCCGATCGTGGCGGTGCTCGGCAACCATGACTTCGAATCAGGCATGCAGGAAGAGGTCAGCCGCATCCTGACCGCCGCCGGTGTGAAGGTACTCGATGGCGAGGCTTGCGAGATACATGGCGTCGGCATTGCGGGAGTGAAAGGCTTCGCGGGCGGCTACGGCCGTGGTGCCCTCGGACCATGGGGCGAAGGTCCGATCAAGCAGTTCGTCAATGAAGCAATACAGGAAGCGCTGAAGCTGGAATCCGCGCTGGCAAAGCTGCGCACCGCCCAGCGCATTGCGCTGCTGCATTACTCGCCCATCGTTGCAACCGTACAGGGTGAGCCCCCGGAGATTTTTCCCTTCCTCGGCACCAGCCGCTTGGAAGATCCGCTCATCCGCTATCCGGTCACCGCGGTTTTCCATGGACATGCGCATCGCGGCTATCCGGAGGGAAAGACGGCCAACAACATTCCCGTATATAACGTTGCCAAGCCCTTGCTGCAGCGGACCTTTCCCGACAGGCCGCCGTTCCATATTTTCGAGGTGCCGGTATCGGCGGAGGAGAACGCGGAACGGACGCATTAGGCGACGTTGTAATTTGGTAGTTCCGGCGTTGCAAAATTGATCATCGGATAGCCGCGACCAGCCGACACGCGCCCTGTGCAAAGGTGGGTGCATATTTCCTGAGTGCAGTCTCTTGCCGTTTACAATGAACCTGTAAACTGAATCGACAGGATTACGGCAGGGGAGTGGGACTGAGGACAGTTGTATTGGGCGGCTATGGAAATTTCGGCGCGAGAATTTGCCGCGCGCTTCGCGACGATGCGGATATCGAGCTTGTCGTGGCCGGCCGTGACGGGACACGCGCCAGATTGCTCGCTGTGGAACTGGACTGCGGTGCAAGTCATGCCAGTATCGACGTTACCGAGGCCGGCCTCGCACATCGCTTGCGCGAACTTGGTGCTGAGCTCGTCATCCATACGGCTGGTCCGTTCCAGCAACAGGACTATGCAGTACCGCTGGCTGTTGCCGCAGCCGGAGCGCACTACATCGATCTGGCGGATGGACGGCGATTCGTCTGCGATTTTCGGCAGGCCGCCGACACTGCATTCAGCCATTGCGGACGGGTTGCCATTTCCGGGGCAAGCACGGTACCCGCTTTATCTTCCGCCGTCATCGAGCACCTGGCCGCGAACTGGCAGCGCATCGATGCCGTCGACGTGTGCATCGCACCCGCCCAGACGGCGCCGCGGGGTATCGCCACCATGAGTGCGGTGCTGCATTATTGCGGCGCGCCGATCCAAGTCTGGCGAAATGGCAGGTGGACGACCTGTCATGGGTGGACCGCTCCTGAAAGCGTGACCTTCAAACGCCTACGCCCCCGCATCGGAGCACTTTGCGACATTCCCGATCTCGAACTGTTCCCCCAGCGATACCCTGGCATACAAGATGTCATGTTTCGGGCCGCGCTGGAGATCGGGATCACGCAACACGCGTTATCACTGATGGCCTTGCTGCGCCGGGCAGGGGTGATCCGCCGGCCGGAGCGATTCGCCGGATTCTTCAACAACACCGCGAAACTGATGGATCGGTTCGGATCAGCACTGGGCGGCATGGTCGTCCGCGTGCGCGGTGTCGATCAGGACGGCAAGGAAATCCGGCGTGCATGGCATATCGCCGCCGATGATGACCACGGTCCGGAGATTCCCTGCATGGCCGCCATACTCCTTGCGCGACGAATCGCCGGAACGGGAATCGATGCGACCGGCGCCCATCCCTGCATGGGATGGTTGACCCTTGCCGATTTCGAATCCGAATTCGCCAAATGGAGCATGACGACGGATTGCATGGAAGAAGGAAGCGCCCATGCCACATGAGCGATTCGAATTCCACATGCCGGCGTCCGCCGAGGTGGTTTTCGACGCATTTCATTATCACTGCTGGAAAGCGCGCTGGGACTCGCTGGTCAGGGATACGCACGTATCAGGTGACGCGCCATGTCCGTATGTCGGGGCCGTAACGGAAAATGCCGGCAAGGGCATGCTCGGCGGCCTGTCGATGCGGACACGCTTCGTCACCTATGCCCCCCCGCGCATCGCTGCCACGACGATGATCGGCAGCGCCTTTCCTTTTACCCATTGGGCAGCGTCGATGAAGCACAAACCGCTGGATGCCCGGCGCTCGGTGCTGATCTATACCTACACTTTCCATGCCGGTTCACCGATGACGGGATGGCTCCTCGAACCCATCGTCAAATGCATATTTGATTGGCAGACCAGGCGGCGATTCAAGCGACTGCAAGCGTTCCTGTCGCTGCATGCGGCCGAGATCGAGCAATGGCGATGGCAGCGTGATGCCGAATCAGATCATTGAACTACGCCCGGCCCAAGCCGCCAAGCAGCGACGGCTGCACGATCTCGATCCAATATCCGTCCGGATCCTTGATGAAGGCGACATCCTTCATCTTTCCCTGCTCCGGCCGCTTCACGTAGGCGACATTGTTGTCGTCGAACCAGCGCACCGCTGCGGCAAGGTCCGGCACTGAAAAGCAGATATGGCCGAAGCCCTGCGGCTGTGCGTTGCCGTCGTGGTATTTGAATCCGGGATCGTCTTCGGTGCCCCAGTTCTGCGTCAACTCCAGGATACCGCGCTGGCCGAATGTCCACGAAGTCCGCTCGCCTTCGTCCTCGGGCACGGTCTCGCCGTCCGCCAGTCGTGCCAGGAAGTAGAGGGAAAACTTCATTTCCGGAAAATCGAGCTTGCGCAATAAGCACATGCCCATGATTTTTGTATAGAAAGCCAGCGACACCGCGGGATCCTTCACCCGCAGCATGGAATGATTCAATGTGAAGCCCTGGCTGTTTGCCGGCGGGTTTGCTTCTACGCCGGGCTGCATCTCGGTGGTGAATGCCATGAAAATATCCTTGTGATGAAGGAGCCTGCTGCCTGCCATGCAGGCGCTTCACTCATTTGCTTGTTGCGCCTATCTCTGCCAGTCGGCTTGCCTGACGCCTTGTCAGCCGCTCGATATCGGCCAGATCCGCGGCCGACAGTTTCGGTCCCGGCTTGCGCACCATTGCCGAGGCGATGGCGCCGCGTTCCTTCAGCAGGTGCTTGCGTACCGCAAGTCCGACGCCGGCTTGCTGCTCATAGCGGGCAAGCGGCAGATAGGCGTCGAAAATATCGTGCGCCTTCTCGATGTCACCGGCGGCATGCGCTCTGCAAACGTCCACCATCATTTCGGGATACGCGAAGCCGGTCATTGCGCCGTCGGCGCCGCGCGTGAGTTCTTCCGGGAGGAACAGTCCGCCTCCGTTGCCGGTCAGGATGGAGATCCTTCGCACATCGCCACGCGCGCTCGCTGCGCGGATGGCCGACAGCGTCGCCAGGCCGGGGCTGTCTTCGTGTTTAAGCATCACGCAGCCGGGCGAATTCGAGATGATTTTCAATTCCCCGCTGGCCGACATCTGCACGCCGGTCGATACCGGATGATCCGGCAGCACCCATGGCACGCCGGCGCCCAGCGTCTCGTTCACCATGTCGAAGTAGGCGAGGATCTGGTCGTCCGTGCGCACGGACGGGGCCGGCGCGATCATCACCCCCGATGCCCCCATGTCCATCACGCTCCGTGCCAATTCCTGCATCGACGCAAATCCGGCCGACGAGGCACCGACGACCACGGGCACCCGTCCATTCACGCGCCGCAGCACCTGGCGCGTGAATGCGCGCGACTCTTCGGCGGTCAGTTTCGTCGCCTCGCCGAGAATGCCGAGGATGGTTAAGCCGGTGGCGCCCCGGTCCAGGTAGAAATCGACCATCCGGTCGGTGCTGTCAAGGTCGAGCGCGCCGTTATCAGTAAATGGCGTGACGGCGATCAGGTAAACCCCTTTGGCGCTGGCATCAAGTGTGTTCATCGGCATCTCTTTTTGTCGGCAAGGCCGGATATAGGACCCGCAAGGCGGGGGTTGGTTTCGGCTTCCACCTGATTACAGGAGGGTGCCTGCGGCCAGTTTACAGGCGATCGCAAAATTCGGTTTGATGCACCGTTGCATAGTTACGCAGGGCATGCCGGTATGCCATACGCCATATATCCCTATGCCGTTGCCGGGCAACCTTTTCGATTGGTCTGACGGTTATCGTTCGTGATAACCTACGTTTCATCCGGGAAACTCGGTTCCTTCGATTCATCTTATGCTGGCTGGTGATTGATATGCTGGGCGCGAAACAGACTTTGCTGATTGCGGCGTTGCTATGCTTTGTCATGTTTCTCGTGCTGTATTCCGCAAAGGAGAACAGGGTTCGCGGCATCAATGAACTGCTCCTGGCCAACGTCCTTGGTTTATGCGCATACGTCCTGTATGCATTCGGCAAGGAACTCCCCGCCATTTTCGCCTATGAAGGCGCAAACGCACTGTACGGTGCCTCGTCGATGGCGGTTTTGATCGGCTACCGCCGCCTCTTGGGACGCCCGGTTTCCATGCCCCTTGCCGCCGCATCCGTTTTCCTGCTGACGATACTGATTGCCGTTTTCCACGTCGGCTACGACTCGTTTGCATGGCGGTCCCTTGTCGTATCGGTTTTCCAGGCAGGGATCGCGTTGGCAATTGCCCAGACGGTCATCACCGCGAGGGACGAATGGAAATCCTCCCGCTACCCGTTGGGATTCGTGCTGGTCATGTGCACCCTGATCGGCATCGGGCACCTGTATCGGGGAGCGCGGCAATTCCTCAGCGCCGATGCGCCCAGGTCCTTGCTGGAGCCGAACGGCTGGAACCTGTTCTTCTTTGCCGCCGGGGCATTCACCTTACCGGTGCTGACGCTCGGCGGCCTGCTGCTTGCCCATCGTGCCGTGGTCGCCCACGCGCAGCACGCGGCCAACCGCGACTTCCTCACCGGCGCCTGGTCGCGGCGCGCGTTCCATGACATCGGCACTCGCGAGATCGCACGCGCCGAACGCACGCAGCGGGATCTTTCCCTGTTGCTGGTCGATATCGACAATCTCAAGAGCATCAACGACACATACGGCCATGCCGCCGGCGACGATGCGTTGAGCAACTTCGTGCGCAGGACGAACGGCGGTTTGCGTGCCATCGACTCCCTTGCGCGCATCGGCGGCGACGAGTTCGCCATCCTAATGCCGGAAACAGACCTCTCGAACGCCGTGATCGCGGCTGAGCGGCTGCATAGGCAGCAAGATGCCAACCATGATGCAACGACAGCAGAGCGGGCAACCTGCAGCATTGGAATCGCCGCGTTCCGGGACGGCGATACGCTGGAATCCCTCCTGCACCGTGCCGACGAGGCGCTATACAAAGCCAAGGCCATGGGAAGAAACCGGGTGGTCGTGGAGGGCTCCGACTCGATCATATTGCACCCAGCCACGAAGACCGCCTGACGGCGTCCGCACTGCACCGGGCACATGGCTGCTTCAGGAGGAGGGCGTCTCCCGGCTTGTTCAAGCCTGGATTTCGGCGGCTGCCCTTCCTGCCGCCGCTCAGGTAGATACATGTCATTACTTCCGCGATATTTCAGAACCAGGACTGCTGCATCCCGTCAATGAATAACGGGAACATCACCAGATGGCAACTGCGGCAGATGGTTCGGGCGTCAAAGGCGAATCCGTCCTGCACGCCGGATCAAGCCCTTATTGCAGCCCGGGTACCCGCCGTCCGCGGACGGCAGGGGCTGAACAAAACCATTTCGCACAAAGGGCAGAGCATGTTTTTCTTTTTTTCCAGCAAACTGGGTTGCCTTGGATCGATCGTCGTCTCGCTGGTGCTGACGCTGCTTTTGCTCCTGCTGTTCGGTGTGATCTGATCCCGGTCAACGACCTGCGGGACTCTGCATCGAAGGTCATTCGACGGAGCGCCGCACCAGGAAGTGGTTGACGTCACTGCTTTCGGCAGCGCGGCCGATGTTTCCCCCGGTGCGCCTGAAGTCGACGCCGTGCGCCGCCATTTCGTCAAAGATCCGCTTCGTTGCGCCGTGATAGCCCATCAACTCCGTAGCTCTGTCTTCGGGCAATGCACCGACGACGGTGATCTTGCGTCTCGCCTGCATATGGCTTACCGGGGTGCAGATAAACATGATCCCCGAAAGGCCTTGCCCAACAGAGAACGCAGCAAAGCCCTCAGCCGCCCAGCACCGTCACGATCACGTGACGGTGCTGGGCTTCGGTGCGGTGTTCCCAAAGAAAAATGCCCTGCCATGTTCCAAGCAGCAAGCGTCCGCCGCCAATGGGAATGGTGAGGCCCGTATCGGTCAGTACGCTGCGCCCATGCGCCGCCATATCATCCGGGCCTTCCAGGTCATGGCGGTAGGCCGGGTCGCCGTCCGGCGCGAGGCGGCCGAGGATGGTATCGAGATCGCGCCGCACATCGGGGTCGGCGTTCTCGGTGATCGTCAGCGAGCAGCTGGTATGCTGCACGAAGACGTGGGCAAGGCCGGTCCGGATACCGGACCCGGCAACCACCCGTGCCACCGCCTCGGTGATGTTCTGTGTTCCGCGGCCGGGCGTCGTAAATGTGAGGGATGTTTGGTGATTCATTCGGCTGGCAGCATCAAAGGTTCATGCGGTACTCAGCCGGCCGGCTTGTGGCCCATGGCTTCGCCCATGCGGATGGCACGGGTCGCCGTCCATTCCGGATTGAACTCCATCACGCCGCGCGGGAACAGCATCACCACGGTGGAGCCGAGC
>SXGU01429872.1_pt1 | contig 11201 bp, 9 predicted proteins | sample 3174531 | NCBI WGS metagenome assembly SXGU01 (sample SAMN11356863, study PRJNA531348) | freshwater metagenome | isolation source: freshwater sample F1-140 | place: China: Fuxian Lake, Yuxi | collected 2017-12-25
AAAAACCGTGAAAACAGAACGGAAGCGGCGTGAAGATCACGACAAAGCTAAATAGTGGGCTATGAAACGGCGCTGAGCGGTGCAAAAATTTAGTAGAGATGCCGGCGAGAGTAGTCTACGATCAGGCTACACGGATTCAGGATTTTGAGATTCAAACCAAGCCAGGTTATTACAGATCAGTCATTTGAAATATCACGAATAGCGCTGTAGATTAATAACTGAATACCGAACCACGGAATAATTCCAAAACTTCCAATCCAGTCAAAGACATTGTACCCTGACCAATTTTCAATCTTTCCAAAGTCCACAACCCCAAAAGCATACCATGGAATTATAGATAAAACACCATATATAACCCAGGCCGGCTTTTTAAGTCTGATGGCCATATACCTCGTTGCAAAGAAAGGAAATGCAAAGAACACCACCACGAGACCTACAGTCATAAGAAAAAAAGAGTACCGAAGCATTGTGGATTCATCACCAGTCAACTCAAAGAGTCTGGAGTAATTCGAATAATTTGAAAAAACAAGGGGAGAAAAACTATAAAATAAGGACCAAAAAACCAGAATCCACCAATATATAATCAGATGGGTAGAAGAGATTTGAATGATTTCTGGCTTACCAGACAACTCGACATCCGGCATTGACTCATCATTTTTCAAATGCTGTTCTGTCGCAGAAGTACTGGAAAAAATCGGAGGAGCAGTTGGTGTGATGATTGGTGACGGAGTCTCAAGCGTGGGAGTAACCTGATCGTTATCAATAGTCGGCGAGACAGCATTATCAATATCGCCATTGAGTGAACCGCATTTCGGGCAAAATATTACCTGATCCGACATCATGGTCTTACATGTAATGTTTTTGCATATCTTCATAATTTATTCCTCGAAGGTGAACAGCATAGGATGCAAAGGGTAGTTATACAAGAGCCTAAGCTATAATCCAGGATAAGAAAATTGGGGTGATTTTGGAGCCTCACTTGATACACTATCCTTTCTTGTATAAGCATCAACAAAGAAATAGAACCAGTTTTTTTGCTTGTCAACAAAGAAATGACTGTCTGTTGGGTTTATGAAGAATCTCCTGACTTGATCATAAACATCTCCACTTGAGCTTTGATACATTGAGTGTTTACGCCATATTTCAAAAAGATGACGCCCACTGTGCAGGCCACCGCGAAGCATAACAAAAGATATAATAGACTTCTCAGTGCTTTCTATATTATTTTCAGCCAACCAAGCAAGATATATATCTATCTCATTTGAAACAATTTCTTCGTTATTACCCATTACTGAACGCGACTAGATTGAGGATGTATAAAGTAGTATTAGATGAAAAGATTCTTTAGTCTTGTGACAAGATGCTCAATGGGCCCCTTAAATTGATCCCTAAAGTTAATCCAAGCCGGTATATCTTCCTCGAATCTAAGATATGTACCTGGTGTAAGATAGAATAACTCAGTACCTATCCAAAAATCAGGAACTTCATCCCTGACGTGAACGCAAGCCTGATTTTTATTAAAATAATCATGCCAACTTATAAAGGCGTTTAATCTAGAGAGTTGATAGCCGCACTCGTCATTATGACAAATCAAGAAGGTGCCCTGAGTCGTAACGGCAACAAATAAATTAAAGGCAGTCGATAGTGACTGATCAAGATCAACAGGTGGAAGGACACATTTACAGAGGGCGATCAGATTAAAATCGGAAAGAAGAGATTTGACGTTTGAGAATCTATCTGACTGTCTTTCTTGCGTGTTAACGACCTCGATAACTTGTTCCGATTCTACCCAACCACGATTCAGAGCAGAAAATACCTGAAATAGATCAGTCAGTGTTTCACTTATCTGATCGGATCTATTCCCCGAGAATTCTTCAACAATTGCTTCTGCAGCTTCCTGACCTTCGTAATTGGAAATATTGTGTGGTAATTTCTCACCATTGATTAGCCCCAAGATCGATCCATCAAGATCACTGTTGCATGAGCGGTTTACAACTAATTCCTCTGCTTGATGGTCACCACAATGATCAGCAACTATCGTATTCTCTCGTACATCCTCAGAAGAATTGTTTAAAATATAAAAACTGTCATCAGGCAAGGATGTGTTAGCTTGATCTGTATTGAAAGAGTGTTCAGAAAAGCAATCGGTTGTATCAGGTCTAATCAAGGATTGTTCTATGACACTATCCACTGAAAATTGGCTGATCTCCTCCATTTCATCAGCTGACACCCGCCTCAATTGCAGAGGCTCCCAGACTGATGTACTGTGATCTGAGGCTTGCGATCTTGAACTGTTATCAACAATTCCACCACCAACCGTCTTTATGGACTGATTAAATATATTGGCATGCATGGATTGGCTATTTTCAGCCTCCATAATGAAAGGCCTTGATATGGAGAAGTGCTGTGTATTGCCGGATATGGTTGTCGTGATAATAAAGAGCTTACTTATGTAATGCTTTCCAGGGAGCCTAAACTGTATAGATGTATCAATATACTTTTTTTTGCCTGCAGAAAGCACCCTGATTTCTGGAAAGCCATTCATCGCTTTATCTTCAGGATTTACATATAAGACCTTTACACTGCCAAGGGTCTTAGCAGACACGTTTTCAACAGAGAGAGTAAGAATTGTGTTTCCCAATGCGATACCATCACATGCAAGTGCTCTGTCATAAGAAACCTGTATGTTGGGAGCAACGGGGCCAAAGCGTTTGGAGAGTGACTCGATTAAATCAAGCGTAACTTTTGGAGGTACACCAAAGTCTTCTTCAAATTCGTGGACAAGAGCACCACAGTTTTCAATAGGGTCATCACCATCCAAGAACATTGAAATAAGAGTGTCTTGAATCCGGACAAGAACCTTATTATCAAACTCATCTTGTTTAGGTTTAGACTTTACAGATCCTGTTGAAGGCGTGACAATTTTCGATATATCCGAACCACAACTGCCACAAAATCGTGCATTTGGCCTTAATGAATTTTGACAAATTGGGCAGATCGATGTTGACATGAAACGATGTTTTTAAAAGAGCTTACACCTACTTGTTACTATCATCATCTTTCTTAACAGACTCTGGTTTTCCTTTACGATCTTGCCATAGATTATTAGGTTTAGATGATGCAGCGGCTTGTGCAACACTCGCCATCGTTTGGAGTGTCTTTTCAGTTGCCTTTTGCATGTTATCAATAGATTTATCTTGAACGTCTGTAATCTTTGAATTCAACATCTGTGCACCATCAAGGGCGGTTTTCATCAGGTCGAATTGATATCTTTCAGACTCCACCTTGGCAGCAAGCAGAGCTTCTGTAGACTTATTCTGCATTTCGAGCAAGCGCTCAAACATTTTTTCCTTTTCAGCAGCAATTAACTGATCTCGCTGTGAATCTGCTGAAGCAATATTATTAAGTGCCGCATGGGCTCCTGATTCAGCTAGCTCAGAAGCTTGCATGGCGAGTATTTGATTTGGAGTGAGATTTGCGTATAAAGCTTTCTGCTCTTTTTCAATGCGCGCAAGCGTCTCTAGCCGCTTTAACTCAAATTCATTCTGTTGGATGATTGCCCTTTGCTCTATAGATTGCTCCTCTGATTTTCGTAAGAGGTCCAACTCTAGCTCTTTCGCTGCTATATCGAGATTCCTAGTCGCTCGAAGCCTTGCAATGTGTTCTTCAACATCGGAATCCTTATATTCATGATCCCTGCGGGCATCAAGAATCAACTGGTCATTCCCAAGTGAGGTCTCAATTTCAATTCGACTATAATTCAGCTCGTCGATTTGCCTTTTTCGAGCTGCAGCATCCCGAATATTTGTTTGACTTATTTCATCTTCAAGAACCAGTTTCTCCAGGCTAAGTTCATGCCTGATATCCTGAACTTCACCATCCCGTGACTTGATCAAATCATCCTGTAACTCCTCCCAATCAAGTTGCTTGTCCTTTCGTTTTAGTTCACGACCAAGGCTCCCTATCTCGTAGTCACGATTACCCTGAATTTTAGCTCTCTCAATATCGCTATCAGCTTCATTTTTATAATAATCATTGTCTGTTGCTTTCTGAATTCGATCATAGTTAACCTCATTGGCCAATTCATCTTTTATTATTTCATTTGACCGTCTTGCGACATTTAACTGTGATTCCCTTAAAGCTATTGCTGAGAGAGAGACTTCAATTTCAGATTGGTCAAGTTGTATTTTCCGTAACTGTTCAGTTACCTTGGCTCTTGTATGCAGAATCCAATCAGATTGATTTGTCCTAAAGTCAATGATAGAGAACTCACCAATTGGGCCATGCCTGCCGTCACTAAATTCATTATTGAGTAATCGAGAAAGTTTTATTATGTTATCGGGCTCGCTTATTCTGGTAGCGGTGAAACTTCTACAATAAGGGCGCAATGTTTCGATGCACTTAATCGCAACTTCATCGTACGGGATTTGAGCCACCCCATAGGATAAAAAGGTGATATCGATAACTAGCTCATCTCCATCCCCTGAAAGAAGACGTCGGCCAAGACGGGTGTGTTGCTTTATGATTGATGGCTTAGCTGAGCCGCAATTTTCACAAAAGTTATTTTCCGCTGGATTGACTTGTCTGCAGGAGTAATTACTGCATTCCCAACCCAGTTGGTTTTTCGAAGCATCATAACGATCCTCTTCGTTATTATTACTACGCTGGTACGCTGATATCGTCTGTTCATCCAATGTTACATGATGATGAAAAACCTGACTGCCTGGACGTAAAGTTATCGACGAGGATAGCCCGAACTGCCTTATAATTGATTGCTGAAGATACCCAATAGCCTCAGAACTTTCTATATCAGAATTAAGGTCTCGCCCTGATAGCGCTGCGTTTACAAGTGGTGATATTCTTGATTTTGCCTCATTAATAAACTCCTTTAGAGTTAATGAGTCTCGACCCTGCATATATGCTTGAAGAAAGCGACCGACTCGTTGTTTTGCTGCATTAACCTTTTCTCCAACTTTATCTGGGTTCTTGCTGCTTGTTGTATCCCACGGATCAAATCCTGGATCAAGCCATAGATCGATACAATAGTTTGTGAGAGTCTGTCTACCATGAATCGGTAGTATTCCCTGGATATTGAGCTCACCATCCACTCTTGCAATCGGTAGATTAATAAGATCTGCGACAATATAAACTTGAGCATTACTGGGTATTTTTTCAATCCCATCCGAGCCAAGCACGGTGATTTCACCATTCGCCATCGTAACAATAAAATAACCATAGATATTCGGCACGTCTTTAAAAGATAGTGCAGACATCCCTTTGGTACTTTTGTTTCGAGGACTAAATAGACTATTCTTGAGAATGTCACGCAAGGCAGAACCAAAGCGTGTAGCCATGCTAGCGAGTGATTCTCCAACAGGATTTTGCGGTTTATCAACCAAAGAAGGTGCATCAGGGTTTATTTCTTCAAGAATCTCTTTAGAGAGCTTTCTAGCGAAATAGTAAATGTATGATTGATTTTCTTCTTGAGTATTCATCATCTGCACCCATTGTTCTTATTTTTTCAGATTAAATTCAGGTTTAATTTGCATTAGATATCTATGCAATTTAATAAATCTTACAATTAATCTATTATGTTTATATGGCATCTGGCGGTATAAAGTAGAAGTCCCCGTCTAAGCTGTCATAAAACGCTGGGGCCTGTGTAAAATCAAGTCGACCATTACTTTGCAGAGAGGTTTCCATCTTTGACTGCTGCATAACTTTCTTTCTGACAATATGAACAACCTCAGAAATACTGCGCCCAGGAACTATCGCTTCTTGCAAGAAGACTGACGTGAATATACCATGATTGAGAAATGAGCTATCAACGGAGGATGTATTATGAGAGCTAGCATATACTATACCAATCCCTTTTCTTGACGAATTATTCGATGAGCACTGACTTTCTTCGTTTAGGCCGGATTTTGCATCCTTAGAGAGAACATTGTTTACTCTACTTTTTTTAGTATTAGAATCAATATTCTTGCTATAGATTTGTTCCGGGATGATTAGATTATCCGCAAGGTCAAACCGAATTTGTTGACGGCAGGCATCAACTATAGCCAAAGTCATTCTGGCACCGCGATTCATTATTTGATCTATTTTTTTCTGCAAATTAATTGACCCTAAGATTATCTCCTCCGTGCAAGATGCATTAAAATCTATTGGCAATAAGTATTGCTCAGAATTTACCTGGACGCCATGGCCTGAAAAGTATAAGACAGCTTCATCACCATCATTAATCCTATGCTCAAAATCAATATAAGCTTGCTCCATTGAGTCCAAATTTGCATCAAGTATGCAAGTTACAATATATCCTATGGCTTTAAAGAATTTACTCATAGCCTCAGCATCTGGCCGACATCCATTCAAATGACTCTGAGGGTAGTAATATGAACTATTTCCAATTATAAGAGCTTTTCTAGAATTGCCTAATTCCTTTCGATAGGAGGTAAGATTTCGCATGGCTTCCTGCTTAATATTTTCGCGATCTATTTCACAAGATTCCACGCCATTTTTTTTAACCGATATCTGACCCTGTAATCTTTTTCTTATTTCTTCTAGTCTTGACATGGGACATCCTAGTTTGCTGGCTGATAACTTACCTAAAGAATTATTTCACCCTTTTTTTTATGATGAAGTTTTTTAGTTACTAAAAGTATGATATTAAAAAAAGCTGATCTCAGGAATAGATAAATACGACCATTCCAAAAAGCCCTAAACTAATTGCTGCTGAGATTCAACTAAACAACCACCGGCTAAAAGCCGTTGGGTTCGTATAAAGGACCGAAAGTCCGGATACGCTTCAACTTAACGACACGTCTTGCTGCACTTCCTGCGCTTATCATCCTGTGCATACATGAGACTCTTCCTACCATCTCTAACCACCCTGTACTTGAACCCACAAATTGGCTCGATGGCTTGCGCGGAATCCACCCAACCTCCTCCCTGTGCTCACCACACAGACTTAGCCGAAAGAGAGATGCCTCTGATCACTAGGTTCACGGATCATGCGGCGGCTAACCCCCTCTAACCACATGAACCATCACCGCGATAGCTAAAGCTGACCGGCTAAAGCCGGTGGTTTTAACCTTGGGTATGGAAATAAAGTTTTACTCCATTAATCATAAATATCTAATGAAACCCTGGTAGGAACAGTCGCATAAGTCGGGTTCTGCTTCTCTCCATTGACTTCCATAACGATACGCCTTGTTCTTGGGCCTGAATAGTCAAATGCCTGTCCAGTCTGTCCACCCGATTTTTCCAATCCTTCTACAAAGAAATGTGTGAAGAAACTTTCTTTAATGCCTGTTCTAGAAAATGCATCACTATCGTCATACCATGATTTTTCAGCATTTCCACTCGCAGTAATAATAGCTTTTCCACTTTCAGCTGGAGGTTTAGAGCTTGCAGTGGGCGTGCTCATGTTTGCATATGAACTTAGATTAACTTTGGCGACCTGAGGATAGTCCCCACTCTTTCCAGCGCTATCTATTAATAAGTCTTTTGATCCAGAATATCCAAGGGCTGAAGCAATCTGGTTATTTGATATTCCAAAGTTGGAATTTCTTTCAATCGATTGGAATTTCTCTGAACCAACTGGCTTAAAAATATCCCCAAGTGCTGCACCGCTATAGCACACATCCAAAACCTCAACTATCGATTTTATATTAGAATCTGAAATAATGTTATTTAGGGTATCAGCTGGTACTGCATATTTAGTCTGAACATCATATCGAGCCTTGGATATCTTTAAGTATTCCTCATCAGAATGTTTTGCATTTGGATCAAAACCACCCAACTCGAGACCTTTTTTTGAGAAATCATATGGAATAATATTTAGCTGACCAAATTTATCAGGAGGTGCCCCATGGGTGCTGATATAAACAAAAACTGTATCATTAGGCCTAGCATTAGAGGATAATGTTTTCAGTTCCTTAATGATATTAGAGCGAGTTGCAGCACTATCGATCAAAATATTTGGCATTTCAAAACCATGATTCTGAAGTGATTTACTAATCAAAGCCACATCGTTACCTGCTGTTTTTATCTCCCAGTCTTTTTCTTCTGCGAACTTTGATATACCTATCAATAATGAAAGCTTCCTACCTTTACCGTCTTGCACACTAGCTTGATCTGTTTTCGCTAAGATAGGCCGCCACCGTAGAACGTTAATGTTTCGTGGCGTAACGGGTGATACCAATTGTGCTCCGACTATGGTTTGAGCAACTACAAAAGCTTTATCTACATCATCTTCCGTCTGATAGGTCCCGCGTAATTCTAGCCGTCCCCTATTATCGAAACCAACTTGTCCATCAGTAATACCCCAAAGCTTGATAACCCTACCAACCCTTTCACAATCTTCATAACTCACACTCCCTAAAGCACCACTTTTTTCACACCCAGTTGCCGCCATATGGATGACTTCTTGCTGGGCTAGTTTAGCGCCAAGCGTTGCGCACCCACTGATTTCGAATACAACTGCAGTTGCCAAAACTTTAAAGAACTTGTTATTCATAAGTTACACCATATTCTTTAGCCGGCGCCAACATGACGATTGTCATTATTTGGATAAAGCCAATTAATCTAATCTAGTTACATCCACATGGTTTTTTGCCACTACTCCGCGTAAAAAAGTGGCAGGGCATTTGTACCCTGCCAAAACAACCAAGATTTATTTCTTACCGCAAAGATTTTTTCCAGAGTTTGAAACCGAAACACATGCCGTTGCTTTAGCTAAAGTCTTACCTTTTTCATCAACAATTTCATAATTAAGATTAATTTTCTGCTCTTTATTAGCATCTATTGGGTCTAACTGAGCATCATATCCCCCACAGGTCCTCTTAAGAATACCAGATTGATTTCCTTTTACTTTATCAACAAGCTTCAAGCCAATTTCTTTGTTCTCTTGTGCTGCCAATTGGTAGAATAACTTCGGCTTAATGCTCTCACCTATCTTATATACGCCATCTTCGTTATCAAGGTTTATTTTAGCAGCTACCTTAACCTTGTCTTTTCCTGCATTAAAACCGAGTTTTTTTGTTACTCCCTTACAGTCGACGACGGGGATCTGTGCCGACCACATTTCATCAATTTCCGTAGCCGCATAGCCAGCAGCAGAGCCTGCCGCAACCCCTGCTGCCGTGCATAAGGCAGAGTTACCACCCGCTTTGCTACAGCCTATTCCAGCCCCTGCACCTACTACAGTTCCAACAATGGCTCCGGTTCCTGTTGTTCCCATGCTTTGCGCAAGATCTTTTGTAGCACTGCAACCAGCGGCTAACATCAAAATCCCCAGCAGTCCAGTTAATTTTATATTCATTCCTGCTCTCCTTACTTATGGTTTAAAAAGAAACTTAAGCTCACTGACTGTCCAGCCGATATATCCCTCATCGGCGCCACAGCATATTCGGCTACTCCGTGAGTATCTGTCGATTTTTCTAGAATTAGATCTTTACTTCCAGTTGGTTTCCTTGCGCAATTCGTATCAAGGATTAAATCTTTACTGCCCTTACAATTTACTGGCATTGCTGATGCATATGATGCTCTCTGTCCACTTCGAGCTCCGCTGTCATCACCGCCATCCATTGAAATAGGCCTGTCTGTTAGAAAGATACCTATCTCTTCCCGTCCTGGATTTTCGTCAAATCGCATCATTCCTGCTGCGGGAACTGTATATGTGACGCCGGCAATAACTTTTGCTGAATTTTCACTGGCTGGATATAGACGTGTCTTACGTCCTGTAGTGCCAATATTATAAACATTTAGGTACCCATTTATATTTGGAACTATTTTAATTTTTATTCTATCACCGGCCCTAAAAAGATGATTGGTGGCTACCCGATCTAGTTCTCTATCCGACTCCATATCAATCCAGTACTTTATACCTGCATACTGTGACTCCTGAACACCCTCATCCGCAATGAACTCATCCTCTTCATTTGACCTAGATTTTATTTTTCTACTTGCCGTTCTTGTCACCTTTTTGTCAGTCGAATTCGACACTAAATGGGTTGTTTTTGGCTTACTGCTTCGGTTCTTGCCACTTTGCTTCGAACCTCCAGTAGGATTCGACTCTGGAGGGACTGGAGCAGCTTCTTTATTTTCTGTAGTCGTGGATTCGGGGCTATCTTGCTTTTCTCTTGGAGCGTTTGCAATTTCGTTTGTCTTTTTTCTTTCCTTGACCATTGCTGGAATCACATTATCAAAGAGAGACTTCGCACCTCCTTCAGCGCAAACTTCAGCCGCAACAATATATCCAACCATGGCCAATGCTGTTTTAGCTTTTATATTCATAAATCCCCATTAATTATTTGAATAGTCGCTCACACACTTACCTTCATAAGAAAAGTCTTCAAGGGCACTGCTATAAAAAATGTCACTTGTGCTAAGCACATTTATTTTTAACTTATATCCACTCACTCGTCAAGTTTGCGCCAAAATACGTCTTACGAAAAATCGTTCTAGGCTTCCTGGCTCCGATGTCTTTATATCGCTCTCACTCTGCGCTCTTCCCAATCAGTGCCAAGCCCCAAATAGGCAATGAGCAAACTCATGTCCCAATGTGATCAGGGTCACTTTCCGGGGGACGATGATGTGACACACATCCAGTACAGCGACTCTTTTCCAGAAAGAACAGGCCTCAACCGCAAATCCAAACGCCTTGTTGCCCCGGCTTTTGCGTTCATCGTTACAACGCCCCTGAACATCCCTGGCATATTCGATGGTGATGGTCGACATCGTGGTCATCGTTTTTTTCATATCGAAGATGCGTTCGGGGTCTTCGTGAAAGGACCCGGCGAGCACCTGGGTGGAGAATAACACCATGATCAAGAGGGCTTTCATCCTTGAGACGAGATCACAACGATGAACTGGCCCCACCGGCCAGGCTGGAAAAACGATAGATGTATTTGCGGTTGGGGCGCGGGTTGGTATGCGGACCGACCAGTACCCAGATCTCGTCGCCCCGAATCTGCACGCCGTGTACCCGCTCCTGAGAAGGATTGAGATTGGTGCAGGGTATGCGCCGGGTCGTATTCTCGCCGGGGCGAATGACTTCTAGGGAATTGGAGGATTCGTTATAAATCGCGTAACCATCGGTCATGGGTCTGTCTCCTGATGTTGGGGTGGTAAATCCGGGGGGCGGAATAATCCCCCCGGACAGGCTTTGGGATCTATTCGGCAGTGGTCTCTGCATCAGG
>SXGU01156293.1_pt1 | contig 11200 bp, 28 predicted proteins | sample 3174531 | NCBI WGS metagenome assembly SXGU01 (sample SAMN11356863, study PRJNA531348) | freshwater metagenome | isolation source: freshwater sample F1-140 | place: China: Fuxian Lake, Yuxi | collected 2017-12-25
ACGGCCTTGAAGATCGCCCGTGACCGGGGTATGCAGGAATTGGTCGAGCTACTTCGGCGAGCCGGGGGTGTGGAGTAAGGCTTTGTTCTGGCGGCTGAATTGGATATTCATGTATTCAACATGCATTTAACATAACACACAGGGCCGGCGATGCGCTGCAGCATCGAGGCCTCGGCAGGGGCGGGCACCAGGGCCACGCCGCCGATCGTGGCCGGCAACAGCACCACCGCCGCGCGGCGCGCAATGCGCCGCCAGAGTTCGTCGTTCGTGCCGCGCTCCAGCTCCATGTCGGCAATGACCTTCAGCGGATCGAGATCGAGGATCTCCGCGACGCGCGCCGCTGTCGTGTTGCTCATGACGGATCGGCCGTTCACCAGCAGGCTGATGGACGCCTTCGTCACGTTCAGGTGCTTCGCTAGCGCGTAGTCGCTGATCCCGCCGAGGGCCTTCTTGGCGGCGGCGATGTACTGGGCGGTCTTCATGCGAACCCCCTACGGTTCGATTCGAGGGGTCAATCCTGCCTGACTAGTCAACTGGCTTCAAGGTCGAGGACATTTGACCAGTCAAGGGACCTTGACCTAGTATCCGCCCGCTGGCCCCACGTGGACCGTCTCGCCCCCGTGCCCTACCACGGGGGCGGGGCGGCGGCACCGGGGCCTCTAACCGAGCCGTAGGGGGCGACGATGACGCAAAGGCAAGGGCGGGCAACTCCCGCCAACCAGGCAACCACCAGAGGCCAGGCCGCACCGCGCGGCGCTGGCCTTTTCTTCGACCACCAACCGGGCATCGAGCGCGTGCGCCTCACCCCGAAAGGCTACGCCTACCTGCGCCGGCTCGACGCGCGCGACGGGAAGCAGCGGCGATGAGCGGGCCCGGCGAAGTGACGATCGTTTTCAACCTCGACGACGAACGGGCCCTCGCGCTCGCGCAGTTCGTGAAGCGCTTGACGTGGGGCGACATGCGCGGCTGCGCCGTCGACGACGACGAGGCACGGGACATCCGCACCGCCGTCGCCTTCCTGCAGGACGCGCTGCGCGATGCCGGGTACGCGCCGCGATGAGCGCTCAGCAGATCACGCTCTCCCCGGCCGCGCTCGCCGCGCTGGAGACGATGCGCGCCCGCGGCGTGGTGCCCGCCGACGCGACCTGGACAAGCGCCGACGCGCTGCTCGGCCTCCTCACCCCCGAGGAGCGCGACGCGTTGCTGCCGCTCGCCGCGCGCCTCTGCGGCGCGTCACCCGAGCAGCGCGCGCGTATTGCCCGGTGGATCGTCACCACGGCCTCGCTGGTGGATCTCGACGCGGCGGAGCTGGGCCCGTGATCCCCGCCGCGCTCCTGGTCGTCGCCATGCTCGCCGCGGGCGTGCTCGGCTGGTGGATCGGGGGCCGCTGATGCGCGCGATCCTGGTATCGCCCGCCGACCTTGAGCGCGTGCAGCGCGAGCAGCCGGGCTTCATCGTGCGTTGCGACCAGTGCGCGCGCGCGACGCCCGGCACCGTCGCCGGCACGTTCGTCTGCCAGGTCTCGCGCGCACTGAAGCTCGGCGCGGAGCTGCGGATCTGCTCGACGTTCGAGGAGCGGCATTGAAGTTCGTCAACGACGGGCCGGGCTGGGTAAGCCTCACGTGCGGCGGGCCGTACCTGACGACATCGCAGATCACGCTTGAACCCGGCGGCACCGCGACCATCGTCCTGCAGCCGGGCATGGTGGCCGAAGCACGCTGGGTACACGTAGACGACGCGGATGAAATCCAGCGCCTCGCGCTTAACGTGCAGCGCGACCAGGAGCGCATTGCCGAGCTGCGGCGCCGGATACGCGAGGCGGCGGCGCGTTGAAGCACGCGAGCACAACAACAAGAAGGGCGGCGGCAACGCCGACCGCCCCCACCCCGATGCCTGAGCGTGTGGCGCGCTCACGCCATCAGCACGTCGAGGACCGCTTCCGCGCGCCGCTTCGCCCCCGGCGCGAGCTGATGGAAGCGATCTGGAACTTCGCACTTCACAAGACCGATCGCCGCCGTCGCCGCCAGGGCGTGCCGCAGGTGAGCATCTTTCGCGTGAACATTTGGGCGCAGATCGGGCAGGCGGCGCTCATCGGGCGCTATGGCGCGCACCTGGACTACCTGGGCGAGTCGCACCCGATCACCCCGCGCACGCTCACCCGGCAGGTTGCGTGCCTGCGCGCGCTTGACTTGGTGCGCGTGGTGCATCCCGTGTCCCCGGACGGCCGCGGCGGTTTCCGCCGGGAGGCGAACGTCTACTCGATCACGCGCACCGGGAAGCTGTGGATAAAAAAGCACGGGCGGGCCGTCCGAATCCCTCTGGTCGTCTAGGTGGGACACATGTGTCCTCTAGCCTTTGGGGGAATGAAGATTTAAAAGCATGTCGAGTGTGGACAGATTGTCCACACCGGAGAGACGAACACCCACGAAAAAGCGCCGGCGCCGACCGCCCGCGCGCCCACCAGGCACCGCCGGCCGACCAGGCACCGCGAACGGCTGCATGGGCAAGGGACAAGCGCAAGGCGCATGCCAGCGGACTACGGCAGCGCCAGCGCGATCCGGGCGGGGCAGGGCAGGGCAACCCCCGGACGGCACCCGCGAATCGCGCCAGCGTGATCCTGAGCGGTCCCGGTTGCGGGCCGCTATAGGGCCTCAGTTGCGTCCGCCCCCGACATCGCTATAGTCGGCCTCCATAGCGGTGCCCCATGGGGCATCGCCAGTGGCGGGTGGCAGGGCCCCGCGGATCGTCCACCCACCATAGGGGCCCGAAGATGCTTTCAGCGGCACTAGTGGCGGCGTCCGCCGCCTCCAAACAGCGATCGGCGACCGTCGCCGGCCTGCTCCAGCGATTCGGCGAGGCACCGCCATGGGAGCGGATGACGATGGCCGCGCCGATCATGGGCGCGGTGCTCGATGCGTTCGCCGCCCGCGACGCGCATAGCGATGCCCTGGAGCGCGAGATCTCCGCGCTCGCCGACCAGGTGCAGCGCCTCCATGCCCGGCTCTACCCGACGCCGCAGGCACCCCATGGCGGCTGAGCTGATCGGTGAGGCGAAGTGCTGGAACCCGCGCTGCGGGAAGCCGGCCCCGGTGAAGCTCACCGCGACCAAGAAGCTCTTTCACCGCTGCGACTGGTGCGACTTCAAGCAGTACGCGGACCCGGGGACGATGGTGTACCGCGACCTCATGGCGGAGACGACGCGCGCCGCAGATCCCGCACCGCCGCCCGCGCCGGTGGCGGCCGAGCCGGCGCCGATCGCGCCGGCACCGGAACCGAAGAAGCGCGCGAGCTGGACCAACCCGATGAACCCGGGGGCATGATGGGCACCGGGAAAGAAGCGCCCGCGGTAGATCCGCTCATCGCCGAGGCCGAACGCGTCCAGGGCGAGCTCGACGGCACCGCCGCGGCGAGTACTACCTCGCCGGCCACGGCGAGCCCAGCTGCGCCGGTGCTCACGCTCGACCGCGAGCTGGCGATGGTCGCGGAGACGGTCGGCGCGGTGCTCGCGTCGTTCTTCCCGTCCGTCAAGGCGGTGCTCACCGAGAAGAAGTGCGAGGAGATCGGCGCCGCCGTCGCGCCCGTCCTGGTCAAGTACGGGCTCGATCGCTATGTCGCCGGCTTCGCCTGGAAAGCCGAAGTCGAGGCGCTGATGTGCGTCGCGCCCGTGGTGCTCGCGGTGAAGGCGGCGATCCTGCATGACCTCGCGCTGATGCGCGCGCACCAGGAGAAGCGCGACAAGGCGCCGCCGCCGGCCGCGGGGGAGGGCGCACCGCCGCCTGCAGCCGCGCCGCCCGCGGCGATGCTGCAGCCGGTCACCTGACCCGGTGAGCGCGAATTTCGAGGCGCATCTCGACGCGGTGTTCGGTGCGCAGCGCTCCGGCAAGTCCTGCCGGATGAAGATCGACACCGTGATCGCCAAGCCGCCGCGGCTCATGGTGTGGGACCCGAAGCACGAATACTCGGGATTCGGCACCGTGATCGACGACGACCTGCCGCAGCTCGCGCGCGGCGTGACCGGGCACGATCGGTTCCGCCTGGTGTTCTGGCCGAAGCTGTCGCGCGCCGCCATGCGGCGGCAGTTCGACGTGTTCTGCAAGCTCGCCAACCGGGCGACGAACGTTCGCCTGGTCGTCGACGAGCTGGGCGACGTGACCGAATCGAACTGGGCCCCCGAGGGCTGGGACATCGTGACCCGGCAGGGCGGGCATGCGCGCCTGGTCGTCCAGGCTGCGTCTCAGCGGCCGGCGGAGGTGGACAAGACGTTCTTCGGCAACGCGACGCGCATCCTGTCGTTCCGGCTGAACGCGGACGGCGACCTCGATCGAATCTCGAAGCGCATGCGCGTGCCGGCGGCGACCATCGAGCAGCTCGCCAAGCTCGAATACTTCGAGCGGGACATGACCACCGGCGCCGTGGTGAAAAAAAAGATCGGCCCGGGCGAGCTGAAGCGCATGCCGCTATAGCGCACCGCTATATAGGCCCCCGCTCGCGGCGGGGGCGCGATCCCGCGATTCTCCGGGCGTCTTTCAAAGCCCACTTTCTCGGAGATCGCTCATGGATCTGAAAAAAGCCGCCGTCGGCCTCGCGTGGTTCATCGGCTTCCTGCTGGTGACCAAGTTCGCGGTGAAGCCGCTCGCCGTGCAGTTCAACGTGCCCGTGCTCAAGGACCTGTAGCCGACGCGACGCGTCGCGCCTGCTGATCCCGAAGCCAACCAGACCGGAGCATCCCGCATGTTCATCAAGTGCCACCCCTTCTCCAACGTCGTCAACGACGGCCTGGCGACGATCAATTTCGCCAACCTGCTGGGCTACGCCGTCGAGTACATCCTTCTCGAGCTGGGCACCAGCGGCGGCGTCGCGCTGACCAAGGCGCAGATGACCTCGATCAAGATCCTCGCCAACGGCAAGGACATCTACGACGACACCGGATCGCGCACCGACGACCACAACGAGTACCGCGGCGAGACCGCCAACGCGTCGTACCTGGTCATCCCGTTCGACGAGAGCCGCGGCCGCACCGAAGTGCGCGCCGGCCAGGTGATCGACGGCGAGAAGATCGGATGCATCGACACCACGCGCGGCATCGTCTCGCTCACGGGCGAAGTGCTGATCGCCGGCGCCAACGCGCCGACGCTCAAGGCCTGGGCGGAGGTGAGCGCGCCGCAGGCCGGCGCCGATCCGCGCTTCCGCGACCTGATCGCCAAGAAGAAGAACTTCACGCTGTCGCCGGCGGCGTCGGGCACGTTCCCGTTCGACATCCCCTACGGCCGCAAGCCCGGGGCGATCATCAAGCGCGTGTTCCTGCACGGCTCGACCGTCACCGGCTACGAGGTGAAGAAGAACGGCATCACGATCATGAAGGCGGAGAGCGTCGCGCTCAACACCTTCACCCAGCTGCGCGAAGGCCGCGTGGCGCAGTCGAACATCGTCTGCATCGACTTCATCAAGGACGGCAACCAGAGCGCGGCGCTGAACGCCGCCGACGCCAACAACATGGAGTACGAACTGACCGTCTCCGGCGCCGGCAACGTGATCGTCGTCGTGGAGTTCTACGACCTGCTGGGCAACAACTGATCGGGGGCACCATGGACGAAACCACCACCGGCAGCACGTTCGACCTGAACGCGCTGGCGAACGGGATCGTCGGTCTCCTGGGCAAGAAGGTGGAGGCCGACGCGCAGGCGAAGTCGCGCCAGGCATGGCTCGACCAGTCGACCGCCTTCGGCCTCGACGCGTTCGGCCGGCCCTACGTGCGCGGACAGACGACGAACGACCTGCTCGGCTCGCCGCTCGTGGTCGTCGGCGTGGGCATCGCGGCGATCACGCTGCTCGTGTTCGCGCTGAAAGGCTGAGGGCCGTGCATGGCGCTCATGCCCCCCGCGATCCCCGCGACCCTGCCGGGCAGCGGAGCCGGCGTCATTGATCCGACCTGGATCACCGCCGGCTCGCAGGTGCTCGGCGCGGCGCTGAAGTCCTCGCCCGCCGGCCCTTCGCAGTCCGACAGCGGCGGCATCTTCAGCACCGCCGCGCCGTTCAACGTCACCACGGGATCGGGCGACGCGTCGCTGACGCCGTCGAACTCGATCCTGCCGATCATCGTCATGGCCGTCATCGGAGTCATCGCGTGGAAGCTGCTGAAAAACTCCTGACCATTCTGCCCGCGCGCTGGTGTCACCAGGCCGAGCAGATGCTCGCGCGATCGGTGCTGCGCGCGCCGTGCTTCAGCGTGGCCGACTATCGCCGCATGGTCGACGAGGACGCCGACTGCAACCTGTACCAGGTCAAGGCCGGCACCGAGCTGGTCGGGTTCGTGATCCTGCGCGTGGTCGACCAGTCCGGAGGGGCGGAGGGCGAGATCCTCGCCGCGGCCGGCCGGCTCGATGGCGCCGACCTCACGCGCGACGTGCTGCCCGCGCTCCTGAAGATGTTCAAGGGCGTGAAGGGCTACCGCATCACCACCGCGCGCGCCGGGCTCGTGAAGAAGCTCGCCGCGCTCGGCTGGTCGCCGACGCACACCACGCTGCGCCTGGGGGCCGCATGAGGCTCCTGCGGCCCGAGCAGATCCAGCTCCTCGCGCTCGGCCTGCCGACGATCCCCGCCAACGGCGGCGGCGGCGATTCGAGCAGCTCGACGAATCAGACCACCAACCAGGTCGACCGGCGCCAGGTCGTCGATTCCGGTTCGGTCGGCGTCAGCTCGGACACGTCCACCGTGACGGTCTCGATCCTCGACGGCGGCGCGATCGTGGGCGCGAAGGCGCTCGCGGAGAGCGCGCTCAACCTGGTCAAGGCAAGCGACCAGGAGACCGGCAAGACGCTGGCCGATGTGCTCGGCTTCGCGGAGAACGTGTTCACCACCGGGATCGGCGTGCTCGACAAGGCCGGCGACCAGGTCGCCGCGCAAAGCGAGATCGTCTCGAAGGCCTACGACAACGCCAAGGGCGAGGGCACGCAGAAGAACCTGATCGCCGCGGCCGCGCTCGCCACGGTCGCCATCGTCGCCGTCAAGGTGTGGGGGAAATCGTGAGCCGCGCACAACGCATTCCGCAGACCTTCACCGGCACGAAGGAATGGCTCGTGCAGGGAGGCTACTTCAAGCTTCTGACGGCGACCTATCCCGTCACCATTGAACTCTTCAAGGACGGCGCACCGACGCTCTACGCGGCGAGCGCCGAGGCGGGTTTCTATCAACGCGTCGACTTCGACCTGGTGCGGATCACGAATCCGATCAGCCAGGAGACGGCGTTCCTCTGCGCGTCCGCCGATGGCGGGTCGGATCGACTCGCGGGCGAGGTGTCGGTAATTTCGGGCGAGATCTCGCGCGTGAAGAACGGCAACTCGTTTGTCGCCTTCTCCTACGGCGGCGCCGTGGCGGGGCAGTACCAGCACGTGCAGCTCTGGAACCCGGCCGACTCGGGACTGAACGCGTTCGTCACGGGCTACACGCTCTACACGGGCGCCGCGGGGCGGGCGGCGCTGCGCAAGTTCACGGCGGCGCTCGCGTCGTCGTACGCGCCGGCAGCGAACCCGATAAACAAGAATCTGAGCGGTGCCGTGTCGTCGCTGGAGAACCGCTACGCCGCGAGCGCGGCCTACGTCGGCGATCAGATCGGTGCATTGCTGCGCTCGGATGCGGCGACCTCGCCGATCGTTGCGTTCTCGGAGCCAATCATGGTGCCCCCTGGTTACGGGATCGGATTCGCCAACGTCACCGTGAACGAGGACATCGGCGCCTCCATTCAATTCTTCTCGGAGTCCGTGCTGTGAAGATCCTCAACCCGAACCACGTGCCGCCGGCGAAGGAAGCCGACAAAGTGCCCGCCCACGAAAAGCACGCCGCCGCGATCGTCGCCGAGGTGAAGAAATCCGCCGAGCGCGAAGCGGTCAGCTTCGAGGACATCCGGCGCGCGCTCGAGCTCGACGAAGATCAGCTCCCCGATGGCGCGATCCACCAGGCCGCGCTCGACGCTGGCCTGAAGGTCCGCACGCAGTGAACCGGCCGGCCATCCTCGCGCTCGCCGCCGGTGGCGTGCTCGCGCTCGCCGTGGGCAGCGCGTTCGCGCGCAGCGTGCCGGGAGATCCCGCCGCGGCGCCGGCCGCGCCGCTCGACCCGTGGGCCGATCCGTGGGCCGATGCCTGGTCGGGCCTCACCTCCAGCTCGACGCTCGCCGCGCCCGTGATCGGGCCCGCGGGCGATGCCGAGGGCAGCATCAGCACCGAAGCAGAGGAGGGCGAGGGCGCCGCAGGCCTGGTCGACGACTACCTGTTGCCCGCCGCGTTCGCCGTGCTCGCGCCGTGGAAGAAATCGCGCCAGCGCATGTCGCCGGGCGGGCTCGCGCTCCTGCAACGCCACGAAGGCTACAGCTCGACCGTGTACCTCGACCCGGTCGGCATCCCGACGATCGGCTACGGGCACCGCGTGCTGCCCGGTGAATCGTTCGGCACGCTCACGATCGACGAAGCGCTGGAGATCCTCGCGCGCGATGTCGGCAAGGCGGAGAACGCCGTCAACGCATCGGTGCGCGTCGAACTCTCGCAGCCGCAGTTCGATGCCCTGGTCTCGTTCGCCTACAACGTCGGCGTCGGCGCGTTCGCCAGCTCCACGCTCGTGCGCCTGCTCAACCAGGGCAACTACGCCGCCGTGCCCGCGCAGCTCGCGCGCTGGAAGTACGGTTCGCGCAACGGCGTGAAGGTCGAGCTGCCGGGCCTCGTCACGCGCCGCGCCGACGAAGGTCAGGTATTCGCATCCGGCACGGGAGCCATGGCATGAAATCCGACGCGCTGTTCCTCACCATCACCGTGGCCCTCGCGGGCATCGCGGGTTACTTCCTCATCGCTCGCCGCGCGACCGCCGCCGCGGCGCCGCCGGCCGGCCTGCAGTACCACCCGGTGCAGAACCCCAACGGCTACACGTTCTATCCGAGCGCCAACGGCGGCGGGCAGTGGTCGAAGGTCACGCCGTCCGGTGAACCCGTGTACTGGTCCGACGTGCTGTGAAGCTCGCCATTCCCATGCCGGTAGGGCTCGGGATCGGGATCGCCATCGTCGCCATCCCGCTGCTCGCCATCGTGGCGAAGAAGGTCGCGCCCGACGTCGCCGCGGCGATCAACCCGCTGAACACGAACAACGCCTTCCACACCGGCGCGAACGCCGTGCTGGCCTACATCAGCGGCGACCCCGGCAAGACCGTGGGGAACTCGTGGTTCGAGACCATCAACCCGTGGGCCGTCGCGCGCGAGCGCGAGGCGATCTACGGCAAGAACCCGCCGGGCAGCGTGCCGCTGCCGCCGTCGCCGACCGAGCCGTTCGATCCGCTGCGCGACCTGACCCCCTTCAACGTGGGCGCGTGATGCGCGTCCGGTTCGATTCCGCGTTGCGCGTCGAGAAGCTCGGCGGCGATCACTGGCGCCTCACCGCGCCGCTCATCGTCTCCATCTTCGCCGCCGACTACCCGCGCGAGCTGCGCCGGCTCCTGGTCGAGCCGCTCAGCGTGCCCGAGGGCTTCGAGACCGACTTCGCGTCCGTGCCGCGCCTGCCGCTTGCGTACCTCCTCACCGGCAACACCGCGCACCGCGCGGCCGTCGCGCATGATTTCCTGTACACGATCCGCGCCGAACGATCGTTCGCCGACGACGTGTTCGCCGCCGGCATGCGCGCCGAGCGCGTGCCAGGCTGGCGGCGCTGGCTCATGTACACCGCCGTGCGCGTCGGTGGCGGCTCGAGGTATGCCGAGCACCCGGGCACGTGGCCCGTGCAGCCTGAGGGCCCCAGCGGTGCTTGACGCGGTGCTTTCCGGCGCGGCCTCCGCGATCGCCACCGGCGTGATCGCCGGCCTGGTGGCGTGGGGCGGGCTCAAGGTCGAGCTGCGTTACCACCGCCGCGACATCGACCGCGCCCAGTCCACGGCCGACCACGCGCACGATCGCATTGACGACCTGCGAGCGCAGCAATGAGCGGCCGCTACCTGCCCACGCTGCCGGAGATCTCGCGCGAGACGCTCGCCGTGGTCGCCGGCGCGATCCTCGCCGCAGCCGTGTTCGCCGCGCTCCCCGCGCTGCGCCAGTGGGTCGCCGATCGCCTGCCGGGGCGGTAGAATGTTCCCCTTCGATATCGAGCTGTCAGGGGGTTCGATGAAACCCAAGAAGCGCGCCACCCGCGCGAAGCCTCGCAAGGACCCCGAGATCCGCGGGGCTTACTACATCGTCGACGGCAAGCGGTTCACCCAAAAGCAGTGGGTCGACGAAATCGAGCGACTCGCACGCAAGGCGTTCAGGGGCGTCGACATCCCCACGCCGTGACGCGGTACCTGCTCGATGCGAACGTCATCGTTCATCTGGCTAACCAGGTCCCCGGTGTCGAGCGCATCCGGGCGCGTCTTGACCCACTGAAGCCCGGCCAGGCGGCGCTCTCCGCGATCACCGCGCATGAACTGCAATTCATGATCCTTCGCGCCCGCGTGTCGCGCGCCCACCTCGCGGCGCTCGATCGACTGGTGAGGTTCTTTCCCGTGGAGCACTTCGACCTGCCGGCCGCTCACGCCGCCGCCGATGTGCGCTTCCAGCTCGGCAGCCAGGCTATCGGTCCCTACGACGGCTTGCTGGCCGGCCACGCTCGCCGGCTCGGGTGCGTTGTCGTCACGGACAACGTGCGCGAGTTCGCCAGGGTGCCGGGGCTCGCCGTGGAGAACTGGCTGCGTGTAGCGTAGCTCGCCAACCGCGCCGGTAACGGCCGAGGCGCGGCGATCGCCGCCTCGAACGTGCCCGAGGCCTTCGCCTGGCGGATCTTCTCCGGCACGTTGTAATCGCGGACATAGGGCCCGAAGCGCGCCGAGTCGGGCGAGATCCCGGGCACGGCGAGCATCCAGGCGAGGACTTCATCCAGGTGAACGGGGATCTCCCCGAACAGATCGCGTTGACGTGGGCGCATGGGGCGCCAACGGCACCAGAACGTCGGGGCTCAGGAAACGTGCAGATGCACGCGCTCAGGCGGGCGTCGCGTCCTGGTCAAAGAGCGCGCCGAGCAGCGGCCAGAGCCACGCGGGCAACGCGTACCGCCATTTGACATAACACACATTGTGCGATTCACATTTCAATTCCATTGATCCGTGGGCGGCACTGGAAGCCGAGCCACCGGAATGCCTTCCTCGACCAGTTCGTCATGTTCCTCAGCCGTTGCCTTGCCACGGATGGCCCTGGCCGGCG
>SXGU01294948.1_pt1 | contig 11199 bp, 4 predicted proteins | sample 3174531 | NCBI WGS metagenome assembly SXGU01 (sample SAMN11356863, study PRJNA531348) | freshwater metagenome | isolation source: freshwater sample F1-140 | place: China: Fuxian Lake, Yuxi | collected 2017-12-25
ATGCGCCGCCTGCGTTGGCCATGAAGAACGCTTGGTAGAGGCCAAAGAAGGCCATCGCGACGAGGTATCCGATGAAGAAGAATGGATCAAAGAACGGCAGACCGAGCGCGAAGAAGAAGACGACCATGAAGATGTTCGTCATACCCTTCTGCGCGTAGATCGTGCAAATCTTGACGACTTCCTTCGCATCGCTGACGCTCGCCTCGACCTTATTCAGGTCGATGTTCTGCTTGATGTACACGACTGCGCTGTAGGCGCCGGTGACGACGGCTTGTGTCGCGGCACCGGTGAACCAGTAGATCACCGCGCCACCGACGAGGAGGCCGAGCAAGACTTCGGGCTGCACGATGGAGAGCTTGCCCACAACCGTCGTTGCCGAGGCCATGAGTTGCTCCGAGGTCGCCGATGCGCCGCCTTCCGCTCCTGCCTTGATGAGGGCGAGGATGATGCCGAAGACCATGGTGGTTGCGCCCACGACGGCAGTGCCGATGAGCACTGGCTTCGCGGTCGCCTTGAAGGTGTTGCCGGCGCCGTCGCCCTTCTCAAGCGTGTGCTTGGCGGACTCAAAGTCTGGCGTAACGCCGAAGTCCTTCTTCAACTCGTTGGCGATGTTGGGAATGGCCTCGATACGCGAGAGTTCGTAGACCGACTGCGCGTTGTCGGTGACCGGACCGAAGCTGTCGACGGCGATGGTCACTGGTCCCATGCCGAGGAAGCCGAAGGCGATCAGACCAAACGCGAAGATCGGCGCTGCGAACGAGTAAGCCGCTGGCATGATGGCGCCGAGATCAGCGTCCTTCGAGCAGAACCAACCGATCGCCATCAGAGTGGCGATGACGAGACCCTTCCAGAACGCCGAGAAGTTACCCGCGACGAAACCGGAGAGGATGTTGAGCGAAGCTCCGCCCTGCTTGGATGCATTGACGACTTCCTTGACATGGCCGCAGCTTGTGGAAGTGAAGATCTTGGTGAACTCAGGGATGAGTGCGCCAGCGATCGTTCCGCAGCTGATGATCATGCTGAGCACGAACCAAAGATTTGGAAGCGCTCGACCGCCGTAGGAGATGTCACCGAGCAACACCTTACTTGCGACGAAGGTCACGACGATGGAGAGCACGGAGGTGATCCACACCAAGCTCGTGAGCGGTGCTTCTTCGTGGAAGGACTTCGAAGTCGCGAAGCGCGCCTTGGAAATCGCCTCGTTGGCGTAGTAGGAGATGAGCGAAGTGACGATCATCAGCGCGCGCATTGCAAACAGCCAGACGATGAGCTTGCCGCACATTTCGCCCGCGTCGCCGATGTTGCCAAGCGAGTACGCGAGGAACGCGATGAGCGCGACGCCCGTGACGCCGTAGGTTTCGAATCCGTCAGCGGTTGGGCCAACGGAGTCACCTGCGTTGTCGCCAGTGCAGTCTGCGATGACGCCTGGATTCTTTGGATCATCTTCAGGAAGCTTGAAGACGATCTTCATGAGGTCCGCGCCGATGTCTGCAATCTTCGTGAAAATACCGCCGCAAATGCGCAAGGCAGACGCGCCGAGCGATTCACCGATCGCGAATCCGATGAACGAAGGTCCAACGAGATCCGTTGGGAGGAACATCAGGATGCAGATCATGAAGAAGAGTTCGACCGACACGAGAAGCATGCCGATCGACATGCCCGACATCAGTGGAATGCTCAGGACTGGAAGCGGGTAACCCTTGAGCGATGCGAATGCGGTGCGCGAATTCGCTTGCGTGTTGATACGGATACCGAACCAACTCACGCCGTAGCTGCCGAGGATGCCGAGGATCGAGCTCAGCAGAATGACTGTGAGCGCGCCTGGTCCCTTGTGCTCAAGGAAACCGAAGTAGAAGAGAATCGCGGCGGCGATGAGAACCCAGAGGATGGCGAGGAACTTGCCCTGTTGCCACATGTAGCTCTTGCAGGTCTCCCAAATGATGTTGGAGACATTGAGCATCGACTTGTGCGCTGGAAGAGCGACGGTTTGCTTGTATTGCACAAGACCGAAGAGCGCGCCGAGAATCGAAATGACCAAGCCGCCGTAGAGGAGCGTGCTTCCGGTCAGTCCGTTTCCGAAAGTGACATCAGCCACCTTGGGAAGTTGAAGATCTGCTTCGCCAGCGAAGGCAGCGGTTGACATCGCCACGAGTGGCGCGGCGAACGCGAGAGCGCGCGCGGTGCGGGAAAGGGAGTTCTGCTTCTCCAAGTGTTCTTCCTTCATCTAAGGCCGCGCACTCGTATTGATGGCGCGGCGTGTGCTACTGCATGAAATGACCGACAGCGACACTCCAAGATCTTCCTCTTGGAATGCTGCCATCAACGGACGCAACGGCGTCAGAGCGGCGGGACTATACCGCAAGCCACGAAAAGGTGTTATCGGCGAAGCCGATCGCGCCGAAACCACCGCCCTTGAAGATGCAACTCTTCAACGAGCCTCGACATGCTGCGCGTTCGGTTCCGAATCAGAGGCGGAAGAAAACCGATCGGCCTCGTCAAAGCCCGACCGGTGGAAACTGCGAAGGGAACGGACTGAAACCCGCTCTACCAACCCGGGCAGCGACCCCAGTTGGAGAGGACCTGGCTGAGATCCTGTGCACCCACAACGCCGTCTCCGTTGAAGTCGGAGTAACACGGTGAGGTGACACAGTCGCCCCAGTCTGCAAGTACTTCGGAGAGATCTTCCGCGTTGATGTAGGTGTCGCCATTGGCATCGCCCATGCAGAACGGCGCACACTGGCCGTTGAGTTGGTTGCCACCGAGATTGGTGTAGGAGCCACTGATGTTGACGCCATTGCCGCAGAAGAGTGTGTTCAGCACTGATAAACCGCCTGACGGTTGCCAGACTCCACCGACCGTCGACGAGGTGTTGTTTCGAACATCGCTGTTTTCCAACCACGATTCGCCACCCTTCTTGCACCATCCACCGCCGGACCAACCAGCGACATTCAGTTCAATCGTGCATGATGAGAAGCGCAGAGGAGCGGATGAATAGATCCCGCCGCCACCCGCAGACGAACAACTGCCTAGCACACTATTCTCGACGATCAAGCAGTCCTCAAGGAGCTGTGAACCTGAGAAAACTCGCACCCCTCCGCCACGGCCATACAGAACGGTGTTTGCGGAAATGATGCAGTCGACGAATCTTGGATCACCGCTCTGCACATACACACCTGCGCCGCCGTTCGCACACGCAGTCCCATCCGTCGAATTCCCTGAGATGACGCAATTCGAGAGCACAGGACTGCTCGATTCGATGACGACGCCGCCTCCGCGCGTTGCAATTCCTCCGCGGAATGTGAAGTCTTCGATGTGTGCGGCGTCACCAATCTGGCCGATCGATGTGAGACATCGACCGCCAACCGGATCCACAATCGTCGCTGCCGCGCCTTCCGTTGATCGAAGTGTGATCGAGCGACCACCAAGCACGAGACCTTCTTCGTAGAGACCAGGAGCCACTTCAACGATATCCCCTGCGGCGCACGCTTCGATCGCCGATTGAATCGTGGGATACGCCTTGGGGACATGTCGAACCTCAGCCAGCGCATGCGCGCTACAGCACAGCACGAACAAACTCGTTCCAACAATTCCTCTTTGTCGTCTCGTAGTTTTTCTTGCGGTCATCGGTGAGTCCTTTCTTCGATTGAGTGCCTGTCCGAGATCAGACTACGGCGCGCGCGCCGCGTTGATGCGCGCGACTTCGAATTTTCAAGTGAATCACGCAGCGCAGACAACCACGCGCTGAGATCGCCGCGGGTGCATTTTTGGTGTAGGTCGTTGAGCGAGCTCCGGTTAAGCCATCAACGCGCCGAGTGGATTTCCCTTGACGTCGGTCAGTCGATAGTCGCGGCCTTGATGTCGATAGGTCAAGCGCTTGTGATCGATTCCCAAGAGATGCAGCATGGTTGCGTGGAGGTCATGCACGTCGACTGGGTTCTCGACGATGTTGTAGCCAAAATCGTCGGTCTTTCCCCACGAAACGCCAGGCTTGATGCCGCCGCCCGCTGCCCATGAACTGAAGCAACGCGGGTGATGATCGCGGCCGTAATTGGTTCGCGAGAGTTGTCCTTGGCTGTAGACCGTGCGACCAAACTCGCCGCTCCACAACACAAGCGTGTCTTCGAGAAGTCCTAATCGCTTGAGATCTTTCACGAGTGCTGCTTGCGCTTGATCTACCGCCATCGTTTGCGCGCGAAGTTCGCTCGGCAGATTTCCATGCTGATCCCAACCGCGCATGTAGAGTTGCACGAATCGCACGCCTCGCTCGGCGAGTCGGCGCGCAAGGAGGCAGTTCGCCGCAAAACTTCCGGCGCGGTTGACTTCCGGTCCATACATCTCGAGCGTCTCTTTGCTCTCCGTGCTGAAGTCCGTGAGCTCTGGCACGCTCATCTGCATGCGATACGCCATTTCATACTGCGCGATTCTCGCCTGCACTTCCGGATCGAGGCTCGCTTCAAACTCACTCGCGTTCATCGCTTGGACCGCGTCAAGCATCGCGCGGCGATCTTGCCGCGTGACGCCTGCAGGATCATTGAGGTAAAGCACCGGATCCGCGCCCGAGCGAAGCTTGCACCCCTGATGTTCACTCGGAAGAAAGCCGCTGCCCCAGAAACGCGCGGAGAGAGCCTGCATGTTGCCGACGCCCTGCGTGATCATCACGACGAAGCTCGGCAAGCTGTCATTCATGCTGCCGAGTCCGTAGCTCAGCCAGCTCCCAAAACTTGGGCGACCAGGTTGCTCTGATCCGGTCTGGAAGAAGGTGATTCCTGGTTCGTGATTGATCGCATCGGTGTGCATCGATTTGATGACGCAGATTTCCTTCGCGATGCTTCCAGTGTGAGGCAGCAACTCACTCAGCCACAAGCCATCTTCGTTGTTTTCATATCGGTCGAACCGAAACATCGAAGGCGCGACAGGAAACCGCGCCTGTCCGCTCGTCATGGTCGTGATGCGCTGCCCGTTGCGAATCGAATCGGGTAAGTCTTGATCGAAGTGTTGACCAAGATTTGGTTTGTGGTCGTACAAATCGAGCTGGCTCGGTGCGCCCTCCATGTGCAGGTAGATCACACGCTTCGCCTTGGGCGCAAAATTCGTGAGATTCGGAATGGCGGGTGCTGCTTGCAAGGGTGCGAACATGCCCTGCGCGATGCGAGATGGAAGAAGCGACGCGAGTGCAGCTCCTCCAACGCCTGCAGCGAGCCCGCTCGAGAGCTGGCCAAAGAATCGACGCCGCGTGACATTGAGGAGGTATCCCTCAAGTGGGTCGAATGGGCCTTCGCGGTGCTGTGGGTTTGTAGGCATAGCGGCGTCAGTCTTTCACGATCACCGCATCACTCGCGAGAACGGTGTTTGCAAGCATGGTCCACGCAGCGAGTTCTGCAAGTGGAATTCCGCTCGGAAGTGGAGACGCGCCAGTCGCAAGCAGCGCCTTGGCGTCGTCGGGAGCGCCCTCGTAGCGCGCGCGGAAAGTGGCCAGCGCGCTCTGTAGTGCAGCCTCGACGGGAGCCGTGGGTGAAGCGCCAGTCAAGCGTCGGACGAGCGCTGCGATTCTTGTCGCATCATCAAGTCCCTCTGCAATCAGTCCGAGCGCCGCCGCGGCTCGTGCTGCTTCGACAAACTGTGGATCATTCCAGAGCACGAGTGCCTGCAATGGCGTGTTCGTCGTGAGGCGGCGTGTCGTGCAGAACTCACGAGTTGGCGCATCAAGGGTCAGCATGGTCGGCGGAGGAACCGCGCGTTTCCAATAGGTGTAGAGGCTGCGGCGATAGAGATCTGCGCCACTGTCTTGCACATAGCTGCGCGTGTTTGATTGTGGCATCGCCACTTCTTCCCAGAGTCCGGCCGGCTGATACGGCTTGACACTTGGTCCTCCGACGCGTTCGTCGAGAAGGCCCGCGATGAAGAGCGCTTGGTCACGAATCTGCTCCGCACCAAGGCGGGTTCGTGGAAACCATCCCAACAGGCGATTGTCAGGATCTACGGCCGCAAGATCAGATCGCACTCGTGACGATTGCTGGTATGTCTTGCTCAACACAATCTTGCGTACGAGTGCGTCGAGGTTCCAGCCGCTCTCGCGGAAATCGACCGCGAGCCAATCAAGAAGTTCAGGATGCGTTGGCCACTCGCCTTGGTAACCGAAGTCTTCGACCGTGCGCACGATGCCTTGACCGAAGAACTGCGCCCACAGTCGATTGACTGTCACTCGTGCAGTCAGAGGATTTTCCTTCGACATGAGCCACTGCGCGAGCCCGAGGCGATTCGCGGGCGCGCCTTCTGCAAGCACGCCGAGTGACTTCGGGACGGCGCGTTCCACGCGGCGAGTGGGATCGGGCTGGTCATACACGCCGCGCATGAGGACGAATGTGTCCTTCGGCTTCATCCGCTCTTGCATGACCATCGTGCGAGGACTCGATGCGAGAAGTGTCGTCCGCTCTTTCTCGCGCGCACTGATCTCGGCGTTGAGCGTTTGGTAGCGCGGCGAGTGCGCGGTTCGCCAAGCGCTGTCTGCTCTGGCGAGCGCGTCTACGGACGCGCGCCCTGCCGGGAGTGCGAAGGCGAGTGTTGCCGGTGCGAGCTTCTGCGTGCCTGTGACTTCTCGGTGGTAGAAGCCTCCCTGGCCGCCCGTATTGACAACCTTACACACGAGCGCGTTGGCGCCCTTTCGTAAGGGCAATCGCACTCGATCGCTCTCCGGAATCACGCCGCGTTCCACTTGATTGCGATGCAGCTCTTGCCCGTTGAGAGAAACCACGAGCCCGTCATCGCTCGAAAGCATGAGTTCGATTTCGCACTCCATCGGAGCGTAAATCTCGCGCGCGACATATTCGGCCCCGACTCCTTGGGCGAGGTTGACCGACGATGCTTCGACCACGCCAGGAGCGAATCGGAACTCGTAGTTCTTTTCAGGGCCAAACTTCTCGCGAAGCGGGAGCGCCGCCCCGACCTCGGGTCCAAATGCAGTTTCGTAGAGGTCCTTCGTCGTCGGCGCGGAGAACGGCCCTGCGATGTACCAGCGGGATGTCGCGAGTGGAAGTTGCTGCACGAATCCTTCTGAAAGTTTCGCGAGCGTCAGCCGAGGTCGCGCGAAAATGTGCTGCGCGTAGGGCGATTGGTACGCGAGTCGGACTGTGAGCGTCGTGCCACCCGCAAACCCGAATGGCTCTTTCGCAATGAAGAGCGCTGCCCGAGCGCTTGGTGCCGCACTGTGTGCATCCACGGCCCAGACGCGACCGTCGCCTCGCTGCAGCGCATTGACCGCGTTGTAGTCACCGTTCTGTTGCTCGACATCAGCCCAAGCCCATGTCAGCGGAACACGCCGAGTTTCACCAGTAACGAGGGAGGTCGCATCGATTTCGATCGCGTCGAGCACTGCGTTTCCATTCGGAGCTCGACCGACCCGCGCCGCGGGGTTCGCCGGATCGAGCAGTGCTTCAAGCAGGATGCCGCCGATATCGACCTCATCGGTTCGTAAGACGATCGTCTGCTCATCGTCATTGGGATTCGCGCCCGAGACCACGATAGTTCCATCCGCTTGTGGGCTCATCATCGCGCCGTTGGCGGATGTCGCGCTCACCACGGTTGGGGTGACCCATGCCAAGTTGTTGTCGGCGCGAAAACTCGATTCAAAAGCGCTCCGAGCCGCGGCTTCAGTCGCATCGGGTGTGTCGCGAGTGAGTTTGAGGTCTTTGAGTTGCGTGTCAAGCGCCACCACTTGCGCGGCATGCATCGGCGACGGCACTTCGAGAGCTGGCTCAAGCGCACGCTTTGCATCCGGGATCTGTGAATAGATCCCTGGTTCTTCGATGGAATTGAAGAACGCGAAGAGGGAGTAGAAATCCTCCGTCGTCACTGGGTCAAACTTGTGGTCGTGGCACCGTGCGCATCCGACCGTGAGCCCAAGGAAGACCGCGCCTGTCGTGTTCGTGCGATCTGCTGCATATTCAACGAGGTACTCCTCATTGATGGCTCCCCCTTCGTCGCTCGTCACATGGCAGCGATTGAACCCGCTTGCGATCTTCTGATCGATAGAGGCATCGGGCAGCAGATCGCCAGCGATCTGCTCGATCACGAACTGATTGAACGGCATGTTGACTCGATACGCGTTGATGACCCAATCGCGATATGGCCAGATAGAGCGACCAGCATCCATGTGAATGCCTGCCGTGTCGGCGTATCGCGCGGCGTCGAGCCACGGCACCGCCATACGCTCGGCGTATCGCGTGCGGTACGGCTCAGTGGTGAGGAGCTTCTCGACGAGGTGCGCGTACGCGTCGCTGCTGGCGTCCGCGAGAAACGCGTCAAGCTCGGCGATGGATGGAGGTAGGCCGGTGAGGTCAAGAAACACGCGGCGAGCGAGCGTTTCGGGGGTGGCAGGCTCCGCGAGTGCGAAGCCACGCTGCGTGAGTGCGTCGTTCGTGAACGCATCGATTTCATTGTGCTCCGCGGCTGCCTGTGACGCCTGCGGTGCGTCCGCCTTGTGCGGCGGCGTGAACGCCCAGTGGGATTCGTACGCCGCGCCTCCATCGATCCATGCGCGAAAGAGTTCGCGTTCTTGCGCCGTCAGTGCATGCTTGCCACTATCGCTCGGTGGCATCGCCTTGGATGGATCGGCACTCTGAATGCGTTGCATCAACAGGCTTGATGCGGAGTCGCCCGGAACGATTGCCTGTCCGTGCTCGCGCAGCGCTGTCGCGCCCTCCATGCTGTCAAGACGCAAGTTTCCTTGTTGCTTGGCGCGATCCGGTCCGTGGCAGAGAAAGCAGCGATCGGAAAGAATGGGTCGAATGTCGCGGCCAAATCGAACGCTGCGCGTGATCGACCCTGGTTCAGGCGCGCGCATCGCGTTCGTCGCTGTGCGAGGTTGCGGAGCGTCGAACGATGCGACGCCGGCGACGCCTAAGAGCGCAAGAATTCCAACCAAGACCGCGCGTCGTGGGTCATTCATCACAGACAAATACTACCTTGCTCCTCCGGAATGCCAAGTTCGATTTGGATTGTTGCGAGCGAACTACGAGGCGATCCGAGCACGACCCTCGGTTCGCTGCGCCGTCTGCGCAGGCAAGTTCAGAGCGCTCACAAAGCGGGCGACGGGATTCGAACCCGTGACATCTTGCTTGGAAGGCAAGAACTCTACCGCTGAGTTACGCCCGCAGTAGGTCGAAGAGTATACCGGAGCATCCGAATGCGCGCCGTTCTAGCGGACGAGCTCGACCGCGCGAGACAATGCTTCAAAGTCGATCTGATCCTTCGGAGAATCCTGAACCGCCGCATAGGAAATCCGGCGAGAGCGATCAACTACGAACACCGCGCGTTTCGTGACCCCACGCATGCCGCGCAATTCCTCATGAAGCGCGCCCCACTCCGCAGCAACTGTCTTGTTGAAATCCGAGAGAAGCGGAAAGGGAATCCCGAGCTCGGTTCGAAACTTCTCCGTCACAAAGGGGCTATCTACGGAGATCCCGAAGATGTCGCACCCAAGAGTGGTCCAGCGAGCCCATTCATCGCGGAAGTGACACAGTTCGGCGGTACAGACTGAACTGAATGCGAGCGGGAAGAACAGAAGGACCACCGGTCGACTCCCATAGTGGTTGCCGACATCGATCGACTCACCAGGTTTTGATGGGAGTGAAAAGACCGGAGCGAGATCGCCGACTTGCAGTGGCATGATGCTGACGAGGGTAACTTGGGTTGGCGGGACCAACCTGCGAGGCCTCAAGACACTTTCGGTACTTTGCTATCTATCAGAGACCGAGCAGCGAGTTCGACCGCTCGCGATTATCGGGCTTCATCAAGTTCCGCCGCTTCGACTAGGGAACTTGCACCATCTGCCGGAAACTCACGGAAATCGCGAAAACCGAATTGGAAGGTGCCGAGAACGGTGTAGTTTCCATCGGTCTGCGGGTGCGTCAGGGGTGTCCCCTGCTCGCTATGTGTTTTCGATGATTGTTTTTTGACCTTAAAGTCAGGAGAGATCTGATGCGTGCAAAGAACTGGTTCCTCTGTACGGCGGTCGCTGCGGCATGTTCCGCAACGACCCTCGCGCAGGATTGTGGCGCTCCCATCGTGGCTGTCGAGGGCGACAACGCCGTCGACACCACCGCGATGACCGCGGTACTCGACCTCACGGGTATCTGCGATCCTGGTCCCTTCGGGACTGACTCGATCTACAACATTGCGTACTACTCGTTCGTCCCGTCCATCGACGGAGACTGGACGCTCTCGACCTGCAACATCTGCAACTTCGACACTCGCATCGCGGTGATGTCGGTTTGCGGCGATGTGACCTCAACCATCGTCTGCCTCGACGACACTGCAGGTTGCGCTAACTTCACGACGACGCTCGTACTCCCAGCCACCGTGGCGGGAACGACCTACTACATCGCACTCGGCGGATACTCCGCGGCTGACATGGGTACAGGTACGCTCACGATCACTGCCGGCGGTGGCGGCGGCGGCGGAACTGGCTGCGGCGTTGACAATCCACAGGATTGCTGCATTGCTGGTGCCACGCCTGGTTGCAACGATGAAACCTGCTGCACCACTGTGTGCGCGGCGGATGCATATTGCTGCGACACGCAATGGGATCAGATCTGCGCCGATGAGGCAGCTGGTCTTTGCAAGATCTGCGGCGCAACTCCATGCGTCCCTGACTTCACCGTGTGCAATGTCTTCGAAGGCGAAGATTGCGGTCTTGACCTCAACGGCGGCTGCAATTCTCCAGCGCCGATCTATGGCTCGATCGCCATGGGCGACAAGATGTGCGGCAACATGTGGGCCGACGCGAATGTTCGCGATACCGATTGGTTCATGATCACCTCCCCAGGTGCATACATGACCTTCTCGCTCACGAGCGCGGTTCCGTCCTTCATGTTTGTGACCGATTACGCCTGCCCGCCAGGCATCGTCGCAAGCAACACCGTTGGTGGTTGCCCGTGCGTCGTCCCGAACGTCTGCCTCCCGGCAGGTGACTGGGTTGTGATTGCACTTCCATCGCTCTTTGGTGGATTCCCCTGCCCAGGTGGCGACTATGTCCTCGAAGTGTTCGATGACGGCATCGCGTGCACCGGCCCAGAGAACGACGAGTGCGACGGCGCACTTCCAATTCTCGAAGGCGTGACTCCATTCGATACGAACGGCGCGTTCACGGGAACAACGATTCCTGCGACTTGCGACGAAGGCTTCGGCGTCGCGTTCGTGAAG